>Ga0100392_1004685_pt1 | contig 12204 bp, 10 predicted proteins | sample CryGeymeta201516_FD_81548 | JGI IMG/M metagenome (GOLD analysis project Ga0100392, IMG submission 81548) | Groundwater microbial communities from Crystal Geyser aquifers in Utah, USA - Crystal Geyser metaG 2015-16 | ecosystem: Environmental > Aquatic > Deep subsurface > Groundwater | place: USA... | reverse complement strand
TTCTCAGTCCAAACGAAGCAGCGGAACTAATATTGCTTCTGCAGCCTATGATGGTGAATAAGGTCCATGCATATGCCGAGTATATCATGGGGGGGGTAAGAATTATTTCTCGTGTTCTACTACTCTATTATTTATTTGTCTTGTTCTAAGACAAGACGATGAGAGATATGGATGAGAAGACAAAGATCAAAGATGGAAGATTTTTCGAGAATTCTCATTGCTTTGAGATTTTAGCGTAGATCGAATTTGTGCAACTGTGCGTCCAGGCAGATTTCAAACCACAAAAGCCAAAACAAAAAATTGACACACAACCTGTCTCAAGTTTTTAGTTTTTAGTACTAGTGCACATCATAGTAGTAGCCTAAGATAGTTATAAACATCACGACGATGCCTCCCAAGACAATATCCAGAAAGCGAGCAGTTCTGACCAAGTCCGTCACAGCTGGAACCGCTGCCAAGAAAGCAAAAACTGCCGCAGCGATTAAAGTAGATCCCGATGGGCCCTCAAACAAAACAACCACACGAACAACGGTGGCAAAAACAGCAGCAGCGGCGGCGGCGTTATCAACAGAAGGCCTAGCGGATCTTCGCGAGACGTTTATCCAGCTCTTTGAAAGGCCGGAACACAAAGGAGGTATCAGCAACAGTGTATTGAAACAAAAATTTGGGGATAAGTATTTGAATCTTGCACCTATCATCAATGATTTGACCCAGGAATCTCGATTGGTGATGAGTCGACTGGGAAAGAACGAACTGTACTACAGTCTCGTGAGTGCGGAAGTTGCTAGCAAATTCCATGGATTGGACACCTCGGCTCGTATGGTCTACCAAGTCATTGAACGGGCCGGGAACATGGGAATCTGGACCAAAGATATTCGATTGCAAACCAACATTCAACAGCAAGCACTCAACAAGATCTTCAAAGCTTTGGAGACGCGTCGTTTGATCAAACCCGTCAAATCTGTCACGGCCAAGGCCAAAAAATTGTACATGTTGTACAATCTTCAGCCTGCCAAGGAATTGACGGGTGGAGTGTGGTACAGTGATTTGGAATTTGATCACGAATTCATTTCGGAACTCCGGACCTTTGTCATGCACTGCGTCAACCGACTCAATCAAGCCAAGGGCGTGTCATTGAGCGAGATTCAAGTCAAGATGACCCAAGCCAAGGTCAGTCGTATTGAATTGAGTGTAGACGAAGTGCACCAGTTGGTTCAGACCCTGGTATACGATCATATGGTAGAAGAAGCGGGTGAAAACGAACACGGCGAACGATTGTACATTGCCGCGCGACGAGTCACTACCATGTGCGAATTCAAGTGGTGGGATGTTCTGTCTCCTGATTTTCATTTCCGTCCCATTCGATTCGAGGATGGACTCGAGCTGGCCCCTCACGAGCCACACTATCATACAGCGTGATTGACGACGTTAGTATACATAATTTATAGTACAGTACGCAGTATTCAAAATAATACTAGTAGCATTATGCAAAAGTAGCTTGTTTTTTTACAAATTCAATTCTGTCTCATCGGGAGGACCGTTCCATGGTTGTTCCGGCATGTCCTGTAGCTTGTACAATAGTCGAATGGCGGGACATCCAAATTTCAAACTCGTTACTTCAAAATCGGCCTGTACACCCAACCATTCGAGTGGTCGCAGGAGATTAATATCGGTAAATCGTTTCAGATCGGCAATATCGTAGTCTGGTACCACAATCAAGGATCCTGTACTGAGTTTATTTTTAACTCGCAATTCCATTAGTTCACTCCAACAGGTCGAGAACAGTACATCATGACAATCGATACTGCCACCGCAGACATTTTGCAAGACGTGGAACCTGTCGATAGCCAAAAGTCGTCGTCCTTCTTCTAAAAAATGCAAATCATTGGCATCCTCTTTGGTAGATTCATCGACCGGAATATCGAGCAACCCAGCTTGCATGGTATCCAACACCGTAGCCAATACTTGACGATCCGTTTCGGCGGTCGGAATACCATTCAATCGTTTCCATGGCACACCACTGCTACTACTGCTGCTGCTGCTGCTTTCTGCTGCAGAGGTAGACGGTGGTAGATCGGTTTGATAATATTCCCATGTACTACTCCTGCTGCCGCTGCTGGTGGTGGTGGTGTCGCTGGTACTAGTTGTAGTCGTAATGGTGGTTGATTTATGATTCATAAAATCTAGGCCCGGCGAAGAAGAAGAGGTACTACTACCAGCTGCAAGTTCTAAAAATAAAGGATGCCATTCTTCGTTCGATCGAAAAAATTCGCTCATTGCTCCTTCGGTATCAATAACATCTTTGATAATATTGTTTTGTTCGTTGTCATAGGTTTGTTGATTATCACCAAATTCTTTCGTCTTTTTATTGTTATTATTATTGTTGTTACCAGGATCAACAAAGTTTCCAAATCCCTTTCCAGCATGTAATGCTACTACTGTGGTAGTAGATGACGATTGGCACGAAGCAGTGCTGGTTGAACAATAAGAATATGATATTTTTGTTGTCATGGACGGCTGAAAGGCCGACACCAATGGTACTAATGTGGCTCCTACACCAAGGAGTAGTAGTAGTAAAAGTATTTGTTGCAGTGAAGCGGAGCTTCTTGAAGTAGCCATGCTTAAATAATAATAATAATAATAATAAACTACTTTCTAGCTAGCTATTAGTAAGTGTAAGGTGTGTTAGAATAGCGAAGAGACACAATTTTGGTTGCGCATGTACTTGTACTGGTAACTGCAGGAGTGGTAGTAGTAGCGTACTGCATCTACCGTATGTGCTACAGTACCTTTTGTTTGGTTGTTCTTGTCAAGAGAGCGAGCTACCGGTACCATACACTCACTGATGTAGCTACTCCTACTACTAGTAGTAGCTAGTAGTAGTAGCAGTAGTCTACTACTACTAGCTAGTACCTACTAGAGTAGTAGTCTACCACTCAGAGTGGTATGATGATGATCGAAGGATTCTTCTTGCATGCAAAGCCGGAAAGAAGATCGAGAGAAGTCGTACTATCTTTGAAAGAGTACAAAAGGACTTTAAAAATAATTAGTTTTTGCGGGTTTCCTATCGCATGAAATTCTGAGAATAGCCACTTTCATCCGAATCAAACGAAACACAACATCATCATTGGACGCTTCGTTGACAACAACAAACAAAACACGAAAGAATTAGTTTTACTGTACTCGTAGATCGTAGTACTAGCTAGTATTAAGGAGTTCATCCAGCCTTGGAAGTTTTACCCAACAATATTCATTCGCACACGTCCATTATTGACCATTGAATCACTATCAGACTGTCCACTCTCTATTGATTAAGGTTCGGAAAAGTAGAAAAAAAATTGAGAGAGACTGCGCGGTGTGTGCGCTGGTGTCTTGTGTGTTGTTACCAGAAAGAAAAGGCTCCAATTTTTGGGTGTTGAATTTTTTTTTCAATATTATTCGAGAAACATTATTCTTTGATCATTTTGAAAGACGTTATTGAAAAAGCAAACATCAATCATGGAACTTCCTTTTGCTGTAGAAACATCTCCGGATCGTACATCTCAAATTCTAGCAGCTTCAAATGCAACAACAACCACAACAACCACAAGAACACCGGATCCACCACCACATCATCATCATCATCATCATAATCATCATCATCCGCCACACAATAATAGCAATAACGTTGTACCGAACAACGACGATGATGGTGATGGTGATGATGACGATGGTTCATTGGTAACAACTTCATCACAAGGAAGTTTTTTGGGATCCTCTTCTGGTTTGTCCGGGAATGATGATCATCATATTATTATGCATCATGACTTTTCGTCTCCGTCACCTACTAGTACGAGTACATGTACGGGGAACAACGCAGACACCCTCCATGGCGGTCCTGCGGGTGATAGTGTCAGGAATACTCCTCTTCCTCATCAACATCAGCATCAGCATCAGCATCAGCAACAGCAACAGCAACAGCAACAGCAACAGCAACAGCGACAGCAACAGCAACAGCAACAATATAATCTACAGCAGCAGCAGCAGCAGCAGCACTCATCTCTTCCATCCGGTCAACCTCCACATTTGAATCATTTTCATTCATCGCAAACACATTCTTTATCACAACCACCACTAGTTCTTAATCAACAGCAACAGCAACAGCAACAGCAGCAGCAACAACGACAGCATAATATTGCCACGAGACAAGGAACGTCTGTGCAACAACAACAGCAGCAACAACAACAACAAAGACAGCAGCAGCAACAGCAACAACAAAACAGGAACAACATGACACAACCTTCTATTGGTACAAGTGCTCGTACGCCAACAACTAGTAGCAGCAGTAGTAGTACAATGACACCCGTTTCAGCTCCGTTACCTTCCTTCAGTCGTCGTATGGTAGGAGTAGCGGGTGGTGGAATTTCCAGTGGACTGAATATATTGGGTAGTTTACGTGCTGGTATGACAACCAAAACAAAAACAAAAACGACTCGTGTTGCTACCACCACAAGTACTGCTACAACAACAACTACTACAACAACAGGTACGAATTTACAACCCGCAGTGTCCAAAACAGAAATAATTGATTTTACGTGCTCGGATTACGTGAACGTGTGTGAAACAGATGCTGCGGAAGTGGACATTCGATTAGATGGAGGAGTGATTGGATTTGCATCTTGTGGAAGAAGAACGAGGGAGGATGAAACAAATGGAGTACCATCATCATCACCATTACAACCACCACCTCGTGGAGATATATTGAGTCTTCTTTTGAGTGGCAGTATCCTGAATGCCGCAGACGACGACAACAACGATGACGCCCACTGGTCGGGGATTGGTATCCCCAAGACCAACGCCATAGCACTGGAAGTCAGTTACACACACACACACGACGAAAGCAAGCGTGAAAATATCAATGAACGTTTAGTGGTAAGTTGTGTAGTTTTGGTCGATAATGGAAAGTGTTCAATGGTTTTTGTACAATAGTTTTTCCATTCCTGACACCCACTATTTATCATTATAATAATATTTGCTGGAGAAAAGCGTCATTGCGAAGAAGCCAATGATGCGGCTAATCGGGCTCTAAAAGCCAAACGAGAAGGTGAATTGCAAGCCGCTCTAGATGCACACGCACAGGCTGCCAAACAATTCCGTCAAGCCGCCGTGTTGTTGAAAGATCGCAGTGCCACTACGGCACAGTCGCTCTTGTTGTTGAGCCAGACTCAGGCGAAATCAGCCTTGGCTTTGAAACGGATTTTACGACAACAACCCACAGCTAACGATGACGGCGACGAAGGGTCTGCCAAGAATTCCAAAAACTACAAACATCATGCAGGATCCTCGAATCGACGACTCACACAAAAGGATCGATTGAGAGCAGCGGTACGCGGGGCGCTGGTGACGAAAAATGAAGAAGAAATGTCCGAATCAGCCTTTTTGGGAAAAGCAACGGAAGGCAGTGCCTTGCAGTCCTCTAACAAATCCACTGCACGACAGCAACAAGCAGCGATGGCTACACCCAAAATCAATAACACTACTCATAATCCTGTGGATGACATGTACGTTGAGCGCTCCATTTGATCGTCACTCCCCAAAACTCAAATTTTATTTGGCTGACACATATTTGTTTATGCTCTGTTATTCACCCCAAACAAAACATTACAGGATGGAATTGGAACGAGAATTGCGAGACATGGACATGGCCTTGGAACTGGGAAATTCAATTGCTTCCCTGGATGCACGAACTCAAAGCCGCCTGAAAAATTCCATCGACGGCAGCTTCATGGTCGTTCCTCCTGGATCTCAATCATACATGTCGTCCTCCAATATGTGGGCGGCGCCAACTTCAAGCACAAATACTCCACGCAGCAACAAACCAAATCCAGGAAGAGTCACGGCTGCGGCGGGTGCAGCAGGTGTTCGAGCCCGAGCAAATCGGGTTCAAAACATGATTGGGCCGTCATCTCATCCTGCTCGATCTCCTCCTCATTCGCAAGGCAACGTGCAACAAACTCAACATCAACAACAACAACAACAGCAGCAGCAGCAACAACAACAAATCTTGGCTCAACAGCAACACCATCCACTGAATGTCAGAAATACTGCCACACAACAAGGCCTGGACGCAAGTTGGTGGGGCACGTCGAGTGCGACATCCCAAATGTTGGCATCATCCGTTATTTCGTTGGGTGCAAGCACCATCACAAGAGGTGATCATAATAATACACGAGGTGGGGCTTATCAGAACAACGCCAACCCGACTGCAAATACCAAGCAAATTATGAATTTGATGGATGCGCTCAAGACACTTGGTGATGAGAATGCCAACCTGCTAAGGGAGGTGGAACAAGCCGAGGCTGCCAGGATGGAAGCCAAGGCTGCCAGAGAACAAATGGCGCGCTTCAAGAGCGAGTACGGAAAACGCTTTGCTCATTTGAAGGCAGCATTGCAAAAGTTTCGGGAGAGTCATCCCGAAAATGGACCTGTTGGTGCCTCGATCAGTAGTGGGAGTCCAAATCCTGTCATTTATAGGTAATCATTGTGTTGTTATTTTCGGTAAAAAGCAAATTGCCCTTGGTTTCTAACAGCGTTTTTTTCTAAATGTGCCATTGCGTAGTGAGTTTATGCGTTCGGCATCGACATCGGAACAGCTCCAGAGGCAGGAGCAATTGATACAAAAACTGACAGCCGACTTGAAAAAAGAAAAGGAAGAATCAAAGAAAAAGGATGGAGCTTTGCGAAAGTACGAAAGTTTCTACCGCGAAGTTAAAGCCCGTAGTGCCCAGAAAGCAGCGGCTCGTCAACGCGAAGCAAACAATTCATCGCAGCGACCTCCCCAAGCTCCAAGTCGACGGTCTGGTCAGCGTTAAGCCTGGTCTATCACGGGAGAGAGTCTCCTAAAGCATTGAACTAGTCTTGGTACATTAACAGATTGTACGATTAAGGGCCTTGTTTATCCCCCGAGAATAACTCTTCGCTTTCCTGCTCGTCATCTTTTGTCTGAAAACATAGATTATTACTGGCTGCTACTATTGTTACACGAATCCTCGAAATAAGCTCACAGCTGTTTTGTATCCGCGAGTGAGGAAACAGCCGGTAGAAAAAGCTTGGGCGTTGATCCATTTCATCGCCGCCCCGACATCGGCAAACACATCAAAACCTCCGGAACCGCAAGGTTTATCGCTAAAACTGGCAACTCCAATGAGAGTGTTGTTCTTGAACAAGAGTGGTCCACCCGAGTCACCTCTGAGAACCAAAACCACGAGCGAAGGTCAGAAAAACTGCAAATCGGTGGGACACTGCTACACAATCACATTATAAAGAATAATAGATGGACGTACCTGCAAATACCAGATCCTTTCACAACACCGTTTGTGCATACATGGAGGTCATCTCGCACGAAAGGAAACTCTTGTTGACAAGTGTCAGTGCCAATAAACTTTAAATTCACCCTCTTTAGCACAGTCGATGCTTCTCCAAATTCCTCCAAAAGACCGAAACCAATGGCTCTGAATTCCGTGTCGTTTTTAAAGTCAGTTTTACCGGACCAATTCATATCAACGGGTCTTTCCTTGGAATTCTTTTTTAGTTCCAAAACGGCAAAATCGTAGGCAAAATCGATACTGGTTTTGTCCCAGTTGGGATGGATAGTCACTTTGGTAACTTCAATTTCTTCACCGAGTGTACTGGTCGTTCCTCCTATACGAACCACATCTATGGTACCACCGTCATCAAAACAATGAGCTGCTGTCAAGACGCGGTCGGATGCAATGAGCGTTCCTCCACAAAAGTACGAGTCTTCATCGGTCGAGTCTTCCAACAGCAGAGCAAAAAAAGGAAAGAGATTTCCTGTCGTTGTTGCACCACCCACAATTTGTTGTGTCCCGAGATTTCGACGACTGCTGGTAGATTTCTTGGTGGGTACATTATCGAACGTATCATCCGCGGTATGTCGAAGATATCCATCGTTGGAGACGGCGGCAGCAGCAGCAGCTGATGTCTCCCGGAACACAAAAGCACTCAGCAGCAAGAGAATCGCGAAAGGAGATATAACCTTCATGAGCTTGATTTGGTTGTTGCTGTTGTTCTTGGTAACCCGTCAGTGATGTAGCTTCTCCTACTGCTATTACTAGGATAGAAACAAAGATTGTTGTACACTTGAGAGGATAGAGACTGGAAGATGGCGCCAAGGATAAGAAAGAGGTGCACCTGGAATTAATAATATTATATTCAACGCAAGATTCGTCCGAATTTTTCTGTTCTCCATATTTTCTAGCTCTCACACTTTCTCCCAAATCTCTGAGTAGTGTGCAGTGGTGTTACACCTGAGTTTTGTAATCAGCATGAATTCAGAGTAGACAAGAAGTAGTTTAGTAGTCTACCGTACCAGGTACTGTTCACCATACGAGAAAGACGCGCATTCCTAAACTTTTCATAAGAATGACTTTCTTAAAAATTAGGAAAATGCACAGATTTTTTATTTGTTGAGCTGATCAAATCGTGCGGCCAAGTCCTCGTAGGTCGATGTGCCACCACTTCCCGTTGCCGTGGTATCACCATCGTTAGAGGGTTTGTCATTGTTGTAATCATCATCATCATCATCATTTTTATTGCTACTGTTAGGCGTTGACGCCGAAGGTGGTGCTGAAGGTACAGTGGGAACAAAAATATCCACTTCTTCATAAGCATCGTTGGCTGATGGTTTGCCATTGTTCAGATTTGTAGCTTGCGTCAAAGGAGATGCAACATTGGTATTTCCTTCTCCCGGAACATAGGCGATGGGTGTATTGTTGGGAGCATAGGCTGTAGCACTGACAAGAGGGGCACCACCACCATCACCACCATCTCCTCTTCCATTGTTGTTACTACTTTGATTGGATCCAAATCCATTGGGAGCTGCAGGAGGAATAGCATTGGCTTTTTGAAAATTGATTTCTTCGTCTGTATTCCGAGTCCCAGTCATGGCCATATTCTGTGCATCGGGACCCAATCCAGTTCCTTGGGCTGCTTGAACGGAATATCCAATGGGAGCGGCCATGGGTTCAATCATTTGATCGGTCGTTAATTTAATAGTTGGCTGCCAATCGACTTCAAATTGATCCGCAATCTTTTCCAAGTAGGTCTTATAGATGGCGTGTGTTGGTGCCAAGTAAAAATGGTGTCAGTGGACCAACAACAACAACAAAAAGGCCAATTTGAACCCAGAATAAATACACAGACACACAAACACAAAGTCTTACCTGTACTAAATAGGCTGCCGGTGGATGAATCGACAGTTTCACGACAACGCGTTCATTCAAGACACCACCCCGATTTTCCATTGCCGCCTGTTCGAACTCTTTGCCGTACTTGGCACGGAATTGTTTTCGAATTTCGCACAATTCGGGAATATCAACCCTCGGTGTGGCGTAGATTAGGTCGCTAATGGTCGACACCAGGTCCGGGGGACACGTCTTTTGTGACTCGAGCAACTTGATGCGTTCCGAAAGCAATTCGCATTCGAGCTGTAAAATTTCATACGCTTCAATCATGTTGTCATCGCGAATCAGTGCTTCGGCCTTGATGCGAGCCTTTTCTTCTCGTGGTGGTTCTTCGGCCAACAGCACCGCTATTTCACGCATATTTTGTTTCATAATGGCACTCTTTTTGTTGCTGGCAATAGCGAAGCGAGAAACGGCCATTTTAAGTTCTGTATTTGATTGAAGTCATGTGGATGAAAAATTGCGTTCGTTGGTAAAGAAATAATAATAATAATAATACACACATAAATGGATTGGCACGACACAAAAAAAGGGGAGGAGAGTGAGATGTGTGTGCATGGGTGGTCCTGCTTCGAATGATAATACAAGAACAAACAACGAGAACCATTCAGCAATCGTACGTGGCTTGAGCTTGGAGGCCTTGAATCCTCCAAAATCGAACATGGTGGTGGTGCTGGTCGTGGTGCTGGTGTTCAATACAGCAGTAGCGTAATGATTTAATTTGGTGCAAGTAGACTACAGTAGTAGTGAAGGTGTTGTTGGAGAAAATTATTGATTTATTTTTATTGACTTTTTTGTTTTTTGCGATTTCCGACCAAACCGTCGTCACGAATGGATTTCAGTCTTGCGGTTTTGGAAACTTTGACGCACTTTACTTCTGTGATCGAGTAGGCTGGGTTTCCAATTAGCTAAAATAATTTTGGGGGGTCCTTGCACACACAAACACCAACGCCAGGGGAGCCTATTTTTCGGCGACTACCCCACCTTAAAAATATGTATCCTAAACTTTGCTGTATGAAAGTGTGTACTATCCTATCTCCGCTTTCGTCAACTTTCGTGAGAAGCCTGCCTCTTCTTCGCTCAGGCAAGGTTTCGAGGCATGACGCCAACTAATTGACAAAACGTTCATTCGGCTTCGCCTAGGCAATTTTTAAAACTGAACGATTATCGTTCTTTTTATTCTTAACCTCCAGGACGACTTGCCAGCTAGGCGGTTGGAAAAACTACCATGTATTATTTGTTCGAACACCCCTTTGATATTGTACAATATTCTGTTCATGCATGTTGTTCCTAAAATAAACAGGTTTTTCCTAAATATTATTTCGTGTACACTACTAGTAGCATGCAACGTAATTGCTTTTCATATCAGCTGCTGCTGCTGCTGCTGTTGTCGCCGCTGCTGGCGGTGGTGAGGATGGCATGTCCGATGGTCGTGCGTCAAAGGTGACGGCTACTGGCATGTCACCACCTCCAGGAGATGAATCGGATCGAGATGAATGCGATGTCACAGAAACTGTATCATTGCCATCGTTGTTGTTATTGTCGTTATTGTCGTTATTGTTGTTTTTAGTATGGTATCCAGGAGCCACAGGTGGTGGTGGTGGTAGAACATCCAAGCTGGCTAGATTACGGGCTCGTCCGTGTAGAATATCACTATCGGTGTCTTGCATACCGGTTGTTACTGGAATTTCTGGAGTTTTGGCTGCATCTGACACGACAACGTGCCGTTGGGACAATTCAATAGTAGCGGGGCTCCAACCAATTTCGTGCTGTTTGCAAATTTTTTCCATGTACAAATTGACCGTAGCTTTCGTTGGTGGTTGGAGTGCCAGGTTGCTCACAATTCGTTGGTTCAAAATACCTCCTTCGTTGGTCATGGCTCTGCTCTTAAAGGATCGGCCGTACTTTTTTCGAAATTGGCGTCGGACGCTGGTCATTTCGGTAATGCTCAACCGTGGCGCAGCGTAGATAATGTCCGAAACGTAACCGACCAAATCAGCTGGACATTCTTCGAGATGGTCTATGATCGATGCCCGCTCGACCAAGAGCTCGCACTCGGCTTTGAGAATTTCGTACGCCGTTATTGTATTATCGTCTTGAATCAAAGCTTCCGTGCGCAATCGAGCTTTGCTTTCGTTCGGTGGTGACTCGGCTAATAGTTCGGCGACTTGTCGCATATTCTGTTTCATCAAAGCCGTCTTTTTCGCGGCTTCAATATCCAGCCGTGTGACTGACAATCGAAGGCCTAAGCCAGAAAATAGATTTTAAAAGAAAAGATGAGTGAGCGCGGTATAATGTTTCAATGTCTAACCATCATTCCACCACCGAAAGTATACTTCACATCGATATGATGATTGATGATGCCTGATGCCAACGAGCCAACGAGCCTTCGATTGGTCACTTACGAGTCTTGAGCTTTGTGCTGCTAAACGGCGAAGTGAGAAAGTCAATCATGTTAAATGTAGTGTATTAAAAGGATGTTGAATTCTTTTTTATTTTTATTTTTTACTTTGCTTGTTTGGGTGTTGGAGGGAGCCTTTTTATTTTACCTACCACATTCTTTTTAAGCGATTTGAGTGCGTTCTATTCTTATGTTTGTGTGTTTGTTGTGGTCACGGAACGCGACGTAAAAACGGTACCGCACAAAACGTGACTGAAAACATGACTGAAAAATGTGTCAACAGGTGCACGTTGGATGTTGTGCACGCTACGGAAGTACAGTAGACTAGAGTAAAGCTGAATCTTACCGTTGGATGACTCCTACCGATCATGGGACTAGACTTTTCCCCCTAGTTAACACTAGTTAACTTTGTATATTTTCTAGCTCGCCTTGTGCTTGATGGATTTTATTTAGCAATATCGCAAATGAAAGCTCTCAATGAGAGCGTTCCATTTCTGCAATAAAAAGCTTACTTAGACATGCATTGGCTATCTCACATTTCTCTTAAGAATGAAGTAACTC
>Ga0100392_1004682_pt1 | contig 12209 bp, 8 predicted proteins | sample CryGeymeta201516_FD_81548 | JGI IMG/M metagenome (GOLD analysis project Ga0100392, IMG submission 81548) | Groundwater microbial communities from Crystal Geyser aquifers in Utah, USA - Crystal Geyser metaG 2015-16 | ecosystem: Environmental > Aquatic > Deep subsurface > Groundwater | place: USA... | reverse complement strand
TTCATTTGTTGGTGTTTTCCGTTTTGAATTCTACATCACATACCCAGTCCGTTGATTTTATGAAACCCAACACATCTGCCCCCGCCACTGCTGCCCCAGCTACCACGGTTCATCGTCTGGCTCGTCGTCGGGCCATTGAAAACAACATACAACAATCGTCGACCAATGCCACACTGGCCAGTAAATACCACGTCGATTTGCAAGCCCCGCCCTTGGGGGAGGGTGCCTTTGGCACGGTCCACTTGGGTCGCCATCGCACCTCCGGAGAGTGGGTGGCCGTGAAACGCATTCCGAAAAAGTTCACGTCGTCGTTATCGTTTCAGCGCGAAATGGAAGCACTTTTACATATTCGTCAGCACGGAGGACATCCTCGGATTTGTGGATTGAGAGAGAACTTTGACGAAGGTGGATATTTTTATTTGGTACTGGACTTGATAAAAGGAGGTGAACTGTTCGATCACTTGTGCCGGCAGGGACCTTATAGCGAAGCTGATGCGGCTCGTTTAATCCGAGAGGTCGCTAGTGCATTGGCCTGGTGTCATGGAATAGGATTGGTCCATGGAGATTTGAAACCAGAAAATATCATGCTTAATTCAAACAATCCTCTTCATGCTACTACCAAACTTGTGGATTTTGGTGTTGCACAAGTCACCAGGGAAGATGAAACACCATCGAACAATGACACGATTACATCCGTTGCTGACGACGTTGAAAGCACCATTGTAAATACTCCTGCGTATTGTCCGCCAGAGGTTCTGGACAAGGAAGCTCGCAAAGCCAAAGGGCTGGCATTGTACAACAAAATGGACCCAAGTATGGATTGTTGGGCTCTCGGAATAATTCTGTATATCATGTTGACGGGATTTCATCCATTTGATATCGATGGTACTGCTAGTGATGAAGAGATTGAAGAAAAGATTTTGTCTCGAAAGGCCCCACCACTGCGGAATTCCCCGCTGACGGCACATCTCTCCGAATCAGCAATCTCTTTAATCGAACAAATGCTGCAGTGGAATCCCGAGGATCGACTGACAGCGGCAGAAATGTTGGAGCATCCTTGGGTGACGGGAGAAACGGCTCGCACAAACCTCATGGCTGGTTCGGACAAGAAATTGAGTCACTTCAAGGACTACAAATCTAGATTAGAAGCAAAAGTCTTTGCCGATCTTGTGGGTTGGTCGGACGACTTGAACGTTAATAATACGAGTTCTCTGCAAACGACGCTGTTAGAACGAGCCTTTCATAATCTGGATGGGTCCAAGAGAGGATACGTTACAAGAAATGATCTGCGACGCTTGAGCCAACACAAGGACAAGCAGCCAGTCACTGCTGTATCCGCTGGTGCTCGTAGTGTCACCACGGAAAACGACGACGACGACGGCTCGGGTGAGCAACTGTCTCTTTCGGTTTTCCGGGAGCTTCTTGCCGACAGCTTAAAATCACGCTACTTCCCCAAGGGACACATTGTCTATCGGGAGAATGATACGCATGATAAGTTTTACTTTCTAAATTCGGGAACTGTAGAAGTAACGACGAGCGATGGTCACTACAGTACTCGCACCCAGGGCGATACGTTTGGCGAGGGTGCCTTGTTGAATACCACACGACAAAATACGAGCACTATTCGGTGTCTCACTCCCGTACATGCGATTGAAATCAGCCGTGAATATTTTGAAAAATTTCTGAATAACGAAGCAGAACACACTACAAAGATACAATTGAGCGAGAAAGACAAAACACGAAAGCGCATCCGCGCTCAAAAGGTCTTGTGCAATCATTTGGAAAAGCAGCAAGTTGCTCTGAAGCAAGGCGAGTACATTTTCCATCAGCAGGATGTAGCAAACAAAATGTATGTATTGGAAGATGGTCTTGCAGACGTAAAGGTAGGCGAGAACAAAGTGTACACGGTACATCCTGGTGAAGTGTGCGGCTTGCACGCGGTGCTCTTCGTTCGACCCCGAAATACGTCAACAATTTGTGTTAGTCCCGAGGGATGCATCTTTCGATCCATGCGTAAGAAAACTTTTGAGCGTGTCTTGAATGACAGTCCCTGGTGGGTTAAGAAGAGCCTTCGTGATCTGAGTTTGCGACGAGATTTTCTCAAGGCAGTTGTTTCCAAAACCAAAATTGATTTTCCAGCCACCGATGAGCACCGGATGCGGGAAGTTTTTGATATTATTGATGTGAACAAATCTGGAAAATTGGAGTTGGAAAATATTCGAGAAATGATCCATGCCTTTGATCCATCTTTCACGAATGCCGAAGTGAAGGAGATTTTAGATGCTTTGGACCTCGACGAAACGGGTGCCGTGTCGTTTGAAGAATTCAAGCGAATGTTCAAGGATCGACCGACGGCTCCATCATTGAATGAGCGAGTACGTCATTAGGTAGATTAGGGAAGCGCCATCGTCTGGGCGATAATTTTGAATGATAGATTTTGATTTCTCACTGATAACTTTTGATTCCCAAGAGAGAAACGGAGGATCTGTGCGACCTTAGCTTTTTCACCAAACCAATCCAAAACTAAAATTAGACAAAATCTCATAAACACAGTTTCCTCTTTCCTCCAACTAAAATTCTAAATTTCCCCTCCATTGTCTGCGTTTAAGAACTATGAATATTACTACTAGAAAACAAAGCTTACTGCAACTGATCATAGTCTTTGTTTTCGTTTGGGTTTCCAGCATAACAGCATTGGCTGTTGCTCCCAAAATAGTCTCGAAATCCAAAGAGAAGAATTCCATCGACAAGGCTCGAACCAAACTTCAATCCTTTGCGGCAAGGTCGGAACGAACCTTGCTCATCGTTGATGGGAATAATGTTCGAGGTATAGATCAATGTAAATGGTCGCCAGCTGAGTGGATGGAAAAAATTGAATTGCTATGTTTAGTCTACCAAATAGATCATCATGTCGTTGTTTGGGATCATGGACCGACCCCCATCATTGTCGCTCCCAGCCCTAATGCTTTGTGTCTCTTTGCGGGACTATCACAAAGAGCGGACGATGTTTTGGTACACGAGGCACAACATTTGCGCGATGCATTTTGTCGAGACACGAAAGTGGAAGACACATCTTCAAGTGACAATATGACTGGACAGGAAACGAATTATCACAATCTTTGCTTCATTACCAACGATGGTGGTTTGCAGGGACGATTGAGACAATTGGGTTCGGACTCCCGGGTACGAGTGCTCAATACAAACGGACCCGTGGTCTTAGATGCATCTCGATTTATATCACTCGTCCAAGACGTTGATATGGTGGAGTCGCGGTCGACGACAAACAACATGTCTACAGCTGCGTCTCGTGCCGCCAGTTTCGTGCATCAGTCCGTGGAACAAGCGCAAGGAAGACTTTATTCATTTACAGCACAACAAAAATTGAAGTATAATCCGACGCGAGAGCTGACATGGCAACGGTGTGTCTTATCGGATGCCATGGTTCGAGGATATGCGCACTTGATGAATAACGATGATGAGGATTTTAGCAGTAGTAGAAGTCACGCTTATCAAGAAAGAGCACAGGAACGCGGCTTTCTGGCATTGACCCAGGCAACAACAAAGGTGCAGAACGATACGGCAGTTTTAGGCTCTATGCGGCTGGATAAGAAACAAAAGCAATTGCTAGCAAAATACAACAAAATGTGGTCATGATACAACGAGGCGGCGTTATTGCACTACTTGCCTTTCGCTTGCATCCAGCGCTTCAGCACCGCTATTTCGCTATTAAGGCAAATTATCGGTTTTGCTCGGTCGCCACTGGCATTTGCGTGACACAGTTGATCTTTATCTTTATGTACAGCACACTTTACTTCCACTCTACGAAGCACTCTTTCGTACCGTCGCTATTGCACTTCCAGCCGAATCAATGGGCCCTTCGTTCGTTCATTGTCTTTGTAAACATTCTCTACACCGTAGATTTCGAACCGAATACGAGTCTCACTGTAATGGACCACCCCTTCAAGCTTTTCACGATCATCAGAATCGGGAAAGTCTGTCGACAAGACAATCAAATTCTGTTCCAAAAAAGTAAAACGATGAGCTCCCATGTCATTCTTGTTTTGATTCAATATTATGGTACGTCCTGGAATTTTGCCGTTCGCCGTTGGAGACCGAGTTGCACTTAAAGTCGCATTTGCACTGTCTGCGATCAATTCTCCCGCTTCAAATTGAGTTTGTGGATGACGTCCCAATACGGTGTTAATCGTGGATCCTAGGAGACAGGGCCCTGCAACAAAGAGAGGGCTAAAGGACGTTACGACAGACATTTCTGGCAAGGGGCAAAGCATGGCGGCAATATCAACCGACGTAAATCGCTGCAGAATATTGTTTACGGCTGTTTCAATCACCTTCGCCAAAAATGGATGCCCCGGCGCTAATAAAAGAGAGGTACAGTAGAGGAGAGAGCGCCAGGGTTGAGATGAAACAGAGTAAAGAATGGAAACACAATCGACGTGGATACTTAAAATACACTTACATGCTGCGATGAATCCTACAGTACGAGCAAAAACAGTCAGGGAAATTAAGAAATAGCAAGTGAGATAGTAGTTTTATACAATACAATGAACAACACAGGCACTTTCTACTCGAAAATCATACCATTCCATAGACACATTCGTTTCCCAATTTTTTTCCCGGGTTCATCCAGTCCCACCATGAACGCGACATCTGGTGGTATGGCCGCGTCCAAATTGGGTCCTAGCATAACGTCAACATCAGCGTAGACCCCACCCCTTATCAATAGGACGCAATAACGAAACAAATCGGCCTTGAAGGCTCCCGGAATCAATAGATCATAAGCTTGTTTGATTTGAACGGGAAAGTGTGCAGCTAAGAATCTCCCTGCTTCATCGTCCGTATAGAAATGGTACTGCCACCCCGAATGCTGAAAAGATTGTTTTAATCGACTCATGTTGGGATACTTTTCCGGGTCGAGCTCTTCAAACCACGTTTGATGCACAATGCGCGGAATGAGGCGCGTAGGATCTCGTCTGTGTTGGGGCAGACGAATCTTACTGGATTGATATTGATATTTGCCGTCCGGGCTGTTGTTGTCGTTGTTATTGTTCTTGTTCTTAACAGTATCATCATCTTTGCAGAGTTCTTGACAGTAACAAGGGCATGCCTCTTCGCAAGTTATACAATTGGCGCCCGTCTTCTTATTTGCAAGGCACTTGTTACAGGATGTGGTTGGCAAACAATCTTTTCGTTTCATTACCTCGTAAAATGTCAATGGTCGTGTGCTGGCAGCGTTGTTGTTTCGGACATTATCATCGACATCAGCGGCGTGAACAGTTGCCAGATAAGGTAACTCTTCCGCTACTAGTTCATTGGTAGTGGCAATGTAGGGTTGGTTTACCTTGGCATACTCAATAATGGTTACAGGATAAACCGCAGTACGAGATGCCAAGATTGCCATGCTTTGCTCTGTTTGTGGATCGTTCTGCAGAGCAGTATCAAAGATGAGGCAACAATATCCCCTTTGGTAGGAGCATGTGTGTATGGATTGTTGGGCATCTTTAGCAACGTATTGCATTAGAGTACGGTTGTTGCTACTACGGCGGTTGTGGTTGTATCGAAATGGATCTTCGTTACAAGATTGTTGGAGCAGATACCATTCGCCGCCTGGTTGTCTTTGCCTTTGAATAAATGTGGAGAGTGTTTGGGGTAGTAGCAAAGGCTCGCGAGTCAAGTCTTCCGCATTGGTTTCCAGCAAGAATTGCAACATTTGCTGTACCACAGGATCCCGCGGAGTTTGCACTTGAAGCAACGATCCTTGCATAGCCTTTCTAGTACTATCAACACTGGGACTATGAAAGAGAAAGGGATCCATGGTAATGCCCACCTTTTGGTGTTGCCGTAGAATATCAGCAAAGTGCTCCACGTCAAGAATGGCGGTATATTCCAAGTCCATGTAGACACCACCGTGCTCGTAAAGGGCGCAATATTTCCACAGCTCCTGTGCCAGCATAAATGTGTTCGGTTCCTGAACAAGCTCATCAAATCTCGTCACGACGACGGATACTGATGACGAAGAAGTATCAGTAGTAGTAGTGCTCCCGCTAGTAGTCGAAGCAGCACAAACACTGTTTTGTAAAAACAAACGCTGTTCTTGCGTCGTATTTGCTACCACTATAATATTTTCCTTGTTCATCTTTCCAGGAGAAATGTCCTGTAGCAACGAATGTTGATGACGGACCACAGGATTGTCATGAATGTTATTGGCGCTGGTAAAGACGTACAAGATGTTGCCGCTGTTGCTGTTGCCGTTGCTGTTTTGGACTATTAATTGGGCCATAACCGTGGTTGGAACAACCACACACAAAAACAGTACAACTGCGACTATTGATGCCGCACATTGTGCTTGCCGTCGGGTTTGGTGTGTCATTGTCGTAAAACGTTATAACTAATGACAATTAGATTAACAGTTTTCTTGGTGTGCATTTTTTGTGTTGGCCAGTAATACAACAAGTAAAGCACTTTTGTTGAGTTGTTGCTGTCATTTTTCGACTGTTACTTATTATCTTAACATCGAGGCTTCTAATTTACGGGTTTTGCCTTTGAATCAGCAAATTTCTCAAACGAACGCTTTTTTTGACTTGACTCTGGCAAGTCAGTCCAATGTGCTAGAAAAAAAAGTGGCAACTCCGCCTTTTTCCGAGTGACGGACGCGACGACGAAGTTGGTCGAAGGACCTTACCATTTATCACGGGGAAGGCGCTCTTTGATCTAAAAACATACTACTTGAAGAGGGTTGATCCTAGACGATCATGCTATAGAATACTGAGCTGTCTTACATAATATTACATACTGGAGTAGATATCTTTTCAAAAGGTGGCAAGTTCATTCGATACATGCCTTACAACTAATTTCGCGACAAAATCCTTCTCTCTCTTTGCACTTTGCACTTAGCACTGATTGGCTCCCAAGGCAACGCGAGTCAACAGACAAGCCTCTCGCAGGTAGGTATCAGATACTCCTGTCAAAGCAATCCCGACAAAGTCGTCACCAACACAACAATCGTCACAGTTGCAAGCAATGCTGAGATAGGTTGTCTGCAAGTTCAAGTTCAAGCTGTCTAGGACTGGAAGACACATGCTCGCTGCAATCTCATTCGCAAAGTTTAGATATTCGTCTTCGCTCAGGAATTCATCTTCGTTGGCGTCGCTGGTCATCATCGCAGCAGTGCACATTGCAAACGGTTCGTCCATTCCACCGGAAATGGTGGTGGTCTCATCGCTGGGAGACATGCTCATAGCGTCTGTGGTGGCCAAAGTGGTGGCCACATCGCTAGGAGCTACAGTGGTCATTACATCACTAGGAGCGACACTGGTCATACCATCGCTATGAGCGGTACTGTCCATTTGGGCGTGAATACCGCTCACCAACACCACAGCCAAGATGAGGAGATTTGTGCCATAGCTTGTCATTTTGATTGTGGTGTTTTTTGTTTTTGTGATCTGGAAATTTCTTTCTTCGTCGTAATGTTGTGGTCTATTTATTATTTCATTCCATGAAGAAGATATCCCGGAATAGAAACGGGTATTAGCCGAATTTGTTCATCGACTTTGGTCACCAAAGTTAGTTCTCGGGTTTCATAGGCATTCAGAACGCAATGGCCAATTTTTGTTGTCTGTTGCTGAAATCTGAAATAAATCGTATAATTGATGAACGACTGAATTCTTGAATTTGGCGCACGCTCACATGTCTGTCCATAGATACACACGACTGATTGTCGACAATCATAAGGCGTCATGATTCCAAGATTCACCAGAATTTTCAATCTCACAAAAAATAATCATAACAAATACTAGTAGTACTCGAAGTCAACAATGTTGGACTAATAAGAAGTAATTAGTTTTATGTACTCACTAGTTAGCAAACAATCAAAATGACGAGGAAGATGATAAGATCATGGATGATCCTGTGGAGTCTGTTACAGCTAGTAGTCTTACAAGTGGACGCATTTGTCTCCAGCCATAGTAATGCTGTGAGTGGCTTGTCCCTTGCGGTTCAAGTGCACCACGACGACGACACAACTATTTCAGAAGAGAGCGATGACTACTGGAACTCCAAGTACCTGCTTTTGAAAAATTTTCAAGAACAATTTGGCCATACCTATGTGCCACGAAACTGGGGTGATCCACAACTATCCGAGTGGGTGAAGAAGCAAGACAAACTGGTTCAATCGTCGGACATGTCCTTGGAGCGAATGGAAAAACTAGCTACCGTGGGCATTGTAGAGACAAGCAGTGACGACGGCAAGAATGAGTACACGTTCCCTCCCACTTACGTTCTCGATCCTACAACAGGTTCAAAACTATATGCCTCCGCATGGGAACAGCGGTGGGAAGACATGTACGAGAGACTGGTTCATTTCAAAAATGAACACGACGGATTCGTGAACTGCAACTGCATGAGAGGATATAATTTGGATCTTCGACTCGCACAATGGGTTCAAATTCAAAGAGAAAATTTGCATCTTGGTGTTATGAGAAGGGACCGCCAAAACAAATTGGAATCCATTGGCCTCGAACCCTTGCGGCTGCATGTCTTTTGAGCGTGCCGTTTTGTGAAAAAGCTAGATTAGATGCATCGGTATTGATGGGATGATACAAGTACACGGTAATCCAAACACTGCTGATTAGAAAATGCTGCAACTGCATACTACGTTTGTTCTGTTGGAGTAGGTAAGCACGTCAGACTAAGATTTTTAATTTTTTCTTTTGATGTTGTTGCCGCACCACGAAAAACCCATTGACAATGCTGCCAATCAAAGGAAGATTTTTTTCATAGAATAGCTGCCATTGCCGCTATTTTGCCATTGGTAGTATTTGCATTGCCCACATTTCGCTCTGTCACGGGGTCCGAAGGCCCGCCATCTCGTCCATAATGGGGGCGATGGGGCCTCTACTCATTCTTGAGAATGTTGGAACCAGGTAAGTCTTTGGCCAACTGCAATTCCTTTTCACTGGGGCAAATGTCCTTCGATGGCGGCAACGTGGCTCCACGCTAGCTGACATGCTACCAAATGGAGCCAAGCTGCGCTGTTCAGCCTTCAGAGTTTCCATCTTGTGTAACGGATACCAATGAGCCGTCCTGCCCACTTTCTGACGCATAACATTGAAGAACGTACACGTTTTCCTGAACACAGTCTTCATTCCCTTCTCCTAGACTACCAGGTAGCTGGTACGTGGTAGTGATGTGCCAAATAGAAGAAGTTTGTACTAGTACCAGGGTACCAGGTAGGAGTGTGTTGGTTTTGGCAACTGATTGATGTCAATTATTGCATTATTTGTCCCTTACAGGTCATTATGACTGTGCACGTTATTGCATTTAATCGTCATATTGAAATAGATTCGCTAAGCTAAACCAGTGTCATAAATACGACAGTTTGAAGAATGCTATTTTACCACGTATACGAACGCTGATGATTCATTGTTGAAGACAAAGCATTTTGGGGCTTTTGTAGAGAGCTAAAGGCTGCTGGTGCATAATTATTTTTTACGTTTTCAGTAACAATTACAAAAAAAACAAAAAAATAATAATAATGGTGGACTCTACCAAAGTGGAAGCACCGAAGATGAGCTGCAGCATCCAAAGCAAGCTGCAGTCGGAAATTGATCTGGAAAAGATGCCTCCCATAAACAAAATTCCTTTATGGGAACTGGCAGTTTCGTTTGGCATCGTAAAGAAGGAACATGTCGACACAGTGATGCTGAAGGACGCAATCACAAAGGAACGACGAAACCAGCAGTCCGATGTGACCGTTCTTTTTGCAGTCCGACAAGCTGGGTGAGCTGCGTGCCGCGAGCACGGCCTTCAATTGGTCGAGCTTGCGGCACAAGATCGGCGGGTAGCTCTTGTGGCAGCGGTGAAAGATACGAAAGGAGCCGATGACGAGGGACTGCTCGAGTTCCACCAATATTATTTTAACCGCGGACCTATCTATCAAGATGATAAGTGGAAGTTATTTTTTGCTTTGGGAGAGAAGAAAGTTGGGCTCTCAGACGTCTTCAGGGTTCTCTGGACTGCTCGAAAACGATTCAAGATGAAGAATATTAAGCCCAGTGCCAAGAACCTTCAGGCCAAAGAAGGTTGGATGGCTGGTGGATTTCTAATCTTTGACAGAAAGGGTGAACTAGTTTGTGCGTTGGAAGAACATGTCGGTGAGCCGCTGGATATGGATCAATTTAAGAGGGCCGTCCGAGAAGCGCGGCGGCGGAACAAGGATTACTCGTCCGCTAGTTCCGAATTTTCGAAGTCTTCTTCCAGCGACAACGACACAAGAAATTAAGCATGGTTGAAGAATGATAATAGGAAAAAGGATGTGGATGGCTTCGAATGACGACTAAGGCAACAATTTGTGCCGAAATCTGACAGCAAGAAATTCATTCCTTCGGCTAGTGTTGGTTGCTCCTTGATTCATGTGGGGAAATAGTGAGAGGAATTATTTTATGAAAAGACCAAGAGTGGTTGTGAATGAAGGGTTGCTTCACTTTGATAAACATATCTTTGTTGGCAATCCTGATAAACAGACACTTTTTGATCCCTAGTACAATACTTCCAAAATGATGGTAGATAACTTTCTTCTAGGTAACTTTGTAAAAAATATGCATTTACAGGCAGTATTAAATATAAATCTTCTTTGCGCTCGACTGGTATTCTCTCTCTTGTCTAAACTCTGGTCCGTGCCAGAAATGGATTGTACCATGATCCCAAGTACAGATATCCCTGATGGATTTCCCCCTCGGAAAACCAAGGTGCGACAGCAGTATCATCCTTGTAGATTTCAAGAATCTCTCCATCTTCGTCATAAATTGCCAGCGCTGATAATTTGGGAATTAAATTGACAATAACTTTGTAGGGTACCAATGCCACCAAGAGGGACTTCAGGAGAGGCCTTTCCGAGACCAGCTTTAGCAAAGAAAATGGCTTGGCAAATTTGCTACCAAGACCAGCCCAATAGCAGTTGCGTTTTTCCCCAGATGGTAGGTGATCCATGGTGTCAATGTTGTCACCAGTCCCTGGCATGACCGATGCAAAATTTTCTACCAACGTTTGCAGTGCCAACGAAAATCGTAGTATCTGTACACCTGCTACAATTAAAATGTAGTTTCCGTCATGACTGAGCGCTAATCCGTTGGGCATGTACAGGTCCTCTTGGACAACGTCGATTCCACCAGTTTTGGTGTATCGTAGCAGCCGCCCTGATTTGCGACCATCAAAGGCAGCGTAAAAAATGCGACGTCGTTGAAATTGTTGACTGGTTTCTGACAAATAAATGGAACCGTCTGGAGCTTGGACCAAGGAATTCAGTAGACGAAATGTAGAGTCCTTGGGATCTTGATTGGCTCTGCTTGCCAATGAAATCACTTGTACCGAGTCGGTATTTGGTTCATAAATTCCAATGATCATGGAAAAGCCCTTGTAGGCGTCGGCAACAAGCAGAACATTTTCTTCTTCTTCTTCTTCATTATTATGACTATTATTATTGCTGTCAAAGTTGGGATCCACCGTCGACCGCTTGGCTAATATTATACCCAAGGGACGACCACAGTGTACTTCTGTTTCTGCTTCATCCGAAGGAGAAAAGCTGCAATCTGTGCGAGATGTTTGGGTCAGAAAAGTCCAACGTATATCCTCTGCTGGTGTATCATCATCATCATGTTGATTTTTTGGTTGTTCTTCTGGCTGGTACAAGCGGGCAATCCGTCCATCTCCCAGCGTGACAAACAAATACCCATTCTCCCCTCGAATGATGCTCTCCGGACCCACTAGTTGGTGTCTACCTATAATTTCGATCTTGCCTGTGATATTTTTTATGTTTGCCAAAGGAAAGTTCGGCAATTCTGGAAGAGGAGATACTACCGGATATACTCCAGTGACTTGTAAACGATACTGAACGAACAGGGCAGCCACACAGATGACAACTGGAATGCAAAGTTTCAAAAAAGCCATGCCAAAATGGGTGGGGTGGAATTTAGGACTTCTCTGTATGCCGAATTGTGCAGAGAGTATTATTATTTTTATTTCCAAAAGGAGACGAAAGCAAGATGGAGCGAGACAAGTAGATTAGTCTACCTGCTACCTGATAGTATCAAATTAAGCCCAGGTGGACTACGGCAGTTTACCTTGTCTCCTATGATAGGACTCAGGAGTTAGGTCTCTCTCTATTAGGTCGTGTGCCTATGCTTACTCTGTATACA
>Ga0100392_1004677_pt1 | contig 12216 bp, 12 predicted proteins | sample CryGeymeta201516_FD_81548 | JGI IMG/M metagenome (GOLD analysis project Ga0100392, IMG submission 81548) | Groundwater microbial communities from Crystal Geyser aquifers in Utah, USA - Crystal Geyser metaG 2015-16 | ecosystem: Environmental > Aquatic > Deep subsurface > Groundwater | place: USA... | reverse complement strand
CTCGAATATTGAACAGTATTGTGAAATCTTAAAGAACTTGGCTATTAAGAGAAGAGTGTGCGTGGATAGCTTGGAAATTCATAAACTATGCTTTGATGACACGGTTGGATCTGTTGAGGTTTTGGATAAGGCCCAGCAGATGGTGTCTGTGAATGAGAATGATATTTTGAACCAGGAACCTGTCCGGGCCGGTGATTTATTGCCCGATTTGATGGACAGGTATATGCGGGTGAATCGATCTGCGAACGGGATAACTGGGTTGGAGACGAAATTCACCCGGCTGGACAAAATGACGGGGGGGTTACAGAACACCGACTTGCTTGTTTTGGCGGCAAGGCCCGGAATTGGAAAAACCGCTTTTGCTTTAGACTTGGCAAGATCGTTTATTGAGGACCTGAGCCCGGTATTGTTTGTTTCCTTGGAGATGTCGAATGATCAGATCACCACTAGGATGGTGTCTAAGATATCTGGAGTTGATCAGAGGAAGTTCCGGGTGGGTGGAATTTTGCCGAAGGAATGGGAAAAGATTTCCGTCGCCATGGATCGGGTGAATATGATGCCGTTCTTTATCGACAGCCCGAAGGATTCGGATTTTGACGTGATTAAGCGCAAGATCCGGAGGGCGAAGCGAAGTTTGGGGTTAAAGATAGTGATGATCGATTATTTGCAGTTGATGGTGAAGCGTGGGGATTTTAACAGGCGGAAGGATCTGGAAGTCGGGGCGATGACCCGGGAGTTGAAGTTATTGGCGAAAGAATTAAACATCCCGATCTTGCTGTTGTCACAGTTGAATAGGAACGTCGAAGGAAGGAATGACAAGAGGCCGGTGTTGTCTGATCTCAGGGAATCGGGAGCAGTGGAGCAGGATGCTGATATTGTTATGTTTCTGTACAGGGACGAGGTTTATAATTCAGATCCAAATAACGAAAATAAGGGGATCGGGGAGCTGGATGTCCAGAAGCACAGGAACGGGCCGACTGGTATGGTGAAGCTGCAATGGGATGATAAGACGGCTACGTTTCGGAATTTTTATTATGGGATTGGTAGTCAATAAATAACTTGACTTTCACAAAATAATGGCGCATATAAAGCACATGGCTAAAAAATTACAATTAGACACGGATCGTATTTTAAGAGAGCTCCAATTGACAAACCAAAGCGTTGCTTGGTTGGCGCGGCAGTTGGGAGTTAGTCGGCAAGCTATGCACGAGACGTTAAGGAGAAGGCCGATTACTTTTGCGGATAAGGTTGGTAATGTTCTCGGGATAAACCCGAAGGATTTAATATTATAAAGTGTTTGGAGGATAGTAACAATGGCAATAAATGAAGCCTGTTCCCTTTGGATTGAACAAAGGATATCTGAAGAGTTGGAAGAAAAAGAAATAACCGGGAAATCGCTGCGCGAGATTGGGCGTGAAATATCCGCAGAGATTGAGAGGATATTTGAAGCGAAGGTAAAGCCGGAAACATTAACAATGAAAGCGTCGAGGATGCAGGGTGTAACAAATGTTACACCAGAATCAAAGGTTATTGAAACCATTACAGAAATGCCAAAGATATTAGAGAATAGACATCCACAGGGTGGCGGCACAAGAGAAAACGCCGGCAGAAAATCAGCCGATTATTGTCAACCTGCTATAGCCCTTGGCGAAAAAGAAATTTTAGCGGCGGCGAAAGAGATTAGGAATGAACAACGAGAACTAAAGAGGGGAGAAATTATTGAAAAACTTGAAAATATTAAAACGAAAACCGCTAAAGAAATAGATGGTGTTTACGATGTTCTTGTTATTGATCCGCCATGGCCGATGCAAAAAATAGAAAGAGATGAAAGGCCGAATCAGTCGGAGTTTGAATACCCGACCATGGCGGAATCAGAGCTTGAAATTTTAAAAATCCCATCCGCTGATGATTGCCATGTCTGGCTATGGACGACCCATAAGTTTTTACCAATGGCCTTCCGACTGATAGACGTATGGGGTTTGAAATATGTCTGCGTGTTTGTCTGGCACAAACCAGGCGGATTCCAGCCTATCGGGTTGCCTCAATATAATTGCGAGTTCGCACTATACGCACGAAAAGGAACCCCACAGTTTATAAACACCAAAGCATTCCCGGTATGTTTCAATTCACCGAGGGGCGCTCACAGTGAAAAGCCGGAAGATTTTTATGATGTTGTTCGCAGGGTAACGGCCGGCCGGCGGCTGGATATGTTTAACCGGCGTAAAATAGAAGGTTTTGACGGATGGGGGATTGAAGCGCTTTGAATGGATGGCAGCAAGATAAAAAGTGGTCGGATCAATTTCTCCCTGAAATAAAATCTATCCTTGGCGTCCATCTGATCGGCGAGCCACCTCTCGAGGAAGACCAAGAAAGAAACACAGATCTGATGGTTTTAAAAATGGATGCCGTCAGGATCGGATGCAGAATCAGGACAATTGACTACATAGACAGATATGGTGATGAGTTTACGATTAGGGCTGGACGGCCAAGTGGCATTAAAACCGAAATGTCAAAAATTATCGAAGGTTGGGGGGATTATTTTTTCTACGGGTTTGGAGATGATTCCGGCCTGAAGCAGTGGACGCTGGCAAGACTTAATATTTTCCGCCTTTGGTATAACTCACAATTGTATTACGGCAATCGCCCTGGAGTTAAAAAAAACAACAAAGATAATTCAAGTTTTTTTATAGCATTTAAATGGGCCGATTTACCTAAAAAATTCATAGTCGCATCGCATGAAAACAATTAATCACAAAGCGGAATAAAGGGCAGGGTTAAACAATCGAGAAACGAAAAGGAAGATGTGATGAAAGAAAAACCGATAATTTTCAGCAGTGAAATGGTCCGGGCAATTCTGGAAGGCCGGAAGAGCCAGACGCGGCGGGTGGTTAAACATAAATACCCACTATTCGACGCGCCCGCCACGTGGAAAGCGTATCATGTCAGTGATTATGGCTTTGGTTTTGAAACGGGTGAAGAATTTGTAAAAAGCCCCTACGGTCAACCCGGAAATCGGCTTTGGGTGAGGGAGAATTATTGGATTACTGAGGTTGGGGGGCAAGGAATAGGAAATAAGTTTTTGGTTTATGACGAGGAAATCCTGAGCAACGAACCCAGCCCAAAGGAATTACGCCCCATCGAAACCACCTTAACGTGGGGCCACCATCCTTCAATCCACATGCCCCGCTGGGCCAGCCGGATCACGTTGGAGATAACAGGCGTCAGGGTTGAGAGGGTAATGGAAATTTCTGAAGCGGACGCAAAGGCAGAAGGTGTCAATGCTGATGATTTTAGAAGCGGGTTTGATGGTATTTTAGGCCGCGAAAATCGGATTTTGTTTGCCAGTCTATGGGACTCAATCAACGGCAAGAAACCGGGCCGGTCATGGGCTGATAACCCATTTGTATGGTGCCTTGAATTTAAACGGGTGGAGGATAGCTCATGGACCACAAGCGAGAGATCTTGAAGATGGCGATGCAGTCGGCCACATTCACAAAAGTTAAGGTTATTAATGCTTGTGTTTTTGTGTTGGAAAATAAACAATCTCGAAAAGGAGAACAAAAATGGCGACTGAAGTGAAGATTGGGGATTTGATTGTCAGGTCTGACAGCCAATGTTGGACTGTTTATCGCCCCATGATTGTTGAGAAGGGAAAGACGAAGGGCGAGAAATATGAAGCAATTATCGGCTATTATCCTTTTTTATCAACCTGCCTCGAGGCAATCCTTGATCGTGACGTTAGCGGTACTGACAAAAAAAACATTGAAGAGCTTTTGAAGGAAGTTAAGTATTTGAAATATCGGATTGAAGAGTTAAAGAAAGAAGAATTTGAGGCATGCAAGGTCGAGACTGTGAAGCGGTACGAGGCAGGCGGGAGAGGATATCGGTAATGGAAAGATTGTCTGAAGCGATGTGGTTTATTACCACTCCGAAACGCCCGAGTAATTTAGAGGTTGATCGGCTGTGCTCGCATATTTCTATGTCGAAGGAATTGATAAATTTAAGGAACAAATACCAGAAAGGCATAGATGATGATGAAGAAGGTTGTCGAGTGGAGCTTTTTAAATGACCCATTACGCAACAGACAAACTCGCCCGCGCCAACCAACTTGGCTACCCGGATTATTTATCCGCACTGATAGCGCTGTATTGCGATGAGCAGCTATCCTTCGCGCAGGTTGGGCGATATTTTGGGATTACCTGGACTGCTGTGAGATACCAAATCAAACAAGCGGGTATGCCGATACGCGGCAGGGGTGGTGATAACAATAGGCTTAGGGGGGGGATAATTGTCAACAAAAACCAGTGTTTTAAAATCAAGAGCTACAACAGCCTCCCGGGCGCGTGTCGGTTTTGACCCGAGCTACCGGGATGGAGCTGAAGGGTTTATTAAGTTCTGTGAGGAGAACATCCGGGTTTCTGTTACGCCAGTTGGAAGTTTTGCTCCGAAATGGATGTACCTTGGCGAGTTGCCTAACGATAAACACCCGATAACTGGGAGATCTTATAAAAGTTTTTGGGAAAGGCACAAAGAGATAGTAAGGGAATGCTTAAAGATGAAAGACGGTATTTTTGTTTATCGTCGCATTATTCTTTGTTGGATGCGAGGTGAGGGTAAATCATTTTTGTTGTGTTTGATAATTATTTGGAAATGGATGAATTTCCCGAAGCAGACGCTGATGTTATGTGCCAACAGTAAAGATCAGTCAGTCCTTGTTCATTATAAGGAAATAGTCGGGATATTAAACAATAGCCCGAAGTTATTAAAGATTATTGGCGGTAAAAACATTCAGCAGAAAGAAATACGGCTGAGAGACAGTAAAGGGAATGTGGTGTCAACGATAGCTTCAGTCACTACATTCTCAGGACTTATGAGCAACATTAACGGATACACCTTTTCAGAATTTTTCGAGCTAAAAAATCATAAATTTTTTGAGGACATAGATACAAGTTTACGAAACATAACCAATGCTTTCGGTATGATAGACACAACCGTGTCTGGCAAAAACCATCCCCTTTTCCATATCTATCAAAAAGTAAATTCCGGAGAAGATACAGCTACATATTTTTCTTACCGATGCAGCCCAAACGGAGATTACCGCGACTTTTGGCATCCGAACATGACGCAGGAGCAATTAGAATCGTTTAAGGTTGTGCATTATGTCGGGAAGGGATTTGATAGGCTTTTTAAAAACATATGGGAAGCTGGAGAGGATAAGGTTTTCTCTAAGGCGGAGGTTGAATCGATTTATTATCTGGGCGCGTATGGGAATCTAAATAACCACGTGGAAGTTTTAACTGCCGTCAAACGCCTGCAAAAAATCCGGGAGAATGATCGGAAGCTGACCGAGGAATCTGGGTTGGATGGTGAACGATATGACTTGATTTATTCTAGTCAGAAACAGATCCAAGAAATAAACCAGATTTTGTGGCCGGCAGACAGAGAGTATAAGCTTCAAACAGAAAACAGGTATCCGAGATATTGTTCGATTGAGGAGCTGGAACATCTTGGAGATTTGTATGACACCGACTGGTGTGTTTTGACCGGGATGGATAGAGCTGCACCTATCGAAGGGAAGAGAACAAACGCCCGAACGATTGCGGTGGCGGTGGCGAAAGGACTACCACAAAGCAGGACTCGCCCCGAGATTGGGACGCTGGAAGTGCCGAAGTATTTGTATGTTCTTATAGCGCTGGATTTTCTGGAAAGCAGTTCCCTCGAATCCATGAAAAAGTTTTTAAGGGATATCGACATGGAGTATGGAGGCATAAATTCATATTGCTCTGAGCCGTGGGGAACTTGGGATTTATCTGGAATTTGCGAGGAGCTTAATATCAAGTTTGATCTGGTGCATCCAAGCCAGTCTAAGCAATTAGCTTTGTTTACAGAGCTTTATATGGTTATCAATGATGGGCGGTTCAAGTCGGCAAGATTGGCGATCCCGGGGTCAAGGGCTAACGACATCCTTGAGGAAGAGCTTTTAGAGTTCGACCATGATCCGGATAAGAAGTGGTTCGGATCCACGGAGAAGAAAAAGAAGCATGGCATCCAGGACGATAGCGTGTATGCATTGGCGCATGCCTTGTATGGCGGGCGGTTTTTGTCAGTGGATGATTTTGAGCAGAGATCAGGAATGGAGTTCCTGGGGAGTTTTTATGAGGATAAGCGATTAATCGGGCAGTATTAACCATAGAATCGGAACTGTCAAAATATGATTTGGTATGTGCCAACTGTCATCGTGTGCGAACGCAAAAAAAAGAGGATCGGAAGTGCAAAAAAAACGAAACGCAGTAATTTGTGCCGTTCCCCAAGATAAGCAGATATAACAAGGAGTGCATAGTAACGGAAAAAATAGACGGCACATCCGCCTGTATTTGCATTGGGGGAGACGGCGGATTACTTACCGGCAGCAGAGCCGGATGGATTACCCTATATGATGATAATTTCGGGTTTGCCAGGTGGGTCTGTGAACACAAAGAAGAAATCTCATCTCTTGGTCCTGGCCGACATTTTGGGGAATGGTGGGGCTCTGGTATTCAGAGAGGCTACGGATTAAAAAATGGGGCAAAGCGGTTTTCGTTATTCAACACTGTCAGATGGGGAACAATCCGGCCTGCTTGTTGCGACGTTGTGCCTATACTTTGGCAAGGAACGTTTGATGATTTAAACATCCATGCGATTATGGATAGCTTGCTTAAACGTAGGAGTTCCGCTTCAATAGGGTTTATGAGGCCGGAGGGGATTGTAATTTATTATGCTGCTGCTCATATCGGATTTAAAAAAACATTTGAAAAAGACGGCCTTGGAAAGTGGTACAAAAAATCTCTCCCATAAAAATATTTCGGTAAGCTGTTTTTTTTTATTGACAATCGCTTACGATATTGAATAAAGATAATCAGCAAGCTATATTTTTTATCAAGATAAGTAAGGCGGAGATGAAACAGAAAGAAATCGAAAGGTTTATCAACAAGAACATCCCTGATGAAGTTATGAATGAAATTATCAAGGGGGTCACGTTTTCTGTTCCTTGGCAATATGATGCCGGTTCCGCAAAAACCACCGACGCAGATGGAGCCCCGATCGCTTCAGGCGGCACGCCGATTTTAAATATGAGCCGTGCCGAACTCCAATCGGAGTGTTGGACTAAGTTTGAAACCAACCCGCAGGTCAATACCGCAGTCCGCGATGAGGTTGGTCGGCTAACTGGTTTAGGTTTCGAGTCAACCTCAGAGATAGAAGAAATCCAAGATGTCATTGAAAAAATCGAAACCGATTGGCGAAATCGGTTGTATCATTTCTGGCCCAAATACGTTGCGAGGCACAAGATCGAGGGTGAACTTTTCCTTTGTCTTACCTGCCATGTGGATGGCTTTATTGAAGTGGATTTTATAAAACCCGGGGATGTCGATGGTATCCTTTGGCACCCTTTTAAAGCCGTTATGCCTCTCTTTTTCAACATCAAGATTAAAAACCAAAAAGGCTTAATCGAAACCCATCAAGTTCCAAGCGTGTTTATTGCCAGGGCGCCTAAAGAGATGGTGGAGATTGCGATTGAAGACATTCTGTTTGACGCTGTGAGTCAAACAGGCAGTCGATCGGCAGACTCCAGCTTTAAAAAGCTTGGTGGATATAACAGGTTTATTATCAATCTTGACAGGGGTTTAGTAACCAAGCGGGCCACAGGCTATTTGAAAACCATCCTGACGTGGTTGAATAAATACGAGATGTTAAAGAACTGGGAGATCGATCATAAACGATCTGCCGGCGCTTACCTGTGGGTGATCACATGTGAAGACCCTAAAAAATTCAAGAAATGGCTGGCGATGTCTGATGAGGACAAAAAGAAGACTGGCCTAACTGCAGCGAAAACTCCAGGCGGCACCCTCTTTCTGCCGCCTGGGTTCAAGATGGAAGTTAAGAATCCTCAGCTACCCAACATTTCCGACAGCGATACCGACATTATTGGTATGGTGATATCCGGATTGAACGCGAACGAGAACTCCATCATGGGGGTCAATAAAGGGACGTTCGCTTCCGTAAAGGAATCCCGTGGTCCACAAAGCGACAGAACTGCCGATGAGATTGCTTATTTCTCCAGATTCCTAATTAACGACTTTTGGGGGAACATCTTCTTTTTAATGAACAAGGTTATCGGGTTTCCCAATACGTTCAAACGCCGGGAAGCTTGGTCGTTTAAAAACGGGAAGCCTATTTTTAAGTATAAGAGACGCCGCCCAGAGGAGTTTGTTGATTTGTCGTTCCCTGTGTCCGAGTCAATCGATCTTAGCGCAAGATCAACTGCCTTGCTTGGCAGCAAACATGGACCGTTAAACGAAACGCTTGGGGTGCCAGGGTCAAAGCTTGCATCTCTAATGGGGTTTGGAGGCTATGGCCGGATGCGGTTGCGACACGCCACAGAGAAAGAGCAATACCCTGAATTAATTTATTCAATGAACGCCGAGTCGATACAAGAAAAACTTGAAGGGGAGCCAAAGGCCCCGAATAAGAAAGTAGCTGAAAAGGAGCAAAAAAATGACGGCGACGACGGAAAAGAATAATACTCAATATATAGGGGCCCTCACGCCAGAGCGTCTTATCGAGATGTATTATCGGCTAACCCTCCAGCCGATTTGTATCAATCCGGAATACTTAAAGAAATTAAAATCAGCTATCGTTTCGATGAAGTCCGGTAACGATTTGTCTGATTTCTTTTTTATGGAAGCGCCAGAGTTAAATGCGAACTCTGTAACGGTTAAGAACGGGATTGCCAGGTTTATGGTTAAAGGCCCGATCTATAATGAAGATCCTGAAGATTTCTGGGTAAAGGCCGGGTACGAAGCCTCTTACAAGGCGATACGGAATTGTGTGCTTGAATGCGTCGAGCTGAAACAGGCAGGAAAAATTTCAGCCGCCGTGATGGACATTGAAAGCCCCGGAGGAATAGGCGGCCCGCTGTTTGATCTTATGGAAGAGATCTATAACCTTAAAACTGAGTTGCCTGTCGTTGCCTATATCGACAACTATGGTTTTTCAGCAGCTCAAGGGTTGGCCGCCGCATGCTCTAAGGTCTGGGTATCCAATGGTGCGAGATGTGGTTCGATTGGTTCGATTATTGTTCATGAAAATATTTCAGAGGCCCTGAAGAACGAGGGGGTTTCTGTTGAGACGTTCATTTATGGCAAAAAGAAAGACCTTGGTGTATCGTTCAAGCCACTGACAGATGAAGCCCGGGAAGAGTTCCAGGCGATCGTGGATCAGCACGGTAAAGAGTTTACCGAACTTGTAGCGAAATATCTGAGAAAAAGCTTTAAAGCCATTAAAGACCTTGAAGCGGGTACATTCTCAGGGAGGGAAGCGATTGAGGTTGGTATTGCACACAGGATTGTTCTCGAGCATTCTGTCCAGTCGCTTATGGAGTCACAGTTTCCATTAAAAATCAACAAAAAGGCGAAGGGGGTGGAAAGTAAAATGGATATTATTACTTTTAAAACCGAAAATCCGGATCTGTATGCAGCGATTGTAGCCAGCGTCGGTCAGGAAATCCGCAAAGGGATCACTGAAGAAGACAATACGCGGAAAGATCTGGAGGCAAAGGTGACAGCGCTTGAAACGGAGAACAAGGAAAAAGATTCCGTCATCGCTGAACAGAAAGAAAAAATCAAAGACCACGAAAAGACGGAGGCAGTTCACCTTGAGCAGATGACCAAAGCTCAGGCGGACGGGATTTTAAAGGCGGCCCTTTCCAAAGAAGGGTGCTTGGTGCCGGCAGGACTGCATGCCAAAGTCGAAGTGGATTATGTCAAGTTTCTGAAAGAAGACCGGACGCTTGACGCTGAAGCCTATACCACCGCAGTTGCGATAGAGGTTCAGGATTGGGAATCCCGGTTTGAAAAGAAAGACACGGTCGCAGGGTTTGGTTCAGGCGGAGCCCCAGCAAAAGATGACAAGCCGGATATCGACAAGATCAACGTCATGCGGAAACAGGCAGGTCTTCCTCCTGTTGAAAAAAAATAACGCAAAAACAAAAATGATAAGGGGGGAAAAATGAGTGATACTCCAAATATAACAAGGGGATCGCAAAGCAATTACCGGAGACTTTTTAAGTCCAACCCGGATTCCGCGATTATTAGACCGATTACTCTTCAGGCTGGGTATGGTAAAATTGAACTCGGTACAGCTATGGCTGTAAATGGATCGGCTGCCGGCAATAAGGGGAAGTACATCCCATATGATCCTACCACTGTAACCGGCGCTGAAATCGCTCCTGGGCGTGCCTATCTGGTCCAAAATAGCGAGACCACGGCGAGCATCCTGTATGTGACGATGGATGACAGCTACAAGTTCTCCGTCGCGGACGATGTTTATATCCATGATGACACGACAACTCTCGAACAGCTTGGCGCCATCACCGCCATTAACCGGACGACCTACACGCACATGGCAGCAATCACCGTCGCCACGGCAACTGGCGAGACCAGCTTCACCACCGCACGGTTTGCTTATCTGTGCGTTGAAGGTTCTGACATTTGTATCGGTATTCTTCAACAAACTCGGGACACCGGCGCAGGAAGCACAGCGGCTGGGGCGCTTGGTGCGCTCATTAAGAAGAATGCCCTGCTGTACAATGGTATGACCACAAATGTTGACTCAGCAGCACGGACGGACATTTCCGCCTCTGTCGATGGTCAGTATTTGTCTCTTTAATTTAAATAAGGAAAGGGGGAACTTTCTATGCAAGGATACAGCGATATTGATGAACTGAAGCTCTCGACGATCAGTGGGTATTTTCAGCTTTTTACAGCCGACCCGCAGCTCCGTCTTCTGAGCCTGTTCCCGACTACCATATCCGAGACTGATTCTATTAAATGGGACAGCACGGTTGGCGGAAGGGGTATGGTCCCGTTTAAAGGCCCTGGGCAGGAAACGCCCATGGGTTATAGCCGGGGCATTGCACAGCACGAAGCAAAGGTTGCCTTCTTCGGTCAAAAGCGATATTACGACGAAGAGTTCTTGAACAACCTGCGCCAGCCCGGGACAACCGCACAGAAAATGGTGGCGTCTCAAAAGCTGTCCATGGAAATGGCGGAGATGGGCAATATGTCTATGCGCCGGCGTGAGTGGATGATTTCTCAGATGCTGTGGAATAATGGGTTTACCTATAAATCCACCGGAGACACTACCATAGAAGTTGATTACGGCATCCCCAGCTCGCACATTGTTACCGTTACTGCTAGTAAAAGCTGGGATAATGGAGCCGATCGGACCATCCTCGCTGATTTCAACACAGCGAACCGGACTGTCCGGGATGCATGCGGTGCTACCATCGTAAGAGCGATCAGTAACTCGTCCGTCCTGGAATATATTGCCTCTGATAACGACATCCTAACCCTGCTCTCGAAGTCAACCTTTGGAGACGGGAATCTGTTCAGTGGCGGGAATGAACTGATCAACGCGAACCCCAGCATCATTGGGAACCTGTTCCATAAAAACCTGATCTATGAGGTTTATGATGAACAGTATGAAGTCCGCGCCAACCTGACCGCTGTTGTTACCGCAAGCTCTACCACGACTATCTCTGTTGATGACGCGGCTGATTTTGTGGCTGGCGGCACCCTGACGTTCGTGGATGCTTCTGCTGGGACTTCTGAGTCTGAGACCATCGCCTCTGTTGATGAAGACGCCGGAACTGTGACTGTTTCGTCCGCGCCTTCGACTAGCTACAAAGCGACCGAGGACTATGTTTATATGAATCGTCCTTTCATTCCGGATGATTACATGGTCTTTTTTGCTGACAGAGTCCAGGGCCAGAACATAGCGGAAATGGTGGAAGCTCCTTTCGGCATCCCGGCAAGGTATGGTATGTTCGCTGATACCTGGGATCGGAAAGACCCGGAGGGAATTTGGCTAAGGGTTCAGGATAAATGCCTACCGGTTCTTAAAATAACCGGGGCGGTCTATGCTCTGAAGGTGAAACCTTAATCTATGACTATTGACAGGTGCAGGGAAAAGGAGGTTATACCATGACAAGCAAATATAGACCGAAGATGCAGATAAACCTTGGCCGTGTTATGGCCGACCAGGGCGGATTGAATCTTTATGCACAAATATCAGAAGCGATTACGGCTACCACAACCAATCGCACATTAGGCGCTGCTCCATTCGCTGGATCAGTAAAGAACGTCTGGATCTCCGTGGGTGCTTCTGGTAAAGACGACG
>Ga0100392_1004667_pt1 | contig 12231 bp, 4 predicted proteins | sample CryGeymeta201516_FD_81548 | JGI IMG/M metagenome (GOLD analysis project Ga0100392, IMG submission 81548) | Groundwater microbial communities from Crystal Geyser aquifers in Utah, USA - Crystal Geyser metaG 2015-16 | ecosystem: Environmental > Aquatic > Deep subsurface > Groundwater | place: USA... | reverse complement strand
GAAAATCATTCCCTGCTTCAACGTGTCCACACAGGTGTTCGTAAAGTTCAAGATTCGCAACAAGAACAACACAGTTTGAAAGAACAAAATACAGTCTTTCGATTGCATTTACATCACCAATTCTTGCAGCAGCAGCAAAAAAGTCCTTTGCGAATGCAAGAATCGAGGAATCGTGGACGAAGCTTTTCTCGTGACGTTCTAGCGGCTTATCCACAACCGCCATCACAATCACCGTCACCATCACTAGTGACATTGGCATCAACTACCAGTAAACTACGAGTTCGGGCCCTGAGTCACGATACCAACGTTTCAGATTTGGATGGGCTCGGCTCTTTTGGTACGCCAGGCACGCCCTGCAACCACAGTGCTACGGTGGACGAGTGGAGTTGCGCCGGTAATGCCCTTGCTGTGACTGCATCCAAACATTTTCCTGACAGAGAAAAAATTCACGACATTATGGACGAAGAAATTGGTCTCGGCAATGCTGGCGTTGGAGACGATCATGACAGCGAGGAAAAAAGCAGCTGCTATTGTCCTGCTGTTACAAGCAATTCGGTTGTGCCCTCTTTGGTTACGGACGAGGGTATTGCTACCTTGCGATTGTGCAATGGTATTGCAAACCCCGAGTCTCTGCACTCCAAAAAAAATCAAGCAATAAATCGTTTGTGGTAGCGAATTGGTCATCCAACAAGTCTGTTCCGAACGAAAATGATTCCCTGCGACATTTTACCTTTTCCAGCAAAACTATTATAGGCTTGCAATTCGAAAAACTACCTATGACAGCCCCTCCTTTGTCTGCTTCAAAGGAAGCATCGAAGACAGAAGGTATGTTGACGAACACAGTACTTTCTAGTGATTCTCAGGACAGTACGAATCCCCCTTCTTTACCAGGGACCACTTCTTCCAGCAGCAGCAGCAGCAGCAGCAGCAGCAGCAGCAGCAAAGAACATGATGATAGTTGTAGCGACAAGAATGAAACGACAAGGAGTGGATTGCAACTACCTTGGAATGTCTTTGGCGGACACCAAAGAAGCAATCACGCCGATAGTGCAACAACACTAACTGTACACGAGAAAGCAAGCCAAAATCATCTGCGTGACCTCCCTTTTCCCGTCCATGCAACTAGAACTGGGACAATGCAGAATTCAACGAAGACGACCAACAGGCCAGCGCAAAATTCAACCTCGAAATTGCGTTTCTTTTTCTCTCTGCAACAGTCCAACGAGGCTGGCCTCGCTCCGGAATTATCCAGGGCATCCAAGCTTGACGAAGCTGGGCCATTAAAACCCAGTACATCGTCGTCATTACCGACTCTACCGTCGACAGGAATAAAGGGCGATGTCTCGATGCACGATTGTCTAGCTGGACCGTTGAAAGATGTTGTCCTTCATGATAATGACTTAGAGACGGATATGAAGACAACTACAACAACCAGAGAAAAGATTATGAGCTCCGTCAAAAGTTTAGGAGAGTTTTTTGCCAATCCCTATCCATAGATGGAATATCGAAGTTGAGCAGCGTTGGATGGAAACTTATTTTGGCAGTATTCTACCATCTAACTTTAAACAACTTTGAAAGTGCGCTAACTTACAATATTAGGTATTTTCCGCCAAGGGCGATAGTGCTTCCTGGACGTAATGAGCCAAGGTCTGAGTTTTGGCCTTGACAATACCAAGGGGAGCGGTCGGGGAGGCAATGGCAATCACCAAGCAATCGAAACTTCCACAGCTAGAAACTGCCACCAGGCCCAATTCCAGTTCCATAAGAAGACATTGAAGTTGACTCTTTCCATTGCGTGGCTGAGATCCATCGATGCCGACGTATTCCTCTCCCAGGCGTTGGTAGTCCACAGCAATATCGGCAATAAGAGTCCCCAGATTTTCAATGGCGCCCGCCGATGATGCTGGGCTGATACTGGCTTTATTTCCCTCGGGAGGGGAAGCAGATATTGGTGGAAATAAGCTGGAGCTGGATCTCTTGGTGCTAGCACCTAGTAGCTCACCATCAGCCGTAACCAACAGCGCCGAGTGGACGATATCATCGCATATCCGGTTGAGAATGGGAGGAATTCTGCAAGATCTAATCATTTCTTTCCACTAGATCTGAAAGAGGGAGTCTCTGAAAAATTTCCTTGTTACGCTATCGTCTGTAGTAGTTAAGAGGTTAATAAGGTAGTGCTGGAGGTCAAAGGTACGATGAAGTAGTAGTCTAAATACTAGTATTGACTTATTCCAATAGTAGTTACTTCTAGAGTAGTCTAGTAGTAGTAGTGTTCTGCTACTACTACTACTCTAGCTAGTAGTAGCGTTAAGTACTAGGTTTTGGATTTTGGATTTTAAAATACTGCCGGGTGGAACAAGTAAGTTATCTAGTTGTAGTACCTGTTAGTACTAGATACTACTAGGCATGGGTTCAGAGTTCATAGGATAGCCGGGCGTGTGTGTGGCATTAAATTAAGAGTTAGTTGATCGAGCCTTGGCTAATTGTTACTCCTACTAGTCTAGTCTAGTATTTCATTTGCTCCGAGTAAACCATAGCAGCCAAAGTAGCTGGGTAGACACTGCACATAAGGAAGGTAGCTTTCTCAGCAGCTGGAGCAGGGACAAGGATCCCTCTTCCTGAGACAGCTTACTTAGCGGCTGGGGCAGCGACAATGGTCCCTCCTCCCGAGAGTAACAACGAGAAACCATCAATAGTGGTGTGAAAATGCATGAAGAAGTATAGCTTTGTCCCTTGACGCCCATAATACCATTGATACGTACATGCATATTCATCATAATATATATTGTAATATAATATACTACAGAGCTCCTAGTGATTGATCGTCCAACTGCAAAAACGTCTTTGGGGCACTGGCAACACTCGACTGCGAGCCCATCGAATTCTGCCTACTAAAATGCATGCCTGCCGCTCGTTGGTGCAAACGGTGCTTGGCGTCCGACAATCTTCGAATCGGGACAGCTCTTGTGGGGGTACCACGGCCACTTCCATCGTCTCCTATTCCAAGATTTGCCGAAAGTGACCTTCCAGATAACTGCTTTCTCGGCATGGAATTGGATCGAGGCAGAGACCTGGAAGAACCCTGCCGCTGAACAGACTTACTAGATAGTTGCTTGACAAGATTTCGACTCATGGCAGACCGTCTCATACTCTCGCAAAGCTTTTCCATTGCTTCGTTGATTCCGGGATCGGCTGAGGACCCAGGAATAACCTTTCCGTTCGCGTCAACTTTTGGAGTAGGACCTCGAGTTCTTCCAGTATTTCGAGAACTACGTCCTTGGAGTGATGCGCTCATTTGTGATAAGGATATGGGATTCGGCGACGCTGGCACCGAAGAAGCGCCACGTGTACCACGTCCAGGAGCAGATCCGCGTTGATTCTGAATATTCGGCATCGACGAGTTCATAGATGCTTGTCCTCCTTCTGTCATGTTCATTCCGCCCGTCGAGACACTCAGGCTGCTCACAGCAGTATTCAGCGAGCCGTTACGATTGGTCATATCACCACCTGGGCCCATGTGCTGCTGCATGCCATTAAAACCCGGTCCCTGGCCCATTGGATGCATTCCTCCATGACCCATTTGACCTTGCCCTCCACTACCCATTGAATTTTGGCCTGTCATACCTTGCATCGAATTGGAGGAGCCCATACCTTGTCCCATGTGACCGCCTACTCCGCCAGACATACCTTGCATACCCATTCCGGATTGCTGCTGCATTTTCTGCATCATCATTGCATTCATATTCATATTCATATTATTTCCTTGCATCATATTTCCCTGCATCGCGCCCTGCATAGCAGCAAGATTCCCCATCATTTGAGCGCCCATGGGTCCATTCATAGGCCCACCCATGCTGTTCATTGTATTCATATTAGAGGAATTCATACCATTATTATTTTGCATGCCACCTGGGCCTGGCCCCCTTCCTTCACGCTGCTGTATCTGTTGTTGCATCAAGTTCTGCTGTTGAGCAGCAAAGGCAGCTGCCATCATGGCATTATTATTATTATTATTATTGCTGTACGGATTTTCTCCCGGCATTCCTCTATAATCATTGTTTTGATTGCTAATCCCGTTTTGCTGATGCATGGCACCCCCAAATTCTTGCTGGGGGTAACCAGAATTATTGAACTGATTTGGGGGTTGTTGAAAAGGGGACGTAGAAGGCGTAGAATTGTATGCTTCTTGCCTTTGAGAGTTGTGGTTGCTGTTGCTGCCGTAGCTGTTGTAGTCGTCTCCTCCATGGCTGCGAGCACTTTCATCATTGAAGTTATTATGTTGTATAGGGGGGCTGCTATTATTATCGCCATCGTCTCCGCCCTCAGCGAAAAGAGGGGTGTCTAAGAGTCCTATGGGGTCGAAATCATCTCCGTCTGTATCGTTGAAAATTGCAGCTGGGAGGGGGTCGTCATCGTTCGTGTACAATGCAGAGAAGTCCGGGTCATCGCCATCGTTAAAGTTGCTGAAACTCATTGCTATTTGCTACTATTTACTAATTTAAAGATAACTACTGGGACAGACAGATAAAGGTTGATGGGATTTGTACTACGGTGTGTTATCTCGCGCAGCTGAGGTACATACAGCCAAAATCAAGGTATAACGGTATAACCGCGTGAAGTTGTACTGTACCGTGAGTAATGATCTGGCACTTTTTGTGACGAGAAAAAGACTCAAGATACTACCTTTATTACGGTACTCGTAGGACATAACGTACAAACACTTGCAAGCACAGATGCTCAATCCACAGTCCATTGACGGAAGTAAAGCAAACAGCGTCAACAACTGCTGTTGTCTACTCTTAATTATTAGCTCTACTCTAGTCTACCCCGTAGCTACTACAGTAGCTACTAGCTACTCAGTAGCTCTAGACTACTACTAGTCTGCTACGGTAGCTAGCTAGAGATTAGTCTCCTACTACTACTCTAGCTACACCTACTACTACTAGCTCTAGCTACTAGTCTACTCGAGTACCTACTAGCAGTAGTACTACTTCATAAACTACGTACGATAGAGAAATGTCAACTTGGCCTTGAGCTGGTGCTTTCTTTTGTCCATGAAAACCACAATGGGGAAGCCACCAATCAGTGTGAGCTAACCAACAGGGGTTGGGCTGCTGGAATGATAGCAAATAATGACGTCGTCAAGCCTGGTAACATCGCGAAATAGTTTTTAGAAGTGGAAGTGGGAATAAATGATTTGTGGCCGGATTCTGCAGATGTGCCGTCCACGCCTTTTTCTGTTTACATGTCGACTTTGTGTGACCACTGCAAGAGAGGAGGAGCTACTAATGCATACATTACCTAAAAAATGTTGGGTTTTCTTTACATACGCCAATCTCCAATTCAATACAATACTGTCGTAGCTACATCTCTCAAGTGCGCATCGTTTGTCATATTTAAATTCACAAACCATATGCCCAGCCAATTGGCGTTTACCCTGATGGTCGACTAAATTATTCTTTCGTCATTCCTTCGTGGAATCTGCCCGAACAGGAACTTTAGGAGTACAGTAGTTTAGTTAGCAGGTCTTGGGAGTAAGGGTACGTACCTCTCATTGCAGGTCTAATACAATACTACTGCTGCCGCTCCTACTGTATTGCTACTAGGCTACTTCTCCTTCTCCTGCTACTCCTGCTCCTCTTCCTCCTCCTCCAACTACTAGCTAGAGCTAGTATTAGTGCAGTAGTAGCAGCAGTAGTAGACTAGTAGTCGAGAGTACCTGGTACTCTACTAGTAGTAGATATCCACTTCTCTCAAAGCAACTTTTTACTCGGGGAGAAACTAATAAAAAATACGTCCTGTACTACAGTACCATGCATGGTACGCACACCCAAAAATAACGCCAACACTAATGCGACGATTCAATGGCGCGCTTTTTTAAGTTGTGAACGGAAAATCTTTCCTGCGAACAAAAAATGAATTTAGATTTTTTTCTTTCGGATGGAAACACATATTCGTAGGTCGAAACGATGTTCATCTTGCATACAACTCCATTGACACTGTTCGATACTTGTCGAAGGTACGGTAGCAGAATTGTGCTTCTCTCACCAATAACTGAATTGCTTTTAGAAGTCGGCAGGCAGGTGCGCAGGTAGTAAGCAAACAATTTGTCCATCTTTTTTCCTGTCAGCAAAGAATTGGATAATTCTCTGGCACGTCTTGTTTACTCTTGTGGTTGATTACCTACTGTATTACCTAGTACTGTACTGAATACCTCGATATTGCAGTTACGAATAGAAATGAACGATCAAACGCAGGGGAGCCCTGAACCAAGTCATCGACAGCAACAACCGCCAGCAACAATCGCCACATCACCTATAACGACTCCCGACCACAATGAAGTTACGTCGCCAGCTGAAGCAGCACAAGAAGTACAAGGCGCGCTTCAACACCAATTTCTGTCGGTGCGAGAGGACAACGCCTTGATGAGACGTCTACAGAAAATGGGAGGGAGCAATGCACAGTTAGTAGGGCGCTTGCGGTCCCATCATGTGAATATATTTAACAACACCAGCAATGTCACCAGCAATGTCACCAGAAATAGTAACAATAACAATAACAACAACGAGGATGAAAATGCTCAAATATCTGATGAGCAACAAAAACAACAACAAGCCGAACTGCAACAACCGTTAGCTGTACAGGTGGGCGGCCGTCATGGTAACAACAACGAAGACTGTATTACTGTTTCCCGGAATGTCATTCCTTCCGCGCACATTCGTGTCATAACCCAAGCTTTTGGCAACAAGGCTTGCCTCTACAAAGATATACTGCAAATACCATCCGATATGACGTCGGACCGTGACATTCGTATTGCGTACTTTCGAAGGGGGCGTCAAGTCTTGGCGGAACGTCCTTGCGATTCATCAACAAATACTACTGCTGCTGCTACTTCTACTTCTGCTGGTAGTAGTAGTTGTTGTGCCAATGAAAACAATGGGGACAGCGCCATCGTCAATGGTAAAAATGTTTCACAAATCGCCAAACTAAAGTTTCAAGCAGTCAGCATGGCCTACGAGATCCTGTCCAATCCTGTGTGGAAAGAATCGTACGATCGATACGGATTGGAAGGTGCGGGTGCTTCTCGGGAGCCACCGGGAGATGTTGTTGTTCACAATGACGATGCTTCCTTGGCAGAACAAAATGTCAACCACGATGATTACGGCGAACAACAAGACGAGAATATAGACTCCAATAAGACCAATTCTTTATCTCCCGCGGATAAACTGTACAACCTCAGAATGGGATTATCGAACAATACCAACGGAGGTAACTTTCAGAGCAAGTCGGTTGCAAAGACAGTCACACGATCAAGTCTTCCACCACAACCAGTTCCTCTGCAACCTACAGTGTTCACGTCGTCCTGGCAATCGCGACCTGCCTGCACTCCCACCACCAGCAACAAGAAGAAGAAACGCGTAGTCATTCAAGCGGCAGCGGGACTTCGCTTACCATCCAATCAAAACAAGAAAGACGGCGACAATATGTCGTACGTGAGTCAATCGACAGCAGGGACCGGAACATCTAGATCCAGTGTCTTGAGAAAACCTGGTTCATTTTTGGAAAAACTTGCCAGAACCAAGGCAAATCTTCGACGTCGCGGCGAAACTGGGAGCGGAGAAGATAAGCAGGGGGTCGACAATTCAGTATCTGCATCCGGGAACACTTTTATGGCAGAAGCTCCGACGAGTTCAACTGTCCGGTGGAACGAAGAAGTCGAAGAGCTCATCTTTCGGCAGGACCCAGAAGAAACATCATACAAGGTTCGAACTCCGGAACAAGACATGGACTACGGAGTGACGGCATTAGCAACTCGGAATAGCGTCGATAGAAACGAAAGTGAAAATGGTCAATCTCAGGTAGATTATGAAAAGGAGGCGTATCACGGGGGTTTGGAATCTGGAGACTTGCATCATAAACCTAAAGGCGGTGGCAAAGTGGTTTTGGATACAACTGAACTCGGCTCTCATTTGGAAAAGCTAGACAAAGTAGCTGACAGCATCGCTGATATCTTTGATGAACTGGAGGCGAGCTTTGATGGTTTGTTAGGAGGCGGACTGATCGCTCAAGGACAGAAATATGGAAAAGGTAGCAAGCAGAAGAATCAAAATCAACAACATGCAACTCGATCTACGAGCAATGGCATGAACGTTCTTTCCACCCCGTTTCCAGACTATACGAGTGACTCTAGGCCAGCAAATGCTTCTGAAGGACTGTCTTTTCAGCATGCACAGCAGGCTTCCCCTACTCCTCTTCCCGTCGATGCCGAATGGAGTCACTTCACGGGTTCGCCACTCCAGTCACCAGTTGATCGGGTTTTGACGGAACAGGAGAGTGATCAAGTGGAGGAACAAGCCATGGCTCTCCTTCGCGAAGTCACTGCCATGGGTGCTGTTCCGCCAACTGATATCTTAGTCAAAAACAAAAACACCCCTCAACAACTTCATCGGCAAAATACGCCTCCTCCCTCCGAGGTACTGAGTGAGGCTGCTGTGTTGGTTGGACGGCAACATACAACAGGAGTGGACCCACATGAAGAGCTACGATCATTCTGCGAAAGTGAAGCAGCTGGAGAGACCAACACCGTGGCAACATCAGTTGTCTCGTTGTTGGATGCCCAGCAGCACACCAATGCGCCTTTGAAACCAGCAGCTGCTACATCCACAACTTTAAGAGCTAGTCGAAGGCGTCTCAAAAAGGTGCAGCAGCGACGACAGCAGCAGCGGGCTAACGAGGAGCAGCACTCGTCCGAGGAGATGATGCGTGTCATTAATCGAGGGATTGAAGAGGAGGAGGAAGGAAATTACTATGTAAACATTGGAAAGCGGAAAAAGGGAGACAAAAAGAAGCACACTGACGACTTGTACTTTGAGTCGTTGTACCAGAATTTTTTTGCAGTTCCAAAAGAACGGCTGCCGAACGAGATGACTGTTCGCGTGAAGCCCACCCGCTCAAGCTGCTCTGTAAGTACCATTAGCCATAGCGTTGCAACCACACAAGATCCACCTATGAAATTGGATTTTAATCCCTGGGAGCTGGTCGACAGCGCTTGGCCAACTCTGGGCGATGACCAGGGAGAAGCTGCACAAAAAAGAAGGCATACAAGCAATGTGATGGCGCGTGTGAATGAGATGGAAAGATCTCTCAGCAAGACGGTTGACTCTAGCTTCACGGACGAGTCTGGGCTTGACTCCACGTTTGATTCAGGGACTGCCGTTGACACGACCATTGACGAAGGTACAGTTGATTCTGCGTTTACTTCAACATTGGGCAATATGGACAACATGGCATGTGTGGCTCCAAGCGCCACCGCGTTGACCTGTCAGAGCGCCCCCGAAAAGTTCTTGAATCAGGTCTTCGATGTTCCTCTAGAAGCACCTTTGGAATTCTGGTGTGGCGAAATGAGAGACGCCCCTTCGTCTGTTGCACCCCAAAAGAAGAGAGCGCTCAGTGATAGGCAACACCCAAAACGAAAGACTCCAGCGAAGGCAGATAAGCCTGAAAAGGTCTCGCTGGAGAATTTGTCGGATGGAATCTTGGAGGATGAAGGGGCTGACACTCCTGCAGATGATTCATCTGTTTTGCTGGACCCACCAACTCACGATAGCCGCATCTTCCGTAGTTCCGACACCAGAAGCTTTTGCGATGAAATGACGCTCAACACATTGAATACTAGTAATCCTGATACGAGCAATTGCTCTCGGCCCGAGTCTGGTACAGAAGATTCGAAAACATCTTCTGTATCGCCAGCCTCCAATTCATATCAGTCGACCGCGGCTGTCTCTGATCGCGCTTTTGAGGAGCAAGCATCACAGCCAACAGATCCGAATGGCAAGGCAAACATCTCTCAAGATGTTGTGACTGTGGAAACTGCCTCAGTGTCTCAATTTGCTCGTGATTTTTCAACGGAGTTGGCATACTCGGTTAGCACAGCGGGACAAGAGGATCTTGCCGAAGAGAGAGAAGACGTTTCACCCTTTTTTAGCCCTTTGTCCGATACTGGCTCGGGGTCGAGCAACGCCAGCGCAGCCGATATTAATAGAACGAATAGCGTCTCTCCCTCGACCTCCTCTTTTTCTCTCAGGCGCTCGGAGAGTGAAAACTCTGCCAGGCCATTAATTCATGGCCAGGAACAGAATTTTGAGAAGAAACGTTCATCGGAAACTTCGGTTTCGAGCACCATTTCGAAAGCGAAAGATACGTCTTCATTCGTGGCCTATCTCGAGGCCTATCTCAAGGATCTTAATTTGGACTTTAGTTTGAAGAATGCCACTCTAGCTTCTGTAAAGGCGCATCTCTCACACGGTTTAGAATCATGGAATGCGACACACGAATCATTTATGGACTCCATAGTGGTGCCTGATGGGGATATGGATTCAATGCTTGAGATCCTGCACGAAGAGGTTATCCGATCGATGGAGAACTTGATGCCAGGGAAAAAGAGTGGCTGCGGTGCTTCGTGAGGTTTAACATGGAAGTAAGCATAGAAATGGTGTGGAAAACTAACACTGTCTGAGTTATACACTAGAGTACTCGAACAGTAAAGCATAACAGAGAAAATTGCCAAAAATGATTCCCCTAGTATGCAACTTGAAAGCACAAAGATCTAGAGTAATATTAAGCTTGAACTGGGTCAGCGCGTTCATATTCACTGCGATTCAAATTGTTTGAGAACAATTGGCTAGTACTCCAGTTAATGAATTTCCTGGTTTTCATTGGAGAAATCTAGTTGCCGAAATTGTTGCTAGAGCGTGACTGCTGCGATTGCTGATTCTTCAGCATAAGTAACTGCGCTTTCTCCCACTCCGTCTCCTCGTCCTGTTTCTTCGTTGTTGGCGGAGGCATAGCCGCCACTGCCATCATCATTTGCTGAATATTTTGTTCCTGGGGGTCTTGTGCGTCTCCTGCACTCAAGGCGGACATTTGGGACAAATCACGCGCAAAGGTGGTCGTACCAGGCATGGCAAACGAAGAAGGAAAGGAAGTCGGCATTGGTTGAGGAATACCATCTTCGCCTCCTTTATCAACAAGAGCCTTCATCTTTTCCCATTCCAGATTCTTCTGCTGACTCTTTTGGGCACTCTGCTCTTCGTCGTCCGAGTCCGTATCACTGCATTCGAGAAGGTTCCCGCCGGATCTATTCTGCCGAAAGAGAGTTGGCACCGACTCCCCAGACGTTGTAGTCCTAGGTCCTGTAGGCGGCGGTGGTGGTAGCGGCGGCATAATATTGTGCTGATTATGCTGAACATCATATGGCTCCTCTGCGTTGGTAGCCAACGTCATTGATCCAAAACTCGTACCGATTCCGTCCAATCCACCATCAACCATTTCAGGGGTTGTTTTAAAGCTCATGGCGGATCCGAAAGAGACGCCAGTAGGTTCTAATTTGGCATCGCTGATACTCATAATCGAAACTGAACCAAAAGAAAAACCCTGTGGCTCCAGGCCACCTTCTGGCGGAGGAGCGGCCTTGGCCAGATCCTCGTTCCCTTGACGTTGTTGGCTGTTCTGGTGTTGCTGTTGCTGTACTTGATATTGATCGAAAAGTTGTTGTTGCTGTTGGAGAAATTGGTGCTGCTGTGATTGTTGTTCCTGATGGTGCTGCAGCAAAATGCCGTTGCTGTTGTTGCTACTACTACCCAAGGTGCTGTTGCTCGCAAAGTCTAGACGCTTCAAATCATCCTCGGTTAGCATGTTGACGGAACCAACAGATCCAAAACTAAGACCGGCAATTTCCAAACCGCCGTCCGGTGGCGGTGCTATACCATCTAACCTATTGTCAAACTGACCAGAATTGCGCCTGAAGTGCTGCTGGCCAAGTTGTGCTACCTGGTGCGTCTGTGCCAACTGTTGTGCTGCTTGCTGCCTGGCCCTGCCATTGTTTGGCTGCTGATGAGATTGCGATCCCAGGTGCGATCTATCGTCTTTGTTCGAACCTGTATTGTTCTGTGACGATGGGCCTCCATCGTCACGAATTGTACGGGAATCGGACCCTTCCGCTACGAGTGGTGCAGGTGCAGGTGCCGAAGGGGGGACCAAGGACATAACCGGCATAAGCATCCCTTGTTGATTATACATCATGGTCGGATACATCGGCATCGAATTCATATTTGGCCCTGGCTGAAAGAAAATTGGCCTATTCATCATCTGCTGGGGGTGCATTCCTTGCGCCAAACCATTCTGCATCACCGAAAGAACGGGCATTTGCTGCTGCTGCTGTTGCATCTGCTG
>Ga0100392_1004661_pt1 | contig 12236 bp, 7 predicted proteins | sample CryGeymeta201516_FD_81548 | JGI IMG/M metagenome (GOLD analysis project Ga0100392, IMG submission 81548) | Groundwater microbial communities from Crystal Geyser aquifers in Utah, USA - Crystal Geyser metaG 2015-16 | ecosystem: Environmental > Aquatic > Deep subsurface > Groundwater | place: USA... | reverse complement strand
CTAGACTACTCTAGCTAGTAGTAATCACTACTCGTAATACTAATAGTATTAGTACTGTAGTAGCTAGTACTGTAGCTACTAGTAGCTACTACTAGTAGCTAGCTACTACGCCCTGTAGTAGACTAATAGTCGAGTAATACTGTAGCTAGCAAGTACTAGTAGGACTACTAGCAGTATGAGAAGCTATCTAATATTAGTAAGGGCTCCAGGCTTCTCCGTGTATCTTTTTGACAGTGACGATCAGATGAAAATTCGGTCGACGAGCGCTGCCATCTTACGATAAGGTGCCAACCAAGAGTGATGGTGGTACTTCATGCGTTCGGCAGTCACCTTCCTGAACAGAAGGATTCGTCGCTGTAGATACGGGTTTTATTTAGCTAACATCATACTCACAAATGCGTCGTAATAGTCATAACAAGCTAGCTCTCGTAGTATTTATTTCGAAAGAAAAGCGATTGTAGCGTCGAACGAGCTGTCGAAACCCTTGGACTTCGATATTGCATAGTCGATACAAAAATGAGAGAGCTGCCCAAATGAGATCTCCTGTCATTACAATGAGGCACCATAACTACTTAGAGCAGCTACTACTACTTAGCTCGTACAAATTCATCACTATCTTTGTGCGCATCTGTCTTGAGTTTGATTTGTCGAATCGAATCATGCATTCGCACGGCAACTGATGCAACCGACACGGCGCAGCTGTCGTCATCGAATCATGAGAGCAAGAAATAAAGAATCGGGAATGAGAAAGGCGCTACCACAGCCCAGCTACAAATCAATCACACTTCTTTTACCGGAAACACCAGCGCGCCTTATACCGCTACGCTCCTCAATCATTCCTTCCACACCCTGTTCCTGTACTCTTGCCACAATTGCTGTTTCGACACATTGGGGCGCATTTCTCCTCTCTCGAGGCAACTGGAAACAAAATTCATTATGACGCCAACATTAAATGAGAGTGCGAGACGCAGAAGGGCTGTAAAACGCCTCCCTCGTGGGACTGATAATGCAACAGCTTTCCACCTTTCCTGTGTCGACAGGAAAGCCAAAACTCCAAAGAAGGACGCCTAATAGGTAAAACCATCACAAATAGGAAGGAAGGACATCAGGTGTCCAACTTGAATGTTGCTGCCGTGGTGCAAAACAGAGCCGATGCCAAAAATCTGACTCCCATCGAAGCCCCGGCGCTTGCCTTAAAGGCTTTGGCACCACATCTTTCGAAGAGAATATACGCTTAAGGTGATTTATCAACGTTCAAGCTTAACTTTTAAAAAGTGGCACAAAGGTTAAGAAATGTTCCACCAAATAGATACTGCGCGGGTAACTTTTCGATGAAGGAGATTATCAGATTATTATTTTTTACTAAATGTTTTTAGTTTTTAATAGGCACAGATAGAATCCAACCAGTCAAACTGTAGAAATTCGCGACTTGTGGCAGAATTACAAACATGCTGATCGTCTTTTTTGTACTTCTTATTTTCTACATCTTGTTGTTGCCGGTCAGATAGATTCTGTCGTCGTGTCATTGACCTGTACCTACCACCACGCTGGTCTTGCAGGTTGTTTACAATCGTCGTTGGATTCTCAGACGAATGATTACTGGCGTGCCGTAACTGTTCTTCGAATCGCTGTTGTTCCCACATGGCTCGTAACACAGTATTTGAGACACCCTCGAGCTCCATTCCATTAAACGGCGGCAGACCATCCACTTGGTGTTGTGGTGTAGATTGTTCACTCATCGTCCCATTCCTGTAGTGCATTTGGTGTGATTCTTCCATATTTATGTAGCACAAATCATGCAACGCTCCAACAATATCCACGAGAGTATCGTCGTCTGTTTTGGATGGATCTCGTCGCACAAACATGCTATTGGAAGTGCAGTGCTGTGTGTAGTGTCAAGTTTTGTCTTGTTGTAGAACTGAAGAAATCTTCTTGTAGTCCAGAGTCCAGCGCCAAGCGTCCAGCGTCCAGCAGTACGTAGATTATTATTTTTTCATTTTTTAAAACTCGGAATGTTAATATACATGCTGACGAAGGTACGGCCATCGACTATACACGTCTTAAGTAGTCTTGTCAGGTTCGCCAAATGGCAACGACCATCTTCCCAAATTCAAAGATACATGGGTTGGATATCAATTTTGGATCTTGTAGTAGATAGTAGAAGAATATTTCACAAAAGTAATGCATGATGCTGAATCGTGCTTTTTGAAAGCTCAACATAGGGTTAGTATTGGCAATGATCGTGATTCCGACTCAATCTCCCGCCTAAGTTTTTCAAACGAAGTTTTCGATTGACCAGAATGTGGGTTGGCCATGGCGTGTGTTTTGTATCCCTACTTAATGACACCTACCTCCACCCTGCCTTACCTTCCCTACACAAGTCTAATAGATTAAACCGAAAAATACTAGACTAGCTAGTAGACTAGTACTTCGGATTGCAGCACCACTTTACTGCAGCAAAACACAATGTACGGGACAGTTGCACGTCAATTTCCCTACAACGAAGATGATCATCATACTGCAAGCAGCAGTGATTCCAGCACCGACTTTCCATTTCGGCCCTTTGTTTCCTTGCTGTCTCCCGACGATCCTAACACCAAATTAAACGAACAAAGTCCCAATGATACACTTCCTTCTTTGAAAGATCGATCCTGGATTGGAGCTCGGATGTCTCCGATTTTAAATGACAATGACGATGGAAATAATGATAGTGTGCACCAGCACCACCACCAGCAGCAGCTGCAGCAGGCAGACGATTACTACTACTCCCAATTACCAGCGCCATCGTCCAGTCAGCAACAGCAACCACAGCATCAATATCTGCATCATTATCATTCTTCCTTACTCTTAAATCATGGTATTAGGAAACCATCGGCCGGACACCATCGGAGTGAATATCCTGCCTTTGGAATTCACCCTCTGCAAAATACCTCCATGATGCTGCTGCAGCAAAAACAACAGAATCGACAGCTCCAACGAAAACAAGTTTGGGAATATTTTGGTACCTACGTTTGTCTCATCTCAGGATTGTGTTTATTGGGCATGGGATTGTACGATGCCTTTTGCATTAAATACGTTGCCACAGAAGAGGAGCAAGACTCCCACAGTACTACGTCGTCCAGCAGGAACGATCACACCTGGAGTCTTCCCTGGGGACAACCTAGCTACGCTACGAGTGTTGCTTGGGGTGGTCTGATGCCCTCTTCCATTCTTCTGAATGGTGCTCCGACCAGTGCTGCGTCGTCCTCTTGGTGGATTACCTACGTACAGTACGGACGAATCGTCACATCTGCTATCCAATCCAACTCGATTGTCGAATGGCTGCTCCTAAGCTTTGGATGGTTCATCTGTTCACGAACCAGCGCACAGTGCATATCAATCTCTACAGTGGCTACAGTGTATATGATATCCATCCTGACTGGACAGTTGTGGATGATGGCCACGTGGTGGTTGACAGCTCAACCGCTGGACTATTATTCGTATTATCAATACCAGCAGACCCCAAACATGGTAGCCCATTGCACTGCTTGGGGGACGTGTGGTGTATTGTGCTTTGTAGGAATGGTGCGACCACAACGGCGGTTTGGTTGTTTTATGATTTGCATTGGATTGGTTCTGCTAACACTCTTTCAAGCAGAGTGGACTCTGAGCACGGATGGCAGCAACAGCAAAGAAGGTGAAACCTCACAACAGCAACCATCTCGTGTAAGTAATCCGTTGCCACTCGTGGTGGGCTGTACAATTGGTGCCTTTGTTGGATGGGCGTTGTATGGAAGCCAAATGATTGGCATGACAGCATATGGCTGTGCAGTGGCAAACAATAACAACTTGCTACTACTAGAACCATACAACCCTATACTGTCTTTAGGGATAACAATGCAACAGCAACGTAATTCTTTCAGACCACAAGTCCATCCTGGCGTCCGACTATTGTGTGCTGTCTGTGTCGTCATGGCATGGATTCTTCCCCTTTTGATTTTGGCGTATTATGATTACTATTATTTTTATTACGGTGAAGGGCACTCTTCCGTCGCATACGCTACAACAAGCGGGGGAGATGTAAGCTAAGAAAACGATCAGGCAACGACATGATGGTGACGATGAAGCAAAACAGATCATTTTTAATATGAATGAAACAGAAACTGCCAGAGTGCGGAATAATTTGCCGGAAAGCATCGCCTGAGTTCCATGTTAGGTGCCGCCCGTCCAAATAGCCCATCACCGAACCCTGAACTAATCTTATTTATCACAGGTGTCCCAGCAACATAACCCCACACCATTTCCATTACCGACGCCCGCACTAAAACAGCAATGCCTGTAATAAGCTATGGTCAAATGCAGGGGAGATATGACTTCAGGAATGGTTGAAAAAGGACAACATTTGCAATACTCTACATGTTCTGACAAGAAGTTACAAATAGAAAGATGACAGTCGTACGACCGCAGGTGTGTGACAAAGGTCTACTGTAGTTGCCCTTGTTCTGCGTCAGCCCCTGTCGTCGTGCAGCACGTAAATCAAATGGAAGGAGACCGTATTTTCTCAGATTTGCTCCAGTGGTTCCAGTGTTTTATTCCCCTCCACTCAAATGAGAATCGGAAGGATCAGCCGCAGTAGCACCTGGAAACCCGTAGGGTGACTCCGTTTCAGTAGGATTCGATCCATAGTGCACTTCTGAGCCGGTAAATCCAGCAGAGAATTCCCCAAACGCAAAATTTGAAGGCGGTATACCAAGGGGAAATGGCGGAGGGCCAGAACCGAACATGTGTGTCTGCTCAAAGGCAGGGTGCGGAGGCCCGTCCAATCCGCTGAAGTCTGCCATAGCTCCATAAAGCTCGCCTGGGGTAGGACCTGGGCTCGAATGCGGAAACCCGAAGACGGTAGGTGGAGGACCACCAAACACCGCAAACACTCCTGGCGGGGGTGCAAAACCGAACGGTGCTGAAAGTGGAGGCGGAGGGCCACCCAGCATTTCAAAATCGCCCTCACTGACGCCGATTCCACCGTAAGCAGCTGGATGTCCAACCATAAATTGAGGCGGCGGCCCGCCATACTCTAAGGCAGGACCATCAAAACCTTCATCGTGAGGATTTCCGCCGAATTCGCTAGCCATCCAGTAGTCAGCCGGAGTTTTACCTTGTCCCGTCTTTTCTGCTGTCTCGGCCTGAGAAGAGTCTTTGGAAGAAAGAGCCTTGAGTTGGGCCTGCAAGCGACCAGCTCTGATGTAGTCTCTTTTAGCTGCGGCTTCCTCCATGGATCGTTCCAACTTTTCAAGCCACTCAAGTTCTTCTTCTTGTTCAGCCACTTGCTTTTGGATCTCGCCCGCCAGAATAAAATTTCCGACCTTTGCAGCTGCTTCCATCTCTTTGTGCTTTCTTTGTAAAATACTGGCCGCAATACTCCGTTCACTTTCGCTATCTACCTTTGCATTCATTTCGGTGGTACTCTTGCCGTCAGAGTCAGCAAATGTAGCTGAGACACGACCAGATCCATCCGCGACTCCAGAGTTCTTATCTCTATTCTTCTTTTGCGTATCTTTTGGCATCGAAAGTGTAGTCAAACAAGCCTGCAACTTTGGCAGGAGAGCCTTGCATGTGTCAATCTTCACTTGAGACGAACCAAAAGCCATTGCCTGTTTACGATCCCGACCACAAATCTCGTCCGACAACCACGACTTGACAGCCCGCACGACGTTTTCGCGATTCTGATAAAAATGACCCTGAATAATCTTTCGAAAAGGGCTCCAAAAAGAAACCTGCTCTTCGGCACTTTCATCCAAGGAAAAGGTCAAAGGTTCCATTATGGCATACTTCAAGGTCCCCACACGCAATTCGTCCTCGTATAAAATGACTTGAATAGGAATTCCAACCTCTGTTGTAGCCGTTGTGGTATTCTTCGTAGTGGTAGCATCTGGTCCAAACCTTTTCTCCTTGCATAGCGTAAGAGAAGCGATTTCGGCTGCTGCTGTGGGAATACTAGCCACTTCAGCGCCTGATGCATTCCCACTTGTACCCACGGCATTGGCTGGCGACTGATGGAAGGCGCCATCTTTTACGCGGCCTTCCCAACCACCAAAACCAGGCTCCAAGAAGTAGGGATGTTCGGTCCCCAGAATCAATCCTTGAATCGACAGCAACACCTGATGCAAATTGGAATGTCGAGGATCCCATCCTGGTCCGTGCCAGGTACCCAAAAGGCTGAGACAAACTTTGCCGTCATGATACAGGTTAGGACCAAACCCTACCCGACCTCCCCCCGTGTTTAAAAGATGCACTTTGGGTGGAACCTGTGGATAATTTCCTGGCACAAACACATCAAAACAGAACAGTCCACCTGCGTAAGGCGTGAGATAGCTACCCGACAGTGACGCCGCCATAAGAACCCGCATGTATTGTGGCGTTTCTTCGTCAAAACGGACCCAAATAGAACAATCTGGATGTTCCAAAGCTGGCAGTGAGACATCCAGGCTCTTTAACTCTCTAAACAAGTGCTTCAGACATCGATGGGAATTCTCGTCGTAGCCACTGCTGCCTACCAATGCACCACCCGATCCTAAAGACTTTTTCCAAAAGTAGGAGGATTCCCGAACCCCTTCAGCTCCTTCGCATCGAGGTGTCTTCTGAACGAACGATTTCCACGCCTCCAAATTTGTGGGAGAAGTTGATTGTGGTTTCTCTTGCTGGAAGTTCGGCTTGGTATTTTGCGCCTGCGATTCACTGAGGGGGTTGGTGAAGCGCATATTTCCTGCTGCCATTGAAGTTGGCCCATTAATGTACTGCTGAACTTGATGAGGAGCCATCATTTGCTCAAAGGTTGACGCCAAGTAGAACCCAGGAACCGGTTCATTGCTATAGGGCATACTCATGTTTGGCGTACCCATGTTTTGAAAACCCATGGTTGGCATACCCATAAACCTTGCCTCGGGAGGTGCCTCGTAAACTCGGGCAGAGATCGTTTTCGAAATATCGACAAGCTTTTTCGTAAGTTCTTCTGCCAATATATGTGCTGCCCGATCTTGTTCTTTCAGAATCTCGGCTTCGGAAGGAGCAAAAACCAGAAGACCCGTCCCATTCTGTGCATCCTCATCTACAACAACAAAACCTGTTAACGTCAAGATCTCCAAACAAATCTGAGTCCGTTGCATCAGCACAATGAAAATATGCTGCAATGGCATTTGAAAACTCCAAATCCTACCCTGCTGCAGGGTTTGCAAGAGCCATTGGCAAGTATGATGCAATACAGAAGGAGGACCATTTCCAGGCATTTCAAACAGAGTAGATAAAAGAGACTTTGCTTTCATATCCAATGCGGAGGCCTCTGATGCCGTTGTCGCCATCTTTTTTAAGAAGTTTCAGGTTGTCGATTTGTTGTAATGTGTTTTTCCTAGCTACCGGAATGACATGAAATGAATTGAGTTATCGTGACAGTAACGTCCCTTGCCGATTGAGAATGAGAAAGCAACAGATATTATGCAAGCACTGCTGTATGTGCTTGACCGCTAGCTACTAGCTAGCTAGAGTAGTAGTACAGTAGCAACGAAAGATTGCTTTCAGAGCGTCAGTAGAGTTCGGGCTTCGGCAGCAGGATTGCATAATGTTCGAGCTTTAAAACGAATTAGGCGAAAGGCCCTATCTCAGGAATAGCACTAGTAGTAGTTAGTAAGACCTCATAATTTTAGGATTTGACCTTTACTATGATTTGAAAATAATAATTGCGTTCGTATTTTCAAGAATCACACGATTGAACAAAACATCGGAGTCGTAACCGTGAATGCCAAAATAATGAGGTTCTCGCTCGGATGGGCCTACCCATCCCACGCCACCCGCATCTCCTCTCTCTATTAAATTGCTACTTGGTAGAGGCCACATCACCAGAAGGCTTGCTGACTGGGGCTCTGTTCGGAAGGCAGCGGCGTTTGTGCTCTTGGCCATCGGTTGCTTGGACGACGGCGATACGACATACGACTGCTGGATCTTGTGTCTTGTGTAGTCTAGCAAACTCACATTTCATGCGACAATTCAAGATCCTACTAAGTTTTCGTTTACTTGTCGTTTTAAATATTTTCCTGTATCTATTTCTATTCCTATGCATCTATGTTGTAACGACTCTCAAAAGAGAGAATCTAAGGGGTAGGAGGCACGAAGCTTGGAATATCAATGCCTTCGGTAACGGTAGAAGTCAGAACTCCGCATTTCTCTTCAACCAGTGAGCTGCAAAACTGTGGACAAAGGCATTTGTCGGTCATGGCTGCCAGCTTCCGACAACAGTGCACTCAGCTCTTCTTCGCTTAATTGTGCATCCTCCCTTCCGATGTTTTTGAGGATTCTGTTAAGATTGTCCACTTGAAACGTTTGCGGGTGTTCGGGCTCTTGAATCGCCTTGATGATGTGTTTGCGGAAGCGAGAGGGCACTTCGTCGCTGAAACTGTGATAAGGAGCGTACGAATGGGGTAGTCAAATACAAGTTAGCTCAACTGTGCTGCAAAGAGCAGCGATGAATCATTCTTTCTAAGTGTAACTTACTTGGCACGGCGATATTCTTCGAGAATAGTTTTTACCTTTTGAGCAGGGGCGCAGTCGCTTGAGAAGGCAGTTTGTCTCATCATGGTGGAAGCCATCAGGCGTCGTGCCACCATTCTTGAAGGGTTCGTCATCAGATTCATCATGGTTTCGGTCGTCAGCTTTACAAGAAATGCTTGAGTTTGTCTACTTGTTTATGGTTGCTATTTGAAAATATCAGCGTGTTTTTTTGAGAATCCTTGTTTTAGTGTTTGTGAAGTACTAGCTAGAGCACTGCTGGTAGATAATAGCTTGGGTGTGTCAACCAAAGAAAAGTGAGTCGGTCACAAGTGCGAGAAAGTTTGATACGTGATGCCGTACGCTTCAAAATGTCAAATAATATGCGTCAGCATGCGAACTGTTTCGAACTTAACGGAACAAAATGAGGCAGTTGCCGCTTTTCAATCGCTCGTAGGTCCGTTTTAGAAGCTGCCAACTCAGATTTTTCTTAATTTCCAACGAACCAAATACTGGGTTTTTGACTTCACCACTATCGCCGGCACAGCCATCTATTGTCTTTTCCAGCCAAAGGGGGCGGGCGCACAGCTGCCCGCCAATGACCGAAATGTCACGCCCTGTCTCCCACCAAGCGAACAGGAACACGAAAACAAAGAAATCGGATAATATCATTCCCACATTGAATGACAACATGACAGGCAAAGATCTCAACATAAGGCCTGCCTCGTAGCCCTGCATCGAAGCCCTACCAGAAAACAATAGGCCTAGACCCTGGGCCCAGCAATTGAAGGCGAAAAATGCAAACCAAAATCCTCACTAATTTGCCATTTTGTCGAATACGAAAGTAAATTACGTTCAAATAGTTTGTTAACCTGCCACTCCTGCCGCCCGAATGGTCACCGGCGAGCTGATGCAACCCACCTCCGGGTGGATTGCAACACTCCTGCCAGTGCCTAGGAACGGAGATGGTCGGCCTAGTAAATTGCTGAGTTTCTCCATACCCACAACTACCTAGCTAGCTAGCCCCCGACACCTGGGAGCTGGTAGAGTCGAGCACAGCTTTGCTGTGCTCGTCACACAGTCTACGTACAAGCCTTACCCTAACCCTAAATATTAGATCTAACCCTAAGGCCCTAAATACTATTTTTTGAATTAGAGTAGGGGAGGGGTGCTGCCGGCGATAGTGGTGAAGTCCATTAGCTGCCCTCGCATTCGGAGTATTTGTGTATCGAGTACAGTAACTTCTACGAGCCAGCTCTAGCTAGCTACTTCCTCAAGTATTAGTAGATAGCTAGTGACCCACTCTGAATAGGGAGAGGGAAAAGCCCGCTGATTGCGAATTTGCAGAGCCGAAAGAGGCTATAGTTGGTGTAGATGCTGTGCAGCAGTCGCCGGAACAGGAGATAATTACTCCGAAAGAAGAGCTGGGTGCTCACTACTATGACTCAAGTTTGACGCTTCGGTTGTCCATAGAGGTCAGTCCACTTCCTCGCATGTGGCGCGGCTCGCAGGCCAGACTAGTAAGAATAGTTTACTGTAATGATGAATCCATACTACCACTACTACACATTGCAACGGGCCTTTCCTTTACAAATACGGAAGAACTGCGAAGTGATTCATTTTCATCTCTAATATGTTGTTGTTTATGTGTATATGTATGTCTCACTGAATGAAGCTGCAAAGAGGGCGAGGCGTCCACTGCACTGCCGAAGCATGGTAGCACGAGCGAATCTATTGATTTCTACCGTCACTTCCATTGATGCCTACTCCGTTGTCTGCACAAATTACAATAATTGCACGGTCTTCGATGCTGGGACGAAATCGGCATGGTGTCCCCTTGCTGAGTACGCTTTACCTGGTAGTAGCAATGAAACGACCTTTGTTCAGTCCCTCATCCTGTAAAGTTCAATTTTGCAATTGGACACACTCGTTTTGGTTTTTGGTTGTTGCAAGATTCCTTTTCGGTACATTCACACATTCACACATCATTATGGACTCAGTACTAAACTTTTGCGTGTCAATTTTTCATCACTGTTAGCATATACTGTTGGCTAGAACATTTCGCCACCATCTGCCATTGGGACAAAACAACCAGGTGTGTCGTCACAACAGATCTCGTAACAGCAAAAGAGCGCAATGATGTCCGTAAGGCCTCCACCCATTCGTCCACCACAGCACATGGAACAGCAACAACATATCAGACAAAGCAGTAATAAGAGAGCGACAAAGGATGCACCTATCACAAATCCCTCTTCCAGTGACTCATCATCGAGATCGTTAAAGTAATTGGAATAATCATTGCCTCCCTCCAAGACGCGATGTTGATGATGCGTAACAACTCTACTCCTGGATGCTTCTGCCACTGCCACCAAAACCAGCAATATAGTTATGTTTGCTGTAGAGAAAGATATGCCGCGTTGATAGTTCATGCTTAATGTATGAAAAGAATCTGTTTGGGACTGATCAAAAATCGGAATATTTCATGGAATAGTAGGCTATACTAATAAAGTGAAAAGTGAAGCATTCAGCGAGGCACTTGCACAACATCACCTCGCTCGCGGAATAGGGATACGGATAATGTAACGCAGAGAGAACCCGAGACCTTGATCTTCTTCTTTGATGATGCATTGTTTTTCGTTCGTTCTCTCCGTGTGGTGTTGCTGATGATGGTGCCAACGCGAACTCCAGAGGAGGGGCAAGGCTCATCTGAGGCACGCACACACTACTACTACTACTACAAATAAACAAGATAAATCGTACCAACAAACTTACTGTCTTCAATAAATCCAATTTAAAAAAAACGGCAACAATGTCAACCTACGCTTTGCACCACAGCGCCCTGGAACGTCGAAGGGTTATGCTCGAAAAGTTGGGTGGTGATGGGCGACGAAGAGAAGCCATTGAAAAATTCTACCAAAAGCAAATGGAAGATGAGAGAATCATGCATTTCTTCGACGGGAGCGACGTGGAAATTATCAAGTGGCACCAGTTTAATCTCATGTCGATTGCCTTTACAGAAGTTCCCAAGAACTTTGATGTTGCGAAGCTAATACTTACGCGACACAAATATTTGTACGATCAGGGACTCAACGAAACTCATTTTGATATTGTAGCCAAACATTTCACAGATACACTGGAAGAAATGGACGTGGAACCAGATTTGGTCAAGGAAGCACTGGAGGTCGTCATGCCACTTCGTGGACCCTTTAAAGAAGGTGCCCGTCAAGCCAGGGAGAGAAAAGAAGCTGCTGCGTTCAGAAGCCGTGTTCGAAAAGCTGTTGTGGTAGCCATTCTGGCTGGCTTGGCCGTCCGGTATTTCAAAGGCAGGAAGAAATAGAGCTGTAGAAAACAAGACGAAAGAGGAGAAGCATTTGAATGCTTTTTGCAAAGGATTTACCTGGAGCAAAATCAAATGACAAATCAATCCACTCAAACAAAATCTGGTCTATTTGTTAGAACCCCTCAGCAAACTGTGCCTGCTCAATCAAAAAGTGCCGTACCAACTCAATCAAAATGTTACCCTCATACGATAAAGTTTAATCTACATGTCAAATAGCTTTATTGGACGAGCAAAAAGTCGAGTCGGTAGTTGTTGGCATGACTATGATGCTGTACTTCCGGCCGATCTAGGCTACAGTTGCATTGCAGATCTGCGTAACTCCTCGAAATACTATAATCGAGCAATCAACGATAATTTTCTGCGTGCTTGTTTCGTACGAAGT
>Ga0100392_1004655_pt1 | contig 12245 bp, 9 predicted proteins | sample CryGeymeta201516_FD_81548 | JGI IMG/M metagenome (GOLD analysis project Ga0100392, IMG submission 81548) | Groundwater microbial communities from Crystal Geyser aquifers in Utah, USA - Crystal Geyser metaG 2015-16 | ecosystem: Environmental > Aquatic > Deep subsurface > Groundwater | place: USA... | reverse complement strand
ATTCTTCCTATTCCGAAATGTCTTGCCACCAGAGAACTATTGCTTCCGTGATTTCTATGCCAATCCAGAATCTTTATTTTATACTTCGCTCTTTCTGTTAACGCTTCAACGAGAGTAGTGGAACGAGCGATAGACCTTGCTCCGGGAAGGGTTGAGCCATATATTGTCATATGGCGTCCAGAATACATTCCTTTCATAGTTTTTCAAGGCCTCGAGGTGTATCATATCATATGGACCAGTACATCTGCAAATTTATCCTTTTGTAGTTTTTCGTTCATTTTGCTTTTTTGATCAATTAATTTCCTCGTGAAGATTTAAAATCCAAACACCGCTCAATTTATTTTTTGGCGTTACGTCAATGATTATATTTTCTCCAATCTCTAAGCTCTCTTTTTTCTCGCTTTCCTCCAGTTGAATGTACAAAAATTCTTGATCATTATTGGTAAGGTATTTCTCTCTTCCCATGTCGATAGGGCCACCCTCTTCGGGTTCGCACTGTACTTCGGCTTTTTTGGCATTTTTGGCGGAGTTAATCTGTTATTTATCCCCCACTCTGAACGTTTCACGAGCACTTCTATTTCTGAGATTTCTCCGTTTTCATCAAGAAAAAACGGGTGCAAATAACCATCTGCTACGCCACGGAAATCTTTACCGACAAAATTAACTTCGGTGACGCCCGCATCATATTCGCCCTGATAATAGATTGATGTTTCAATCGATTTGTTCGTATAAGTTATTTTTTTACTTTCATATTTTTTGGTTCCGCATAGTAACTACTCTACTGTTACTGATTTGGCCAGATTGCGGGGTTTGTCAATGTCATATCCCTTTTCCAACCCGACATAGGCGGCAAAAAGGTGGAGGGGCGTAGAAGCTAAAATCGGCGAAAGCATCTCCAATGTTTTCGGGATATAAATAACATCGTCAGCTATTTTCCTGATTTCTTTGTCCCCCTCTGTCGCCAAAGCAATGACAAGGCCTTTCCTGGCTTTAATTTCCTCAACATTGGAAATCATCTTTTCGTAAACGCTGTCGGAAAGACAAATGGCGAAGGTCGGAAATTTTTCATTGATAAGAGCAATTATCCCATGCTTCATTTCTCCGGCCGGACAGCCCTCGGCATGCAAATAAGAAACTTCTTTTAATTTCAACGCCCCTTCAATGGCGGTCGGATAATTATATTTCCTTCCCAGAAACAGCATGCTGGGAAACTTATAATATTTTCTGGCTATCTTCCTTATCAAATCTTTCTGCTCCAAAATCTTCTCAACTGATTTCGGCAGTTTTTTGATTTCTTGGACTATCCTTCGTCCCATGACCAAAGACATCTCTCTCTGTCTGCCCAAATAAACTGTAAGAAGGGCCAGAACAGTAAGTTGAGAAATAAAAGTCTTGGTTGATGCAACAGCGATCTCCGGACCGCAGTGATTATAAACTCCGGCATCAGTTTCTCTAGCTTGAGTTGAGCCGACGACATTAGTAATGCCCAAAACTAAAACCCCCTTCCTTTTCGCCTCCCTTAAAGCGGCCAAAGTGTCAGCTGTTTCGCCTGATTGAGAAATATAAAGAACAGCTGTCTTCTTATCAATAATCGGCTTGCGATAGCGGAATTCTGACCCGGTATCAACTTCCACCGGAATTCCAGCGTATTCTTCAAGCATATACTCTCCTACGAGACCGGCAAAATGAGCAGTGCCGCAAGAAACAATAATAATCCTTTCAATTTCTCTTAATCTTTTTTCCACTGTTTCTAATCCTCCCAATTTTACTGCGCCGTCTTCTTCTATCAAACGACCCCTGGTGCTGTTTCTTATGGCGTCAGGCTCTTCAAAAATTTCTTTTAACATAAAATGAGAATGCCCTCCTTTCTGAACCTCTTCCAGCGACCATTCTATCTCTGAAATTTCTTTTTCTTTTTTCTGATTCCTTCCCGCATTCTTGCGGGATCCCGCAACATTGCGGGACAGGTCATAAACGGAAAAACCGTCTTTGGTTATGACAGCGATTTCCCCATCTTCAAGAAAAATAACTTTTTTGGAATAAGCCAAAACAGCTGAAGGGTCGGAAGCAATCCAAAATTCTCCGTCTCCAACGGCTAAGAGCAAAGGGCTTGAATTCCTCGCCGCCACAAGCTTTCCCGGGTCATCCTTGGAGATCACGGCCAGGCCATAAGTTCCCTTAACCATTTTCAAAGCTTTCCGAACCGCCTCCTCCAAATTCCCCTTAAAAAAACAACCAATAAGATGAGCCAAAGCCTCTGTGTCTGTTTCAGAAACAAATTTACATCCTTTTTTCGCCAACGCCTTATTCAATTCTTTGTAATTTTCTATGATTCCATTATGAACAAGAAAAATATTTTTTTGATTATCAAAATGGGGATGAGCGTTGGTTTCATTGGGAACTCCATGGGTCGCCCAGCGGGTATGAAAAATAAATGGATTTCCCGACATCTCTTTCTTCTCCTCTTTTTCTTTTGTTTCTATCTTCTTCTCAAGGGAAGATATCCGTCCGGCCGCCTTCAGGCAGACTATCTCTTTCTTCGCCGGATCATAAAAAGCCAAACCGGAAGAATCATAACCGCGATATTCCAAACGCTTCAAGGCCTCCAACCCCAAATATATATTTTTATTATTCTTGCCGATATAGCCGACTATTCCGCACATAGCTTTTGCTTTGCAAAAGAATTTTTAATTTCTAATTTTTAATTTTTAATCAATTTTTAATGACTAAATTTTAAAACCTTCAACACTAAACCACAATGTTAATTAATTTGTTGGGGATGAAGATGATTTTTCTTATCTCCTTACCTTCCAGCCATCTTTGTGTTTTTTCTTGAGTCAAAACAATTTCTTTTATTTCCTCTTCGGTTTTCCCTGCCCCAACCTCCACCTTATCGCGAACTTTTCCGTTAATTTGAATTATTAAACTTACCATTTCATCCTTAATCAATTCCGGATCGTATTTCGGCCACTCTTCTTGAGAAATACTCTCCTTGTTCCCAAGAACAGACCATAACTCTTCTGCAATATGCGGAGCAAATGGCGCCAATAATTTTAATAGTATTAAGTAGTAAGTATTAAGTATTAAGGGACTCTTTTCTAATTCGTTGACTAAAATCATTAATTGAGAGACTGCAGTGTTAAATTTAAAATTCTCAATATCCTCCGTCACCTTCTTAATTGTCTTGTGCATCAGTTTTTCAATGTGAGCATTGTTTGTTTCTTGTTCTTTGTCCCTTGTTTCTTGTCCTATTTTCCATACTTTCTCCAAAAATCTTCTTGTCCCCACTAATCCTTTTGTATTCCAAGCAATGCCCTCGCTGAACGGCCCCATAAACATCTCATAAAGGCGCAAACTGTCAGCGCCATATTCTTCAATAACATCATCGGGATTAATGACATTACCCCAGCGCTTGCTCATTTTTCTTCCGTCTTCAGCCATAATTAAGCCGACGTGAAATAACTTATGAAATGGTTCAGCTGTAGAGACAACGCCTATATCCTGTAAAAATTTATGCCAAAAACGGGCGTAAATAAGGTGGCGGGTGGCATGCTCGGCTCCGCCGACATAGAGATCAACCGGCAACCAATTGTCAAATTCTTTTTTACATTTGAAAATTGGAAATTGAAAATTGGAAATTCCTCGCATTATGTATGCGAGGTAATACCAGCAACTTCCTGCCCATTGAGGCATGGTATTCGTTTCTCTTTTCGCTTTTCCTCCACATTGAGGACAAGTGGTATTTACCCATTCTTCAATCCCGGCCAAAGGAGATTCCCCTGTCCCGGTCGGTTCATAATTTTTAACTTTCGGCAACTCTAAAGGCAAATCCTTTTCCGGGACAGCCACTACTCCGCATTTTTCGCAATGAACCAAAGGAATCGGCTCTCCCCAATATCTCTGTCTTGAGAAAACCCAATCTCGCAATTTGTAATTTACCTTTCTCTTGCCAAAACCTTTTTCTTCCAGCCAATCAGCCATCTTCTCCCTCGCCTCAGCTGTTCCCAAACCAGAAAATTCCCCTGATTCAGTAAGTGTCCCTTCCTCCTCGTAAACATCTTCCCTCGCATTAATTTTTAATTTTACATTGTTATTTTGATTTTTGATTTTTGATTTTTGATTTTCGCCATCCTTTTCTTCAATGATAACCCTTTTAATCAACAAACTGTGTTTTATAGCGAAATCATAATCGCGCATGTCATGGGCCGGCACTGCCATTACTGCTCCTGTGCCATAACCGGCGACAACATAATCAGAAATAAAGACAGAAACCTCTCCATTATTAAAGGGATTGATGGCTTTTATCCCTTTCAATTCAACTCCTGTTTTTTCTTTAGCCAATTCTGTTCTTTCCATGTCTGATTTCTTTTTGCTTTCTGCAATATAATTTTCAACTTCCGGCCAATTTTCAATTTCTGATTTCAATTCTTGAATTAAGGAATGTTCCGGAGCTATAACAACATAGGTGCATCCAAAAATAGTATCCAAGCGAGTGGTAAAAACTTCGATTTGGAACTTACAACTTGAGACATGGAACTTGATTTCTACGCCTTCGCTGCGACCAATCCAGTTTTTCTGCATTTCTATTATTGAATTTTCCCAATCAAGCAATTTCAAATCATCGAGCAAGCGCTCGGCATAATCAGTGATTTTTATAACCCACTGGCGCAAGGGCTTTCTTTCAATCTCGCTTCCGCATCTCTCACATTTTCCCTGTTCCAAGTCCTCGTTGGCTAATCCGGTTTTACAACTCGGACACCAATTTATCGGCTCAAAGGACTGAAAAACTAATCCCTTTTTAAACATTTGAAGAAACGTCCATTGCGTCCATTTGTAATATTCCGGGTCAGTGGTCTTAATTTCCCTTGACCAATCATAAGTAAAACCGACTTTATCCATCTGACCTCTGAATCTTTTAATATTCTTTTCAACTGCTTCAGCCGGATGAATTTTGTTTTTGATGGCGTAATTTTCCGCCGGCAAACCAAAAGCATCCCAACCCATCGGATGAAGAACTTCAAATCCCTGCATTTTCTTCATTCTGGCGACAACGTCAGTGGCGATATATCCCTTAGGATGGCCGACATGAAGGCCTTCTCCTGAAGGATAAGGAAACATGTCTAAAACATAAAACTTCGGCTTTCCCGAGCCATCTTTCGTCTTAAAAATCTCCTTATCTTGCCAAAAATCCCTCCATTTTTGCTCTATTTCTTTAGGATTATAATCTTTCATATATCCCCACCTTATCAAATTTCCGCCCTAATTAAAAGTTAAAGAGGGTTTTGGCGTTCTCAGTTGTAGTTTCAGCTATCTGTGCAAAACTGACTCCCTTGATTTCAGCTATTCTTTGAGCGACATATTTTACAAAGCTCGGCTCGTTTCTTTTTTCTCCCGCCATCGGCGGCGTTAAAAACGGACAATCGGTTTCAACCAAAATTTTATCCAGAGGAATGTTTCTGATAACTTCCTCCAGTTTTTCTTTTTCACTTTCTCTAAAAATTATCCCGGTAAAACCGATATAAAAACCCATTTCAATAAACTTCTCCGCCTGTTTAAGATCGCCGGTAAAGCAATGCACGACGCCTAAACAGTCGAAGCCCGCCCTCGCCCGCTTTTCTTTTTCCAATACCTCTACCAAGTCAGCAAAAGCGTCTCGGCAGTGGATTATCATCGGCAAATTCAATTCCTGCGCCAACTTTATCTGTTCCGAAAACAATTCTTTCTGCTGAGCTACTTCTTTTTCAGCTTCCTCCTTATTTTTTGATAAGTACTTATAATCCAACCCAATCTCCCCAACCGCCCTCACCTTTTTGCTCTTCGCAAATTCTTTAAATTTATTAAAGTCTAAATTTTGAGCTTTTAATTGTTGTTTTGCATTTTGCGCTTTACGCTTTACGCTTTCTAGATTTACTTCGCTCGGGTGGACTCCGACGCTCGCATACACTCCTTCGTCATATCTTTTCGCTATCTCAATCGCTTTTTTTGAACTTTCATAATCCGTGCCGACATTTATCATTCGCGTTCCGGAATCTAAGACCCGACGAATCACTTCGTCCCTGTCTTCATCAAAATCTTTAAAATTTACATGTGAATGACTATCAATCAACATAATTTTATTTTAGATTTATTCCGTTTCAAAAGCAAAAAACAGCCGAATTATAAAAATTCGGCTATATGACTAAATTATATGTCTCGGATAGGACCAAACCTTCAATAACTTTGCCGTCACCATTCTTATCGCCCTCAACGCTATTTTTACATCTTTATTTTTCTTGTGTCCGGAAATATCAATATAAAAAACATACTCTCCTATTTTCTTTTTTGACGGTCGAGATTCTATTTTGGTCATATTAATGTCTAAGGCGGCAAAAATGTCCAATACCTTCACTAAGCTCCCTGATTTATTGGCTATCGTAAAAATAATTGAAGTCTTGTCATTTCTAGTAGGCTCACTGGAGTTTTTTCCAAATATAATAAATCTGGTGGCATTGCTTTGATTATCATCGACTCTTTTCCCTATAATCCTTATTTCTCTATAAAATTCAGTAAGCCATTTTGGTCCGATTGCTGCTTGCTCCTTAGAATTTACATGAGAAATTATTTGAGCGGCTTTCCCTGTGCTACTTGTAAATTTTGCCTCAATTTTATTCTCAAGAATAAACCGTTGACATTGCCCAAGAGCCTCCTGTTTTGAATATATGGTTTTTATGTCTTTAATCTTAGCGCCTTTTATTCCCAATAACCATTGCCCAATGGGGACTATCATTTCATTTTCAATTTTAAATTTAGAGGGAAACTCTTGCAGGGTATCAAGCACTGCCTTAATCCCCCCGTCAATAGAATTTTCGACAGGAAACACCAGTTTATCAATTTCTCCTCCTTTCAAAATCTCTAAACCATTCCCAAATGTGGGGAAAGGTACAAGAGCTACATTTTTCCCGTACTTTTTTGCTAACATTTTCGCCGCTTTCCAGGAAAAAGTTCCTTCCGGTCCAAGATATCCGATTTTTACGACTCCTTCTTTTTTTATTCGTTTTTCCATTTTTTTTTGTTTTTATCCTGTTTTTTTTATTTTTTAATTTTTTTAAGGTTCTATTGCCGACGAAAGCCGGCTTAATTAAAAACGCCTCCTTGCGGAGAGCGTTTTTGGTTTCAATCTTTTTCTTTATTATTTCCTACTTCTTAGAATTGAAATCAAAAACGCTCTTCTTAAAGAAGAAGCTAAAGAAGGAAAATAACCAATTTTGCGTTCCTTTATGATTTTTCATAAATTTCCTTTAACAATTCAAGAATACCAAAACCTAAAAAATTGTCAAATAAAAAAAGGGCGTTCTTTGTAGAATGCCCATGCTTCGCTACTCCAATAGTAGACAATTTAAACCGTTAACAAACGCGCTAACGCTTGCCATAACAATGTCTTCGTGTACTCCTCTAGCCGTAACCGTTTTCTCGTCTTTACTAATTCTGATGGTAACTTCCGAAAGAGCGTCTGTCCCGCCGGTTGTTGCATCAAGACGGTACATCTCAAGAACAATTTTATTCTCGCCGATGGCTTCTTTTATCGCCTTGAATGCCGCATCAACAGGACCAATACCATTACTTTCGGACTTAACCTTCCCGCCACGGTATTCAAGGATGACCCGCACAAACGCTTTTTTGTTTGAGTCAATACTTCCATTGATTCGGACTACTCTCAAGATTTTTTCATTATCCGAAACTCTGCCTGTTATGTCTTCCGCTATCGCAATCAAATCTTCTTCAACTACTTTTTTACCCATGTCGCCAAGTTCTTTAATCTTCCCTGTTATTTCCTGCAATTGTTTTTCCGTTGCGGATATTCCAAGCTCCTTCAGTTTCTCTTCAACGCCGTGCGCTCCAACGAGTTTGCCTATCACAAATCTTCTTATCGCGCCTACAAACTCGGGATTTATAGCTTCATAAGTTTTAGGATTAATAATCATCCCATGCACATGCACGCCGGACTGGTGAGAGAAAGCATTATCGCCAACAATCGGAAAATTAGACATTACCCGAATTCCGGTGAGACGCTCTACAAGCTTTGAAGTCTGACAAATTTTTTCAGTTATTATATTCGTCTTAATTCCGTAAAGCAACTCTAAGGCTGTAACAACCTGTCCAAGATCTGCATTTCCTGCTCTTTCTCCAAGTCCATTAATCGTCACATGAGGAACCATTGCGCCGGCCTCAATTCCCGCAAGAGTATTTGAGACAGCCATCCCGAAATCATTATGGCAGTGGACAGCAAGCTTTGTTTTTAAATTTCTTTTCAAATTAGAAATCAGATAACGCATCGCCGGTGGCGTCATAATCCCAACAGTATCAGGAATATTGATATATTCAACACCTTTGCTTTCTGCAAGTTTGCATACTTCAATAAGGTAATCAAGCTCTGTCCTGCATGCGTCTTCAGGACTGAAATGAACCTTAAACCCGTGGTCAAGGCAGTACTGGATTGACTCTTCGGCTTTATTCAGAACATCTTCCTTGCTCATCTTTAGTTTATAATCCCTGTGTATTTTGCTTGTGCCGATAAAAATATGTATTAAATCAACATCGGCGTTAATACACGCATCAATATCCTTTTGAACACATCTGGCAAGCCCACAGATTTTAGCGTCAACTTCTTTTGCTATTCCCTTCACGGCCCGAAAATCACCGTCCGATGATATCGGGAACCCAGCTTCAATTACGTCAACGCCGAGATTGTGCAGAGCATGAGCGATTTTAAGCTTCTTGTCAGCGGTTAGCGAAACTCCCGGAGTCTGCTCCCCGTCGCGAAGGGTTGTGTCAAATACCTCAATTTTTTTCGGAAGAATGTCCGATGGTCTTACTTTTCTATTAAACCAGTTTCCATACACCTGTTCTTTTTCTTTTTTTTTCATTTTTTTCTTTTTCAGTATATTTTATTTTTAATTTACTATTTTTTAAATAAAAAACCTCTCGTTAGAGAGGGAATTGCTTTTAATTAACTTACTGATTATTACCTTTTAAAAATAAAAACAATTCCTTCTCTCAAGAGGGATAAAAGCAACAGCAATGAATTCTCAATTTTATTTATGGTTATCATCATATTTACACCTTACCAGATATAAAATTTTTGTCAAACCTTAACCGGCGCATTCTATTCCGAAGCGCAACATCGAAATAAATTAAAAAAGCAGCCGCCATCGGTTAAAATAGTTAAAGAACAACCATTAACTATTAACCAAATAACGGACATGCTCTACAAACATTTTACAACAGAAAGGAGAAATGAGTTAGTGGCTCTTTTAAGATCTAAGGCAAGAAAAAAGAACATTGCCAGACAATTAGGAAAAGACAGGACGACTATATGGCGGGAACGGAAACGAGGATCTGGGTCTAACGGCAGGTACTATGCGCTAAAAGCAAGACGACTATCAAAGGAAAAAAGAATTAAAGCCAACGCAAGATTTAGAAAAATTGAGAACGACAAATCACTGTGAAAATACATTGTCAAAAAATTAAGAAAGTATTGGTCTCCGGAACAGATAGCCGGAAGATGAAATAAAAAACACGGAAGAAAAAAAGTCGGCAAGGATACGATTTACAAATTCATCTACGAGAAAAGAAAAGACTTGGTAAGGTTCCTTAGATGCCAAAAAGGCAAATACAGGCGACGTTACGGCGCCAGAATACGAGAAAAACGAAGGGAAGAGCTGAAAAAGAGAAGAGTTGATACTAGGCCTGAAGTAGTGAATAAAAGGCAAAGAATCGGCGACTGGGAAGGCGACACGATAATCGGTAAAGATAGAAAGCCAGCTGTTCTTACTCACGTAGAAAGAAAAACAGGATTGATGATGGCTGACAAAATGGAAAGAGCGACAGCAGAAGTAGCTAAACAAAAAACTGTTAAAAGATTTAAAAGGATTTCCAAAAAGAAAAGATTAACGATCACTTACGACAACAGCTCGACTTTCTCGGAGCATGATGCGACTGAAAAACAAATCGGACTGAAAATTTACTTTGCCAATCCTTACCGCTCATGGGAAAGGGGCTGCAACGAAAACGCTAATGGACTCTTGCGCCAATTCTTTCCCAAGAAAACCATCTTTGCTACAATAACACAAAGAGATATACAAAAAGCGGTCAGGTTGCTGAACAACCGACCACGCAAAAGATTAAATTATTCCACTCCATATGAAATGTTTAATCAAAAATAAAAATGTTGCGCTTTGGAATAGAATTCTTGAACGGGCTTGCCTCGCCGTAGCTTCAGCGAAGGCGGGGGAATAGGTTTTCGTTTTTCCTTATCTTTAATCCCGGCTTTAAATTTCTCCAGCTATCACCATACAAAAGTTTCTTTTTTTTAAGCCCACCTATACCGAGAGAATCAGCGATTTTTAGGGCTGTTTCCGGCATAAAAGGATATATCTGCCAAGCAATCTGATGGAGAGCGTCCAACAATCCATACAAAACCCAATTCAATTCTTCTTTTTTCCCTTCTTTATCCAAGTTCCACGGCTTATTATCCTCAATGTATTTATCAGCCTCTTTGATGAAATTCCAAATTGAAACTAAAGCGTCGTTAAAACGATATTCTTTTATGCCTTCGTCCAGTCCTGACCAAGATTTTTTCCAATTATAGATATTTTCATTAATCCTTAACGGATGTTCATCCGGATTTTTATTTATTTGAGGAACCATCCCTTCGCAATATTTTTCAACCATTGTTATCGTTCTTGCTACTAAGTTGCCTAATCCGCTGGCCAAGTCGGAATTATACCGATTTTCAAATTTTTCATAAGTGAAATCGCCGTCTTCGGTTGACGGAATTTCCCGTAAAAGGAAGTATCTGACGGCGTCAGTTCCGTATTTTTCAACCAAGGCAAAGGGGTCAATAACATTGCCGATGCTTTTTGACATTTTTTCCCCTCCAACTGTAATAAACCCGTGGACCAGCAATGATTTAGGCAAAGAAATTCCTGCTGACAAAAGTATCGCCGGCCAAAAAAGAATATGGAAGCGGAGAATGTCCTTTCCTATGCAATGAACATCGGCCGGCCAATATTTTTTAAAGTTTCCGCTATTTTCAAAATAACCAACCGCGGAAATATAATTTGTTAAGGCGTCTGCCCAAACATACATTACTTGGCTCTCGTCGCCGGGGACAGGAATCCCCCATGAAAGCTTTTCTTTGCTTCGGGAAAAACTGATGTCTTCCAGTCCTTGTTCAAGGAAACTCAATGTTTCATTTTTCCTAGTTTGGGGAATGATTTTAATCTCTTCTCTTTCAATAAGCCCTTTCAGTTGTTTTTCATATTTTGAAAGACGAAAAAAATAATTCTCTTCTTCAATGATTTCCGGCTCCTTTTTATGAAGAGGGCATTTTCCCTCAACTAATTCTTTTTCTTTCAAAAAAGCTTCGCATCCGACGCAATACAGCCCCTTATATTTCTTCTTATAAATATCCCCCTTTTCGGCCATTATTTGCCAAATCTTTTGAGCTGTCGGCCAATGCCTTTCCTTATCCGTGGTTCTAATAAAGTCATCATTGGATAAGTTTAAAATCCCGGCTAACTGCCTGAATTTATCTGAAATAACGTCAACGAACTCTTTCGGCGCCTTGCCCTCCTCTTCAGCTTTTTTGGCGATCTTTGATCCGTGCTCATCAGTACCAGTAAGAAAAAAGGTGTCTTCGCCTGAAAGCCGATGGTATCTGGCCAAAACATCAGCCTGAATTATTTCCAAAGCAAAACCGATATGCGGCGGAGCATTCGTATAAGCAATACTGGTCGTAATATAAAACTTCTTGTTTTCCTTATTCTCTCTGTTTTCTTTATTATCTTCCGGCATACAATTAATTTTAGCATATTCCCGCCAAATTTCCACATAAAAATGTGAAAATGCGAAATAAAAAAAGGGATATATTAAATATCCCCCATTTTTTCTCGAACTATCATCTGAAGGACTTTCCTTCACCGCCATATTCCATCCCGCATTCCCTTCTACGTTTACCGGGGATAATGGTCATATGTGGCGGATAACCTTCTATGGGTTTTCCCCCGAAAAATTTCTCTTCCTTATCCTTATTCTCTTCCTTATCGTTTTTTGCCATTTTTTGTATTTTTTTAATTTAAAGAACGTAGATTTACCTTTGAATCCGAACACTGTATGATAAAAAGAAAAATATGAAAAATTTTACACATATAACAGATAATGAGCGTCGCCGCATAGAAAGAGCGCTCAAACAAGGAGAAAGTATT
>Ga0100392_1004651_pt1 | contig 12250 bp, 10 predicted proteins | sample CryGeymeta201516_FD_81548 | JGI IMG/M metagenome (GOLD analysis project Ga0100392, IMG submission 81548) | Groundwater microbial communities from Crystal Geyser aquifers in Utah, USA - Crystal Geyser metaG 2015-16 | ecosystem: Environmental > Aquatic > Deep subsurface > Groundwater | place: USA... | reverse complement strand
TCAAATTTTTTACTGGTGTGCAGGTGGTCAAACCCACCAGGTAAAAATCTGGTGGTCAAACCCACCAGGTAAAAATTCTGGTGGTCAAAACCACCAGATTAGTGACGAGTCTGAAACCCAGCCTAGACTACTATCGATTTTCCCTCTTTCTTTGAGGATCATGCTAAAAAAATTGATAGAATGACCTCCAAAATGATCTCGCCAGTTCTATTCCTGCGAAATAAAGAAACTTATTGTGCTGTTGGCTGACGCAGCTACTGTAGCTAATTCCTAATACCACTCCACTACTACTACTGGTAGTACCTGGTAGCTAGTACCTGGTACCTGGTACTGTCCCAGTACTGTAGAGTCTTGCCTTCTACCACTCGAGTGGTATTTGCCCATTCTTACATGGTAGTAGTGCTGCTGGAACAGATACTCAGGTCCCTTTTTACATACGGAGTATAGTTTAAGTAGGTTACTAGGTACCAGGTATTATTGGATAATACCACCAGGGTACGGTAACATGCTATTATCGTACCACGGTAGCTAGTAGGTAGTACTACTCTAGTAGATTAAAATAACTACTACTTAACTACCGTATCTGTTTGTAAAAGTTTGCAAACGTGCTTATCCCAGTTGCCAGATAGCCAAACAGTGAGAGAATACTCTTATATGCGTTACCTGGTAATGAAACTCCTAAATCATTTACAATACGTGGTGGTCCTCAATCGATAGACAGCGGAATCAAGCAAGAACGGGCATAAAAGGAGAATACTGAATACTGAATACTGTTGTTGCCGTGGTACGCACTAGCTAGTACTAGCTACCAGGTAGTACCAGGTAGCGTACCTGGTACCAGGTATACAGTAGATGTTAGTACTAGGGTACCTCTAGAAGCTACCAGGGTACTCGAGTACTCCGGAGTACCTGGGAGTGGTACCAGGTACAGTACCTGGTAGTAGTAAGCACTTTCAGGAATGCAGAGGAGAGGTGTTCGTGTAGTCATTGATTTTTCATTAAACAATGCTACTACAGTAGTAGTACCAGGTACCTGGTACGTACCATAGTACCTGGTACTCGAATTCAACTACGGTACACCACTGTAGATTGTCACTTAAGTTCTTGTTTTGATTGCCACTTGTCCCATTTAATACCAGGGTAATACAGTAGTACTCGGGCACAAAGTGCCGTGAGTGGTTTCCGAGGTTTTTTAGCTCTCTTCGCACTCTTTACTCTTCCCCTTCCAATTTTTCATATCTTAAATTGAACATACATTATTCCACCGTACACAATCTCGTTCTCGTTTTTCTTCGCTTGTCTCTCCTTTCTCCTCATCACCATGACCAACCAACAAAACAGCGTGATCTCCATCGTTGATCTTGTTTGTCACCAGAACCAACAAAGGAACCCCTCTCCGCGGCCCCTGCGTGAAACTACCTTGAGGCAAGTGCTTCCAATAATTTCTCTGGACAGGATGGAATTTCCAACGGGACAGACACCCCTTGGGATAGAAAGTATTGGAAGTCGCGCAGATACGATGCGGATGCGTCCACAGTCCTTCCAAGCGGGAGAGGATCGACTCGCCAAAGTCCAAGCCGTTCTCCGTGACGTTCTCGGCATTTGTGACGAACTCGACGACGGCGACTTATTTGACAAGTAAACACTACACTGCTCATTACATCAAAGAACTGCTCATATCATCAAAGAAGAGAGTCGTAACCATGCCTCTTTGACGGCAGAAAGCAGAATAGCTAATAGCTCCACTGCATAAGACAGACGAGGCATGCTACCAGCAACAACACAGAAGATATGATGCTCATCAATTAGAAAACCTCGTTGTTAGTTGTGCCCAAATCAATGGCCAGCGATTTTTGTAAACGCGCACATAAAATGAATAGATCGTGGCATAATCGCACTTATTACATACCTACTACATGTTCTCTCTTAGAAAGTAGACACCGTTTCGACGCAAACTTGATATGCCACACAGGTCCAATGACACTTAGTTCTAGAGTGTGTCGATCGACAGCTTGATGTGCTATGTTTGAAGCGACCATTCCACTCATTCAAGCTGCTACAGTATCTATGTCACAAAGCTGCGGCAGCAGTTGTTTCGTGGTCGACGCTTCTATTTGTGTCGCTTGGCTTCCTGGGGTCGACGCATTCAGAGGTTGAGTTGCTCCAGTCAGGTTCTATTAGTCTTTCTAGCGGACAATGACAAAAGTTTATGCAGGTAATTAGAAAGAAGTACCTAGCTGTTGTGCGGCTGCCTTCTCAACCACTTCTGTGTTGTTTGTTTGATAATCTTATCTGATGACTTGCTGGCACACAAATCTTTTGCTCTAGTTATCTCTTGTCCTGATTGCCTCATCGCCAATAAGGAGCCAGCAGTAGCAACTATGAATTGGCTTCCAGATCCAGGAATAGTAGAGAAGCACGTAGCAGCCATTTAAAATTCTTCATAATGCATCGCGACCGAAAACGGCGTCACGAAGAGATGAGGGCGAATAAATTCCGTTGTCGTCAAGAGCGAGCAAGCTACCGCCCTCGATTTAAATAACAAGTATGGTTGTTAAATACTTTTGAAAACTGCAATCAATACTACCGTTTACAATGCTGAAGACAGAGCAGCCACGATTCCTCCGACCAACACGCCCCTCAGAAAAATTTCCCTGGCTCCACTTTCAAGAGTTGCACTATTTTCTCCTCCTCCATTGACTTCGTTGATTGGTTGACAATTGCACTCGGCCGCGAATCGAGAAATGAGGTCGCACGTCCGTTCTCCGTCTACGGCGGGTGCTTCTTGCAAATCCGAACATCTCACAGCGATCACCTCATCTCCCAAACTCGCCTGCCATTCCTCACCAGGAGCCTCACCCTCAGGACAGACGGAACAGGTCTTGTCAGTAAGATCTTCCGGGACGGGAAATCCACATGATTGTGCCGCGCCCACACGGATCAAATCACACTCGGCACTACCATCTTCGACGCCCAGAGTTGCCACATCGTTCCAATCACTGCAGGAAACTCCATCCAATTTGTTAGTTCCAACAAAGCCACCCTCGGGATTATCGCAAATGGAGCAGTTGCCGCCAAAGCTGAAAGTAAAATTATCAAAATTCGGCAGGTCAAAAATATCTTCCAATTCGGGGGGCAAGGTGAAATTGTCGAGATTTCCACCAATAAAGTCACTGAATGCGTCGAGGATCGACTCGAAATCCAATGCACCTTCGCCTGCGGTCGAGCTGTTACCATTTTCCACTTCATCGTCGTCATCCGCGAAGAAATTTTCCACTTCGTCCGGCACTGTCAGATTAACTTCAAAGATACCAGGAATACCGATGGTCAATTGGGCATGCGTTGTTTTGGTCAGATAAAATGCACCGAGCTGTGACAGCAAAAGGATACAGGAAGTGCCACGTCGGGGTTGTTTGAACTTCATCCTGAATATTGAAATAGCTGTTAACGAGCTGAACAATTTTGTAGTATTGTTGTGGGTAGGAGTTGGGTCCTTCGAAAAAAAGTGCTTTGTATTCCGTGTAGACTATTGAAATCGAGAACCTGGATGAAAGACAAGAAGTCAAGGCAAAAATGAGATACTTGTAATTACTACCAGTACTACGACGTACTGGTTGAGTACAAAAAAATTAATCACTAATTTTGAAAGAGTGCTTGTATTGCCTCCTACCGTACGCTACGACCTGGTACCAAACTAGTGTAGTCCTGTCAAACGATCCAGTCGTACCACAGAACTGAAGTCCTTGTTAGAGTTAGTGCTATACCTATTTCAATCGTATGGCTCTTTTTCCAGCTACTGAAAAAACTGGCAACAACGTTGGAGTGGGTACTAGCTAGCTACAGTAGCTAGTAGTCCAATCAGTACTTCTAGTAGACTCTAGGTCTCTAGTACTAGACCAGGTATAGCTAGTAGCATCATGAGATTAAAATAATACCACCACAGAAAGACACTGCGCGCGATTCGGGCCTCCTGAAAGAGCCTGTCTCCGCCACGAGAGGATGCTGTTGCAAATCAGTTCCTCTGCTACATCACAGGTCGGAGTTTCAAACATATTCTGCAGTATGCAATTTCCCAAATTATTTGGGTCTTCATTTGCCCATGTAGTTTCAATTTGCTCGTGTAGTTCCAATTGATGCCAATTGATGCTAATGCCTAATCTTGCTTTGCATGTGAAGCAATTGAAGACCCCAACACTGTTTGCTACTCGTATCGGTCTAATGACGGTACACACAGCTGCGCCCAGCTTGAATTCGATTCCGTCATTGCCAAAACTTCCCCAGAAAGTCATTATCTCGTCGTCAGATTCATTCGGACGGCAACCAACGATATTTGGAAAAGCAAGCATACTTGGAGTACTGGTACGTCGCTGTTCTACTGTTGCCGATGTCAATGATTCCACTGTCCATTTTTCTCGTGAGTACGTCGACGTCTTCAGAATAGTCCGCTCCTCATCACCATCCGTTTTGTTCACCATTCACCGCAATTCGTACCAGGTACAGTAGATCTCTGCGGTATTTCATGATCAACACTCACAGTTGCCGCTACTATTATTAGTAGTGGAAATACCATACTAGTCCTACTACCAGGTAAACTTGATCTTTTCTGCTAGTAGGAAAATTTATCATGATACCTGGTACTTTCCTGGTATTTTCTAGATTACCACTACAGGCAGTAGTAGACTACGTACTATTTGTAGTAGGACTACTAGCTAGGACTACTACTACACTACTACTACTACTAGACTACTGTTGTACTCTATTGGATGCCACACGTGCTAGAAAACAGTACTAATTAATTTAAGATGCTACAGGACTAAAATGAACGCCCATACTACTACTAGTAGAGTGGTGGTACGTACGAGTACACGCTTTCCTGAAAGACGCCACCTGTACTGTCGGTTGCTTTTGCAAGTTACTACTCGAGTACTTCTTAATTCAATGAATTTGGCAATCGGAATTTTCTGTGCAGTGAAAATCAAAATAATATGGTACTGTAGCTGCACTGTTAACCATTATTTTTTCACTATTTTATATTTCCAAACTACTTGAACTCATACTACTACTAATCTCAAATGTCTACTATTGAAAGAGATATTATTACTCCATTATTTCCCCTCACATCTAAAAAAAAGGTAAAAATGGTGCCCTCCGTGATTCATATTTCCTCCAGTGAATCTGGTAAATGCAGCCCTGGTGATGATCTCAAAGAAACAAACACCTGCTCATCTCCTCGCTACCTTTCCAAGCTTGACACAGAAAGTCTTACATCAGGCATGTCGAGCGAGTTTAGTGCCGATTGCAGTGTGTGCTCCCAAAATGACTTGGATCGCACACACCACGAGCTCCAATTCCGAGAATCAGCAAAGAGGACCATGCGAACAAGATGGAACCGCTCCAACGACTGCGGTGAGGGTCTGCCTCCAGTCCGCCCTCGACGCAGCCACAGTCCTACGCATAGGCACAACTGGACGAGAAATTCGAGAAATTCCGTTGATCTGCGTCGATGTCGCCGAGTTTCAAATGGCGAAGCAGGTAAAATATCTCAGAAACATCTGCTGCGCACAATTTCCAACGAAACAAGTACTGTGTCGCGACATCCATTGGTAGCAAACACTTAGAGACATTCATGTACCGATGTATTTCTATAAATGATGATTTTTCCCTTTTTATGATACAAGTTGGGCTGTTGCTAGTTTTGTGCGCAGAAATTAAAGAAAACAGACAGGAGCAGGCTGTGAAGTTGAAGAGCCATTACCTTTCTCGGCAAATTGTGCATTTTGCATTCCTAACAGAGCTGCCAAGTTGATGGCCTTTCCAGAGCAGTAAGATAGCTCTTCAGGCGTCATCGCTTCATCTGTTGTAGGTTGTAGCTGTCGCTATCTTTTTAGACTTGTGCAGCCAATGACCGCAGTTAGTGGCCACGGCCACCGAGCTTGCGTGTTCTAGATTTCGATGTTGACGCGTGATTTGTTTCATTCAAAGAAAGCCTGGAGAGGATTTAACGACCAAAAAGTAAATGTTGAAAATAATAATAGCTACTACCGGGTACTAGTAGTAGGTAGACCTACTCGAGTACAGTAATGATTATGAGTACTACTAAGTAGTAGTACTACTAACTAGCTAGTAGGCTAGACTACCAGGTAGAGTATGGTAGTCGTCAAGCTTTAGGGAAAGTTGTAAATGCGAACCAGTGATACGTGCATCTTGCATTACAGTCATTTACTTTTGTCAAGAGTGTCCCTCCGAAAGCCCACCAAACACGAAACGCCCAACATAAGACATCTCATCACCTACTTGCCCTGCTGGTGCTACCACATGCAACATGAATCTGATAAAAACCAAGCTGTTCCGTCATCGCCTCCTGCAGACTGTTCAAGTGAAAGATACGGCCTTTATAGAGGAGTTTGATACTCGGCAACACCGTTTGACAGTGCACTAAAGAATGAGCATGTTTGAAATGAACGTAGTAGCTTATTTATTGAACTTGTCTCATCTACTACCACTTCCAGCTCACATTGCTATCCATTTTTAAGCTTTACAAGAAATGCTCATCCTCGTTGTTTGTTCACGGCATCCTGTGTCATGGTGTTAGTCAACTAAAGGATATCCATCATCATCTTCTTCTTCGCCGTCACCACCGTCGTCGTCGTCGTCGTCATCTCCTATTTCTGGTCGGGTCCAAGTTGTCTCGCCTGTTTGCGAGTTGACAAAATACAATTTTCCAGAATCTGGGTCAGAATACTCTCTCCAATCCCACGGAAGCGTGTCTTCGTTACCGTCATCCTCGCTACTACTGGCAACTGAGTTTTCACTATATTTCGCTTCAGACTCCTGCTCCTTTTTTTCGGCGTCCATGAGACCTGCCGCAATAGATCCAAGCTTGGTTTCCACTGCTTCCACTTTTTTGCGGTACTCTTCTTTACTCTCAGCGTCTTCCTCTTGTTCGCCAAGCTCTTCTTCAATAGTCTCGTCAAGGTCTTCGATTTGCTTCATTTCTTGATTGATAATTTCTAATTCCAATTCCTCTTTAGACTTGGTGGGAGCCTCGGTTCCCTCGAGCTCAGCATCTATGGACTCATCAAGCTCTTGAATGCGCTTCATCTCTTGAGCAATCTGTTTCAATTCAAGTTCCTCTTCGGACTTTGCGGGTGGTGGTGGCGGAAGAGGAGCATCATCAGCTGGAGTAACATCATCATTGCTGCCATCATCGTCGTCGTCACGAGAAATGCTTTCACTAGACTCATCCTCGGTATCGTCATCCTCGTTTTTGCCATTTTCATCGCTCTCCTCCGACGAGGCTGATGTGTCAGACCCAGAGCTGGTATCACTTTCTTCGTCGGAAGGGTTCTCATTGTTATCGTTTTCTTCAGAAACTAGACTATCATCGGTTTTAGATTTATCGTCGTTGCTCTGGTGGACAGTCTCATCTTCGCCAGCCTTGGAGTGTTTGTGATGGTGCTTGTGATGACCTTTTTTCTTGTTTTTCGTAGCTGCTTCATTGTTATATTCAATTACTTTATTTTTATGGTGTTTGTGATGATTGGAGACGTCTTCTGTGTCGATACTCTCAACTTCGTCTGTGTTGCCATCCCTGTGCCATTCGTAAAAAGATTGACCCCACTCGTGATCCATTTCCACATCGGTGGCGTTTTCAATAACCTCGGTAATATTAAGAGGTACTAAAGCGCCTCTCACATTGGGGGCGCCTTTGTTGGTGCCTTCGTTGGCGCTCAAAATCATCATTACCATGAGAGTCATGGTCAGTCCCATCCAAACGACTTGAAGCAAACGACGATTCCGCAGTTCCCGATGACTGATAACATCTTTGTCACCATTGTTGTAGGACCCGTACTTGTTCATCTTATTGCTCGAGTACGGACCAGGTCCAAAGCGGTACCCATAACGAGCCGCTTCGCTGTCGTGGGCAACATCGTACTTGTATTGTCGGACCATTTGCTCGTACTTGTCTTGGAGAGCACTGACCACATCACTAATGGTCGTGGGTTGCGCCTCGATTTTTCTTTGTTCGATCTCCTTTCTGGCTTCTGCCTCGGTACGCAACTTACGTGCAGCTGCCTCTTTGACCATGGGGTCCGAGTACAAGGCAATCCCTGTCTCCTTTTTGACCGATACGGGAGCAAATATATCATTGTCGCCGCTATTGTACTGTTCACCATCTCGGGAGCTATCTACCGATCCGGTTGAATCTGTATCTTCGCTATCTTTAGAATTGGAGAAACCGTCTTGCGTGTCACCTTCTGATGTAATTTCAATCGTTGGCATGGTGTGCTCCATCTCCGTCTCCGACTCGGATTCGTGTGGGTCGTTCGTCGAAGGATACATCATGGTTGTGTTGAAAAGACGGATTTGATCTGCAAAGAGGCGAATGTTTGAAATGCTTTTTAAAAAAATTCTACAAAAAGAAATATTGGTAGTGTGTGAACAAGTGCGCAGATTGGGGCAACACCTCGTGGGAATTGAGGCGTTTTCATTTTTTTGCAAGATGGTCTGATGAAAGATACCGCCACCCTCATATTACGCTGAAAATATCTGGTAAACTACGAAGATGCACACTTATACTGTGTCACTTCAAGGTAGATAAAGGGGCAAGGTTAACATGCCTTCAAGCAGTCCTGCTTACTCTAGACTACTAGACTACTACGAGTAGTAGTAGCTAGACTACTACTCCGAGTACCTCACTTAGCTACCATTACTACCCCGAGTACCTAGGCAGACCGCTTGGGCACTAAAAAACATGCCAGAACTCTCTGTGGACACAGTTATGGCTGAAAACGATACTAGGACCTAACGCATAATTTTATGCAGCAGATTCTGGAAAAGGACTCAGGCTAGTTAGGAGTTTGTGCAAAAATAAAATTTAATGTATTTTTACATTGAAAAAGGATAGGAGCGGTACTAGAGTGGACCGAATTCTGGAATCCTTTTTGTCACTCTTGTTGAGAAAACAATGTGATACAGCTTCATTGCATGTAAAAGGAACGAAACCCAGAGTGGGATGTATGTGGATCGTATGTTGTCCACCAACTTTCTATAATAGTTGCACCTGTTCTTCGTCAGAAGATTCTGGTACTTGAAATCCATCTTCTAGTACCTTCATCTCCAAGATGGTTACAGGATACTCCATTGTGTCGTGGAATCCGCCCTCTTGAACGGAACTTCTGTGAATGCGTTCAATGACCTCGTATCCCTTAGCAATTTTGGCAAAGCATGGATCGGCATCCGCAACCTGATCGCTCATGTGATGGACTTGACCACCAGGTCCGTGTTCTCTGCTGTTGTCTCGCAGATTCACATAAAAGTCCGGACCTCCTGGTCGTCCTGTGTATCCAAGTGTGTACTTTTTGTGCGCCATTTCGGGAGCATACTCTTGGAAGACGACCGAATTAAGTGATGGGTATCGTCGGAATTTGGAACGAGAGGCTGGACCGGCTTGAACAATGTGTGCCGCATTGATGTAAAAGGCTGTTCCGTCATATAGGCCATGAGAGACTTGTTCTAGGAAAAGGTAAACAGCGTGTGGCATAACATCTACTGATGCTGTCTCAATTAGAACAGTGGCATCACTCTTGCCGTGATCAGGTTCATCGAAAATATTCGAACGAGGATCAAATCCAACTTTCATTTGAACGTAAAACTTGGGACCATGACCAAATCTGATGGAGGGTTTACCGTTCATATTGTTAGTACCGACAACGTTTGCATTACAGAGCGCGGAAGTAGGGAGGATACACATTCAATTACAAAACAAAACCAGGAAGAACATTGTTTTGCAACACTTACTTTTCTTTGACCATTCGTTTGCTCATGGCTTGTACATCGTGTTGCATTTTCAAATTCGAATGTTCCAAATGAATCATTTTACGTTGCGTTTCAATGCTCATGCCTTCATCATTACTGCTCTTGTCGTTTATATCCTCCGCACCTTTGTAATGAAGATGATGATGTTCCAGTTCGACAATCTTATCTTCTAGCTCCACCGTCTGCGTACGGAGTGTACTGACCCGTTGTTCCAAGGCCAAGGCATGGTGATAGTGATGTTCCACTTCTTGTTCTTTCATGTGCAATGCTTCTTGTAGCATACGATCATGCTGATAGACAGCCATGGCCAAAATGCAAATGATACAAAATCCTAACAGTACAGCCATGCTGGTTGTAGTGGTGGTCTGTGCTCGACCATTGCCGCCGTAATAATGGTAGTTAGCGTAAGGGCTGCTAATGCCACTGCTGCCCGACTGCGTGATTTTTCTAATCCAGCGAGGATAAAACGAACTCTTGTTGTTGTCCTTGGCGTTGTAGTAAGGGGAGGAGGAAGGGCCAGGATTCAACATTCCGTAGGGTATTCTGTGATTGGAGTTGCTGTGATCTAGGTAGTCATTGGTGGGCGAAGGATAACGCTGTCGTTGATGCTGGTGATATTCGCTTCCACCATTAATGCTGTTGCTAGACACGTCCATGGAGTTGCTCAATTCGGTATTCTCTCCAATCGCAGTACGTCGAATGTTTCGAGTTGCGACTTGAGGAGACGCCCGTTGCCGCGCTCCATTGGACGAAAGAGATCGTTGTGTGGGATTACGGTGAAAGGACGATTCCATGCTGTGAACTCGGACCGGAGATCCGGCAGCGATAGGTTGAGAGCTCGATACCGATTGTCGACGAGAACAGTCTCTTGCCCAGGAACGATCCATGCTGTTGTTCGCTGGAAGACCTCGTGATACAGGAGTGGTGAATCCATTGAAGCTACGATGACTTCCATCGTTCATGGGAGACTGTTGCTGATGCTGCGACTGTTGTTGCTGTTGTTGTTGTTGTTGCTGTTGCTGGAGCTGCTGTCCATCCTGCACCAACGGCAAACGCAAACTAGAATTCATATCACTACTACTAGTATTCGTAGTAGGACTCAGACTGCGATCATCGGCACCGCTAAAGAAGCGTCGTCGTTGGTGTGACATTCTAAAGTCTAAAGATGCTTGTCTTCGTGATTGGCCACTATAAATTCAAGAGATTGTTTGTTGTTTTAGTTGGTGGCGAGCTTGTCTCTTTAATAATAATAATTGTTTGATGAGGTTGTTTGTTACGGTACTGGTCTACCAGGTATCTCACTCGCTCTTACTACTACAACTAGTACTACTTGTTACTGTACTCTGGTTTTTGAGACGCCAAGATCTGTTTTTCATCGAATTCATTTCTTGATGGTCTTGCCTGTTTGGCAATCGGAGTACTGATTTTGATATACTCAGCGGCATTATTTCATACATATGAAGCACATCGCGCATGGTTACGATTTGAAGACTTAATTACTTAGAACAGGCATTGAAAAAGACACTAATTTGATGTGTCCGGGTGGCCACCTAAAATCACATTTCCGGGTAGATAACACAGTCTGGACGCGCGTAAGGAATACTAACTGTGCTTTGGACCCACACCTGCGAAAAAGCTAGGCTTTTACTCTAAATATGTTACCAGGTAGGTAGGAGGGTAATGGGAACCGTCTGTTCCAGATAAATCGATTCTTAATGGCGCTCATACTTTACTGCAGTATTCGATTATTTGTTATCTGAAATGGAAAAATATACAAGAGAAATCCCCTGAAACTATTGAAGAAGAAAGAACAGACCTGCAAAGTTCCATTCACACGAACAAACGCCCGACCAACCAATCAACCAATCAACCAACCAACCAATCAACCAACCGCATTGGAAGACGTCAGAGGATCCGCAGGAAAACAAACATGCTAGCCAAGCCGCTGCAGTCGTGGCATTGGCAGCAACGAGGGCGGTCGATGCATTTTTATCCCTTTGTGATGCCTGATGAGCCCTGGAGAGGACAACTAGTAGTGGAATGGAACTTCAACTGAATGTAGTGAAAATTCATTAATCTAGCCGTAGCAAGTACCGTTCCAAAAAAATTGGGGCATGCGTATCTCAACCATACTAGTCTTCTGTCGAAACATTGTCTTCGTCTTCGTCTTCGTGTGCTTCGGCTTCGACAACAACATTGCCAACATCCTCATCATTGTCGTCTTCATCATCCTCATCCTCATCCTCATCCTCGTCATCAGCTTCGTCGTAGTCATCGTCAGCTGATGATGACTCCTCGTCACTTCTACTGATACCCTCGCTACTACTTGAGCTTTTCAGGATGCTATAAACGGGCTTTGATGTCAAGTCTGATGATACATCATTGGTCGAACTCATAGAAGCCTGTGAGTCCGGTTGTTCGTTGCCATCAT
>Ga0100392_1004650_pt1 | contig 12250 bp, 5 predicted proteins | sample CryGeymeta201516_FD_81548 | JGI IMG/M metagenome (GOLD analysis project Ga0100392, IMG submission 81548) | Groundwater microbial communities from Crystal Geyser aquifers in Utah, USA - Crystal Geyser metaG 2015-16 | ecosystem: Environmental > Aquatic > Deep subsurface > Groundwater | place: USA... | reverse complement strand
GCTGCTGGCCTATGAACTGCTGACCGCCTTTTTCCTCGCGGCGGTGTTCCTCGCCATCATGCTCGTTGGCCCGTCGCGCGTGCCGGGCTCGCTGCATACGCTCGCGACATTCCTCGTGGCCTTCGGCACCACCATGTCGGCCTTCTGGATCATCGTGCTGAACTCCTGGATGCACACGCCCCAGGGGTTCGAGATGATCGACGGCGTGGCCCATGCGACCGACTGGTGGGCGATCATCTTCAACCCGTCGATGCCCTACCGCTTTGCCCATATGCTGCTGGCGAGCTTTCTGACCGTGAGCTTTCTCATCGCCGGCGTCTCGGCCTTCCGCTGGATCATCGGCGGGCGCACGGCAGGGGTGCGGGTCGCGCTCAAGTCAGCCGTCTATGGCGCGGCGCTGCTCATTCCGCTGCAAATCTACATGGGCGACATGCACGGGCTCAACACGCTCGAACATCAGCCGCAGAAGATCGCCGCGATGGAAGCCAACTGGGAGACCGGGCCGAACGTGCCGCTGCTGCTTTTCGCCATTCCCGACGACGCCGCGCGCGAGAACCGGTTCGAAATCGCGATCCCCAACCTCGCCTCGCTCATCCTCACCCACCACGCCGATGGGGTGGTGCCCGGCCTCAACGACTTTGTCGGCGAGGACGGCGAGGTGCTGCACCCCCGCGTCGCGGCCGTGTTCTGGAGCTTTCGTGTGATGGTCGGCACCGGTGTCGCCATGTTGCTGCTGAGCTGGGCCACCGCCGCGCTGTTGCTGCGCCGGGGTGTCGAGGGGCTGCCGCGCCCGGTGCTTTACGGGCTGGTCGGCATGACCTTTTCGGGCTGGCTCGCCACGCTCGCGGGCTGGTACACGACCGAGATCGGCCGCCAGCCCTGGCTCGTGCAGGGGGTGCTGAGCACGCGCGACGCCGTGGCCGATGTGCCGGCCGCGATGGTCGCCTCCACGCTGATCGCCTATCTGGTGGTCTATGCGCTGCTCCTGGGCGCCTATATCCTGGTGATCTTCTATCTCGCGCGCCGTGCCGCGCGGGGTGAAAAGCTCGACCCGCGGCCCGAACCCCGCGCTGTCCCGATCCCGGCGGAGTGAGCCATGGACATGTTTTCCGACCCCGCCCTCTGGCTGCCCTTCGTCTTTGCCGGGCTGATGGGCCTGTCGATCCTGATCTATGTCGTGCTCGACGGCTTCGACCTCGGCGTGGGGCTGCTGTTTCCCTTCGCCAATGAAGGCGAAAAGGACCGCATGATCGGCTCCATCGGCCCGTTCTGGGACGCCAACGAAACCTGGCTGGTGCTCGCCGTGGGCCTCCTGCTGGTCGCGTTTCCGGCGGCCCATGGCGCGATCCTCACGGCGCTCTACCTGCCGGTGGCGGTCATGCTGATCGGCCTGATCCTGCGCGGCGTGGCTTTCGAGTTCCGCGCCAAGGCCCCGCCAGAGTGGAAGCGGCTGTGGAACCGCGCCTTTTTCGCGGGCTCACTGATGACCTCCATGTCGCAGGGCTTCATGCTGGGCATGTATGTCATGGGGCTGACCTGGACCCTGCCCCATGTGGCCTTTGCCCTGCTCACCGCCGCCTTCCTCACCGTCGGCTACAGCTTTATCGGCGCGACCTGGGTGATCCACAAATCCGACGGTCTGTTGCAGCTCAAGGCGATCGACTGGGCCAAGGGCGGCGTCTGGGGGCTGGTGCTGGGCATCGGTGCGGTATCGGCCGCGACGCCCTATGTGAGCGTGCGGATCTTCGACAAATGGTTCTCCTGGCCCGAGGCGCTCTATCTCGCGCCGCTGCCACTCCTGTCTGCGGCGCTCGTCGTCGGCCTCTGGGTGGCGCTGCGCCGCATGCCATTCGACCGCGACCGCCGCTCCTGGCTGCCCTTCGCGATGGCGACGGGGCTCTGGGCCACGGCCTTCGGCGGTATGGCCTACAGCTTCTACCCCTATGTCGTGCCCGAGAAACTGACCATCTACGAGGCGGCGAGCGCACCCGAAAGCCTGTTCATCATCCTCGTCGGCACCGTCGTCGTGCTGCCGACGATCCTGGGGTATTCGATTCTCGCCTTCACCATCTTCCGCGGCAAGGCACGCGAATTGCGCTACGACTGATCCTCTGCCTCCGGCAAACCCCCATCTTTTGGCCTTAAATATCCCAGCCGGAGGCTCCCCAACCCGCCACCGTCGCGGCGCGTCGGATTATTCCTTGCCATAGCCAAAGGCCGCGCGCAGCGACGCGGCCATCGCATTGTCCGACCTCAGCACGCCGGCCTTGCGGCAAACCTCCTTGAAGCCGGTGCCGTCCGCCGCGCGCTCGGACTTGAGCGTCGCCACGACATGGCCCGCCATCGCCACCCGGTCGGCCTGATCCGCACCACCAAAAGCCGCCAGCAGCCCCTGCCAGTCCGCTTCCGCCATAGGCGTGCTGCGCGCGGCAAAGCGCGCCACACCGGCCCGCTCGCCCGCCATCCGGGCCAGCACGGCGGCAATCTGCGCGCCTGCGGCGGCGGTGTTGATCGCGCGCAGCGGGATCAGCGCCTCGCCCACCAGCGCCGCGATATCGCCGCCGCCGGTCGCCTGATGCGCCGCACGCGCCTTGCCCGCGGCCGCGATCACCGGCCCCGCCCCCACCGGACCCAGCCCCGCCACGCCCTGCACCAGCCGCGCAGACAGGCCCCGGTCGGCCCGGCCCAGGTAATCGTCCTGCGGCGCCACGCTCAGCGCGCCCAGCGCCGGCACCAGCGCGGGGTCGAGCACCAGTGCCATCCCGTCGCCCTTGGCCTTGGACAGTTGCACCAGCGCCGGGTCCACCGGCACCTGTTTGAGGTCGCTCTGGTCGAGCTTTGCGGGGTCCACCGACACCTGCGGTTTCGAGGCATTCGTGCCACCCGTCCCGTCAGCAGCCCCGGCCGCAGCCCCGGCCGCAGCCCCGGCCGGATGCACGTCCGGCCCCGCAAGAAACGCCTGCGCCTCGGTGTCGCGCTGTTTCTGCTCGGCCGGCGTCAGATCCTTTGCCGCCTTGTCGGCAAAGACTGCCGGATCGGTGTTGAACCGCGACTTGATGACGACCGATTCGACCAGCCTCGGTTCGGCCCCGCTGGTGCGCAGGATGAAGAGCTTGGCCGAGAGGTCGGCGTCGATCGCGATGGCACGCGCCTTCTTGCCGGGGATGGGCAGGTCCCTGATCGCCTCATGCCCCACCTCCACCTCGTAGCGGACCCAGTAATTGTCTGTATTGACGAGCTTTTTCGCCTTCTCCTCGATCATGCCCGAATGGTCCTTGTTGGCCTGCTGGGTGATCGGATAGAGGTTTTCCGCCACCCCCGGCCCGCCGAGGTTGTCGTTCAGCAGGTGCCCCTTGATATAGCCATGCGCGCCGGTCGGCCCCAGCGTCTCGAGATAGGCGAACACCTTGCCCAGCGCCCCCTCGGACGGGCCCGACCCCTGAGGATGCAGCGCGGTCAGGCTTTCCGCCACCATCTTGACACCCACCTCGTCGGTGATCGTCACACCCTCGCCGATCACAAAGCTCCGCGTCGCCATGGTAAAGGCGACCTTGGTATTGGCGTCGTCCGAGGGCAGGTTCTTGATCTCCTCCTTGATCGTGACCATGCGCTCGCTGTTCACGCTGACCTTGACCGACAGGGCGGTGCCCGGCCCCTTGACGTATTCGATGGCACCGAGGACGAAGCGCGCCTTGATCCTGGCGAAATAGTCGTCGAGCGCATCGGTGTCGCCGACCTGCGCCGCCACGACCTCGATCATCTTTGCAGCCGCGTCCACATCGGCCTCCTGCTGCGCCTTGCTGCGCGGCATCGGGGCGGGCGGCTCGTCGAGCATGGCGAGCGAGACTTGCGCGGGGTAGCGCGGGTCCTTGCTGTCGGCCGTCTTGTCGTCGGGCACGGTGCCCGCGGCGGCCGGGTCGGGGGTGGCGGCATCCTTGACATGCTGGTCGGCCAGCTTGGGGTCCGTGGGCGGGCCGGATTTGGGGTCTTTCTGCTGCGCATCGAGCGGCTTGCCATCCGGCCCCTTGGGGGCCGCGCCTGCGGGCGGCGTGCCCGCCTTGGGCGCGGCGACGGGCGGCGCGGCGTCGGCCTGCGCGGCAAGCGCGGGCGGCACGGCATCCGCCGCCGGCCCCTTGGCCTTTTGTGCGCCCTCCCATTTGGCGGCGTTCTTGGTGGCCTCCTTGACGCCCGCGCCGGGTGGGCCGTCCTTGGGCATGGCCTGCGTGATGAGCGCGTCGGTATCCACATCCGAGGTCGAGAAATCGAGCGTCGGCGCCTCGGGCTTGCCAAAGGTATAGTCCATCCGCGCCGACAGGCCGAGGTCAGGGCCGATGGGCATCGTGACCGAGGCCAGTTCCCAGGTCTTTTCCCACACCGTGATCCACAGCGCCTCGACCTCGGCCCAGGCGTTGAGCGACAGCTTGAGCCGCGCGCCCGCCGCCATCGAGGCCAGACCCGAGATCGAATAGTCGCCGTCGCGATAGGCCAGTTCGGGGATGACCGAGATCGCACCATAAAGCCCCGCCGTCCCCATCGCCTCGATCCCGCCGGTCAGCGAGCCGAGCACCACCGACGCCCCCAACCCCGCGCCAAAGCCGACATAGCCCTCGACAAAGGCGGGGATGAACATCTCTCCGGTGATGGCGAAGGACGGCTCGCCCTCCTGCCCGATGGTGTAGGACCCGGTCACGGTGATGTTGCGGAACACCCCCGGCCCGATCCCCGCGCGCACCCCCGCGCGCACCCGCAGCACCGCGACAAGGATCGCCCAGAGCGGGATCTTGGTGCTGATGTCGAGCAGCGTCTTGTCGAACCGCGCCTCGGGGAACATCTCGATCGGCTCGGTCACGGTGATCGACCCCGAGACGTCGATCCCCCCCTCCTCCTTGACCCTGGCCTGCAGCTTGCCCTCGAGGCGCGGCGCGATTTTCGCCGTCACCTCGCCCTCGCCGCCGACCTTGATGCTGTCATCCTCGGACTGCCGCGCGCGCAGGGTGATGCTTCCCGACAGCTTGCCATTGTCGGCGCTATAGGCGAGCGTCGTCTCGCCACCCCATTTGCCCTCGGCATAGCTCACCTTGACCGCGCCCTCGATCCCCGCGAGCAGCGCGGGGTCCACCGCCATCTCGCCGCTGCCCGTCAGCCCCTTGCCGTCATAGGCGATGCGGAATGACGCCTTTTTCAGGCCCGGCACGGTCAGGTCCACATCGGCGCCGATGCTGAACGACCCGTCCTCGCGGTAGGACGCCTCGAGCTTGCCCGACCCCGCCGGGCCGAGCTTGACCCCCACAGACCCCGCGAAGGCCAGCGCGCCGGTCTCGGACACGGTGCCGCTGATGGTGCCCGATTGCAGCGGCAGGCCCTCGGGAAAGGCCTCCTTGCCCAGCGAAAACGCGCCCGACAGCTTGCCATCGGCCATGGCGATCTTGCCCGAGGCGCTGTTCAGCCCCGGAATGGCAAGCGCGAGGTCGGCGCTGCCGGTATATTTCCCCCCCGCGAGGGTGAAGGACGCGGTGGCGTCGGCCACGCCCGCATAGACGAGGTGCAGGTCACTAAAGCCGCCGCTGACCGTCGCGTCGGCATTGTAGGCGATGCTGAACGTGCCGCCCTTGAACGCAAGCCCCGGCACCGGGGTAGAGAGCTCGCCCGCCTGCTTGTCCAGCCTTGCGGTCAGCACCCCGGCCGCGTCGATGCTGCCCTGCCCCTTGGCCTCGCCGATAAGGCGCGACAGCGACATCAGGTCCACCGTCGCGGCAAGGCCATCGGCGCCGAACGCCCCCTTGATCTGCGCCTGCACCACGTCGCGCACTGTCACGGTGGTGTCGAGCGCGCCCGACAGCCTGCCATCCGCCAGGGTGAGCGCCACATCGCCGGTCGCACTGGCCACCTTGGCGAGGCTCTTGGGCACGAAGGCCGCGGCCGGAACGGTGACAGAAGCCAGCACGCCGGTCGCGGGCGCCCACGACAGCGCGAGGTCGGGCTTGCCCATCCACTCGGGGGTGAGGCGCGTCTTGATGGCGACCTTGGCGGGTTTGCCGTCGCGGCCGAAATCGAGGCTGTAGTCGCGCGATTCTGTCAGCGGGATCGCCGTGTTGCCCTTGACCGCGACCATCGCCTTGCTGCTTTTCGGGTCAAAGGTGACACTGTTCACCGACAGGCCGGGCAGCGGCGGCAGGTATTTCGCCGGCACCTCGTATTTCATCTGCCCGCCGCCCAGCATGTCGGCAGAGAGTTTCAGCCCGGTGCCGAAAGGCAGCACAAAGGCCAGTTCCTCGGGCAGCCAGCCGAATTGCGCGGCGGCCGCGCCGGGCGCCGCGCCATCCGTCTGCGGCGGGGCGGGCTGCGGCTGCGGCTGCGGCTGCGGCGGGACGGGGTTTTGGGCGGGGCGCGGGACGGGCGGTGCGGGCTCTGCCATCACGCCCCCCTGACCTGCGCAAAGGCCGCGCCGAAATCCTCGCGCCGCAGGCTGCGGCCCAGCTTGGCATATTCCCGCGCCACCGCCTGCAACAGGTGGTGCTGGGTGATCGCCCCGCCCGCCTGCGCCGCCTCATGCGCGGCGCCCAGAATGGCCTGCCGGATATGCCCGCCCGCGAGGTCGAACCGCGCCGCGAGCATGTCGAGGTCCACATCCGGGGCACGCGGCACGCCGTCACGCTCCATCCGCGCCCAGATCGCACGGCGCGCGGCGGCATCGGGCAGCGCGAAATCGAGCACCAGATCAAAGCGGCGGATCAGCGCGGGGTCCATCGTGGCCCCCATGTTCGAGGCGAGCACGGCCATGCCGTGAAACCCCTCGAGCCGTTGCAACAGGTAGGACATTTCCATGTTGGCATAGCGGTCGCGGGCATCCTTGACCTCGGCGCGCCGCGAAAACAGCGCCTCTGCCTCGTCAAAGAACAGCACCACCTCGGCCTGGCCCGCGGCAGAGAAGATCCGCTCGAGGTTGGCTTCGGTCTCGCCGATATACTTGCTCACCACGGTGGCGAGGTTGATGCGCCAGAGCGCGAGGCCGGCGGCGCGCGCCACGACGCCTGCCGCCATCGTCTTGCCGGTGCCCGAGGGTCCGGTAAACAGCGCGATCCCCCCCGCCCGCGCGTCCAGCAACGGCCCGAGCCCCCAGTCCTCGTTCACCCGCACGGCCGAGGTGCGGCGCCCGGCAAAGGCGCGCAGCCGGGCCTTGGCCGGCGCGGGCAGGATCAGCGCGTCAAAGTCATGCGGCGTGGGCAGCGGATCGGCCAGCCCCTGCATCGGCGCCGCACGCAGATGGGCGATCATCGCCGTCAGGCGCGCAGGCGGGTCGGCGTCCTGCATCGCCGCACAAGCCAGCGGCCAGAGCTGCAACGCCGGCGTCAGCCGTTCGGCGGCGAGGACATCGGCAAGCGCAGGCAACAGCGCGTCCCAGAAGGCGCGCCGCGCGGCCTGCGGCGCGGGCTGGGCGGCGTGCAGAACAAAGGCCGGACCCTGCCCCTCCCACAGATCGGGGCGCGCGGTGAGGATCGTGGCGTGGCGGCCAAGGCTCGCCGCCAGCGCGCGGCGGTCGGCCTCGGGCGCCGCGTCCCAGCCGGCATGGGCCACCTGCACGCCCGCCAGCGCTGCCGCCACCCCCACCGCGCGGGCCGCGTCGAGGCTCATCCGGTCCTGCGGCGCCACCCAGAGCGGCCCGGCAAAGCCGCCGTCGATCAGCGCGTCCGCCCCCGGCCCCGCCACAACGAGACGCGGGGTCGCGGGCAGGTCCGCCGCCCCCGGCAAGGGCAGCGCGATCACGCCATCGGGCAGCGCCGGCGCGTCGGGCAGCAGGCAGGCCGCCACCGCATCGGGCATGACCAGCCGCCGCCGCAGCAACGGCCCGTCGCCCTGCACCACCAGCAGCCCGTGGCGCAAGAGCGTGCCGCGCGGATCGAGCCGGGCGCGCAGGGCCGCGCCGGTCAGCCGCTCGGCCAGCGCCGGGGTGAGGCCGGGCTGCCCGGCGGCGTCGAGCGCGGCCATCCGGCGGCCCAGATGCGGATCCGCGGCCTCGGCCAGCGCGAGCAGCATGAGGTCGGCCTCGGCCGGATCGAGGTCAAAGAGCCGCGCGAGCCGGTCGAGCGGGGTGGGCCGCGCCATCGCGGCGCTGCGTGCGGCATGGCGGGCGGCGGCCTCGGCTGCGGCAGACACGCCAGCCGCCTCGGCCGCCATCGCGGCCTCAAGCCGCAGCGCGACAGCCGCCAGCGCCCCGGCCAGCGCCGCGCCCGCATCGGCATAGGCCTCCTGTGGCACCATCAGGTTCATGGCGCCGCCCTCTCGCACAGCAACGTCAGGCGCTGCCCTTGCAGCCAGTCCAGCCGCACGCCGCCTTCACCCAGCCGCCCCGCCATCTGCAGCACCGGCAAGAGCGGCATCGGGTCGATCCGCAGCGTGACGCGGTCGCGGTCGATCCAGACCTCTCCGGGCCAATGCAGGAACTGGCGCCGCACAAACGCCAGCGAGGACCCGGCAAGCCCCGGCAGGGTCGCGCAGAACCGCGCGAGCAGCCAGGCTGACAGGCGCGCGGCCCCCGGTGGGGCGGCCGCAATGGCGGCCCGGCGCGCCTCGGGCACAAACAGCATGTCGCGGTCATGAGGCCGGTCGCAGGGGGCGTCTTGCAACCGTGTGCCGGTCAGCGCCCGCAGAAAAGGGTCATCTTGCAGCGCGTCCTGCGGGTCCGGGCCGGGGCTGTCACGCAGCAGCGCGGCACAGGCGTCGTGCAGCAGGGCAGAGGGAAAGGCCATCCCGATCCCGTCCTCGGCGAGATGCGGCAGGAGAAGCCCGATCCCGGCCTGCTCGCTGGCAAAGTGCCGCAGCGCCGCGCGCGGTGCCGGCTGCGGCGCCCGTGCCGCGCTGCCGAACGGCGCGGCGGCGTCCTGGCCGGGGCCGGCCGGCGACACCGGTGCGGCAGCAGGCCGGGCCCGCCCCCGCACCGCCAGTGCTGCCGCCACCCGCAGGATCAGCGCGCCGTCCTGCGCCCCCGCCCGCGCAAGTGCCGCGAGCGCGGGCCCCAGCGCGCCCGCCACCGGCTGCTCCACCGCCACGCGGCGCAGTGCCGCGACGAGCCTCGGCAGGTCTGCGCCGCCCGGTTCCGGCACAGGGTCGAGCGCGCCCAGCACGGCCTGCACCCGCGCGATCCAGACCGCCGCGCTGTCGGCCAGCGGCGCGACGGCAAGCAGGACCAGCAGCGCCCGACAGGCCGGCGGCTGGCCCGCCAGCAGACCGGGCGCGGGCAGGGCCGGCAGATGTGCGGCATCGTCCAGCCAGCGCAACGCGCCGCGCAGCGCCGCCGCGCGCCCGGCCCTAGCCGCGGCGGCCTCCGCGCTATGCACCACTTGCGCCCAGACCATCTGCGCCCCGGCCGCGCCGGCCTGCGCTGTGATGGCGCGCAGCAGCGCCTTTGCCTCAGCCAGCCCCCCCGGAGCAAGACGGGACCACAGCAGCGGATCGGCTGCGGCCATTTCCTCCAGCGCCCGCAGCGGCGACAACAGATCGAGCGCTTCGAAGCCGGCAAAGACGCGGGCGGGCGTGTCGGACAGGCCGAGCCGGAACCGCAGGTAGGCGGCGTGATAGTCGCGCCGGTCGGCAAAGCGCCAGGCCTGCGCGCCCGGCGCGCCGCTGCCCGCCCCTGCCAGGGCGGCGTCACAGGCCGCGCGGATCGCAGCGGCCCAGAGCTTTGCAGCGTCCGGGCTGTCAAGCGCCGCGCGGCTCAGGCGCAGGCGCAGATGCAGGTCGGGCAGGCAGAACACCGCCGCGGATGCGGGATCATCCGGCGCCCATTGGCCCGATGCCGGACCGCCTTGCAGGCCCGCGCGCAGCGCCACCGCAAGCAGTGCATCGAGCTTGCGCTGAACGGCCGCGGCTTCGGCGTGATCGCCGGTGATCCGGGCCCGCGTGCGGGCGATGGCGACCTGCACCGTCATGGCGTCTGCATCGCGCCCAGCCGCGCGTGCATCCAGACCAGCATCGCCGCCGGGCCCGGCCCGATCAGCGCCTGTTCATTGGCGACCCGCTTCTGTGACCAGTCCAGAAGCTGGTCCACCGGCAATGTGCCGCGCCGGGCGCGCAGGTCGGCCAGATTGGGGGTCAACGCGGCGAGATCGCCCAGCGTCATGCGGTTCAGGTTCAGGTTCAGGGTCCGGCTGGCGGCCGTCCCGCCGGTCTGCGGCAGCGTCCGCCCGGCCGTCTGCCGCCACCTGTTCGCGCCGGCGGCAAAGAGGCCGAGGTATTGCCCGCCGACCCAGCCTGCCAGATCGGCGGTCGTGACGACCAGCGCCGCCGCGGCAAAGCCGCGCAAGAGACGGTTGTGCTCGGGGAGCAGGCGCGCCGTGGTCGGGCCATCCTTGAAAACCTCGCCCAGCGGCAGCGCCAGATCGCGCGCGCCGCGCGGGAAAAAGCCCGCCAGATCGTCGATCAGATCCGCCAGCAGCGCTTTTCGCGGCTTTCGCCAGACCGTGTCGGGGCCGACCTCGGGAACCGGAACAGGGCCGGGTTCGGGCGCGGGTTCGGGGGCTGGCTCTGGCACATCCTCCTGGCCAAGGCAGTCGCAGCAGGCCAGCATGTCCTGCACCACGGCCAGCGGCCAGAGCCGCCGCCGCGTCGCGGTTGTCACGCCATGGCCCGCGTCGGGGTTCACTTCGACCTCGGCCAGCACCAGCATGTCATCGAGCAGCGCAGGCAGCGGCACCGGCGCGCCGTCCCGCAACGCGCGCATCGCGGCGCAATCGGGGTCAGGTTGCAGATAGGAGGGATCGACGTCGCAGGCGATGTCGAGGCAGAGCGTCCCCACCTGCCGCGACATCTTCCAGACCTGCCCGGGATGCGCGCAGCCCTCGGGCAACGCGGGGCGCGGGCAGCCTTCGGCTGTGGCAAGGCGCGCCACGACCCAGGCGCGCCGCGGCGCGGGCGGCGGCAGATGCGTCACCACCGGGCTGGCGCAATCCGCCCCGCCGGTGGGCGCGCAGGCGGCGGTCACGGTGGCAAGGAGGTCGTCAATGGTCACATGCGCGCCCAGATAGACCTCGCGCCCCAATGCGGTGAGGCCATAGCCCGGCGCGATCAGCAGCGTGTCGCCCTCGATCATCGCCTCGAACCCCGCGACCACGCCCCAGCCCAGCGCATGGGCGCGCAGCCGCGCGCGCTGCGCATCCTGAAAGGCCTGTTCGGCCGCAAGGTCGGCAGCGGCGATCATCATCCGGTCGGACCACAGCGGGCGCGGCGGATCTGTCTGCATCACGGTCATGGCCTAGCCTCCCAGCCTGTCGGTTTGCACCTCGATCCAGCTGCGCCATGTGCCGCCGGTCACGCCTGCGAATTCGGGCGTCACGTTCGGCTCTGGCCGGCCGTCGAAGGGCAGCTTTTCGGCATTGCTCAGGAACGCGCCGTGCAAAAGAACATCGACGCGCGCATGGGAGATGCTGTCGAGTTGCGCCAACGCCTGCCAGAGGTCGGCCATCGGCAGGCGAAACACCTGCCCGGAGAACACATTGGTGGGGTCGATGAAACGCGGGACATATTGCACACTGCGGCTCTCGCCCAGGTTCAGCAACCAGGAGAAACCCTCGCCCTGCTTGACGTCGTGGCGATGCCAATGCACCCGGATCTCGAGCGCGCCGGAAAAGTGGAAATGCCTCACCGGCTTGTCCACCTGCGTGAACAGCGGCGCAGGGTCGGGCACGTCGAGGTGCAGCGCAAAGCGCATCTCGTCCAGTGCGCCGCCGGTCAGATCGTCAAGCAGGAACACATCGCCATGCGCCCAACTGCGGTCTGTGACAAACTGGAACCGGTCCGGGTCAACCTGCGGCGGCGGCGCGGCCTGCGGAAAGGGCAACACCAGCCGCAGGTCGGGCGAGGGCGCCGGCAGCGGGTCGAGCCGGGGCGTGACGCCGTTGCCAAAGGCCACAGCCGCGATGGAGGCGCCGCGCGCGCCCGGCGCACCGGGGGCCGGCACCGGCAGCACCAGCCGCTGGTCGGGCGCGCCGCCGGCGATGGGCTCGAGCGCCGGCACCGCGATATTGGCGTCCTGGCGGACCTCGGTGATGCCCGCCCCGGTCGCGCCGGGCGCGCCCGCCGCGCCATCCGCGCCGCGCAACCCGTCCTCGCCACGCGGGCCGGGCGGGCCGCTTTCCACGCCGCGCGCGGCAATCTCGAGGATCGCCTCCATCAGCGTGACATTCGACGGGACCAGCCGGCGCCAGCTCAGGTTGTCGATCTCGGCATCGCCCGCCGCGCCCTCGCCCATGTCCAT
>Ga0100392_1004643_pt1 | contig 12268 bp, 9 predicted proteins | sample CryGeymeta201516_FD_81548 | JGI IMG/M metagenome (GOLD analysis project Ga0100392, IMG submission 81548) | Groundwater microbial communities from Crystal Geyser aquifers in Utah, USA - Crystal Geyser metaG 2015-16 | ecosystem: Environmental > Aquatic > Deep subsurface > Groundwater | place: USA... | reverse complement strand
TCTGCGGCGGCATTGTCCAGCTGAAATCAACCCCGGCCTGCCACAAAGGAGCCGCCAGCCGCGCACAAATGTCTTTAAGAACTTTTTGCGCTTCAGGCGGCTGAAGAGCACAAATCAGGGGCACCGCTGGTTTAATAATGCCACCTTTTTCGAAGGCCATTTGCGCCAGACATGTTCCGAGTTGCGCAGAATGATCCAAAGCAATGGGGGTGATGATGCAAAGGATGGGTTCCACCAGATTGGTGGCATCGAAACGCCCGCCAAGACCGGTTTCGAGCACAACTATCTGCACCCGATGCGCGACAAAAAGCAGCAGGGCCAAAACCGTGGTAAATTCAAAAAACGTCACCGGCAGGTCGCCAACAACCGCACGTAAAAGTTCGATTTTACGCACAATTTCAGCGTCGGTGACCGGCTGATTATCGATGCGGATACGCTCATTGAACTCTTGCAGATGAGGCGAGGTATAAAGCCCGGTTCGCCAGCCATGAGCCCGCAGCAACTGTTCGAGACCCGCAGCCGTCGAGCCCTTGCCGTTGGTGCCGGCAATATGCACAACCTTTAGAAATTGCTGCGGATTTCCAACGCGATCAAGCAGTTGCCGGGTATTTTCGAGACCGAGCTTGATGCCGAAAAACTGCAATGAATAGAGATATGCGAGGCTGGACGCATAGTCCATGCCCGGTCAGTTCCGCGTAAAAATACGCAAAATCTGCGCCAGCCGCTGCTTCATATCGCAGCGCCGCACAATCATATCGACCATGCCATGCTCAAGCAGATATTCCGAACGCTGAAAACCTTCGGGCAGAGTCTGACGAATGGTTTGTTCAATCACGCGGGGGCCGGCAAAACCAATCAAGGCCCGCGGTTCGGCCATATTGATGTCACCCAGCATGGCAAAGCTGGCGGTAACGCCGCCGGTGGTCGGATCGGTCAGCACTGAAATAAACGGAATTCCGGCCGCCTTAAGCCGCGCCAGGGCGGCGCTGGTTTTGGCCATTTGCATCAACGACAAAATACTTTCCTGCATGCGCGCCCCACCCGAGGAGCTGAAAATCAGCACCGGAGCCACCGCATCCAAACCTTTTTCGATCGCCCGGGTGAGTTTTTCACCGACGACTGAACCCATGCTGCCGCCCATGAAGGAAAAATCGAAGACCCCAACCACCACCGGCAGGCCTTCAATCTGGCCGGTTCCACAGATAACCGCGTCACCATCGCCGGCTTTTTTAATCGCGTCCCGTATGCGATCCTTGTATTTTTTGGTATCGCGAAATTCCAGAAAATCAACCGAGCGCACAGCGGCGTCCATTTCGACAAAAGATCCTTCATCCAGAATCAATTCAATACGCTCGCGGGCACTGATGCGAAAGTGGTAATCGCACTTGGGGCACACATTCAGATTACGCACAATTTCTTTGGCGTAGATAATTTCCTGGCAGTTTTTACATTTGGTCCAAATCCCTTCCGGCATTTGAACCTTCTTGTTTTCGACGGCCAGAACCGGGGCTGTTTTGCGTTTAAACCATGCCATAAGTCAACCTTTCTGATTCTTTCCCCCCGTAAAAGCGGCGCTAGCGCAGCTCAATCAATTTTCGACAAACGACACCTGTCCAACGCCTGGCGCAGTTCAATGATAAACGCGCCCACCTGTTGATACAGATCCGCCGACAAACCCTGCGCGGCGATAATCTGCACCAGAGCACTGCCAACCACGACCGCGTCGGCATAGCTGCCGACCAGGGCAGCATCGGCAGCAGTGGTAATACCAAAACCGACCCCAACCGGAACCGGGCTGAGGGCACAGACCTCGGTCACCGCCTGACGAATCAGCTCAGGATCAAGTTTCTGCACCCCGGTCACCCCGGTCATAGACACATAATAGAGATAACCCCGGGCCTGGGCCGCAAGAGCGCGCATACGTTCCGGCGGGGTGGTCGGCGCGAGCAGGGTAATCAGATCAATGCCCTGAGCGTTGAGTGCCGGGGTCACCTCAGCCGCCTCTTCAGGTGGCAGATCGACCAGCAGTAAACCATCAACCCCCGCGGTGGCAGCATCGGCCGCAAATTGCGTCACGCCATAGACAAAGACAGGGTTATAATAACCCATGAGAACAATCGGCACCTGGGTCTCACGCCGAATCAGCGCAACCGTATCAAGCACTCCCGCGAGAGTCGCCCCGGCCGCCAGGGCGCGTTCCGAAGCCGCCTGAATGGTCGGGCCGTCGGCCATGGGGTCAGAAAAAGGAAAACCCAGTTCAACCAGATCGGCACCCGAAGCAGCCAGGGTGCGCACCAATTGTACCGTGGTCGCCAAATCAGGATCACCGGCGGTTATAAACGGAATCAGACCGGGACGATTCTGCCTTTTCAGTTGCAAAAAAACCTGCGCAATACGACTCATGGACATTCCCTGGAAATGGGTGTTGCCGTGCAAAGTGATCAGACGGGCCAAGTTCAAGCCCATCAGTTTAAGCGAAGCAAGCGGACAGTTTCAATTGTTTTTTTAACACGCCCCTGAGCCCCGAACCACGATCCCATTATTCGGCGCGCGGCGCCGCAGGCTTGCGCCCTGCCGGGCGCCGTCGTGGACGTGGCCGAGAGGCGGGGTTACCGGCTTCTTTTTTGCGCTCAACAAGGGGCGGGCGTTTTTTGCGCGCCACCCGCTTATACTCGAAGCAGAAATCTGCGTCGATGGGCATGGTACTGGGAATCGCGTGGCCGAGATACTCCTCAATTTCGGCCAACTGGTAAACGGTCTCCTCGTCGGCAAAACTGATGGCACGACCGCTGGCCCCGGCACGGGCGGTGCGCCCGATACGGTGAACATAATCTTCGCGATCCTGGGGCAAGTCATAATTGACGACATGGGTAATATTATCGACATGAATCCCGCGTGACGCGACATCGGTGGCAACCAGACACTGAATTTCGCCGAGTTTGAAGCGTTCGAGAATGCGCATACGCTTTTTCTGTACCACATCTCCCGACAGCACCCCGGCACTAAAGCCGTTAGCTTCAAGCAGCGCATGCAGACGTTCACCCTCAATTTTGGTGTTGACGAAGAGCAACATGCGTTCAATGTCGGTCTCGCTCTTGAGCAAACCTAAAAGCAGAGCGAATTTTTCACGACGCGACACGTGATAAAGGATCTGGTCGATCTTGATTGCCGTCATCTGCTTGGGTTCAATGGAAACCTTTTCGGCAATATTCATGAACTCGTAGGCAAGTTCCATCACCTGGGGTGACAGGGTTGCCGAAAAGAGCATGGTCTGACGTTTTTCAAAGGGCGGTAACTGGCGCAGAATATAACGCAGATCTTTGATGTACCCCATATCGAACATCCGATCGGCCTCGTCAATCACCAGCATTTCGACCCGGCGCAGGGAAAAGACTTTTTGACGAAAGTAGTCGATCAGGCGCCCAGGGGTGGCGACAATAATATCAACCCCGTCTTTGAGCGCCTGACGCTGTTTGTCGTAATCCATCCCCCCAAATATCGCTTGAACCCGCAGACCGGTGTATTTGCCCAAGAGGTCGGCATCGGCACAGATCTGCACCACCAGTTCGCGCGTTGGGGCCATGATCAGGGCACGAGGATTATTGGTCGTCTCCTGCCCGGCGGCCAAAAGCCGGGTAAAAAGCGAAATCAAAAAAGCCGCGGTCTTGCCGGTTCCCGTCTGGGCCTGGGCGGCGACATCCTTGGCGCTCAGCGCCAGGGGAATGGATTCTTCCTGTACCGGGGTTAAGCGTTCGAACCCGGCCTCGGCAATCCCCCGCAACACCACCGCCGGCAGAGCAAATTCCGTAAACTTCATAACGTCCTTTCCTGAAAAAACTTAAAAAACTTGGTCACTATTCACCAACCCATCCAGGGGCGTCATCCCCGAGAGGTTCTGTCGGGGAACCCGATTCTCAACCCTGAAAACCCTGAATATCGGCTAAGATCCCGGCGTAATGACGCTACAGGAATCGCCTTCATGCGCGATTTTCGCGGCTGAAAGCCGCTCCCACAAAAAAGGGCTGAACAGTTACAAAACTTGTTTAATTATTCAGTCCTTTTTCTGTTCGGAACCCCTTTAGAATCAAAAGGCTTGCCCGCGCAGAGACGCAAAGAAGGACAAATCCCTTTCAGTACACAAAGAACAACTTAAGCTAAGGGGAAAATTTAAACTCCTGTTTAAATTCAAGCCCAATAAGCCTTTAGGGGGGGTTCTCTGCGGCTCTGCGGCTTTGCGCGAGATGCCCTTGACTCACCTCTGTCTTTCTTGAACTTTACAGGTTGCTGAACAGTGACAAAACCGCGCCATCAAAAATTGGCGCCCATGGCGTCAGCAACGGTATGAATATCCTTGTCGCCGCGCCCGGACAAACAGATCAAAACAATCTCATCAGGCGTCATTGTTGGGGCCAACTTTTGACAATAGGCAACGGCGTGGGCGCTTTCGAGAGCCGGAATAATGCCCTCCAGCAGGGTGAGACGCTGGAAAGCCTCCAGGGCTTCCTGGTCGGTCACTGCCACATATTCGGCCCGGCCAATCTCATGCAAATGGGCATGTTCGGGGCCGACTCCCGGATAATCGAGCCCGGCGGAAATAGAATGGGCATGGTTGATCTGGCCATCGGCATTCTGGAGCAAATAGGTTTTGTTGCCATGCAGCACCCCCTTGGCCCCAGCCCCGATGGATGCTGCATGTTTGTCCGTATCGACGCCCAATCCGGCGGCTTCAACCCCGATCAAACGCACCGCTTGATCGTTAATGAAAGGGTAAAAGAGCCCCATGGCATTGGAACCACCACCGATACAAGCCAGGGCCACCTCAGGCAGGCGCCCGGTCGCATCGAGAATCTGGGCCCGCGCTTCGGTGCCGATCACCGCTTGAAAATCCCGCACCAGTTGCGGATAGGGATGGGGACCGGCAACTGTCCCGATCACATAAAAGGTATCGCGCACATGGGTCACCCAATAGCGTAGGGCCTCGTTCATGGCATCTTTCAGGGTTGCGGTGCCACTGGTGACTTCGTGAACCCGGGCGCCGAGGAGTTTCATGCGAAAGACATTCAACGCCTGACGTCGAATATCTTCCTTGCCCATAAAAACATCACACTCCATGCCGAACAGGGCCGCAACCGTGGCCGTGGCTACGCCGTGCTGCCCGGCACCTGTTTCGGCAATGACTTTTTTCTTTCCCATCCGCCGCGCCAGCAAAATTTGACCCACGGTATTATTCACCTTGTGGGCGCCAGTGTGATTCAGATCTTCACGTTTCAGATATATTTGCGCGCCACCCAGTTCCGCACCCAGACGCTGCGCATGATAAAGGGGGCTGGGACGCCCCACATACTGACGCAGGTAATAATGAAATTCTTGCGTGAAAGCCGGATCCGCCTGGGCCTCAGCATAAGCAGCTTCCAGCTCCAGCAGGGCGGGCATGAGGGTTTCCGCCACATAACGACCACCAAAATCACCAAAATGGCCGCGCATGTCAGGTTGTTTGTACATAGGTTTTTCTCATCCTTCTAAAAAAAAATGGGTATCGATTCACCCTCCCGAGCCCGCGGCATGAATGGATTCATGCAGCCCATGGAATGGGGGTCTCGGGCTCGGTTCTACGGAGCGGAAGAGTTCCTCTTTTGAGACTCTTCCCCACCCCTCCAAGGGTCGTCGGTAATCGCAATGCCTCGCGGCTGAAAACCGCTCCCACAAAAAAAGTGCTGAAGCGTTACATTTTTTTCAGCGACCCTGCGACAAATCCGTATCTTCAGCCCCAAGCCATTAAGCATCTTGGTTATAATTAACACTGGCAGGGCCGGAAACGCAAACCGCCGCCTGGCGCTCCCGCACCAGTGCCCAAGCTTCTTCAACCAGGGCATCGGCAAGCTCGGCTTCGGCGACCTTGCGCACCACTTCGCCTTGACGGAAGAGCAACCCCTGCCCCTTGCCCCCGGCGATACCCAGATCTGCCTCCCGCGCTTCGCCCGGCCCGTTGACCACGCACCCCATGACCGCAATTGTCAGGGGCAGTGGCAGATCGTGCAAACGCTTCTCGACCTCTTCCGCGACCGCGATCAGATTCACCTGGCAACGCCCGCAGGTCGGACAACTGACAAACACCGGCCCGCGTTGGCGCAAGCCGAGGCTTTTCAAAATTTCGAAACCAACCCGCACCTCTTCTACCGGATCACCGGTGAGGGAAACGCGCAGGGTATCGCCAAGCCCTGCGTAAAGCAAGGTTCCAAGACCGACGGCACTTTTAATTGTACCACTCCAGGTGGTACCCGCTTCGGTAATGCCGATATGCAGCGGGTAATCGACCTGTTGCGCCAGCAGCCGATAGGCCTCGACCGTGCGGCGAATGTTCGAAGCTTTGAGACTGACCTTGATTTCCTGATACGTGAGCTCTTCAAGCAGGCGGATATGCCCGAGGGCACTTTCGACCATGGCTTCGGCGGTTGGATGACCATATTTTGCGAGTAATTCCTTTTCCAACGAGCCCCCATTAACCCCAATCCGTATGGGGACTCGGCGTTCAGCGCAAGCCTTGACCACCTCGGCGATCTTCCAGCGCTCGCCAATATTGCCGGGGTTCAACCGCAAACCGGCCACCCCCTGTTCGAGGGCGGTCAGGGCCAGGCGATAGTCAAAGTGAATGTCCGCGACCAGCGGCAAAGGGCAAGCAGCAACAATCGCCCCCAGGTTCCGCGCCGCATCCATATCGGGCACCGCACAGCGCACAATTTCACAGCCGGCGGCAACCAAAGCTTCGATCTGCGCCAGGGTTGCAGGGGTATCACGGGTATCAGTATTGCACATGGACTGTACCGACACCGGCGCCCCGCCACCAACGCTCACCTGACCGAGTTGAATCTGGCGAGTTGTTTCAGCCATCGGGCTTTCCTTTCTCCGCGTCTTCAAAGTGAACAGCAGCCCTCCATCGTCAGTTGTAATTTTTGATACTTTCGCAAAAGTATCAGATCGGATGGCTAGAGCGCCAAATGCAAGGCGCGCAATGGTCGAACAATGAGGCGTACTCGCGTCCGTCGAAGCAGTGAGACCCTTGCGACTCTTCTCAGACGGGCGCCACAGTTGGTGAGTTTTTGCGACGCCATCATTATTCTTTCGTCATCAGCACTTTGTAACCATGGTCTTTCAGCAGGCGCGCACGTTTCGCGGTTTCCAGGTCGGCTAGAGTCATCTCGCGCACCAATTCCTGGAAACTGATTTTCGGCACCCAGCCCAGTTTTTCCTTCGCCTTCGACGCATCCCCCAGCAGGGTTTCAACCTCGGTCGGGCGGAAATAGCGCGGATCGACCGCGACGATCTTCTGACCGATTTTCAAGGCCGACGCCTTTTCCCCGGTGATCGCCGCGATAATGCCAACTTCATCGACACCCTGCCCCTCCCAGCGCAGTGAAATCCCCAGTTCGGCCGCCGCAGATTCAACAAACTGGCGTACCGAATACTGCACGCCGGTGGCAATAACAAAGTCTTCAGGTTGCGCCTGTTGCAGCATCAGCCATTGCATTTCAACATAATCTCTGGCATGCCCCCAGTCGCGGAGCGCGTCCATATTTCCGAGGTAGAGACATTCTTCCAGCCCCTGAGACATGTTGGCCAGGGCCCGGGTAATCTTACGGGTAACAAAGGTTTCACCACGACGCGGAGATTCATGATTGAACAAGATCCCGTTACAGGCGTAAAGACCATAGGCTTCGCGAAAGTTGATGGTAATCCAGTAGGCATACATCTTGGCCACCGCATAGGGCGAACGCGGATAAAAAGGGGTCGTCTCTTTCTGCGGAATTTCCTGCACCAGGCCATAAAGTTCCGAAGTTGAAGCCTGATAAAAACGGGTTTTTTGAGTCAGACCAAGCAGGCGAATCGCTTCCAGAATCCGTAAAGTGCCTATGCCATCGACATCGGCGGCATATTCGGGCGATTCAAAGGAAACCGCAACGTGACTCATGGCGCCCAGATTGTAAATTTCGTCGGGCTGCACCTCTTGAATGATTCGCGTTAAGTTGGAACCGTCGCTCAAGTCGCCGTAATGCAGATGAAAGCGTGCATTCTCAACATGAGGATCCTGATAAATATGATCGACCCGCTCCGTATTAAACAGGGATGCCCGCCGTTTTATACCGTGAACGCTATACCCCTTATCCAGCAGAAACTCGGCCAGATAGGAACCATCCTGTCCCGTAATCCCGGTGATTAATGCACTTTTCGACGACATAAAAAACCCTCCTGCAATGCAGACATAAAAAGAATCGACGCGCTCTCACCGCCACCTGAAATCGGCAAGGCTCAATGTTTCGGCAATGGTTCTATGGCTGCCATTTCAACCGGGGCTTGCGTGCGGCCAGGGTTTCATCAAGACGGCGGGTGCGGGCATTGACCGGGGCCTGGTGGAGCAATTCGGGGTGATGCTCGGCTTCTTCAGCAATCGCCAGCATCGCATCGCAAAATTCGTCCAGCACCTGCCGGCTTTCGGTTTCCGTCGGTTCGATCATCAGCGCCCCCTGAACCACCAGGGGGAAATAGATCGTCGGCGGGTGATAGCCATAATCCAGCAGCCGCTTAGCGACATCCAGCGTATGGCAGTTGTTGGGCAGATGGGCGTCACTGAAGACCACTTCATGCAACGAACGCTGTGGATAAGGCAGATGATAGGCCGCTTCGAGGCGGGCGCGAATATAGTTGGCGTTCAGCACCGCCAGCTGGGTCGCCTTTTTCAACCCTGCCGCCCCCATGGTCAGCACATAGGCATAGGCCCGCACCAGAATCCCGAACTGGCTGGCGAAGGTGCGCAAACGCCCGATGGAGAGGGGGCGGTCGCAGTCAAGGCGGTAGACACCCTGCTCCTGAACCACTACCGGCAGCGGCAGAAATGGCTCCAAGGCTGCGCTGACCCCTACGGGCCCGGCCCCTGGCCCGCCACCGCCATGGGGCGTGGCGAAGGTTTTATGTAGATTGAAGTGCATGACATCAATCCCCAGATCAGCGGGACGACAGACGCCCAGCAGGGCATTCAAGTTAGCCCCATCGCAGTAGACCAGGCCACCGCGTTCGTGAACCAGGGTGCAGATTTCACGGATATGCGCTTCAAAGAGCCCAAGAGTGTTGGGATTGGTGACCATTAAGGCCGCGACATCCTCATCCATCGCCGCCGCCACCGCCGCGACACTCAACACCCCGTCGGAAGCAATAGGCACCACCTGATAACCACAAAGGGCAGCAGACGCCGGATTGGTGCCGTGGGCGGTATCGGGAATTAACACCTTGTGGCGCCGATTGCCCTGGGCCTGGTGCCAGGCGTGAATCATTAACATGCCGGCAAATTCGCCCTGAGCGCCGGCCGAAGGTTGCAGGGTCAAAGCCGGAAATCCGGAAATTTCACAAAGAGCCTGTTGCAGTTCGTACATCAGTTGCAGCGAGCCCTGGCTCAGATGTTCGGGAATGGCCGGATGCTGTTGACTGAAACCGGGCAGACGCGCCAGCTGTTCGTTGACCTTGGGATTATATTTCATCGTGCAGCTCCCCAGGGGATAAAAACCGCTGTCAACGCCGTAATTCCAGGTCGAAAGCCGGGTATAATGGCGCACCACGTCAATTTCCGATAACTCAGGGAAACCCTCAATCGGCGCGCGCACCAGATTCGCAGGGGGGGCAGCAGGCGGCACATCAAGTGGGGCAAGGTCATAACCGCAGCGCCCGGCCACCGAACGTTCAAACAACAGCTGTTCGTCGAGGATCAGCCCTTTGCTGTCAAGCGCACTCATAAGCAACCTCCCTGCAATGCCGCCACCAGGCGATCGAGTTGCGCCCGATCGTTCTGTTCGGTGACACACACCAGCAAGCCATGTGAGATGTCAGGATAATCGCGAATCAGGTCGATACCGGCGAGAATCTTATTGGTTTCAAGGCGCCGCAAAATTTCGGCAGACGGCTGCGGGCAGCAAATGACAAATTCGTTAAAAAACGGGGCGTCAAAAGGCACGGAAAAACCTGGCAACGCCGCAATCTTCTCGCGCAGATAAGTGGCCCGCGCATAATTGTCACGCGCCAGCTGCGGCAGGCCATTTTTACCCAGCAAGGCCAGATAAATCGCCACCATCACCGCGCAGATACCCTGATTGGAGCAGATATTCGAGGTCGCCTTTTCGCGCCGGATATGCTGTTCACGGGTGGCGAGGGTCAGCACGAAACCGCGGCGATCTTCCATATCGCGGGTTTCCCCCACCAACCGCCCCGGCAGAGCGCGCATATCGGCCTGACGTACCGCCATGAAACCCACTCCCGGCCCGCCAAAGGTGAGGGGGAGACCAAAACTCTGGCCCTCGCCGACGACGATGTCGGCTCCCAGTTCACCCGGCGATTGATAGAGGGCCAGAGCCAGGGGTTCGGCACAGGCCACCACCAGCCGCGTGCGCTCCTCGTGCGTCAGTCGAGCGAGTTCGGCAAGAGCTTCCATGCTTCCCAGGTAGTTGGGGTAACCCACCACCAGCGCCGCCACCTGGGCATCAAGGAGTGCGGCAACAGCCGCAAGATCCGTCATCCCGCTCGCATCAAGAGGGACTTCGACCAGCTCAACATCCAGATAACGGACATAGGTAGCAATCACCTCGCGGTAACGCGGGTGCAAGCCGCGCGATATCAGCAGGCGACGACATCCGGGGGCGCAGCGCAGGGCCATGAGTACGGCTTCAGCGCAGGCCGAAGCGCCATCGTAGAGGGAAGCGTTGGCAACATCGAGGCCGGTCAGCTGGCAGATCAGGGTCTGAAATTCAAAAATTGCCTGCAAGGTGCCCTGGCTGATTTCGGGTTGATACGGCGTATAAGCGGTATAAAATTCACTGCGACTGATCAGATGATCTATCACCGCCGGGATATGATGGTTATAGTATCCGCCCCCCAGAAAACTGTGCCAGCTACTGTCGGCCCGGTTCGCCTGCGCCCGTTGTTCCAGACGCTGTTGCAGCGCCGCCTCGGCCAGGGGTGGCTCCAGGTTCAACTCCCGCGGCAGGCGGCAGGCGGCGGGAATCCCGCTGAACAGATCCTCAAGGTCGGCAACGCCGATGCGTTCGAGCATGACGGCAATTTCCTGATCAGTGTGCGGCAGATAACGCATAAAAGCATCCCGTGGATGAAGGTTTTAGATCGCAATCCCCTGAAACACCTGCCCCCCTTAATATGTGGTCACCATTCAGCAACCACCTCAAGACTTCTCGCGCAGAGCCGCAGAGGCCCAGAGAAAACCTTTAACCACGAATGAACACCAATGAGCTCTCATGTTTTAATCTTGGCTGACATTCGTGTCTATTCGTGGTTCCTGCATTTGCGGTCATCTTTTGCAGCGGCGCTCCGACAGACAGGATAAAGAGCTTACTCTTCTTCGATGAAATCCTGATAGCTTGCCGCATCCATCAGCGCATCGAGGTCGGCGGCATCATCGGGGCGGATGCGCACCATCCAGCCGTCATCGTAGGGCGAATTATTGACGGTTTCGGGCGCATCAAGCAGCTCGCTGTTGATTTCGACAATTTCGCCGGACAGCGGCGCATAGACATCGGAGACAGTTTTCACTGATTCCACCACCCCAAAGGCTTTGCCGGTTTCGACGCGTTCGCCAATTGCAGGCAAATCAACAAAAACCACATCGCCAAGTTGATGCTGAGCAAAATCGGTGATGCCGATACTGACCAGATCGCCTTCGAGCAAGGCCCATTCGTGTTCTTCGGTGTACTTGAGATCGTCAGGAAAATCCATGCGTTCCTCCATCAAGGAATTCGGGGTTAGACAAAGGGGAGTTTGACTCTTTCTGCGGCAATTTCGCGCCCGCGAATCACCACCTTCAACGCACTGGTCGCGGTTGCAACCCTGGTTTCAACCAGCGCCAGGGCAATTCCCTGACGCAAACTGGGTGACATAGTGCCACTGGTGACTTCGCCCACCTGGCGACCGGCTGCCCACACCGGATAATGTTCGCGGGGCACGCCGGGCTCGGTCAAACGCAAGCCGATGAGCTGACGGGGGAGACCTGCGGTTTTTGCGGCAAGCAGGGCATCGCGACCACAAAAATCGCCCTGCTCAAATTTGGTAATCCAGCCAAGACGCGCTTCCAGGGGCAGAATCTGCTCGCTCAGTTCATGGCCGTAGAGGGCATAGGCTTTTTCGAGGCGCAGAGTATCCCGCGCGCCCAGGCCTACCGGCACCAACCCCAAGGCGGCGCCCTGCTCCAGCAGCGCCGTCCACAGGGGAACAGCAGCGG
>Ga0100392_1004627_pt1 | contig 12288 bp, 7 predicted proteins | sample CryGeymeta201516_FD_81548 | JGI IMG/M metagenome (GOLD analysis project Ga0100392, IMG submission 81548) | Groundwater microbial communities from Crystal Geyser aquifers in Utah, USA - Crystal Geyser metaG 2015-16 | ecosystem: Environmental > Aquatic > Deep subsurface > Groundwater | place: USA... | reverse complement strand
GTGAAATCACTAGTAAACGTTAAATGACTGATTCAGTCCCTTGTCTCTTAGTGATTGGGGATAATTAACATGGTGACTAACAGTAGTTAACATGGTAAAAACTAATCAAGTTTTACTGTATAAATACTAGTGAAAATCCAGAATCCCTTAAATGGTAACAGTCAGCCAACGTTAACTGTCAGCCTTACTCTAGTAGTAGCAGAGGAGTACGGGGATCACAACACTGCCCCCCATCACCGGGGTGCCAAGGTACTACAATACTTGCTACCACTCATACGTGGGTAGCTACTCGTAGTTGCTACCGGTAGTTGCTACGAGTAGAATAGTACGGTAGTAGTGCTCCGAGTAGCTACTACACTACTCCTACTTCTACTACTAGGTAGCAAGGTAGTACCGAAGTAGGGAGTAGTACATTATTACATCATACTCCTCCTAGTGCTAAAGGTAAGTACTACGGCGGCTACTACCGGTAGCTAGTCGTAGCTAGCAGTAGTACTCTCTACTACAACAACTATAGTGTAGTAAAGATACTGGTTGTAAATGCTATGCTGCTGGATACCACTAATAGACTACTTATTACTATTACTTTTCGCGGAATGCCCAAAACACCTCAAAAGACGTGCCACAAACAAAATCAAAAATATTTTTTGCTCAAAATGATCATCGACGAAAGCAATCTCGCTGCTTCTATTATCTCAGCATTGCCGTCGCTGAACAGGTCGCCTACGAGATCTTCGGCGAACCGACGTAAAAATCTGATGGATTATCAACGCAGTCACAGTGACATTCTATGCAATAGTTCCGGTTTCAGTTCCACCGCTTCGAACGTCATGACTACTAAAAATTATAATAAAATGCAGAAAAGTAACTTGACGTTGACGTTGGGCGTGCCCGTGTCAGGATCTGGTACAAGTTCTGCTGCGGTCGTTACTGCTACCGTTGCGAACACTGCTATTACCCACCACCGTAGTAGTACCGGTTCGGCAGCTATAGTCGCTCTACTAGTATCTATTACGCTCTTGTGCACTGTTCTGCTGCAGCTACAGTTTCGCCTGGACTCTTTCGTAGCAGAAGCACCATTATCGCTCGACGAACAGCAGCCACACCATGATAGCAGTCCGTTCTTGCATCTTCAACGTCAGCTCAAGACCACGCTGTTCCATCGTGCTGCTGCTACTGTTGGAAAGGCTTCTCGTAGCGCGTTTAGTGCAAACAAGGAAGAGAAGGTCAGCGAAAAACAATCACCGGATCCAATACCTATTGATGCTGCTCCATTGAAAGTACCGCCTAATCTGACAAAAGACGATACGTTTGCTGCTTGCCTGCTCATCAAAGGTTAGGTTTATTGTTGCTCTACACCGTGTACTACTACTAGCTAGTGGGTTTTGTCTGTGGCGAACAAATTTGCACCTTACTCGTGGCCTGTTTGTGTTCTCTCTTGTATCCTCCTCCTCCTAGACGACAATCACTGGCTCATTGAATGGCTTGCGTACAACTATCACGTCATGCCACTTCGACATTTGATTGTGGCGGTCGATCCAACGAGTAGGACCAGTCCTAAACGCATTTTGCAACGATGGAACTATCTCATGAACATTCAAGTATGGCACGACGTGGATTACATGGCCTCACAAACAAACAAGAAAAAGAAGCATCCTCGTCACATCAAATATCAACGAAAGAACGCTACGTTGAGTATGACACCGAGATCAAAAAACAAGAACGGTGCTCTGGAGCAGCATCGACAACGACAAAACGAGTTCTTTGTGCGTTGTCTCGAATCATTCCAAGAGCAGCACGTGTCTGCGGAATGGGTGCAGTTGGTCGATACGGACGAGTACATTACGGTTCACGATGACAACACTGTCAACACTGACAGTGATAATTATATTGAAGAGCCTGGATCTGTCCTACGAGCCTTGCGTCAACACGAACAAGGACTGCGACAGCAGCAAGACACCACACAAAAAGACTGTTGGTACATTCCCCGATTCATGTATGGCGCCAAAGAGTCTTCACCACGTGTTGTGGAACGCTACGTTCCACCTCACCCTACCAGTAACAAGAACCAACTTCCGATTTCAGGTCGGTCACTACTGACACAGCGCTATCTTTACCGAAATTCGAATCACAGGCTCAACGGGAAAAACATTGTACGACTTTCAGCTCTCAAACAACAGCGCGACTCATCCTTTGAAAGTGTTCATCGCATATCCCACCTTTGTCCAGCCCCAGCTTCGATTCAGTATATCGAACAGCTCCACCAAAGTCCGTTCTTACGGATTCATCACTACCTTGGAACGAAAGAACAATATTTCTCACGTTCGAATGATCCACGTGCTGGTGATAATCGTACCACCTATCAACAAGTTCCAACGGAGGCTCATCCTGTCGAAGGTGCTTATTTTAAGCGCGACATTTTCCGCTACGATCAAATCACCAAGGAAGGAACGGTGTGGGATTCGAGCCTTCGGGGATGGATTGATGGATTTTGCAAATCCGTTGGTTACGACATGGCACAATATCTCTTGGAGGGAGTTGGTCAAGTGGAGTACATGTAGGGGGATAGATACAGTAGATATGTAGATAGATAGAAACTGTACATTTATTTTGACTCTTGTGCCGTTAGATAGTATCTAAACTGAAGAAGCTAGGGAGAGCCACCGCCAACCAGCAGTTCAACGCAGCAGCACAGCGGCAGGGAATGTAATAAAGCCAATGAGGCTAGCTTCCACTGAATTTGCACTAAAAACGAACACTATCAGCGCGAACAGGCCTGTCCAGGACGACATAATATATTGGTTGGAACTACAAAATACCATTAGAATGAAAATTAGCAGTCGCTTTTGGTACCGGTAGCAAACGCTAATGCGAAATCTATTTCCCATACTGATATTAGACACAATCAATCATACCTCCTCAGACCAACGTTCAAAAGCAAAACGTGAGAGCATCGTTCTTAGCTGGCTTGGTAGATAGAGCTGTCAACCCATGTTGTAGCACTCCTTGCTTTGAAAATACTATTATAGATATTGCTGATTCAAGTGTTGCAAAATAGTCAATTTTTTATAAAGCATGCAAGAACACTGTGCGCATGTCATCATTGTTGGTTGACAGCGCTGAAAATGTTCCTGGCAGCATGAATGTTATTAGTTGACAACGTCAAAAGAAAATGATGATTCGATGATCTTGTCATTTGGTCTGTTCTGCTACAAAACGTCAAAAGCGTTTCCATATCCCCGTGTGCATTGCACCGAACAGTACATTTGACGCCGATCTAGACTCTTGACCATCCTCTTTCCATATTCCATATTCTCCAACCCAAATAAATAGTACCACCTCCAAAAACCACAAACACCACCCCACACCACCGAATACCACACTAGCCAGCTCATATATTGAAGATCCATCCAACGCCCGCCACACTTCAATTTATCAGGTAGTTTATCCCTTGCGTTCCTTGAAGGCAGCCTTTTCCTTATCGGACAGGGCACGCCACATTTCACCAAGCTTCTTGCCGGTACCACCAAAGGTAATGTCGGGGTTTTCTGTAACAATGCGTGTTATTGATGAGCAGTGAGTCAGTGGTACATACAAACAGAAAGGACGGTCGTCTGGGGGTGGAGAAAAACAAAGACACACACACACACGCTTACCCTCCTTGATCTTGGCACGATTTTCTTTGCTGAACAACATGAAGCCACTAACAAGCTTGCCACTGCCGCCCTTCTTCTTGGTCGACTTGGGCTTGAATTCGCTATCTTTCTTGGCCATATTGGAAATTGGTTTTTTGATTATTTGTTTTGTTACTTTTGAAGTAATAATAAAAATAATCCGACAGAAAAGACGCGGCAAAATCGAATTTATTAAAATTACCAGGTACGTACTAGCTAGTACTACTATCACGTAGTAGTACCTTCGGGAAAGAAATGCTTCCGTATCGTGATGGTATAGCTGCTTCTCATGATGGTTGCTACTACTACTCCCTACTAGTAGTAGTAGTAGTAGTAACTACCTGTTACCAGGTAGGTATCTTGGTACTGTAGCGTAGCAGAAAAAAAAGCTGGCTGGGATGATGTTGGCTCGAAAAAAACAGGACTACTCTACTGCTGGTATCAAAATCATGTAGCATTCTACACGATATTTTGGATCTTTTTTTTTTTCTCCACACGACATGATGAGACATCATCATCACTCGGAGAAGCCAATGCGCAGACGCTGAACAGATGTTCGATCTTTTTTTAGCTCGAACGACCATGGACAAGGACCTCGCGCTTAATGGCGAGCTCATATTTATCACTTTACAAAAATGGAAAGTTAGCTTAGTGTCTTTGTTCCGTACTGTACCAGTTGGAGGTTACTACTAGTATAATTTGAATACACTAAGTAGTTAAGTCCTATTTTTTAGTACTTGAAGACTCGGGCACAGTACCGTCGGTGGTAGCGTATTATTTGGCTATTTTTTATTTTTTTGTCAAGACAGCTATTCTTACATCTTGACGGTGTTGAGTAAAATTCATGGGAAACAAAACGGGTGGCAACTTTGATGATGTTGATATTGTTGTTGCGGAAACAGATGCCCCGGCTCCAGTGATTGGGGAAGACGAAAAAATGTAGTGGACTAGAATGTCATGGCGAGCCAATTCAGCTTCGAACAGAGCAAACGTGTCCCGGTTTCGGAGAGTCGTGGCAAAAATGGCGCATTTTGATGCGTTGTTACCACTGCTGCAACGAGAATCGAGAAAGCGAGAGACAGACCGGGCCAGGGTAGGAATAACGGTGGGATCATAAATGACATCCGCGGCCAGCAAGACGTCTGCACCGTCCAAAGCTTGCAGAGCCTTGACTTCGGATAGTAGGTACTGCGACGACAATGCATCTGTCGAAGACGCAAATTTCGTAGTAGCTCGTTCAGAAACCAAACTATTTATTGCATTTTCTTGCGGATCGTTGATCTCCACGTTCGCATCGTCCACTTCCTTGTGCTTGCCGTATTTGTTCCAATCTAAATAGCCACCAAGGACTGTAGACGGACTAACGGGACTCTGAATTTTATTTGAAAGATTGTCATGACAATGGTAACTACTTATTGTAGCCCTCACTTGTGACAACCATTCTTGGTTTATGGCAATGTTATAATTCATATTCACCAGAGATTTGGGAGTATAGTCACTGCAAACAACTTCCGATGCGCCGGCTGCAATGATGGCTAACCCCGTCACAGCTGTACCAGCACCCAGTTCAAAGCATCGTTTGTTTTGGATATGACTTGGATTTGCAATCAAATATTCAGCCAGCAACGCACCCGCTTCCCATATGCGAAGGGCTACGTCATTGTGGTACGGAAAGATACGAATCTTGAGCCTTGATTGTGCTTTTCCGCAGATACGACGAAAACAAAGATGACAGGATTCATCTGGATTTGGAGCACCATGTAATACTCTGCTTCCTATTGGAGTGGTTGTCTCGAGCAATAGTTCGACCAGTCGTTCCGATTCAATAGCCTCATCTTTCACTCTGGTTGCCACAAAACGCTTCAATAAATGATACAAATATCGCTTGGTCGGACCAGGTGAGTGTACTGCAGATGACGTTTTGGACTGTAATGAATTGGTCGGAAGCGGATACCAATGCTTTTGAAGGAGCGTTGCAAACACGTGTTGGTCTTGTTCGTCGCAGAACCTGCGTTGCTCTGCTTCATGTCCTTCCTGCGATTGAGGTTTGTGAAGTTGTTGCTGCTGATGCTGACATCGTCGCTCTTGGTCGAATGCTGCCAGAACGTTGCCAGGTCGAGCCATGGCCATCAGTAGCTCCTCCGAACTAAAAAAATAATCAGTTTGTTCTTCGTTGACTGTCATGGCTGGTACCTAAACCTTAACCCTCGATGAGAATAATTCGATGCTGATCCCACACTTGTTGCTTCCAAGAAGCATGAAGGAATTGGTCCAAAATAAAATACTCGTTGTTGTTAATACGGTACTAATTGTCGTAGACTACGAGGCCAAAGCAGTCTAGAAGAAATCAATTTGTCGTCTACGTTTTGTGTCGCAACAAAAATGACTCATGTAACATCTATTTCTTTGGTAAAGGCAGGCTAGGCTGCTGTGTTATTATTATCTGGAGTTGATTATTTTGGAAGGAGATAATAATCATATTCTGTTAAGAACGATTTTGTGATCAAAAAGTGCAAGGCCAGGAACAGGTACGGACAAAGGACAGACAAACCGAAGGAGTGGGAAATTACATCTGTGTGCGCGGAACAACTCTACTACTTAGGGCCGTTTGATGAATGATGAGTTGCTGCCGACTTTTTGCTTTTCCCTTTGAGTATATCTTATGTTGAAATGATGTACGTATTGAAGACATTATTGTCCAGAACCGCAGAGCATTAAATATGCATGAGCTTGTGGCCAACGAAGGTATCATTGTGTGCAACTCCTACAAGTAGAAGACTGCATTGACAGAGCCTCCATCCCTGCATGACAATATTGGAAGGAGGAAAGACATCCTTGGCGCGATTCTTCGCAAGTACCAGTAGCTACGAACGTCTGCTGCTTGTACCGTTCTGTACTGTACTACCATGAGCATATTATCTATGAGCAAGTACTTTATTTTTTGTCGTAAAAGCACGCACACCTTTATTAGGAAAGTCTCGCGATCATATCACCTGCTTTGTCACCGTCGCAAGTAAAGAATGTTGATTTAGCTACCAGGTACCCATCGCGAGCCTTCTTCGCTCCAACGAAGGATGATCCACCAGCTGTTGTGCAGTTGTTATTACTAGTACCATAGACAATCAATAATTAGCTAACAATGACAAAAATATTACCGGTAATTCAATAATTCAATCGTACAGTAGATACAAAGCAGCGGGAAAAATTCGAAGACTTTCCCAATTTTCAAAAGCTCAAGTAAAAAAAAAGGATAGAAATAATACTCGAGTAATCGTAGCGTACAACAGTATTCCCGTGCAACAAACAAATAACAATGATGAAACCAATGAAAGAATGGACAACGGAAGAGGTTGCCAATTGGCTTTATTGCGCTGGCTTTATGAACGGCAGCGGCGGCAGCGGCGGCGGCGTTGACGATGCTGCTGATGCGGATCATGATGATGATGATGATGGCGAGACTCGCAAGAAGGTCTTTGCGTTGTTTCAGTCAGTGTCAGGGCTTGAGCTACAGGACATGCCCAATGACAAACACCACGACAAGCTGGTAACATTGATTGGTCAAGATGCGGTAGAAAAGCTGTTGAAACAAATTGAGTTTACAAAGTCGATCGAGCAGTACAACAATAGTGATGCCGTAACTGCTACTACTGCTAGTGCTAGTGCTAGTGCTACTAGTACGAAGGATTTGATAGCGTCGTTGGAGAAAGTCACACTGGAAAAGGATCAAATGGAAAAAGAAATGGCTTTGAAAGATGAAGTGATTGCACAGCTGCAACAGAAAGTGGAACCCGACAAGCACTTTGAAGATGAGCTGCTGGCTATGGAACACCGTCACGAGGTAGAACGAAAGCGAATGGAAGAACGTCACGAACGAGAAATCCAAGCCACAGAGACAGAAGTAGAAATCAGTCGTAGTCATAGCATTGAACACCAAGATGAGCACGATTCACCACCCGATGAAGGCCTTCCTCAGCTGGGCAAGCGACATTTCAAAGAAGAACCAACCGATTTGCATCGCTTCTATTGAGTAGACCAGTAGACTACCAGTATATATATTATATATATATATATATATATATATATATATATTGAGGACGGTATTTGTGTGTGGATGTTGAGCGTTTGGATGTGTGTGCAACAATTCGGTATAAAATAATGTGCTCAACTGCTCAACGAAGCAAAAAGTCTTGTCGTGATTTCAGTGATTCTTGACGATCGTTCCATGGTGTCATTTTATTATTACTGGTATTAAAACGATATACATAAGCTGCGGCTGTTTGAACTTTGGGTGTTTGAATGATGATCCTGATCTGATCTGATCTGATGCAATTCCATTGGAAATCCATCATGTGTCGAGTACAGTAGATGTTCGCTAGACTGTACGGTACTAGCAGATGGTTGTAAGATACGCAGCTGTGCATTATACTATGTTCGTGACGTTTCTAATACATGGTATACTGTACTGTATGTGATTTATGCTGCACCCCGCACAAGAAGCAAACGTTCCAGTTTTGCGTTTGCGTTTGCAATTGCAACCTACGGCGACGTCTCTAAACTCAAGACTCAAGACTCAAGCCTCAAGCAAGCCCCGCGACAGAAAAATGAAAGCCCCAGTATCTACTAGTCTAGTAGCGTTGTAATGTACTCTACCAGCTAGATCTACAATGAGAAAGTGGAATAGCTTGTTGTGCTCTAGTACTGTATTTCCTAATTATATGTCTCCACCTAGACGAGTATAAATTTACGACTACGTCCTACAACGATGATAATCATTACTTATGTTGAATAAAACTTTACTACCACTCGCAGCTAATAGACTAGTTGTAGTATTATTATGCTCGCTCAAGTGAGTTAGTATGTACCAATCTCTGGTAGTAGTAGTCTAGTACTCTACTAGTCTCGGTCGTCCTCTACTGCTGTACTACAATAGTAGCTATTTTAGACGAGTGGTACCAGCAAAGTACTCCTACCTAAAATAAAAATAAAATAATACGGCGACGCACAGTTCATCAGTATCTTTACAAGATCCTTATTTTCGCTGTTTTCAACAGTGCCCGATTAAGTAATAGTACCAGGTAGTACTACTACTCTAGCGTAGTAGACTACTACTGCTAGTAGTCTACTGTAATTTTTTAAATGAACCTCCAGCTATCCACAGCTCAACCGAGCTGTTCTTTTGCCGACATTGTCATGATGATCGTTGACAATCTTCGGCAAGGAACCATTGCAATATAATATTATGAGCTCATAGCTACGTTGCTACTACTACTTGCTACTAGTAGCTTGCTAGTATAACTTTTGTGACGAGATAAAATAATGATGTACTGGACACTGGTAGTTGGTAGTAGACTATTCGATCTGGTTATCCGGATCCAGTAAAGTTTAGATATCAGATAGCCGCCACAGAAGTAAACAAAAACAAAAAGGAAGCAGAAAGGTTATTGTAATTAAAATAAAATCAAAATTAAAATAAAACAAGAATGCAGATGATTCCTGTAAGCTTTGATTCGGACGATGAACGCAGTCATTCCAGCAGTGGAAGTGTTGGTAGCGAGAATCAGAACCAACCCATCCCTACAAACCAGAACAACCGAAACAGAGGTGGTGGTAATGTGGTCTTTTACACGAGTGACGATGATAACATGAGTGTTGGACGTAGTAGCAAAAAGCAGCAGCAGCAGCAGCTTGGACGATCCAACCCACTTGCCAGGCGTGGTCTAAATAACTACAGCGACGACGCTGATAACGATCATTCCTTGTACACGGACAATATCTACACGAGCTCGACCAGCAATCGTCATGGTCACGATGACATCATGGATCTCAGGGCATTAGATGAGTACGTACAGCGTACCATCCTGCAGCAACGCCAGCAACGACGCAAGGAAATGTGGGGAAAATTCTTGCTCGTGTTTGGTTTTCTAGCATTCGCTACTACCCTCATGTTCAGCTCTCTCTTTTGGGAACGAAACGGAGGAAACAGAGATCCGTCGGCTACTACGAGCGATGACACCACCAAATTAAGCGACGAGACTATCTCTGCTGCGTTTATTGAATCGGACAAAAAATCAAGCTCCAACAACAATGTTCGCACCAAGCCCAGATCGCCGCCGACGGTGCCGGTGCCGGTGCCGGTGCCGGTGCCATCCTTTGTTCCTGATCCGACCTATCAACTAAGTTCCTGTGAATCCAACCTTAATCATGGACGTAGCTTTCCAGAAATACTGTACGAAACAAACGCACTGGGAGAAGAAAGAAAGAAATGTCGTCCAGAGGTACGTGATGGATTGATGGATTGATGGATTGATTGCTGTGCATATGATTTGGATGTCACTGTGTTGTGTGATGTGTATTTTTGTGTGTGTAATAATACCAACGTTGTGTGCGCGCTACTATATTTTATTTCTCTCCTTCTACGTCGTCGGAACGAAACCAAACCAACACAACGCAACACAACGCATCATAAATAAATACATCAAACATCAATACTAGGTACCCAATTGCGATTGGTTGAATCCTATTATTCCTGCAGTAAGAAAGACCGACAATATTGCTATTGCTGCAGAATGGGAAGGAGCGTTTCAATTCAATGTACATCATATTATGGAATCTATTTCGACAGATACTGACATGTTGCCTCATGGACAACCCACCTCCGTTCAGACACAAACAAATGCAAATGCTACGACTACGACTATTGCTGATGCCACAAGGCACAAGGATATTGATGTGGTGTTGATTGGTGATTCTATTGTAGAACATTGGGAAGGAAAGGATATGGGGATTGTGTAAGTGATTGGTGGATGGTTCAGTGCTGCTGCAATATGAATTATGTTCTGTTCTGTTCGCATGTACCAAAACGTGCTAAACAACGACTTATTATTACGTTGACGTCTATAGAGAGCCAACATTGCAACGAGAGCATGAAGTATTTGAACATTTGTTCACACGACATGGAGGCGGACAAATTGATGGAATGGCACATGGTATAAATAAAGATAGATGGTAAGCCAATCCATCTTCTGGTTTTTGTTGTTGGTAGTATGATATTGCTGTTGCTTTACAAATAAATACCCCATTGACGTACAACAATACCAACACTTTTCACTATCAAAATAAACAGCGCCAACTTGCTTTACAGATTAGAAAATGGAGAAATGCCAGAACCTTTCAATCCAAAGGTCTGGTGGGTGTTGGTAGGAAGAGAAGATTGGCATTTGGGCGTGGACAATGATGCAATTGTCGGTGGAATCCTGACCATTGTTAAGACCATTCAACGGACCCATCCCGAAACACAGATTGTCATCAATAGCATTCTACCACGCGGCAATGAGCAACAACTAGGCAATCCAAAGTTCAATGCCCTTCATACAATCAACAACAAATTGGAGTGCTTTGTCCACACAGAGAATGACAAGACCCTTTTGGAAGGAAATGGAGATCCAAAATTAGTATTCTTCAATGCTACGAGCATATTCTTGTACGAGGAACCCGATGAAGGATATTTTGTTAATACTGCATTGCTTCCTGATTATGTTCATCTCAGTGCTCAAGGAGAAACCATTTGGGGTAGGAAAATTGTGGAAATGGTATTGGCATTGACAAGTGATAAACATGGTCTTCATTGAATTGGTAGTGTAAAAATAAATAGTTTCACAAGCGCATTTTTTGACCAAAGTTTTTGAAAGGAACAACCACTTGTGCGCCCACTGATGCTTCCCCCGGACCCAAGCAACATGTTACATGTTAACTCTTTTGTTAATCTGATCGTTCTATTGGGATTTAGAAACTCAATATTGATAGGATGACAGTAGAGAGCTACCAAGATAGATCGTGGGTAAGGTACAGGTTGTATCTCCTAGGTTTGAGCTATATGGGCACACATCAGATCAGCAGTAATTGTGTTCTGATCCAGCCAAAGGTGATGTGAGACAAGGAGACCCAAGTTGGACAACACCTGCGATGACCAGAAATGTCTCATCCTGACTCCCACCAAGAAACAGGAACACATCGTGAAAAATTGGATGTTGTGATTCCCACTTCAGGGAGGAAGGTGGTCCACACGCCAGGCTGGTGCCAAAGCCAAGACCTGACTCTCGTAGCCCAGCGTCCAATCCCTACCAACTGAGGAAGGGCCTAGACCTGGATCCAGCAATTGAACAAAGGATTAAAAGATGAAAAAGGAGCAGAAAATTTTGTCATAAATTGGCCATTTCGTCAAATACAAAAGCAATTTAAGATACCTAAAATAGTTTCTGAACTTTCATTAGATCAGCGGAAATTGTGTAAATTCTGAACCCTTGTGTATTTGGGCAATCAAAAACCCAATGACCCTAGTAGTAGTTAACAAAAAAAATTCCCAGTACACAATGATCGGACTGTACAAAAAACTTATGTACGTCTAGAAAGGGTTTTTAGGGTATTATATTTTGTGTATGGTATGCACAAGCACTAATAGCGTCTAAAGCCCAAATTTTGTCTAAATATATTACTGTTATGTACTTACACTAAAGCAAAGAGGGTCTACAGACCAATTGACTTAAATTGGTTTTAGTTAGCATAAGCTTTGGCTAAGGCCATTGAGCTTTGTTATATTTACATTATTCCATGTCTT
>Ga0100392_1004623_pt1 | contig 12294 bp, 10 predicted proteins | sample CryGeymeta201516_FD_81548 | JGI IMG/M metagenome (GOLD analysis project Ga0100392, IMG submission 81548) | Groundwater microbial communities from Crystal Geyser aquifers in Utah, USA - Crystal Geyser metaG 2015-16 | ecosystem: Environmental > Aquatic > Deep subsurface > Groundwater | place: USA... | reverse complement strand
GACGCCGCCATGGAGGCGATCGGCGACGCGCGGCGTGAGGCCGCCGAGTGGCGCGCGGCGCTGGAGGCGCGCATCGCCGAGACCCCCGACGCCTGAAGCGCCGTCTGACGCGCCGCCTGCGCGGCGCGCGGCCAAAACGAAAAGGCCCCGGCGTGGCGCCGGAGCCTTGCGTTGCGCGGAGTCGCGGATCAGCAGGTGGCGTAGGACGGCTTCAGCGTCGTGCCGGTCAGCTTGAAGCACGAATGCTGCTTGCTGAGATCGCTCCCCTTCAGATTCAGCGGCGTGCGCAGCTTGTCCCACGCCAGCCCGGTGTAGTTCTGGCCGACGATCGAGATCTTCTTGGCGTCGCCGGGGATGTAGATGCGGCCGCTGGCGTAGGGGCTGGTCTTGTCGCCCGAGCGCCACGCCTTCGGCTGGACGATCCCGTTCGGGCCGCTCGGCTCGATCCAGGTCACGGCGAACTTCGAGACGAACCAGCCGGAGCTTTTCAGCTCGACCGAGCGGTTGGGAAACTCCTGACAATCGGATTTCACATAGGTCGTGGTGGCGTTCATCAGCCGCTGCACCCGGTCGAGCGACGCCACGGTGTAGGCGATGGGCTGAGCGGGGTTGTCCGCCGAGAACACGAAGCCCGCCTTGATCGCCGCGCGAAACTTCGACAAGTCGCCCGAGAACAGCTCGATGGCGTCGTCTTGCCGCGCGCCGCCGCCGATGGCGATCACCCTGTACTGGGCGCTCTCGGCGGCGTTCTTGATGTTGGCGCTGACGTTGCCCTTCACCGTCGCGGACGAGGCGTATTCCATCGCCGCCTCCGCGTCGATCTCCGACATCGCCTTGTCCACCTGCATCTGCGCGACGATCAGGCGGCCATAATCGACGCTGCGCACATAGGTCGGCGGCGCGTCATTGGAGACGTCGTTGGCGGTCAGCGTGTAATCGGGCGCGAAGAACGAGCCCGCCGCGCCCGCCTCCTCGATATCGACGGAATAGTAGATCTGTTTGAACGACTTCATCGTGACGGTCGATTCGCTGCTGCTCTGCGCCTTCATCGCCGCCGAGGCGCTGCCGCTTTTCCATTGCGCGCTGAACCCCATGTCCACCGCGATCTGGCTTTGGGAATAGGACTTCTGCGACTGCGAGAACGCCCGCAGCACCGGGGTGAAACCCTTGGCCTTTGTCTTGAGCCACAGGTTGACCACCTCGCTTACCGCGTTGTTGACACTGACGTTGGTGGGGTTGGCGACGGTGCGGGCGCCCTGCGCGCCCAGGCCGGGCAGGTTGACCCGGATGGTCACCGGCGCGCGTGGCACGATCAGCGGCGTCGGCGCGCCCTGCGCCAGCGCGCGGTCGCCCACCAGAAGCGCGCCGGGCCAGACCGTCGTGGAGCCGGGGTTGAGGATCGCGCCCTCCGACACCCACTGGTCAAGCCCTGCGGTGACCTTCTCGCTGGTGCAGATCACCACCTTGGCGCTGTCCACGACGCGACCATCCTTGACGACCGGCTGCGAGGTGGGCGTCAGCGAGACGCTGAGAAGCTGGCTCCAGTTGGGCTTGAGGCCCTTGATCAGGGCGGTGTTCGCCGCCGTCGCATCGGCCTGCGCGAGGCCCGGGGCGGCGAACTGCGCCGCGACGAACGCCGCCATGGCGGTTCGCGACGAAAGGAATCGAAGATGGTTCATGACGCTCCTCCTGAAGCTGTCTCGGGGTGGATCAGATTTCTTCGCCGTTGGCGGGTTCGCTGTTTTCCCGCCGCACCGTGCGCGCGCCATGGCCGGTGCGCGCCTTGATCGCCGCCTTGAAGGCGGTTTCCTCCGCGTCGGAGTACTTCTTGACGAAACGATAGTATCTGACGCCGTCTTCGCCGTTGGCGCACAGATAGCAGGAACCGTGTCCGGACATGTCGCTCTCCCCGGTCGCAGGCGGCCCGGAGCGGGCCGCGTGAGAGCACCCTGCCGCAGCGGCGCGCGGCGCTTCTGTGAACGTGGTCACATCAGCGACAGTTTCCGGTTTTTTCGTCGCGGGCGCCTTCGATGGCGGGCGATGCGCGCGCTGCGAGACCGCGATGGCGCCGCTTCAGCCGCCCCGCCCTGCGCTCACCGAAGCGGTGGCGCGCGCCACAGGCGGCGCTGCGCCTGCTTCTCCGCCTCCGCCAGCGCCAGCAGCGCGATCCCGACGCCGGCGATCACTGCGAACCCCCCGGCCGGCGGCGGCGCCGTGTCGAAGGCCGCCTGCAGCGGCGCCGCCCAGGTCAGCGCCGCCTGCGCCGCCAGCACCACCGCGACGCCGATCCACACCGCCGGGTTGGAGAAGGCGCCGCGCAGGCTGAGCGGGCGGTCGTGGCCGCCCTGCACGCTGAACAGATAGAAGATCTCCATGGCGACCAGCGTGTTGACGACCATGGTGCGGGCGGCCTCGATCGCGCAGCCCTGCGACAGCGCCCAGAACCACGCGCCGAACCCGCCCGCCACGAACAGCGCCGAGACATAGGCGATGCGCCACAACAGCACGCCCGACAGGATCGCGCGATCGGCGGGGCGCGGCGGGCGGCGCATGGCGTCGGCTTCGGTCGGCTCGAACGCCAGCGTCAGGCCCAGCGCGACGGCGGTGATCATGTTCACCCACAGAATCTGCAGCGGCGTGATCGGCAGCGCGAGGCCGAGCGCGATGGCGGCGAGGATGATCAGCGCCTCGCCGCCGCTGGTGGGCAGCGTCCAGGCGATCACCTTCATCAGGTTGTCGTGCACCGTGCGCCCCTCGCGCACCGCCGCCGCGATCGAGGCGAAATTGTCGTCGGCCAGCACCATGTCCGCCGCCTCCTTGGCGGCCTCCGACCCCTTCACCCCCATCGCCACGCCCACGTCGGCGCGCTTGAGCGCGGGCGCGTCGTTCACGCCGTCGCCGGTCATCGCCACGATCAGGCCGCGCGCCTGCAGCGCCTCGACAAGCCGCAGCTTGTGCCCGGGCGCGGTGCGGGCGAACACCGTAACCTCCGCCGCCGCCGCGCGCAGATCCGCGTCGTCGAGCGCGTCGAGGTCGGCGCCGCTCAGCGCCGCCGGGTCGTCGGCGAGGCCGAGCTGGCGGGCGATTTCACGCGCCGTGCTGACGTGGTCGCCGGTGATCATCACCACCCGCACCCCCGCCGCGCGGCAAGCCTCGATGGCGTCCGCCGCCTCGGCGCGCGGCGGGTCGATGAAGCCGATCAGGCCCAGCAGCGTCGCGCCGTCCTCCAGCGCGCCGTCCGCCAGCGCGCCGGCGTCAAGCGCGTCGCCGCCGCCGTCCTTGCGGGCGAAGGCCAGCACGCGGCGGCCCTGCGCCGCCAGCGCCTCGGCCCGCGCGGCCCAGGCGCCCGCGTCGAAGGCGCCGCCGCCCTCCAGCCGGTCGCACATGGCGATCACCCGCTCTGGCGCGCCCTTGATGAACACCGCGCCGTCCTCGTGCAGCGTGGCCATGAAGCGGCGGCGCGCGTCGAACGGCGCCTCGTCCACGCGGGGCCGCGCGGCGCGGGCGGCGTCGGGGTCCAGCCCCGCCTTGATCGCCAGCGCCACCAGCGCGGCCTCCATCGGGTCGCCCTCGGGGCGCCAGCCGTCCGGCCCGTCGCGCAAGCCCGCGTCGTTGCACAACAGCGCCGCCTCGATCAGCGCCGCGCGCGCCGGGCCGTCGGCGCCGTCGATCCCGCCCTCGGGGGCGTAGCCCTCGCCCGCCGCCGCGCTGTCGCCGTCGGCGCTGACCAGATCGCGCGCGATCATCTCGTTGCGGGTCAGGGTGCCGGTCTTGTCGGTGCAGATCACCGAGACGGCGCCCAGCGTCTCGACCGCCGGCAGCCTGCGGATCAGCGCGTTGCGCGCCGCCATGCGCTGCACGCCGATCGCCAGCGTGATGGTCATGATCGCGGGCAGCCCCTCGGGGATCGCCGCCACCGCAAGCCCGACCACCGCCATGAACGCCTCGGCGGCGGGATAGCCGCGCGCCAGCGTCGCCAGCGCGAAGGTCAGCGCCGACAAGCCCAGAATTGCGACCGTCAGGCGGCGCGCGAAGCCGTCCATCTGACGCAACAGCGGCGTGCGCAGCGTCTCCACCCCGCTCAGCATCGCGCCGACGCGGCCCAGTTCGGTGTCGGCGCCGGCGCCGACCACCACGCCCGCGCCGCTTCCCGCCGCCACGAAGGCGCCGCTGAACGCCATCGAGGCGCGGTCGCCCAGGGCGGCGTCAGGGGCGACCGCGTCGGGCAGCTTGTCCGCCGCCACCGATTCGCCGGTCAGCGCCGCCTCGTCCATCTTCAGGCCGTGCGCGCGCAGCAGGCGCAGGTCGGCGGGAACCCGGTCGCCCGCCTCCAGCAGAACCACGTCGCCGGGAACCAGACTTTCGGCGGGAACGCGCGCGCGGCGCCCGTCGCGCAGCACGGCGGCGGCCGGGGCGACCATGTCGCGGATCGCCGCCAGCGCGCGCTCCGCCCTGCCCTCCTGCAAAAACCCGATCAGCGCGTTCAGCAGCACCACGGCCAGAATCACCACGGCGTCGCGCGCGTGATCCAGCGCCAGCGACAGCGCCGCCGCCGCCAGCAGCACATAGATCAGCAGATTGTCGAACTGCGCCAGCAGGCGGCGCAGCGGCCCGCGCACCGGGCCCTGCGGCAGGCGGTTCGGACCGGCCCGCTCAAGCCGCGCGGCGGCCTCCTGCGCCGAAAGGCCGGTGCGCGGCGCGTCGAGCAGGTCGAGAGCCTCGGCGGCGCTCAGCGCATGCCACGGCGTCGGGGTCTGGCTGGTCACGGACAATCTCCGGCGCGGAATCCTGGGCGATCCATCTCATATCGCGTTATATCGCACTGCGGCGCTGCGGTTGTTGACCGCGATCAAGGACTTTGCCGACTGCGCCCGGCATTCATGTTGCAACGCAGTATTCCCTTCGATAAGGAACACCCCGTGACAGTTCGCAATCTTGACGCGCTTCTGGCGCCAAAATCGGTCGCGCTGATCGGGGCCAGCGCGCGGCCCGGCTCCATTGGCGCCACCGTGATGAAACGGCTGCTGGGCGGCGGTTTCAACGGCGCCGTCCATCTGGTCAACCCGCGCCACAGCGAGATCGAGGGCCATCCCTGCCACGCCAGCGTCGCCGATCTGCCGAGCCCGCCCGACCTCGGCGTGATCGTCACGCCGCCGCCGAGCGTGCCGGGGCTGATCGGCGCGCTGGGCGAGGCGGGCGCGCGGGCGGCGGTGGTGATCACCGCCGGGCTGACGCGCGAGAGCGGCCTGCGCCAGGCGATGCTCGACGCGGCCAGACCGCACCTTTTGCGGGTGCTGGGGCCGAACTGCATCGGGCTTCAGGCGCCCTATGTCGGGCTGGACGCGAGTTTCGCCCATATCGCCGCCGCGCCGGGCGATCTGGCGCTGCTGTCGCAATCGGGCGCGATCGTCACCGCGATGCTCGACTGGGCGGCGCCGCGCGGCGTCGGCTTTTCCGTCGTCGCCTCGATGGGCGACATGGCCGACGTGGACGTGGGCGACCTGCTCGACCACTACGCCGCCGACCGCGCCACCCATGCGGTGGTGATGTATCTGGAGCAGGTGACCGACGCGCGAAAGTTCATGTCCGCCGCCCGCTCCTGCGCGCGCGTCAAGCCGGTGATCGTGGTCAAGGCCGGGCGCTCGGCGGCCGCGGCCAAGGCGGCGGCGTCGCATACCGGGGCGCTGGCGGGGTCGGACGCGGTCTATGACGCGGCGTTCCGAAGGGCGGGCGTGCTGCGGGTCGAGACGCTGGAGGACCTGTTCGCCGCCGCCGAGACGCTGGCGCGGCTGCCGCCGCTGCGCTCCGACCGGCTGGGCATCGTCACCAACGGCGGCGGCGCCGGGGTGCTCGCGGTGGACGCGCTGGCGCGGCGCGGCATCCGGCTGGCGGCGCTGTCGGACGCGAGCATGGCGACGCTCGACGCCGCTCTGCCGCCGACCTGGTCGCACGCCAACCCGGTGGACGTGATCGGCGACGCCGACGCCGACCGCTATGAAGCCGCGATCACCGCGCTGCTGGACGATCCGCAGGTCGATGCGGTGCTGGCGATGAACTGCCCCACCGCGCTGGCGCCGTCCGGCGTGATCGCCGAGCGGGTGATTGCGCTGGCGGCGGCGCGCAGCGCGATCCCCGGCCAGCGGCGGCGCAAGCCGATCCTGACCAACTGGCTGGGCGAGGCGACCGCCGACGCGGCGCGCAAGCGGTTCGCCGCCGCCGACCTGCCGACCTATGACACGCCCGCCGACGCCGTGCGCGGCTTCGCCTATCTCGCCGATCACCACAAGGCGCAGACCGCGCTGATGCGCGTGCCGCCCAGCCTGCCGCCCGACTTCAGCGCCGACTACGAGGCCGCGCAGGCGGCGATGGCCCCCGCGCTGGCCGAGGGGCGCGAGACGCTGACCGAGCCGGAGGCGAAGGCGGTGCTGCGCGCCTATGGCGTGCCCACGGTCGAGACCGAAACCGCCGCGACGCCGAAGGAGGCGGGCGAGATCGCCGCGCGGATGCTGGCGGCGGGCGCGACCGCGCTCGCGATCAAGATCCTGTCGCGCGACATCACTCACAAGTCCGACGTCGGCGGCGTGCGGCTGAACCTGCATACGGCCGACGAGGCCGCCGCCGCCGCCGAGGGGATACTGGCGGCGGCGCGCAAGGCCCGGCCCGACGCGCGCATCGACGGGCTGGCGGTGCAGCCGATGATCCGCCGCCGCGACGCGCTGGAGCTGATCCTCGGCGTCACCGACGATCCCACTTTCGGCCCGGTGATGCTGTTCGGCGCCGGCGGCGTGTCGGTGGAGGTGGTGGCGGACAAGGCGCTGGCGCTGCCGCCGCTCGACCTGACGCTGGCGCGCGACATGATCGGCCAGACCCGCGTCGGCAAGCTGATGGCGGGCTTTCGCGACCGCCCGGCGACGGACATCGGCGCGGTGGCGCTGACGCTGGTGCGGCTGGCCCGGCTGGCGGCGGATTTCCCGCAGATCGTCGAGATGGACGTCAACCCGCTTCTGGCCGACGCTGGCGGCGTGATCGCGCTCGACGCGCGCATCGTCGCGCGGTCTGCGCGAGAGGCCGCGCGCGGCGCCAACCCGCGCTTTGCGCTGCGCCCCTACCCCGCGCAATGGGACCGGCCCGAGACCCTGCCGGACGGCTCGACGGTGCGGGTGCGCCCGGTGCTGCCGCAGGACGCCGCGCTCTACGAGGCGTTCTTCGCGCGGCTGACCGCGCAGGACCGGCGTTTCCGCTTCATGAGCGCGATCAACCAGTTGTCGCAGGATCAGATCGCGCGGTTCACCCAGATCGACTACGCCCGCGCCATGGCCTTCGTGGCGATCGACCCTGAGGACGACTCGCTGATGGGCGTGTCGCGGATCGCCGCCGATCCCGACGGCGAGCGCGCCGAATACGCGGTGATCGCGCGCAGCGATCTCAAGGGCAAGGGGCTCGGCCGCGCGCTGATGCGCCGCCTGCTCGACTACGCCGCCGCCGAGGGGATCGGCGAGGTCTGGGGCTATGTGGACGCGCACAACGACGCGATGCAGGGCCTGTGCGCAAGGCTCGGCTTCACCCAGCGCCCCGACCTGGAGGACCGCGAACAGGTGATCGTCTCGATCCGCCCCGCGCGCGTGTCCGGCGCGAAGGAAAAACCTGCATGAGCCAGCGCATCGACCGCCACGCCGCAGGCCTCTATGCGATCGCGGCGACGCCGTTCGACGCCGACGGCGCGCTCGACCTCGACAGCGCCGACCGGCTGACCGACTTCTACCTCGGCTGCGGCGTGTCGGGCATGACCATTCTCGGCGTGATGGGCGAGGCGCCGAAACTGTCGGGCGATGAGGCGCGCGCCTTCGCGGCGCGGGTGCTGGCGCGGGTGGCTGGCCGGATTCCGGTGATCGTCGGCGTCTCGGCGCCCGGCGTCGCCAACCTCGCCGCGCTGGCGCGCTTCGCCATCGACAACGGCGCGGCGGGGGTGATGGTCGCGCCTGCGGCGGGGCTGGCGACCGAGGAGAAGGTCGCCGACTATATCGCGCAGGTCTGCGCGGCGCTGGGACCGGACGTCCCCGTCTGCTTTCAGGATTATCCGCAGGCGACCGGCGTGCAGGTCTCGGCGGCGGCGGTGCTGCGGCTGGCCGCCGATCACGCGCAGATCGTGATGTTCAAGCATGAGGACCGCCCCGGCCTCAACAAGCTCAGCCGCCTGCGCGCGGGCTGCCGCGACGCGCCGCGCCTGTCGATCCTGTGCGGCGCGGGCGGGCTGCATCTGCCGCAGGAGCTGGCGCGCGGCGCCGACGGCGCCATGACCGGCTTCGCCTGGCCCGAGGTGCTGGCGGAAGTGATCCGCCGCCACCGCGCGGGCGACGCCGACGGCGCGGAGGACCTTTTCGACGCCTGGCTGCCGCTGATCCGCCACGAACAGCAGCCCGGCGTCGGGCTGGCGCTGCGCAAGGAGGCGCTGCGTCGGCGCGGCGCCATCGCCTGCGCGGCGACCCGCGCCCCCGGCCCCAGCCTCAGCCGTCTCGACCACGACGACCTCACCCGCCTGATCGCCCGCGTCGCCGCGCGCCCGCAGGCGGCGATCTGAAGCGCGCGCGGGCCGGAAAGCGCGGCGGGAGCCGCCGCCGCAAGCCGCCGCGCCGCGCGGGATGAAGCGCCGCCTCCGCTGGTCGCAGGCGCCCGCCGCGACGCCCGCCGCCGCCGGTCGCGCCCGGCGCAAACCGCTATCGCGCGCCGCCGCGCAAACCGCCCGGCGCAAACCGCTATCGCGCGCCGCCGCGCAAACCGCCCGGCGCGCCGTCCGCCGGGTCGAGCAGACGGCGCAGCCGCAGCGCCGAGGCGCGCGCCAGCCGCAGGGTCAGCGCCCGGCGCCGGGCGGCGCCGAGCCGACGCGGCGCGGCGGGGCGCAGGGCTTCGGCGCCGAAAGCGTCGGCGATCAGCACGCCATGATCCGGCGGCAGAAGCCCGGACGGAAAATCCGGGCCGACCGCGAAAAAGAAGGCGTCGCACCAGTCGAGATAGCCGGTCCACTTGGCGTCGGCGCGGAAATCGGCGACCGAGGCCTTGCATTCGACCACCGTCACCGCGCCGTCCGGCCCCAGCGCGATCACATCGACGCGCAGGCCGGGGGCGGGCGCGAACTCGGTCAGCGGCGCCGCGCCCGCGTCGGTCAGCCAGCGGCAGACGCCGCGCGCCAGCCGCGCGCCGGGGGTCGCGTCAAAGGCGCGCGGGGGGGAGTCGCCAAAGGCGCGCGAGGGGGAGTCGCCCAAGGCGCGCGGGCGGAAGTCGCCGCAGGCGCGGGAAGTGTCGCCGCCGCTCAGCGTCGCAACTCCGGCGCCGCCTCGGCGAGACCGAGGTCCAGCACGTCAGCGAGGCAGCGCGCCAGCAGCGCCGCCCAGGCCCGCTGTCCCTCCGCATCGGCGATCAGGTCGTTGCGCACCTCGATCAGCACATGCTCCAGCCCGCGCGACAGGCCGTGGCGCCACATGGTGTCGCCCTCCAGCGCGCCCTGATAGGGCTCGTTGTCGCCGACCACCAGCTCATCCTCGGCGCGCAGCCGCGCCAGCAGGGGCGCCGCCAGCCGGTCGTCGCCCGCCCACAGCACGCCCACATGCCACGGGCGCGGCGCGCGGCCGCGCAGTTGCGGCGTGAAGGAATGGACCGACACCAGGCGCGGCGCCGCGCCCCGCGCCTGCGCGGCGTCGATCGCGGCGGCGATCGCCGCGTGATAGGGGCGGTGGAAGGCGTCGAGCCGCCGCGCCAGCTCCGCCGCGTCCACCGCGCGGTTGCCGGGGATCAGCGACCCGTCATAGAGCCGCATCACCAGCGTCGGATCGTCCTCGCCGCGATTGGGGTCGATCACCAGCCGCGAACAGCCGCTGAGCACCGCAGGCGCGTCGAGCGCGTCGGCCAGCGCCAGCGTGACCTCCCGCGCGCCCACGTCATAGGCGATGTGGCGCGCCAGATCGGCGGCGGACAGGCCGAGGTCGCCCATTTCGGGCGGGATCGCGTTGCGGGCGTGGTCGCACAGCAGCAGCAGCGACGGGTCGCCGTCGGGCCGCACATGCTCGAAAGGCCGGAAAATGTTCATCGTCAAGGCCTAGCCGCCCCGGCGCGCGCGCTCAAGGCCCCGCCGCGCCGCAGACGGCGCCCGACGCCGCTCACGCCGTCATGACGCGGCGCACAAAAGAATGTGCGCGCCACAATCATTGTTTCTGCGCCGTAACGGCGCAATTATCTTACTCGCGATTTTCGCGCAACACAGGAGCCGCTCCATGCGCGCCGCCACCGCCAGTCCGCTTCGCCTGACCGCCGCCGCCTTGCTGACGGCGGGCCTGTTGGCCCAGCCCGCGCTGGCTGCGGAAAAGTGGGTGATCGACCCCGGACACGCCAGCATCACCTTCAAGGCCGACCATCTGGGCTATTCGGTGGCGCACGGGCGGTTCCACAAGTTCGACGCCGACATCCTGTTCGACCCGGAGGATCTGTCGGCGACCGAACTGACGGTGACCATCGACTCGGCGAGCGTGGACACCGCCTGGCCCGCCCGCGACACGCACATCCGCTCGCGCGATTTCCTGAACGCGGAGGCCTATCCCAAGATCAGCTTCGTCTCCAGAAGCGTGCGCAAGACCAGCGACGACACCGCCGACATCACCGGCGACCTGACCATGATCGGCCAGACCCGCGAAGTGACGTTCACCGCCGCCCTCAACCGCCTTGCGCCCTCGCCGTTCAACCCCAGCCAGATCATCGCCGGGTTCAAGGTGGAGGGAGTGATCGAGCGCGCGCTCTGGGGCATGACCTTCGGCGGCGCCGCGTTCGCCGAGTTCGTGCCGGTGCGCATCGACATCGAGATCAGCCCGGCGCCGTGACGCGATAACGTGATGGCGGCAATCCGGCCCAGAGGCGCTAGATAGGGCTTTGCGGGCAGAGTCGCCCGCGCAGCCTGGAACCGCCCTCATGCGCGCCATCGTGATCCTGACGCTCGCCTTGCTGACCCTCGGACCGGCGCAGAGCCGCGCCGCGCCGATGCTTTGGCGGGTGGCGCCCGAACAGTCGGTGATCGCGTTCGACTACGCCGAGAACGACAATCCCGCCTCCGGCGTGTTCGCGAACGTAACGGGCGAGGGCCTGTTCGATCCGCAAAACCTTGCGGCGACGCGGCTGGAGCTGCTGATCGACGTCGCCAGCCTCGACCTCGGCGACCCGCTGGAGAGCGCCTTCGCGCAGAGCGCCGAGTGGTTCGACGCCGCCAGCCATCCGGTCGCGCGCTATCGGCTCGCGGCGCTGACCGCGCTGGGCGACGGGCGGTTCGAGGCGCTGGGCGATCTGACCATCAAGGGGCGGCTGAAGGTGCTGCGCACGCCGATCGCGCTGACGATCTCCGGCGAGCGGGCGACGGCGAGCGGCGAACTGGTCTTCGACCGGCGCGATTTCGACGTCGGCGCCGGGCCGTCTTCGCTGTTCATTTCGGTGGGAACTGCGGTATCGGTGCGGTTCGATCTGGTCGCGGAGGCGGCCGCCGCCGAGGGCGCTTTGTGACATGACGCTGCGCAACGATGCGACACGCTGGGGCTGGCCCGCGCGTCTGCTGCACTGGACCATGGCGGCGATCATGCTGTTCATGCTGGGCCTTGGCCTTTACATGACCCGGCTCGACGACGTGTTCGAGCGCTTCGCGCTGACCCAGACTCACAAGAGCTGGGGCTTTGCGGTGTTCGCGCTGGCCATTGTCCGCGTGATCTGGCGGCTGGCCAACCGCGAGGCGCCGCGCGACCCGCCGGGCATGAAACCGTGGGAGCGGCTCGCCGCGCGGGTCTCGCACCTGGGGTTCTATCTGCTGATGTTCGCGCTGCCGTTGTCGGGGTGGCTGATGGCCTCGGCCTCGCCGCTGCAGGACAGCTATGGGATCAGGAACATGGCGTTCGGGCTGTTCGAGATGCCCGATCCCTTCGTTCCCGGCGACAAGGCGCTGGAGACGGTGTTCAGGCAAATACACAACGCCGCCGCGCTGGCGCTTGGGGCGCTGCTGGTCGTGCATGTCGGCGCGGCGCTGAAGCATCATTTCGTGATGCGCGACGACGTGCTGAAGCGGATGACCTGGGGCCGCTGAGCGCGCTATTCGGCGGCGATGGCGGCGTCGATCAGCGCGCGGGCGGCGGGGCCGTCCCACGCCGCCTCGCCGGTGTAGCGGGCGATCTCGCGGCCCTGACGGTCGAGCAGCAGCGTGGTCGGCTGGCCGATCAGCGCCGCCGCCCGCGCCACCGCGAAGCGCGGGTCGTGGTGCAGCGCCAGCGCCGT
>Ga0100392_1004615_pt1 | contig 12305 bp, 8 predicted proteins | sample CryGeymeta201516_FD_81548 | JGI IMG/M metagenome (GOLD analysis project Ga0100392, IMG submission 81548) | Groundwater microbial communities from Crystal Geyser aquifers in Utah, USA - Crystal Geyser metaG 2015-16 | ecosystem: Environmental > Aquatic > Deep subsurface > Groundwater | place: USA... | reverse complement strand
GCGCGAGGGCGCCTATATCGCCTGGGTGTTCTTCATGCTGTTCATCCTGTCGATGGCGGGCGTGATGGTGGCGCTGTCGCTGACCGGGCTGGATTTCGAACAGGCTTTCGTTCTCGCCGCCGCCGCCCTGTCCACGACCGGGCCGCTGGCCGCCGTCGGGGCCGATGTGCCGATTGCCTATGCCAGCCTGACCGATCCGGCCAAGGCAGTGCTGATCGGTGCGATGATTCTCGGGCGGGTTGAAACACTGGCGCTGATCGCGCTTTTCAACCCCGGTTTCTGGCGGATCTGACACCGGCCCGACCGGCAAGCCTGCCGATGCAGCAAGCTGTGATGACGGTTGCGGGAATCGGGGTGGAAATCCGCGAAAAACATGCACATACTGGTTTGTGTATAGTCTCCGCGTTCCGCAACAGGGAACGGCAAGCAAGAACAAGGCAAATTTCCAAATGGCCGAAAACAAGCAAAATCTGCAGGACGCGTTCCTGAATCACGTCCGCAAGACCAAGGTCCCGGTCACGGTTTTCCTGATCAACGGGGTCAAGTTGCAGGGAGTGATTACCTGGTTTGACAATTTTTGTGTTCTCTTGCGCCGCGATGGCCAGTCGCAACTGGTCTACAAACACGCGATTTCCACGGTGATGCCGGCCCAGCCCATCAACCTGTACGACGGGGAAGAGTGATCGAATCCGATCTGACCGGACCCGCGCCGGACGACACCGGCCTGACGCGCGCCGTTGTCCTGCATCCCGACATCCGGTCGGAGCGTGAGCGCCGCGACCCGGCGCCGGCACTGGAAGAGGCTGTGGCGCTTGCTGCGGCCCTACCCGGGCTTGAGGTCGTCGCGGCCGAGGTCGTGCGCCTGCCGCGCGCCCATGCCGGGTTGCTGTTCGGCACCGGCAAGATCGCCGAGATCAAGGCCCGGATCGAGGCGGAAGAGGCCGAGCTGGTGCTGGTCGATGGCCCGGTCACGCCGGTGCAGCAGCGCAACCTCGAAAAGGAATGGGGGGTCAAACTGCTCGACCGGACCGGGCTGATCCTCGAGATTTTTGCCGACCGCGCCCGCACGCGCGAGGGCGTGTTGCAGGTGGAACTGGCGGCGCTGAGCTATCAGCGCACCCGCCTGGTGCGCGCCTGGACCCACCTTGAACGGCAGCGCGGCGGGCTTGGATTTGTGGGCGGCCCCGGTGAGACCCAGATCGAGGCCGACCGGCGCGCCATCGACGAGGCGATGACGCGGCTCAGGCGGCAACTGTCGAAGGTCGTCAGGACGCGGGAATTGCACCGCAAGGCGCGGGCCAAGGTGCCTTACCCGGTGGTCGCGCTGGTGGGCTATACCAACGCTGGAAAGTCCACGCTTTTCAACCGTTTGACCGGGGCGGATGTGATGGTGAAGGACATGCTCTTTGCGACGCTCGACCCAACCATGCGGGCGGTGAAACTGCCCGATGGGACGGATGTGATCCTGTCCGATACGGTGGGCTTCATTTCCGACTTGCCGACGCAGCTTGTCGCGGCCTTCCGCGCGACGCTCGAAGAGGTGCTTGGTGCCGATCTCATCCTGCATGTGCGCGATATTGCCCACGGCGAAAGCGAGGAGCAGGCGGTCGATGTCATGGCCATCCTGTCCGAGCTGGGTGTCGATCAGGATGTGCCGCTGCTGGAGGTCTGGAACAAGACCGATCTTCTGGACAATGCCCGCCGCGCCGAAGTGCAGGCCGCCGCCGACCGGCGCGACGACGTGTTCGCCATTTCCGCCTGGAAGGGGTGGGGGCTCGATCCGCTTCTGGCGGCGGTCTCGGATCACCTGTCGCCGCCACGGTTCCAGACCGGGCTTGACCTGCCGTTTTCCGCCGGGCGCAGGCGCGCCTGGCTTTATGAACAAGGCGTTGTCGAGGACGAGGTGCAGGGTGACGAGGGGGTGCATCTGCTGGTGTCCTGGACCGCGCGTCAGCAAAAGGCATTTCGTGAGCTCTGAACAGGGGCGGCATTGCGCGTTTTCCCGTGTCAGCCGGTCCCGCCGGTCGATTTGCGCAGGCCATCGGAAGCCGGGCTCAGCGCCCCGCCTTCACCTCGTTCAGCACGAAGACCCGGATCGCAGAGGCTAGCCCGCTTTTCAATCCGCGGTCGGCATCGACCTCGGCCGCGAGCGCGTTCACCGAATACCCGCGCGCGGCGGCCAGACGCTGGAAGTCCTGCCAGAACGCATCTTCCAGCGACACGCTGGTGCGGTGGCCGTGCAGGGTGAGCGAGCGTTTGACGGGGCGTGTGGACATGCCCCGATCATGCCACCAAAGCGGTGCGTCAGGAAAGCCCCGCCAAGCCCCGCAACAACAGTGGGGCCTCCCATGCGCGCAGAACCGGGCGCGCGGCGCTGTAGCGGCTGGTCTGCGACCCGATTTCACGCATCAGGCCCGCCCGCATCCGGCGCGACAGAGTGCCGACATTGCGCGGCGTGGGCTGGAAACTCTCGGTCGCCAGACCTTCGCAAAAGATCACCTCGTGCCGGTCGCACAGAAGGTGCACATAGCTGATCCCGCCAATGGCGCGATCCCGCAAGACCCGCACACCATCGACCAGCCCCTTGGCGGGGGCGAGCGTTTCGTCGGCATGGAACATCAGCCCGCTGCCCGCGAAACAGAACCGGTGCTGCGGCGAAACCGAGATGTCGCGCGCCGGACGGCCAGGCCCGAAGGCATCCTTTCGGATGCGCACGGGATGCAGGTTGGCGGAGATCCGTTTCAACCCCGGCAGGTCGCTGCGGCCGATCCAGCGCAGGGGTTGATAGCCGTTATCGGCGGTTTGTACCCTGTCACCGACGCACAGCGCGCCCGCCGCGACCGGCCCCCGGTCGGTGTCGATCGGGCAGCCGGGCGTGAAACAGATCACCTCGTCGTAGTCGATACCGTCGGTATCGTGCCAGCCGCCCTTGAAACACTTGATCTCGCTACCCTCGTCAAAGGCGGAGTCCGTCATCGGGATGACGTAGTAGCCATCCGATGTGTAGGTATAGACGATCTCCTCCACGTGGGTGTCCCCATCGCTATCCTTGAACTCGGTCTCGATCGTGCCGGACCATTGGATGCTGTGGCTTTGCCCGTCGATCTCGGCGGTTTCGGCCTGCCCGGTATCCTGCCCGTACCAGTCGAGCCGATCGTCATCGTCGGTGATCTTCATTTCCACCGACGACTCGTAATCTGTGAAACCGGCCCATTTGTAGGCAGCTACCGTGTGCGTCCTGACAGCGCCGCCATCATCATCGCGGTCTTCGGATTTGTGTTTCTTCGACAAGCGCACCTCCCGCACCCTGTTCAGGCGTTCGGGAGGCACGATGCCGTGCAAACCTTTCGATTCGGTTTACGCTCCGTCCGGATCGTCGCGGCGATGCGCGTCGAGGCGACGCGCGGCCTTGTTCGCGCGCTCCTGGTCCCGCGCTTTCGCCGCTTTGCTGCGCCCGTGTTTGACGGCGTTCTCGTCGGCCCGCGCCGTCTTCTCGGCCCGCGCCTTGGCTTTTCGAAACCGGTTCAGGTTGACCGGTGCCGCCATCACGTCTTCGGGCCGATCATCTGTTCGGGGCGCACGACGGCGTCGAAGGTCTCGGCGTCCACGAAGCCGAGCGCGATTGCCTCCTCCTTCAGCGTCGTGCCGTTCTTGTGCGCGGTCTTGGCGACAAAGGTGGCGTTGTCATAGCCGATGGTCGGGGCGAGCGCGGTGACCAGCATCAGCGATTCGGTCATCAACTTCTCGATGCGCGGGCCGTTGGCCTCGATGCCCAACAGCATCCGTTCCGTGAAACTGTCCGCCGCGTCGCCCAGAAGCTGGATGGATTGCAACAGGTTGTAGGCCATCATCGGGTTGTAGACGTTGAGTTCAAAGTGACCTTGCGAGCCTGCGAACTTGATCGCGGCGTCATTGCCCATGACATGCGCGGCGACCTGCGTCAGCGCCTCGGCCTGCGTCGGGTTGACCTTGCCCGGCATGATCGAGCTGCCCGGTTCATTCTCCGGCAGGATCAACTCACCCAGACCAGACCGGGGACCGGACCCGAGGAAGCGGATGTCGTTGGCGATCTTGTAGCAGCTGCCCGCTACGGTGGCCAAGGCGCCCGAGAGGAACACCATCGCGTCATGCGCCGCGAGGGATTCGAACTTGTTGGGCGCGGTCACGAAGGGAAGGCCGGTGATATCGGCCATGTGCGCGGCCACGGCCTCGCCCCAGCCTTTTTTCGTGTTCAGCCCGGTACCCACGGCGGTGCCGCCTTGCGCGAGTTCGTAGATTCCGGGCAGACAGGCGTTCACCCGTGCGATGCCCTGCCGGATCTGGTGGGCGTAACCGGAAAATTCCTGCCCCAAAGTCAGCGGTGTGGCATCCTGCGTATGGGTGCGGCCGATCTTGATGATGTCCTTGAACTCGTTTGTTTTTTGCTCCAGCCCGACGGCCAGTTTCTCCAGCCCCGGCAGCAACACGTCACGCACGCTGACGCCCGTTGCGATATGCATGGCGGTGGGGAAGGTGTCGTTCGAGGATTGGCCCATGTTGCAGTGATCATTGGGGTGTACCGGGTCTTTCGAGCCGATGGTGCCGCCAAGGATCTCGATGGCGCGGTTGGCGATCACCTCGTTGGCGTTCATGTTGGATTGCGTGCCCGACCCGGTCTGCCACACGACAAGCGGAAAATTGTCGTCGAACTTGCCCTGGATCACCTCGCCCGCGGCCGCGATGATGGCATCGGCCAAGCGCGCGTCGAGCGCGCCGGTGGCCTTGTTTTCCATCGCGCAGGCCTGTTTGATCACGCCAAGCGCGCGCACGATGGCGACGGGCTGCTTCTCCCAGCCAATCGGGAAATTCATGAGGCTGCGCTGCGTCTGTGCGCCCCAATACTTGTCGCTGGGAACCTCGAGCGGGCCGAAACTGTCGGTCTCGGTGCGGGTTGCGGTCATCTGGCTAGGCCTCCTGCATATGGGTTGTGACAGGCTATAATCCGCGCGCGCTACAGGGGCAATGAGCACGCACCGCCTGTTGGCGCAATCAGGCGACGATTGCCGCCGTCACGCCCCCGGGCGGGAGAATTGCCGCCGTCACGCCCCCGGGCGGGAGAATTGCCGCCGTCACGCCCCCGGGCGGGAGAACCGATAGACCCGCGCGGGTGGCAGGTTGCCCCAGATCTTGCGGCTGGTGGTCCATGTCAGGCCCATCGCATCGCGGATCGCGGCCTTCACCGGCGGCTTGGGGCCGTAGGTGAACTGGATGTAACTGCCGGCTGCGCCCACTTGCTTGAACGAGCCGGTCAGGATCGCGTCTTGCAGGTCGTGCGGCATCGACAGAAGCGGCAGGCCCGAGACCACCGCCTGCGCGCCCGTCACCGCCAGGTCGCCGACATCGCCCGCCGACATCCGGTGGACGTTGAGCCCCGGAAATTTGGCGCGCAGCAAGTCGCAGAACTCCGGGTTCATCTCGATGGAGTGGACCTGTTCGGGGGCAAACCCCCGGTCGAGGATTGCCTGCGTGATGCGTCCGGTGCCCGCCCCAAGCTCGATCACCGGGCCGCCCGCCGGGTCGAGCGTCGCCGCCATCTCTGCCGACAGCGCCCGCGAGGACGGGGCAAGCGCCACCACCTGATGCGGTTTGCGCAATAGCTGCGCGATGAAAAGTCCCAGATCGCCCGACATGGCCTGCCCTCGGTGAAACATCCTGTGCCTAGAAGACACGCGAACGGCGACCCTGCAAGGGTCAAGCGTGACGCGTCATGAAAGCGTCAAGGTTTCAGTGGCCCTTGCGAAAGGCGTCGAGGCGTACGACCTCTGCATCATGCGCCTCTTCGCCATGCTCATCGGCCGGACTGTCTGGCCCGTCATGTCCAGAAGGCCCGCCATCGGGGTCGTCGCCGTCTTGCGTCTCGAAGCGAAGGCCGAACTCCACCGACGGGTCCACGAAGGTGAGGATCGCATCGAAGGGCACCCGCAGCGGTTCCGGGCTGTCGCCGAAATTGAGCGTGATCCAGAAGCCCTCGTCATCCACGCGCAAATCGTCGAACCAGTTCTGAACGACGATGGTCATCTCTTCGGGGTAGCGGTCCTTCAGCCAGTCGGCGATATCGACATCTTCGTGGCGGGTGTCGAAGGTGATGAAGAAATGGTGTTCTCCGGGCAACCCACGCTCGGCGATATCTTCCAGAACGGTCTGGATCAGCCCGCGCATCGCGCGATGCATGAGGCGTCCGTAGGCAATGGACTCCGTGGCGTCAGAGGTCATGTGGATCTTTCCTGTCAGGTCACGTCCAGCATAGAAGATTCGGGCGCGAAGGAAAGACGTCGCACGAAAGAACGGGCGACACGGGTTGGGCGGTTGCGCGCGCATCCGGTTATCGGTCGCGATTTTGCAATCAACTTCCGCAGCTTCGCCCTAAAATGACCAGATTGCAGGAGCATTTTGCAAACATTCAACCAGAAACGATGTGCAGGATCGACGCGCAGATGACCCGAGCAGAGCTTGCCCCCGAGATCGGGGAAAACGATATTGCCATCGTCGGAATGGCGGCACATCTGCCGGGTGCGCCGGATGTGCAGGCCTATTGGCGCAACCTTGCAGGCGGGGTGTCCTCGATCCGCCGGTTGAGCCGCGCGGACCTGCTGGCTGCGGGCGAGGCCCCGCACCTCATCGACCGTCCCGATTACGTGCCCTTCGCCGCCCCGCTCGACGGGTTCGAGCGCTTCGACGCGGATTTCTTCGGCCTGTCGCCGAAAGAGGCCGCGATCATGGATCCCCAGCACCGCCAGTTCCTGGAAGTGGCTTGGGAAGCGATGGAACAGGCGGGCCATGTTCCCGATAATTTCAAAGGAAAAACAGGGGTTTACGCGGGATGTGGCATGGGCGGCTACTTCTATTTCAACGTCTGTTCCAACCGCGACCTCGTCGATCAGACCGGTATGTTCCTGCTGCGCCATACCGGCAACGACAAGGATTTTCTGGCCACGCGAGCCAGCTATATCTTCGATCTGCGCGGCCCCGCGATCAACATGCAGACGGCCTGTTCCACCTCGCTCGTCACCACCCACTACGCCTGTCAGGCGCTTCTGACCGGCGAATGCGACATGGCGCTTGCGGGCGGCGTGACGATCGAACTGCCGCAGGGGCGCGGCTACCTGTGCAAGGAGGGCGAGATCCTGTCGCCCGACGGCCAATGCCACGCCTTCGATCACCGCGCCCAGGGCACGGTGTTCGGCTCCGGTGCGGGCTGCGTGGTGCTGCGCCGGGCGACGGATGCGATCCGCGACGGCGATCACATCTGGGCCATCATCAAGGGCTCGGCGGTGAACAATGATGGCGCCGACAAGGCGGGCTACCTCGCGCCGTCCGTCGCCGGACAGGCCGAGGCGATTGCCGAGGCGCAGGCGCTGGCCGGGGTCAGCGCCGACACCATCGACTACGTGGAATGCCACGGCACCGGCACCTATCTGGGCGATCCCATCGAGGTCGCGGCGCTGAGCGATGCCTTTCGCCGCACCAGCGACGCGACCGGGGTTTGCCGCATCGGCTCGGTCAAGACCAATATCGGCCACCTTGATACGGCGGCAGGGATTGCCAGCCTGATCAAGACGGCACTGGCGCTGTATCACCGGCAGATTCCGCCATCCCTCAGCTATGAGAAACCCAATCCGGCGATCGCCTTCGAGGGGTCCCCCTTCACCGTCAATGACCGCCTGACCGACTGGCCACGATCCGACCACCCGGCGCGCGCCGGGGTCAACGCGCTCGGTGTCGGCGGCACCAATGCCCATGTGGTGCTGGAGGAGGCGCCGGCGCGCGCAGCCAGCGAGCAATCCGACTGGCCGTTCCAGTTGCTTTGCCTGTCGGCGCGAAGCAAATCGGCGCTGGAGGGAAACACCGACCGCCTCGCCGCGCATCTGGAAACGACCGATGACGACCTTGCCGATATCGCCTGGACCCTGAAGGAGGGGCGCCGCGCCTTCGATCGTCGCCGCGTTGTCGTCGCCGAAACCGCGCAACAGGCCGCCGTTGCCCTGCACGAAACCGATCCGCGCCGGGTCTTCACCCATACCCGGATTGCCGATGATCCCGAGATCACCTTCATGTTTCCCGGCGGTGGCGCGCAATACGCCGGAATGGCGCGCGACCTATACGAGACCGAACCGGTCTTCGCCGACTGGATCGACCGGGGCCTCGAGGTGCTTCAACCCGAGCTTGATTGCGACATCCGCGCCCTCTGGCTGCCGGGGCCGGACCAGGCCGAAGAAGCTGCACGGCAGCTGATGAGGCCCGCGATCCAGTTGCCGTTGATCATGATCGTGGAATACGCCCTCGCGCAGCTTTGGATCAGTTGGGGGGTGCGGCCCCGCGCTCTGATCGGCCATTCCATGGGCGAAAACACCGCTGCCTGCCTGGCCGGTGTTCTCGGCTTCGAGGACGGCATCGGCCTTGTGCATCTGCGCGGGCAGCTCATGGAAACGGTGGAGCGGGGCGGCATGCTGTCGGTCGCGCTGTCGCCCGAGGCGCTGGCGCCTCACCTTGGTGACGATCTGGATCTGGCGGTGGTAAACGGGCCGGAATTGTGCGTCGCCTCCGGCCCCGAGACGGCGATTGCGCGCCTCGCACACCGGCTCGCCGCCGAGGAAATCCACTGTCAGCGCATCGCCATCGACATCGCGGCGCATTCGCGGCTGCTCGATCCGATCCTCGACCGTTTCGGGGCTTACCTGCGCGCCATCGACCTGTCCCCGCCGCAGATTCCGGTGATCTCCAACCGTTCGGGGCAGGTGCTGACCGATGCCGAGGCGACGGACCCGGATTACTGGGTTGCCCACCTGCGCGGCGCGGTACGCTTTGCCGACGGGCTTTCGACGCTGGCTGAAAATCCGACCCGTGTGTATCTTGAGGTCGGCCCCGGCAAGGCGCTGACCTCGCTGGCCGGGCAACACCCCGATATCGACGCGAACCAGGTGATCAACAGCCTGCGCCACCCCGATGATCCGACCCCCGACGACGCCTATTTCCTTTCCAGCCTTGGCCGGATCTGGGCCGTGGGCGGGTCTTTTGACTGGGGCCAGTACTGGGGCGAGGCGCGGCGCAACCGGGTGGTTCTGCCAAGCTATGCCTTTCAGAAAAGCCCCTATTTCATCGACGCCGCCGAACCGGAGGCCGCGCCCGCGGTGGAATGGCCGATGCGAGAGGACGACCCGTCGAAATGGGGCTGGAAACCGGTCTGGCGGCCCACCTATGCCCCGTGCGAGGTGGATGTCGCGGGCGATCTGTCGGACGCGGTGTGGCAAAGCTGGCTGATCTTCGCCGATGAAACCGGGCTTGCCGACAGGCTGGCTGCCCGGCTGAAGCGCGCCGGCCATGACGTGACGTTGGTGCGCCCCGGCGATGCCTTCGCGCGCGTGAAGGCGGGCTATGTCCTGCCGCCGGAGCGGGGCCGCGACGGCTATGATCAGCTCTTGCGCGCGCTGGCCGAGGACGGCACCCGGCCCACCCGCATCGCGCATCTTTGGCTGCTGACCGAAGGCGAACACCACCGGCCGGGGTCGAGCTTCTTCCACCGGATGCAGGAACAGGGGTTCTGGTCGCTTTTCTTCCTCGCGCAGGCCCTGGCCGATGACGGCACGGGGGCGCTGCATATCGACGTGATCACCAACGGTGTTGCACAGGTCCGGGACGAGCCGCTGCCCTACCCGTCGAAAGCCACCATCATGGGACCGGCGCGGGTCATCCCGCGCGAATTTCCCGCCGTCTCGGTGGCGGTGCTCGACCTTGAGGCGCCGGATGAAACGGCGGTGCTGGAGGACCTGCTTTCAGATCCGGCCAGCCGCGTTGCCGCATGCCGCGCCGGTAAGCGGTATGAACAGGGCTGGGCGCGCACCGACCTGCCCGAGGTCGAGGCGCTGAACATCCGCGAGGGCGCGCCGGTGCTGCTGACCGGCGGTTATGGCGGCATCGGCACCGCCGTGGCCGAGGCGCTGATCCGACGCTACAAGGCGCGCATCGTGCTGGTGTCGCGCAGCGGGCTGCCGCCGCGCGACCGCTGGCAGGTGCTGTTGCGCAACGCCGCGCCCGCCGACCGCACCGCCGCCCGCATTCGCGCGGTCAAGCGGCTGGAGGCGGCCGGGGGCGAGGTGCTGCCGCTTACCGCCGATGTCTCCAACGTCGAGGACATGCGCGCCGCATTGGCCGAGGCCGAGGCGCGTTTCGGTCAGATCTCTGGCGTGATCCACGCCGCCGGTGTCATCGACGACGCGCCGATCCTGGCCAAGTCGCCGGGCAGTATCGAGGATGTCTTCACCCCGAAGATCCACGGCACCCAGGTGCTGGAGAGCCTGTTGCCCGATGGCTCGCTCGACTGGATGGTGCTGTTCTCTTCCAGTTCCACCGTGACCGCGCCGGCGGGGCAGGTGGATTACGTCGCCGCCAACGACTACCTCAACGCCGTGGCCAAGGCGCGCGCGGGGGGCAAAACGCGGGTGCTGGCGATCGACTGGGGGATCTGGTCGGGCGTGGGCATGGCGGCCGAGGCGATGCAGGCGCGCGAGGCCGAGCCACCCGCGCCGGTGCCGGTGGGCTTGCCGCTGCTCGACGCGGCAGGCTTCGACGCCGATGGCAACCGCCGCTTCACCGCCGCGTGGCGCCCCGAAAACCGCTGGGTCCTGGACCAGCACCGCACGAAAGCGGGCGATGCCCTGCTGCCCGGCACCGGCTACCTCGAACTGGCGGCCGAAGCGCTGGACTGGCAGGGCGAAGATCAAGCCTTTGAAATCCGGGACCTTTGGTTCCTCAAGCCCTTGCGTGCGCCGGATGGACAGAGGACCCGCATCCGCCTGACCCTGCCGCGCAGCGACCGGGGCTATGATCTTCGGCTCGAAAGCGCGCCCGAGGGTGCGGGGTGGGAACGCAACGCCGAGGCTGAAATTCACCTGCTGCCGATGAAGACGCCTGCTCGGCTCGATATCACTGCGCTGGAAGCGCGCATGGGCGCCGCGACACGCGCCGCGCCCGGCGGCTGGCTGGTGTCGCCGCAGGAGGCGCATCTGCGCTTCGGTCCGAACTGGCGCGTGTTGCGAGAGATGCGTCTGGGCGACGGCGAAGGGCTGGCGCGTCTGGCGCTCGATGCCCACGACCCCCGCTGGCGCCTGCCTCCGGGGCTGCTCGATCTGGCCACCGGCTGGGCGATGGAGCTGATCGCGGGCTACCGGCCCGACGTGCTTTGGGTGCCGGTCAATTACGCCTCGGTCAGGGTCTTCCAGGCGCTGCCTGCCGAACTGGTGTCACATGTGCGCAACGCGGGCGACAACCGCGTCGGGGATGAAACGGCGCGCTTCGACATCACGCTTGCCGCCCCCGATGGTACCGTCTGCGTCGAGATCGCGGGCTTTACGCTGCGCCGCCTTGCCGGCGACATCGCCTTCGCCGCCGCGCCGCCCGCGCAGGCCGACCACAACGCCCCGCGCCCCCTGACCCCCGCCGAGGAGCGGCTGCGCCACAATATCGCGCAGGGTATCCGGCCCGAGGACGGCGCCGAGGCGTTCCTCAAGGCGCTGGCCAGCCCGCTGTCGCAAGTGGTGATCTCCTCGCTCGATGTGCCGGCGTTGATCGCGCAAGCCGGGGCCGGAGTGGGCGAGGCGCAGGACAGCACGACCTTCGCGCGCCCCGATCTCGATAGCGATTTCATAAATCCCGAGGGCGCGATCGAGGACACGCTGGCCGGGTTCTGGCGCGACCTGCTGGGGGTCGCCCGGGTCGGCGCGGAGGACAGCTTCTTCGATCTCGGGGGGCATTCGCTGATCGCCGTTCGGCTCTTTGCGATGATCCGCAAACGCTGGGCGGTGGATTTCCCGATCTCGGTGCTGTTCGAAGCGCCGACACTCCGCAAGATCGCCGCGCTGATCGCGGCGCAGGGGGTGGCGGAGGACGCTGGGCAAGCGCCGGCCAAACCCGCCGCCGCGGCCCGCCGCTTCACCCACCTCGTGCCGATGCATCAGGGAGAGGGTGGGGCGAAACCGCCCTTTTTCCTCGTTGCGGGCATGTTCGGCAACGTGCTGAACCTGCGCCACCTTGCCCATCTGCTGGGCCATGACCGGCCTGTCTTCGGGCTTCAGGCCAAGGGGCTTTTCGGCGAGGACGCGCCGCATCGGTCGATCAAGGCGGCGGCGCGCGACATGATCGCCGAGATCCGGCAGGTGCAACCCAACGGCCCCTACATGCTCGGCGGCTTTTCCGGGGGCGGCATCACCGCCTACGAGATCGCTCAACAAGTGTCGGCGGCGGGGCAGGAAGTCTCGGCGCTGATCCTGCTC
>Ga0100392_1004609_pt1 | contig 12313 bp, 16 predicted proteins | sample CryGeymeta201516_FD_81548 | JGI IMG/M metagenome (GOLD analysis project Ga0100392, IMG submission 81548) | Groundwater microbial communities from Crystal Geyser aquifers in Utah, USA - Crystal Geyser metaG 2015-16 | ecosystem: Environmental > Aquatic > Deep subsurface > Groundwater | place: USA... | reverse complement strand
CTTCCTTGTTTTTTATCAAGACGACTAAATGATGGCGTTTGTCATCTATTTTCGGACGTTTGTTCAACATTCCTTCTGGCGCAAGATACATTTCCGAACCGATGACAGGTTTCAGCCCCTTTGCCTTAGCTTTTTTGTAAAATTCAACTGCTCCATACATTGAGCCGTGGTCGGTGACAGCCAGAGAATCCATGCCTTGGGCTAGTGCAAAATCAATCAGCTCGTCGATTTTTGGCAAACCGTCGAGAAGGGAATAGTGCGAGTGGACGTGTAAATGAGTAAATTTAGGCATTATAGTGGACACTTGCCCCGTGAAATTCGAGCGAAGCGAGAATTTTTTACGGGGTGGAGGTGAGTAAATTTCATAAATCTAAAATTGTCTACCTTTTTTCTTGAGCAGTTTAAGCCCCAGCCATAAAAGAAAAATAACTAAGGCAGCACCTAAAATCCAGGGGCCGATTTTAAAAACCAAAAAATGCACGGATTTGCCAAGCGCCAGGGCGGTATTTTTGCCGATCGCAGTCTCATAGAAAAATAAAATTAAAAGAATTAGGCCAGCCAACAGCGCGGTAATTTTTTTGATTTTTTTAATAATTTGCGCAAAAAAATATTTAAATCGCAGATTCAATTTTTGCCATGCGGTTAAAGTAACAAGCGCTTCCTGCAAATCGAGCATGGCCTGCCAATAGCCCTGGATTACCTGTTTTGTTTCTTCGTGGCTTATTTCAAAATGCGGCTGCTCTATAATTTTTTTATAAATCTCCCGGGCATATTTTAACTGTTCAGAACGGCTTAAAAAATTTGCGACATATTTTATTTTTGCGTCAGTGTCGCGGCCCGGTATTTTTTTCTCTTCTAAAAAATTGGCAAATACTTTTTCGGTTTCCAGAACCCCAATTTTATAACCAGAAAAAGTTCCCTCAGCCAGGGCTTTTTCAGCGGCGGACCAATTAAGATTGAGTTTTTGATTGTTTTCTGGCATATAATCAATTATATGTAAAATGGTAGTGATAAACAAGGTTATGTGGTAAAATTCAAAATGCAAATGCAAAAATCAAAATTTCAATTCAAAATTAAAAAATACCCTAATTTTTTGGAAGAGATAAAATGCTGGAAACGCGGTTATAAAATTGTAGTTGGTTTAGACGAAGCGGGTCGCGGTCCTCTGGCCGGCCCCGTAATTGCGGCCGCTGTGTGCACATCGGTTAATTTAAAATTTAAAACTAAAAATTTAAAATTGGAAAATATAAAAGATTCAAAAAAGTTAAGTGCAATAAAAAGAGAAGAGTGGTATAAATTATTAACGCGACACAGCGATATTAAATGGGGGGTGGGGATTGTGTCACATAGGATTATTGACCGAATTAATATTTTTCAAGCGACGAAATTGGCGATGATGAAGGCGATAGAGGATTTAAAAAGGAGGGATTCAAGAAACTACGATCGTAATTTATTGAAGCCTCTGGATTTTTTAATTCTTGACGGCAACATAAAATTAGATTTGATTATTCCGCAAAAAGCTATTGTTAAAGCCGATGAAAAGATTTTTTCCTGCGCTGCCGCCTCAATTATCGCCAAAGTCACGCGCGACAGAATAATGCGCCGTTATGGCAAAAAGTATCCCCAATACGGATTTGAAAGGCATAAAGGATACGGGACGCAATTGCATCGGGAAGTGTTAAAAAAACACGGTCCGTGCAGGATTCATAGACTAAGTTTCAGGCCAATTTGCAAAAAAAACTGAGATATGCTATTTTAGATGCAGTCTTTTAGGTCGATGAATTTTTACATAAAAAGGAGGCGTTTTCTATGTTTGAAAAATATTCCAGAGAAAATTTTGAAGAAGCGAAAAAAAAGAAAGAAGAATCTGAGGAATTAAGAGCAGAAGGAGCCCGAGAAGCAAATCCACTTTATGCTTTTGCAGTAATGACTGCAGAACTACAGAAAAGATTAGCAGCAAGGAAATTTGAAAAAATTGAAGGATTTGCGCAAGAAGAAGCTGAAAAATTAAACGAAGAGTACGAACAATTGAAACGAAAAATTATAGATGACATTAAGACTTTGAGAAATTTTGAGAGAGAGAAATTAGGGATGTCCGAAAAAGAGAATAAATAATTTGAAGAATAATAGACTTTTTATAAATAATTTTACGACAGGGAAAAAGCCGCATTTTGTTGAGCGGCTTTTTATTTTATTACAACTATTGTCAAATTCTGATTTTCTTGCTATACTTGTAGTAATGCTCATTTTGAGCGTAGTGAAGAATTACTTTCGTTATCCTTCGCTTCGCTCAGGATGACGCCGGGGAAAAGCGTCATTTTTATTTTGAATTTTGATTTTTTAATTTTGCATTTACTACCATGCCGACAATGCGTCAGAGACATACGAAGTCCCGCAGGAACAAAAGGCGTTCACATCATGCATTAAAAACGCAAATTTTTGGTTTATGCGCAAAATGCGGCCAAAGCGTTTTGCCGCACCGAGTTTGTTTAAATTGCGGCACATATCGGGGCAGAGAAATAGTTGATGTGTTGAAAAAATTGACAAAGAAAGAAAAGAAGGAGAAGAAAAAAGAAATGACCGAGCAGGAAAAACAGACAAAGGGGATGGATATGGAAAGTCTTTCCGTTAAATCCTAATTTTTAATTAACCTAATTGATCTAAAAATGTCCCGACGTTACGTCGGGACTGATTAGAAATTAGAAATTAGAAATTAGAAATTAGGCCTATGGCCAACAGACATCTTTCTCGTTCCGTTGCCATGCAATCCCTTTATGAATGGGATTTTTCCGGCAGAGACGCTGCCAAACTGGATGAAATTATGGCGCGCAATATAAAAGAATTTGCGCCGGGCTTGGATTCGGTAGAGTTTATCAAGCGGCTGGTTAAAGGAGTGATTGATAATTTGCCAAAACTTGATAAAATCATAACCAAATCGGCGCCCGAATGGCCAATTGAGCAGATAACAATTGTTGACAGAAACATTTTGCGGCTCGGCTTATATGAATTGCTTTTTGGAGACCGGGCCGAAGTGCCGCCGAAAGTGGCAATCAACGAGGCGATTGAGCTGGCCAAAAGTTTCGGCGGAGAATCAAGCGGCAAATTTGTCAACGGGGTGCTGGGAACTATTTATCGCGAAATAGGCGAGCCGCAAAAAGATGAATAATATAGTTAATTAAAAAATCAAAGTTCAAAGTTCAAAATGACAATTTAAAATTCAAAATGGACAAATGCTAAAAACATTTTGAATTAAATAATTTTAAATTTTGATATGTCATTTTACATTTTGATTTTTGCATTTTAAATTTCTGATGAATGATTTATCAAGTCTTGAGAAAAAAATCGGCGTTAAATTTAACGATCAGGAGCTTTTAAAACAATCATTAACCCACCGTTCTTATTTAAATGAAAATCCCGATTTTAATTTGGGTCATAATGAGCGTCTGGAATTTCTGGGAGATGCGGTATTGGAATTAGTCGTCACGGAATATTTATACCGCAATTATCAAAATCCAGAAGGAGAGCTGACAAATTGGCGGGCCGCCTTGGTAAACGCAAAAATGTTGGCCGAAATTGCGACCGAACTCGGTTTAAATAATTATGTTTTGCTGAGCAGGGGAGAAGCTAAAGACTCTGGCCGGGCAAGAAATTATATTTTGGCCAATGCGCTTGAAGCTTTAATCGGCGCAATTTATTACGACCAAGGCATAGAAAAATCAGCGGATTTTATCAAAGACAAAATTTTAGTCCATCTGCCAGAAATTTTGAAACAAGGCACTTATCGGGATGCCAAAAGCAAATCTCAAGAAGAAGCCCAGGACAGGGCCGGCGTCACTCCGACTTATGAAGTTTTGGATGAATGGGGGCCGGACCACGCAAAACATTTTAAAATTGGCGTATTTTTAGGTGATGAACTGGTGGCTGAAGGACAAGGGCCTTCAAAACAGGAAGCGCAGCAAAAAGCAGCCGAAAATGCGCTTAAGAAGAAAGAATGGAATAATTCAATTTAAATTGAAAGCGACACAGATACCCGGATAGCACACGGATGACCCAGATAAAATATCCGTGTGAGCGTTTCCGGGTTGCCGAAGCCTAAAGGGCGAAGGCGCGCTTTCCGTGTGCTTATGTTAGTAATCAGATTTATAAGGAGAGGGAGGCGTAATGACCCCAGCTTTAAGCTGGTGGTGACAGAGCAGTCAAATCCTGTAAAGGGCAGGTTTTTAGAGGAACTTGGTTTTTATAGTCCAAAAATGAAAACAAAAAACTTTGCCAAAGAGAGAATTTTGTATTGGGTTAGCAAAGGAGCAAAGCTTTCAAAAACTGTAAATAATCTGTTGGTCGGCGAGGGGATTATTCAAGGCAAAAAAGTTAAAGCCTGGCGGCCTAAAAAAAGGAGTGAAACAGAAGCGCCAAAAAAGGAAAAAACGGCGGAAGCAAAGAAAGCAGAAGTCGTAGAAACTAAAAAAAGCGAGGCCGAACCGATAGCTAAAGACGTTGAGAAGAAAGAAGAGAAAGTAGAAGAGCAGCCAGAAAACCAGGAAACGCCAGATTTAATAAAAGAGACAGCGCCTGAAGAGCCTAAAGAGGCGGCTGAAAAAGAATAGATAAAAATCCCACTAATAGAGCGGGATTTTTTGTTTCCAAAAGAGTGCTTGGCAGTTATCCACAATTCATTCTACAATTTTGAAAGAATACATTTAACGCTTAATGGGTCAACACCCCAGGAAAAACTACTCTAGAGTGTTACCCTTGACTGTTAACTGTACACGGGGTTGACTTATTTGTATAAAGGATTATAATAACAGCAAATAGTAGCACTACAAGCAGAAAGCTTGGACCGGTCGAACTACTATATATCAGTAATGAAAAAATGATTTTAAGAAAGATATGGCTAAAAACATTGATCAGGAATTTGTGGAATTCATTATCAAAAGCATTGTTGACCACCCCGATGAGGTGAAAACCGATCGGAAGATTGACGAAATGGGAGTCCTTTTGACTCTCAAGGTCAATCCTGAAGATATGGGTCAGGTTATCGGTCGGGAAGGTTCCACTGCCCGCGCAATCAGAACTTTACTTAGAGTGATTGGTGCAAAGCACAATGCTCGAGTGAATTTCAAGATTGAAGAGCCAGAAGGCGGACGCGTTATGCGCAGAACCGCCGAAGAAGGCCCAAAAGACGTTGACCAAGTAGTTGACGAACTTAAACTGTAAACGTTTAAACGTATTGCAGACAGAGAAAAACCCCGATTAAAATCGGGGTTTTTCTTTTTTGGTGCATGGTGCATTTGGGGATAAATAAATAGGAAAAGTCTTTTTTGGGTGGTAAAATTAATATATGCGTCACTTCGCCCGCCGCGCCCAGCGGAGTGACAGTTATTTAATTAAATGAAATTGATTATTTATTAAAGAGTTAACGGGTTAATGTTTTGGCGCTCGCTCCGCTAGCGGCTTCGCTCGCGCCTACGCAAAATGATAAATTATCGGAGGGCAGTCCTCCGTAAAGATTTACAACCGGGCCTTGTCGCAGAGCGAAATTAGGGACAAGGAAAGTTAAATTTTAAGGTTAAATTTTAATTTGACTTACTTGAGTTATTTCGATATGCTCATAAATATGAAGTACTTAATTGTCATTCACAAAAGTAAATACGGCTATGATGTTCATGTTCCGGCTCTTCCCGGCTGTCATAGCCAAGGCGCGACCGAAAAAGAAGCGTTAGAAAATATTCGCGACGCTATTCTTACTTATCTTGAAATGGAAAAAAAAGAACTTAAGGGGGCCAAAGTGCGAGAATTGGAAGTTACATTTGCATAATTTAATTTCATGCTCTTTACGGATATTTCTTCTCGGCGGGCTGTAAACGCTTTTAAGAAAGCGGGTTTTTGGATTTCAAAAACCGGGAGCAAGCATACCGGCATGTCAAACGGTTCTAGAAAAATTGTTATCCCGCGACATAACAGGTTAAACCCTTATACTTTGAAATCCATCATTCGCGACTCCGGACTTACAGACGAAGAATTTAAAAACCTTCTTTAGCGCCAGACAACGGCCTCATTTGGCTTGGGACATCGGGGCGTATGAGTATGTCGGCGGTGGCGACACCACTCCGCCCGCCGCGCCCACCGGCGTTTCCATAATTTAGCTCAATCTTATCGCTGTCGGACAGCGATAATTACTTTTTAACTTTTAAATTTTATGCCTGAAATCTATCACGCTTTAAGCAGGGGAGTAGACAAGCGCAAAATTTTTATGGATGACCGCGATCGTTTTCGCTTTATTCATGACTTATTTGAATTTAATGATATAGCCCCGGCGGAAAATCTTTCATACCATTTGCGCGAGCCATCTATCGCTGTCCGACAGCGATATGATTCTGTTGATGTCCGACAGCAAAACATTAATCGGCCGCCGAGGAAGCTTCTGGTCAATATTCTTGCCTTTTGTCTGATGCCTAATCACTATCATTTATTATTGCAGTCCTTGGTTGAAAACGGCGTTCCATTGTTTATGAAAAAACTGAATGGGGGATATGTGCAATATTTCAATAAAAAACACGAACGGACAGGGACCTTATTTGAAAGAAAGTATAAATCTGTTTTAGTTGATAGCCAGGCTCATTTCATCCATCTGCCATATTATATTCATTTAAACGCCCTAGATCTGGTCGCGCCGGAGTGGCGGCAGAGAAAGATTGAGAATTTAGATAAAGCAATAAATTTTTTGAATACTTATCGCTAGAGCAGTCATTTGGATTATGCCGGTGAAGATAATTTTCGATCTGTGACACAGAGAGATTTTTTACTTGAGATTTTTGAAGGAAATAGAGGTTATAATAAAAAATTAAAAGAGTGGTTGAAGGAGTTAAGCGTTAGGAGATTAGGTGATTATGCACTGGAATAATCCTATCGCTGTCGGACAGCGATAGAATTGGAGGATTTCGCCGCCTCGACGCCACCCCGCCGAGCACCTCCGGCAAATGTTTCAGTTATTTGATTAAAGAGTTCACGGGTTAACGAGTTGATATCTCGGCGCTTGCTCCGCTGACGCTCCGCTCGCGTCCACACAAAACACAAACAAAAAAGGAGCTTAGCTTCTTAACCTTCCTTAGTCGTGCAAATTGTAGATTATGAATTATGGGTGACGAACCAGGAATTATAGTGGAAAACAAAAAACCCGCACAAAGTGCGGATTCTTCGGAATCTCGATATGATACGAGAGAATCTGGATTGGTACCTGCCATTATGATAGCAGTTCAGAAAACTTTGTCAAGGGTTTGGGGTGTGAATAACTTTTTAGACCGTGGACTCGCGGGGAATCGAACCCCGAAGATTCTGGTACCAACCCAGATCCCGTACCATACCGAGCCCACGGTATTTTTAGTATATCAAAAATAAAAATTGGAAGCCAGTTGAGATTAACAGAAACTTAATTTTGAGAATTCCATTAATTTGTGACATCGAGATGTATGAGTATGCGGAAGCCGCGCCGCCCGACACAACGCCACCGAATCCACCAACAGGAGTCACGGTTTGTTAGTTTAAAGTTTAAGGTCTTAGCGGCCAGTTTAGACAATAGTCATGGTCTTTGGGTGTACCAATACCTGCGACCAACGACCAAACCGGCTGCTCTGACTAATGACTTTTGACTAGATCTTAGCATTGTTTAGGTCTGACCTGAACAGCCAGACAAATTTATGAGAAAAGAACCATTTTCAGTTGGATCATTCGTTCATGTCTATAACCGCGGAAATCGGGAAGAGTTGATTGTTCGCAATGCCAAAGATAAGTGGCGGTTTTTGCAGATGCTTTTCTATTTCAATAACCGTTTCTCCCCGTCGAACATTTTCCGTGAGCTCGAAAAGCTGTTTAGGTCAGACCTAAACATACAGGCCAGGCAGTTTGTCTGGCCGGAATCTTGGCCGACTCGCAAGCCAATAGTTAAAATTTTGACATTTTTTCTTGCCGATAATCATTTTCACCTTTTATTAAAAGAAATTCAAGAAGGCGGTATAACAATGTTTATGCGAAAACTTGGCGATGGCATAACTTGTTATTCCAATAAGAAATATCAGTAAAAAGGCCGCTTATTCCAGGGCGCCTACAAAGCAAGATTGGTTGATAGTGATACTTATCTGCGATATTTGAGCGCTTATATCCAGGTAAAAAATCCTTTTGAATTATATGATGGGGGATTGAAAAAAGCAGTAGAGGAATTTGATGAGGCATTTGATTCTGTTATTCAAAATCCATTTTGCAGTTTAGGTGATTACGCCGGCGACAGAAAATCGCCAATCATTGATAAAGATCTTTTGGGTGAAATATTTCCGAATAAAAATGATTATAAAAAATTCGCCAGAGAATGTATTTTGGGAATGAATCTGGAAGAAAAATTAGGCGATGCGATAAAAGACGTTGAATAATTGCCTGTTTAGGTCAGACCTAGCCGCCGCCGGATACAACGCCTCCTTCGTCACCAACGGGCGTAACTGTAAATTAGATTTTGGTAGTTCGCGGTTGCAGAGTTTTTAGGCGAAATAATAAAGTTCAAGCTACAGAGGGCAAGCCCGCCCTTAGTAATTTGTAGTTTTAACGGAGGATACCAGCCCCGCCCAGCGGAGTGATGGTGAACTAAACTTATATTTTGAAATAAGCGAAAAATCAACAGTTTATAAACTGCTTTTGAGAGTATTATAAGACTCATAAGACCTATATGACCTATCCAAAATTTATTCCGCCGCACGGCGGTTACCGGAAATTAAAATCATTTCAAACCGCAGAAATAATTTTTGATTTAACAAAAGAATTTTGCGACCGTTATCTGGCGGGGGATAAATCCAGTAGGTCCTATAGGACATATGATCAGATGTTTCAAGCGGCAAGAAGCGGCAAGCAAAATATTGCAGAAGGCTGTCAGGTTTCCGGAACTTCAAAAAATTCTGAATTGAAATTAATCAGTGTGGCGCGCGCAAGCCTAGAAGAACTGCTGCAGGATTATGAAGATTTTTTGCGCCAGCGCTCTTTGCGCCTTTGGGGCAAGGAAGAGCCAAAAGCGCAGGAAATTCGCGCTTTGGGCTATATGTCCAATAGGACTTATAAGACCTATATATCCTATATGGCTTTGCCAGAAATAGCGGCAAATTGTTTAATTTGTTTAATTCATCAGGCCAATTATCTTTTAGACCAGCAATTGAAATCGCTGGAAAACAATTTTAAAAAAGAAGATTTTATCCCCCCTTTTCAGAAGTGGGCCGGGATAGAAAAAACAAATGAGCATTCAAAAGAAAATGATTATTACGATAAATTGCTGGGCAAAGAAGGATTTATTATGACTTCGCATGGCTTGATGAAAATAGAAGAAGCTGAAAAATTAGGGTTAGAAGAGATAGATATACCATAAGGGGATAAATAGTAAAATAGTAATGATGTTTTGGGTTCTACGGGGCAATGATTTAGCAAAGTTTTATTAACCTTTATTAATGTTTAAACTATGTTTATGAGGGAACCAATAATTAAAAGGACCGGATTGGCAAGGAGGTTCAGTTTTCAGACTTCGTTGGGTTTTTGGGGTATAAGAAGGCCGGAAGAGAGAAAAAATGCGGCCGAAATCCGTCTCCGGCCAAAGTCAGCCCAGCTTAGCCCCGCTGAGCGGGACGCAGGGCAGCCGGTGACAAAAAGCTTTGAGCTTTGTCCTTCGGCTGCGCTAGAGTCGAAGAATTGATTTGGAATAATTTGCCTGCCCGCCGATTGCCAAAGCGAGCAAGTGGTTTAAAAAATTATGTCTGTATTTGACCAGTATCATCAAGCAGTATCATCAATATCCCATAGTTCTTCCAATCGGCTTTGGCGGGCGGGGATTTTGAAATTTGAATTTAAATCAGCTCACATTTTACATTTTTGCAGTTGACAACTAATTTCTGCGTGATATCTTTAAATAATGACTAAATTTTAAAATTATAATTTGATTAATCCCGTACCTTTTTAGAACTTTATCCAGCACCTTTCGTTGTATTGTTATTAAGTTAAGAGATTTTATCTAATTATGCACAATCGTATGGTAATATCCAACGAAAGGTGCTGAACTTTATGTATTTTGTCTATATTTTAAAAAGTCAAAATCATAAAGCGTTCTATATTGGCTATACATATAATATTGGCAAGCGAATAAAAGAACATAATGCCAGTTTATCTCCGGCAACAAAAAGATATATTCCTTGGCAATTAGTTTATTTAGAAGGCTACGCCAATAAAGAAGAAGCGAGAGACAGAGAAGAAAAAATAAAACAGTTTGGAAAAGTTTATAGTCAGCTTAGAAGGCGAATAAGGCGTAGCCTTCAGTCTTGAAAAGGTGCGGGATAAAAACATATTATCTTTTGACCAGATATTTGCGCGTCTCGCGGATTTCTGGCGAAGCCAAGCTTAGCCATAAATACAGCGCAGTCGCGAAAAAAAAACGTGATACAAGAATTAGACGACACCAAAGATATAGGAGGAATCAGGACGCCCAGTCAAAGGCCGGCTGCGTCCGAATCTCTTTCTGCTTTCGAGCAAGCAGAGGAGGAAGAAGAGCCTTCATGGGTCGAGACTTCCTCCTACTCCGCCGGCAAGGCGGATTCGGAGGATAAATCAAAGGCCGCTCGGTTCTTTGAATGGGCTATCAAAATAGGGCTTTATCTTTTGGCCTTTTTGACGCCTTTGTTCTTTCTGCCTTATACGGCTAACGTTTTGGAGCTGAATAAGCAATTTTTGCTTTTTATTTTCAGTTTTGTTTTGCTGGTTTTTTGGCTGGCGAAAGTTTTAACCCAGCGCAAAATTGAAATCAAAAAAAGCCTGCTTAATATCTTAATTATTCTTTTTATTCTTTCGGTCGTGGTGAGTTCCCTCTTTGCCCAAAATAAGTTCCAAGCGCTTATTGGAGCGGGCAATACAATTGCAGAAAGCTTTTTGACGCTTGTCTGCTTGGCAATAATTTATTTTTTGGTTTCGGGCAGCTTTAAAACCAAAAAAGACTTAAATCCGCTTATATTAGTCCTGCTTGTCTCTTCAGTTTTGGCAGGAATTTTTGCGCTTTTGCAGTTGAATTCAAATTTCATTTTCGGCTGGGGATTTGCAAGGACGGTTGGTTTTAACTCGATCGGTTCGGTAAACTCATTGGAGATTTTTCTTGGCGCGGTATTGGTTTTGGCGGTGGCGCTTTTTGCGGACCCAAAGCGGTCGCTTTGGCAGTCAATTGTGCTGGCTGTGTCAAGCGCCTTTCTGCTTTTTGTCATAATCGCTTTGAATTTTGTCAATGTCTGGTGGGGGCTGATAGGTATAATGACTCTGGTTGTCGGTTTTGGCATTATGAAACAGGGGCGGTCAAGCCAGACGAGATTGGTTTTGGCAATGGTCGTTTTGGCAATGGCACTGCTCTTAACCTTAACCAAAATTAATATTTCAAGTGGCTGGCTGAATACGCCGACAGAGGTCAGCCCGACTTTTGGGTCAACCGTTTCGATTGACAAAGGAGCGCTCGCAAATAAATTATTTTTTGGAACGGGTCCCGGCACTTTTGCCTACAATTGGGAGCTTTTCCGTTCGCCGCTTATCAATCAGACAATTTTCTGGAATATAAGATTTAGCCAGGGGATTTCCAAGGTGTTTTCAATGCCAGCGAGCCTCGGTATAATCGGCGCGGGATTCTGGATTTTGCTCGCAATTTTTTTCGCCGTCTGGGGAGCAATGAGGTTAATTTCCAAAAAAGGCGAAAATTGGAATTTGGCTTTTGGCTTTTTTTCCAGCTGGCTGTTTTTGGCGGGCATGCAATTCTTATATCCGACTAATTTAACGTTGGAATTTATGTTTTGGCTTAGTTTGGGGATTTCGCTGTCTTTGCTCAAAGGCCTAAAGAGCGAAGAAGAAGTTTCAGAAATTTCTTTGAGCTTTAGAAAAGAATCTCCTTTGGCTTCGGTCTTCTCATTTTTGCTGGTTATATTCTTGGTGCTGACAATCAGCTTTTTCTATCTGGGATTTAATTATTGGCGGGCCGATGCGGCATTTCAAAGAGGCGCGGAAGCCAGCGTAAATCAAGGTAATTTGGAAATGGGCTACAACGAGATAACTAAAGCAATCAGCCTTAATCCTTACAGCGACACATATTTAAATTCGCTTTCGCAAGTCGCTCTTTTAAGAATTAATGAAGAATTGGTTAAACCCGCTTCTTCTGACCGGGATTTGCGAGTCCAGCAATTTGTTGCCGATGCGGTTAATTTAAGCAAGGCAGCTGCGGATTTAAACCCCCAAAATCCCGATAACTGGATTCAGCGGGGGATAGTTT
>Ga0100392_1004605_pt1 | contig 12315 bp, 10 predicted proteins | sample CryGeymeta201516_FD_81548 | JGI IMG/M metagenome (GOLD analysis project Ga0100392, IMG submission 81548) | Groundwater microbial communities from Crystal Geyser aquifers in Utah, USA - Crystal Geyser metaG 2015-16 | ecosystem: Environmental > Aquatic > Deep subsurface > Groundwater | place: USA... | reverse complement strand
TCTCTCTCTATTAGGTCGTGTGCCTATGCTTACTCTGTATACACACACACACCACTAGTTTGCTCCTACTATTATCATAATATTCATATTTACTCTTTATGTCTCCACACTAGCTTTTTACGTTACACTGTATTAAAACTGCGGTATGTTGTACTCCTCGTATTAGACACTAGTAGTAGCAGTAGACCTACTTTGTTTGCTAGTAGAGTAGTAGTAGTACAGCTGTACTAGTACTACTAAGTAGTAGACCTACTACAGCCAGTCTAATCTTCCCATAGTAGGACAGTCCACCAAATCAAATCCCTCTATTTTGAGTCGATAATTGTGAATGAGAACACGAATTCGTTGTACATATTTTCCTGAAAAATATCATATTTTTGAACAAATCCCTTCAACTTTCATTCAATTTTACCAAAACAGGCAGGATTGAGTTTTAAGGATTGGTCTTGGTGTTTTTCGGTGCCTGGCTTGTTGGGTCTATCTCATCAGCTGAAAGACAGGACAAATTGAATAATTATCGGGTCTCGGGTCACCCAGACTTCCCTTCACCCTCTTGATCACCAGTTTGTTTGCCTTTCCGCTTTCCTTGATGGAATCTTTGTGCCAGTTGATTTTGCGGAATGAACAAATCAGCAGAGGCGGAGGCAGGTATTTTTCTTTCTTGAGGCACGCTAGTATTAGAGGTAGCAGCAGCAGCAGCAGCAGCAGTGCCTACTCGATTCTGGACAAGACATGATCCTGTCGCAGCTGTACCGGCCTTACTACTTCCAGGCTTGGATTTGTGTCTTTTGATCCTGTTGCAGAGACTGCGTTGTCCCTTTTGGAAATATTGGTGGAAGAATCCTCCCTTCTCGGGACCATCGTCGATCCTCTGGAACCCGTAAAGATTCAGCTGACCTGCAAAGCGAAAGGTTGTAAAAACATGACGCATTGAGAATCAAAACCAAAATAGTCGACATATTGCGATTGTTGACCAAGATCACTCAATTCTTACGTTGAAAGGAGGACATACGACTAGTGGAAAAATATTTTGGCATAATCTCTTCTGCCGTTGTGCGTGATGTTCCAAATTTTATGATTGGGCAGGTGAGAAGACAGGGAGAGAGCACTACAGAACTGCCTGCCATTTCATAATAAAAACTAATAACGTACCAACAAATCGCTTGGAATTCTTCACTATAAAGGCCTTTCCGTGAGGAAAGAAGGAAACTATATCCTCTTGCTTGTTCCGCTCAACTTCAAAAAACATTCGATAAAGCTTGTGGGGAAAGGTTTCGTTGATTATTTGCACTCCGTCTTCATCATTGAATCCAAACAATTCAAAGTACTCGGCATCATTCATTTCTGGCTGTTCCTCCTGTGTACCCGCTAGAGCCGGAATTGCACCACTAGCGGCCTCTCCTATAAGGGCGCCATTTGCGGCAGCTAATCCTGCAGTTTGACCTAAAAGATCAATTCCTGAAAAATAATTGTTCTGGAGAGATGTCAAAGGTACATTGCTGCCAGCCGCGAATGAGCCCAAGTTCCTGGTTTCTGATAAGAATGATGAATGCAGAAAGTCGCGCCTACCTAGGCCTGCCAAGGCATTGTAGTTTTGATTTACGGCCATAGCCCGTGCATTCGCCAAGGTATTCGATAAGAGAAAGTCTCGCTGTTGCCGATACACGTCGGCGGAAGAAAAGTTAGATGCGACGTTCCCACCCCAAAATGATGGCAGCCCGGCATTCTGCTGCAACTGGTGGCTCAACTGGTTTTGAAGGATATACTGTTGCAGAAGCTGCCGTCTGGTCTCTCTTAAATTTGCTAGCTCGCAATGCTCCGCCAGGAGGTTTTGCTGCTGTTGCAGCCCAGTGAACATAATATTACCCATTAGCGGTATTGTGGAACTCAAGCCAGCAGAAGGGAGCTGTGCCCCTCCAAACATGCTCACAGACCCGATTTGGCCTCTTAGACGTCGTAGCATGGTTGCTTGTGTTCTATCTGTATTACCTCCGGCGTCGGATCGGCTTTCAGATGCTATCAGAAGCGCATTCTGGGATGCGCTGATACCGGACGAGGCTAACTGCGTGGCCTGTGGTTGGTGATTGCCGTCCGCATTTTCATCCTCGGCAGGGCCAGTTTCTCCCGTACCTTGCCGAGAGGGGGGATACATCTCTGTATGCTTTTACAATATGTAGTAGAAAGATTTAATCCCCAAGTAAGGTAAATTCCAAAAATCCTATCACCAAACTACTACTAGTAGGTAAAGGCGAATAAGGAGTAAAACTCGAAAGTGGAATACGCCAGTGCTACGTAGGGAGATAAAACAACATGATAAGATTAGTAGACTAGTACTACTGCTAATTCGAGTAGCAGTACTACTCTATTTGAACAAGCAATGAGACTCAGAGAACGTGGCATTCCTGGTTGCCTTGGTTGCCGTTTTTGATAGTTGATTGTTCTGAATAGTCGAATATTCTTTTAACTCATATTTTCTGCCTGTGGAAGAAAAAGGATTAAAAAAGAACAACAACTTGCTTCATGATTGAAATAAAAACTTAAGGCGTGATTTCAATTATTCGATTTCGACGTATCGTTGTTTAACAATGGCAGAAAGTAATTTTATTGTGGTAGAAAAGGTAAGAACATGGGTGAACGAGATTTCTTTCCTTTCTGGCAATTCACTGTGTGAACAAGAAGATTCAGTTCGTCGGGACATAAAAGGACAGAAATCTTACGATATGAATATTCCTTTGGGAAAAGAGTACTGGCACCAGGTACTACGGTACCTGGTACCGGTACCACCATACCTGGTACCTGGTTCAGTACCTGGTACAAGGTACCAGGTACCAGGTAAACTACCGTACTGAAATAATAATAATTATTCTTCAACAAGTTTTTCGGACACTAAATATTATTTTTATGAAGACAACAATGCTAACTGTCTACTTATGTGGTAGTACCAGGTACTTCTACATACTACCGTACTACTACCATAGTAGTAGCAGAAGTAGTATCTTTTGGAGCAATACTAGTACCGGTAGTCATCATCAGTCACCGAGCGTGTGCGCATTGGAGACGCTTTTACTCATACGTAGGTAGTAGCACCACCCAGGGGTGGAACATGATTGGCACCTACAGCCCCCCCCCGTCGTCGAGCTGGCGGAGGATGTCTGAAAAAGTTCAACACAACATCTTAAGTATTATTCCTCAGTATTTTATTATTATTACCGGTATCTACTCTACCGTATTATGGTAGTCTACCTGGTAGTAGTTTTTAGTCCAAAAAACCTCTCCTGAATCAACTCTCTACGTACCTGGTACAGTAGCTACAGTAGCAGCAAGAGTAGAACAATGTTATTCTTGTCTCAACCAGTACTACCAGGTACCTGGTAGTACAGTAGACTAGCTATCGCATATTTCAACCAGTTTCAGCGGTATTTTTTGTTCCAGATTTCTTGGTTCCTCCTGCAACCTGCAACCTGCAACCCTTACTCTCAAACAAGCAAGCAAGCAAGCAAGCAAGCCCTAAAAGTTATGTTATAATTCAGCATTGATTCCTGATATTTTGGAAACGCAATCAATAACATCTTGCGATTCTTCCGATAAGGCCAAAAATCGTTGGATTTTGCCGTGCTCGTTGAATTCGTACGTTGCATAACCCCACCAAATAGCCCTGCAACCTTCTTTAGTTTCAATACTGTTGACCCATTCTACTAGAAAGGTATCTTGGAAATCGCTCGAGGATGTAGATGATGATTGTTGTTGTTGTTGTCCCGTCAAGAATTTATGTTTGACTTGAAACGAGCTAAAAGCGACCCGAAATCCTTCGAGCATTTCTGGAAATGTACCTTCGGTACAAAAGGGCATACCCTTTAAGCACATTTTAATGTGAGCATCTTTGGCGAATAACTGTTGAAAACCATCAAAATTATCCACCAAGTGATTCCAGGCATGGTTGACTTTGTGCTGTTGAGGACTCAGATTTGATTGCGATGACACTACTGCCGCATCTGCATTTGTGTTGATGTCAACCGCAGGTATTTCGGATGCCAAAAAAATAAGAAAAAGGCAGTAAACAAAGCGTCCCCATGCAATTTTTAGTGAGGCAATTGCTGTGAAAGAGCTGGGCGATTTTCCATTCATGGCAGTCGACAGGGGCTGATCGAAAATGTTATAGGGATTTCAAATTTCAACAGGCGCTTTGTAAAAAGCAAAAAGCAACGTTGGATCTTTGCTTTTAGTACCTGGTTTTAGAGTTGCAACTTAACGGTAAGAAAGAAAGAGGTACAGTAGCGCTTGCGATAGAGAGTCAATACGGCACGGTAGGTACTTTATGATTTATTTGCTCCGAAAAGGTGTTCTTGTTGCGCCGGTTCGGTTGGGGTTGGGTTGATCGGGATGTCGGATGTCGGAATACACTAGTCTACTATTAGTCTACTCTACTGGAAATGTTTTGAGATGTTTTGTTGCCTCACGACGGCCAGACTAGCCAGCTAGTCTACTCCGAGTAGTAGTAGAGTAGCTACTACTATCGCTGTGACGGACAAAGTCAATCTGACTACCAGCCAGGTACCAGGTGCCGTAATACTCTATCACTGCTCAAACTGTGTAGTAAATGTACCAGAACCAGGTAGTACTTCCCATGAGATTAGTAGCAGGGACATCGAAGCATTATTTATTGAACTTGACTGTCTACTACCAGGGGTAGTAGCTAGCTAGAGTCTACTTTGGAGTACTGGCTAGCCATTCCAATAGCTACTTCCACAGGAAGCGAAGTAAAAGTTAGATAAGTCCATTCGGAAGAGTTGAGAAATAAGTAGAAAGATAAGCAGAGGAGATGAACAGGTAGGCTTTGATATTCGTTGGGAGTTGGGAAAGAAGATAACAATGCAGGAGATTAACATTCACTTTTTGTGTTGCTCCTATTTGCCCTTCCGCATTGCAGAATAATGCTATCTTCCGCCAGCAAACGGATTGTGTCCAGGTATTGGAAAAATACCAGCTCATTCAGTGTCCTTCCAATGTATCGGAAACAGCAATGCGTGACGTTTTTTTCTTCTGCATCCGATACCAATGCTGCCGCGGGAAATGCTTCGTCGAACAACAACAACAAGAGTCTCTCGCATATACGAACCTCAATTTTGACACAAGCCTTGATGGAAGTTCATCACTACGGATGGACAGATGATGCATTGGCTGCAGCTACGATGTCAATCCAACAAGCATCAACAACTACCAACACAAGCGGCAGCATGAGTGTGGTAGGAATGATAACAGTTGATGATTTGATTGGATTTTGCATGAACGAAATGAATCGACAATTGGCGAAAGATCTCATGGAAAAACAGCAGCAGCAGCACGCGCAAACATCGTCACCATCGTCGTCCCAGAAAAATATAAGCCATTACGCTGAATTGAATGCTGCCAGAGGAGGAGGAGGAGGAGCAACCTTGGAAGAAGGAATGCGTACGAGACTCGAATATCTGGTACCCTATCTCAAAAGTGGTCGATGGCACGAAGGAATGGCATTAGGGGTTCGGGGTCCTACCAATGCCTTGAAAACACGAAAACAACTGCAAGAACTGGTCGACATTCTGGTACAGCATACAGCTGCTGCTGGCAGTGATGCTGCACAATTATCCACTCCCGAACGAATGGCACTAGGTGCGGTGTACGTCACCACCGAGTTACACATGCTGACAGATACCTCGCCAGGATACCATGATACATGGGCGTTTTTATCGAGTAGAATGGAAGACTGGAGACGGCTTGGCAATGGAAGTTTTGTTGGTGGCAGTCCGAGTCATAATACTGCTGCTACTACTGGTATTGGTGGTGGTTTGCTTCCGTCGAATGCCAGTGATGCACTGTTTGTGACATCCAGTGTGGCATCTTCATTAGTGGGAGGTGCTTTGAGTCTTGCCATGAATACGTCTCAACAACAACAACTCTTACAATCTCAACAAAGTATCTTTGGATTACCTCAGCAAGTGTTATCGGCTCTCTTTCAAAGTCAACATTCTTCAACAAATACTTCTAATAGCGACTGGCAAGGAAAAGCAACAGCACCTCCATCTAATTCTTCCACATCAAGTAAGGTGGATGGAACCATGCCGAATCACTATGACGTGCCTCGAAAAGATACCTTGTAGAAATTAGAAGGCCACGACTACGTTCTTAAACAGTCATGAGGCCTCACCGCACTTCTACCAACTGGCTACGTATGAATAGGTGATTCAAAATAGTCGCTAAATTATCATCATAGCAGTTCCTGTATATGAGCTAACGAAGTCGCAGAGCAGGGTAGTTTATTTTTAGCCACTCTTTTCGGCAGTGTCCCTACACGCTCTGAGTCCTTCTTACAATAATGGTTCGCAGCGAACGCCAGAACTACCATTTCTCAATGGCAGCGACACAATCTCCAATAGTAGCAGCTCCTCCCGTCAGACGTTGTGAAATTTCTGTGACCTCCTTCAAATTGTTGCGCAACAAAATATCCGCTTCGTGATATGCCCATTTCAGTAAATCGTACTTTTCCTGTGCCGAATCGGCTTCTAAAGTCCACCAAAGATCTTCCATGTTAATATTATTCTTTCCAGCATTGTCTTCCAGACGCTTTAAAAACCCGCTTGCTTCTCTTGGATCACTGCAAATTAATTGGGGATGTTTCTGACTCTCCATGGCGACCGGGGCCATCAACCAAATCAGAACTTTCAGTACACCAGAATAGCTCAACAAAGGATCCAAACTCATCGTCGTTCGATCTGGAGAATTGTCTTTGATACTCTGGGCAATTAAATAGGCAGCCTCCAAGGAATTGGGTTGAAAGGCGAAGCATGGCAAGCCCAAAACATAGGCAGCATACAACGCAGCAGCCTCGCACTGACATTCTCGCTCTGTATCGACGCTGAGCAGTCGAGTCAATCCCCGCGTTATGGTTCCTGTCAGCTTTCCACTTCCTAATCCCAACGGCAGGCTGCCCTTTTCGGGCATTTTCATTCGTTCCTTGTTGGCTTCGGAGGTATCCAACGACGATACTGCCACACTGGAGCCCATTTTCAAAACGTCATAAAAGTTGTCGACTACACCAACGGCAACAATAGAGAACCATATGAAATTGGTCACTGGGGTGATTTCGTCCATTCCAAAAATATTCGCCAAAAAGCAGATTCCAACAATTCCCAGTGTAAAAGCAGCACTTGTCACTTCGGCTGATCGATCATCGGTGGGAACATCTGGCAAAGAATTCAATCTCTCCCTTCGTGTTTTACGCGATCCATCAGGACAGACGACTCTTTGTGTGAGAGAGATTGGCATTTCTAAAATCGAGGATTGTAAAATACCGTACTGACTTAATCCACCAGGATTGCGAATCGCGAGTGCCAGCATATCTGCCATAATCAATGCATCTTGCGACTTGACAGTGGCCTGCATGATAGAAAGTGGAAGCAAGATACCGGTTATGAATGAAGTTCGAACAAGAACGAGCTCAGAAACAGTTTTGGACGTAACAAAACTTTCAACTTTTTAAAAGTAGCAACACCAATAAAAATGTATCGGGTCGAAGAAAGAAACTTACATCAATAAGGGCCATGAGAGACCGAGGACTGACAGAAATTTTACGCTGATTCATTTCTGTCAAGAGTGCAATAGGATCGTCCAATGTTGTACCCCTTTCGGCAGTAGTAGCAGAATTATCATCCAGTATTTTGGCACACAATCCCGTGAGTACAGCATCGTACTGATCCGATTCGTCTAGGGCGGTAAAGGCAGCGGCCAACTGAGATTTTCCCGTCATGGCAGCAGGAATAATACGAGACGAAAAAGAACCGTCCCCACTGTCGCCGCCATTGGGCATTCCTCCTCCCTCTCCTCCTCCTTCGATGGAGGATCGAAAAAATGTCGATGATTCTTCACCTTGCATATTACTGTCGGCAGCCAAAAATAGAATCGAAGATCTTCGTATTCGCGACCGTAGTTGTTGTGGTGGTGATGGTTGTAGCATCCAACCTTGACAAAAAGTGCGATCTGGAAGCACGAGAATAAGGGAACAGAGCCCCAGTACTCCAAAACCAAGCGGTTGTATCGAAAATCGTAATATCTTCATTCCTTTCGAGATTACGTTTCCTACGATACGTAGAATATTGTATTGTTTGCACGAAGAGGTGTAGAGTGTAGATCCTGGTCCTGGATTTGGATAAAGGATCAAAAATAATGGGAAAATCTTTTTAGAGACTGCTAATTTTTTAAAGGAGACACATCAACTTGCACTTTCTATCATCTTGTATCTCGGGGGTTCCAGTGTACTGTAGTACTCCTAGCTACGGGACGATGATAGTAGAGTACTTCGCTAGTATGATGAGACTGCAGTAGTAGTCTACTACCTGCTACTACTAGTAGCTACTACTAGAGAGTACTAGTCTACTACCTGGTACTACTAGTAGTACTAGTCGTCTACTAGCTACTACTAAGCTAGTAGTAGAAATCTTTGGTTTCAGGTTGTCAAGCAGACAATGACGTACGGTCAGGGATACAGTAGGGTTAAAGTGCTCGGAAGAAAATTCAACAGCAGTCGCAACTAACAACTCTTTACTATTTACCAGGTATTGATAACAGGTACTCTACGTACTGTAGCTGTCTGATACTAGTACTGTAGTAGGGAGTGCCGTACCTGGTAGTTCTTTGGTGCGGCACATCGAGATTATTAGCTAAGAAGTGCATGTCGTACCACTACTCTACATGGCACGGCAAGAGTCGTTTGCCATATCTTTGCTCGTTTTCGCAGCTTCTGAAAAATGTCCAGGTTTATTTTTCTCTAATTTTAAGGAATGAGCTCAAGCTTGCCAGTGGTTGACATCTTTTCCTTACGCAGCCAAGTGAAAAGGCTAAGAAGGACCCATCCTCGACTATTATTTTTGGAAGCCACACGAAAGAGATCGCTGGTGCTTTGTATAATGTACCAGGTACACTTCCAAAATATTTGCCTATGAGGTGTTTTGCCAAGTCCAAGATAATGCCGTTCCAGCGTGACGTTAATTGAAAAGGGAAACTAACGCAGGTTTCACGTATCTTCTCTTTGGTTCCTTTTCTATCCACAATCACTAGTCTACAGATAGTAGCAGCAAAAAAGGAGGCAAACTATGGCCCAGAAAAAATGGTTTTTCAATGTGTTTTTTAATTTTCGGCAACAAGAGACCAAAGGAATTTGTTCGTAATGTGCCAAGTTTCTTCCTCGTACCCAGCAAACCATACTACCTGCTACCTGCTACCTGCTACTGTACCCTATAGTAGTACATCAATAAAACTTGTTTCACAAAAATTGTTCGTGCTCTCGCACGAATCGAGCTCTCGAGATAGAGTAGGTCTACTCAATATTGGTGGAGTGCGTGTGATGTGTTATCACCAAACCAGGGATATGGCCACCCCGATGTGTGGTTATTACCGCATCAGAAGTAACAGGTACCAGGTACTGCGTGTACCAGGTACTGCGTACCTGGTAGCAGCAAGTACTCGAGTACTCGAGTCTCTAGTAGTACTAGTCTAGTAGTACTAGCTACTAGAGTAGTACTAGTAGGAGTACCTATCTAGTACCTACTACCGTACTACTGTAGTAGCTACTAGCTAGAGTATGGCGACTGCAGAAGTTGTTACACAGTATGTTCGCAATAATAGCATTGATTTTGCCCACTGAACAATCACAACCGATATTCTGAACACTACTAGAGTGGCTAGCTAGCTACTGTACTACACTAGTAGAAGTAGCTACCGTACTTCCGAGTAAAATTCACACAACCATTCGATTTTCCCATGAGGGGAAAAAGAAGTGATACCCAGCATCACCTTGTTGCAGGAGGAGGCGAAGGGTCAAGATAATACCTAGTAATAAGAAGGTGCAGTACGGCAAAATACTCAGGAAAATACTCGAGTACTCGTACAAATCAAGCAAGCAGCATAATACTTCAGTTCATAAATCAAGCGCGATAAACGTCCCTCTCGACTCTCGAACAATCTGCTGGCCAACTAACTAACTGGTCGATCAACGAAGTCAAACCAAACCAAACCAAACCAAACCACATCGCACCTCATCCAAAACAAGACTTTATAATCACGAACCACAAATCACGATGGCGGCTGCAACAACGACGACAACAACACACGGGAAAAATGCTCCCCTCCTTCCGGACAGGTACCTGACGGAGGATTCCGAATTGGGTCCCTGTTTGCAAAGTCATTTTACCGCTCAAGCTCTTCGTACTCCGAATCGCATTGCTGTGAAAGGAAACGGTGGCGATGATGGTTGTAGTCATGCTGACATCACCTACCAGCAATTGCACCAAGCCACGGATCGATTAGCCGTCATGCTGTTGCAAAAGGGCGTGACCAAAGATCACTGCGTGGCCATTTTTATGGATCGTTGTCACGAATACGTCTTGAGTTATATTGGCATTCTCAAGGCTGGTGGAGCCTATTTGCCGTTGGATCCGGCCTATCCGAAGGGACTGTTGCACAGCGTCCTGGACAATGCCAAACCCACCGTGGTATTATGTACGCCCGGCTTTGAAAGTCGATTGCCGGCATCTCAGGTCCGCATCGTTCTGACGACGGAGTGGGACGACTGTCTAGAAACCTTTTCTCCTGCCGTGATGGAATCCGAACTTGCCAAGGTGGACAATCAGGACTTGGATTCCCTAGCGTACATTGTGTACAGTAGTGGTACAACAGGAAAACCCAAGGGAATTGCCTGTCCTCATCGCGGATCCGTCTTTTCGTACCAGTACCGACACAAACAGATTCCCTACATTGAAGATGATACCACCACCAACGATAACGAGATTGAAGTGGAAGCCTGTAATGTCTTTTTTGTTTGGGAAATGTTGCGACCCTTGATGCGGGGACAGATCTTGGTCGTCATTCCTGACAGTGTCATTTACGATCCGCCTCGTTTGACCGCGTTTTTGGAAGAGCATAAGGTGACTCGTATGCTTTTCACACCCAGTTTGTTGGAGGCCGTTTTGGATGCGCACGGAAATTTGACTTCCAATCCTGGTGCAGGCAATGCCCAGGGCTCTTTCACTGGTCGTGGTAGCCATCACAGTCAACTGGACTTGTGTTCCCGATTGAAAACTTTTAAGACGTTTGTCTTATGTGGAGAAGTTGTTACAGTGGCTCTTCAAGAGCGCATCAAGAAGCTTCTGCCTCACGTCAGAGTCTGGAATTTGTATAGTGTCAGCGAATGTCACGATGTAGCAGCTCTCGAATTGACGCACGGAAATTATAGCAGTCGCAAATACTGTCCCGTTGGAAAATTGTTCAACGGAGTGGAAGCTAGCGTCATGGAACAAGTCAATCTTGATGACGAATCTCCCCTACCAGAGCTCGCCACAAAGGCCATGGGCGAAGAAGGAGAGCTGTAAGTACACATGTTGTTTTCCCCGATTGTGTCGCACATTGCAGTCACCTAAACCTTTGTCGTTATTGATATTGTATTATGTTTTCCCCTTTATTTCAGGTACGTGGCAGGTCCCACCCTCGCCCGGGGATATGTTGGCAAAGAAGCTCTCACAGCCCAACGATTTCCCATTATCAACGGAGTCCGCCATTACAAGACGGGAGATCGGGCTCGCGTCCTGCCCAATCGAGAATTGGAAATTATGGGTCGCTGCGACAGTATGGTCAAGGTCCGTGGATACTCGGTGGAGTTGCGAGCCATCGAAGCTGCCATCATGTCCTTGACAGAATTAGTCTCAAGCTGTGCCGTTGTCGTGCAAGGTGATGAGGGCGAAGATAAGTTCGTCATTGCCTACATTGTTCTGACCAAAACGAATGATGCAACTTGTCGTAATGTCCGATTGGCTCTCAAGGCCAAATTGCCCCATTACATGGTGCCTGCCTTTTTAGTCGATATGGAAGAATTGCCAACTCACGAAGTTTCGGGTAAACTTGATAAAAGGGCCCTTCCTAAGGTAGACCTATCGACTGGACAAGTGGAGGGTCGGGTCATCTCCGGCAAAGATGCCGATTGTACCGCTCCACGGAACGTGACGGAAGCAACACTTCACGCTATATGGTGCGAAATTATGAATTTGCATCAAATCGACGTCGTGTTCGACTCTTTTTTTGATATTGGTGGTCATTCCTTGTTGGCTGCGCGATTGGTCCAACGTGTTCACGCCGAAATGAATGTGGAGATCAGTGTCGTTGAATTGTTCGCCAACGCCACCATTGAAGGTTTCGCTAGTCTGGTTCTACAAAAACAAAGCGGCGCTGCCATTGGTACTGCCAAAGTTGCACCCAAGCGGGTCGTTGATCTGGTTGAGGAAGTTAAGAATTATG
>Ga0100392_1004595_pt1 | contig 12334 bp, 8 predicted proteins | sample CryGeymeta201516_FD_81548 | JGI IMG/M metagenome (GOLD analysis project Ga0100392, IMG submission 81548) | Groundwater microbial communities from Crystal Geyser aquifers in Utah, USA - Crystal Geyser metaG 2015-16 | ecosystem: Environmental > Aquatic > Deep subsurface > Groundwater | place: USA... | reverse complement strand
GGCTACAATGTGATGTGATCCCTATCTCCAAGACTTGGATATATGAATCAAGGGGACCAAATTAAGCCCAGGTGGACTGCCATAGGACTCAGGAGTTAGGTCTCTCTCTATTAGGTCGTGTGCTTATGCCTGCTTCCTATACACACACACCACTAGTCTCTACTCTAGTCATAATATCTAATATTTATCTAATAGTCTCCACACTAGCCTTTTACGATAGTACTCAACTACAGCAGTACTACTACTACCGTAGTACTCAACAAGTCGTAATCGGTAGGATCTAGCAAGTAGGAGTAGGTCTAGTATGCACGAATTTCTGATCCAGGCTAAAACATAAAAGATTGATATTTCCCCATATTGTTATGGAAACGGTAAACGCCATCTAAGCCATCATGGAGCAAAAAACGGAGGCTACAAAAAAACAAAGGAGCTGAAACGCCAGTACGCATAGTTAGTGCCAGCGTTGCTCTTCATTGTGATTTCGTACTGTCCATCCGCATTTGGTTTCCACACAGGCCCATTGGCATTCTTTAGAACATAACATTGTTGCATATCGGAGGCTTCGGTCACGAGTTCGCCATTGATGCGTATTTCTAATGTTCCGTATTTTCTTTTAATTTCCTGATCACTTGGCAAAACCTGATTTTTTTTGGGTCTTCTCCGCCATCCGAAGTAATCGTGCATGTCACCTTCGCCGCAATTACCCCACAAGCACTGACGCACACATAACAACAGCGGCAAGAATTCACAGATGTGAGAACCATTTTCAAACAGACACCTGCACACTGCCGTGTATTGAACAGATGTGCGTCGTGGACACTCCGTTAACTTACCTTCTTCAAGCATGCTAGAACGTAGCCCTTGCTCTTTGATGCGTCGAACTCAGTGTAGTGTTTCTTTTCAGATTTGTTCGGTAAGATTAACGATTTCTGACCTTGCAGAGATGACATAAAAAAGTAATCTTTGTAATCTAAATTGGTGGGCTCGTCGCATACTTGACGATCTTCATGTGCAGCCACCAGCACCAATTGACCATTTCTGCCTGCTCGAGGATCCTTATATTCGACAGCTCCTTCTTTTCGGGTTTCCTGTTCCATCACTTCAGACTCTTTACTGATAGGATACTTCCAGGATGATTCGTAATTTTGATCGAAAATAGTTCCCGTTGTCGTAAAGTTCTCTGTCAAGAACCCTTGGAAACGAATCTCCGCCGGTAAAATAGCTGTATGACAGAAAGCCGTCTCCTTGTAAAATACCTCCATATCTACGTCAGTCAAATGTGTATGCCTGTCGTTGTCTTGCCATCCTACCTCCAACTGGCGTTTGAAAGGCTCTGGTATTGGCGACGCAAAGATGTTATCATAATCCTTTTGTTCTTCTTGATCGAGAGCTTGTAACTTTTGCTCGAGTCGACGTTTCATATCCTCCAACGTTTCGCTCTCCTTGGTTTCTGTTGTTTCCATGACAACCATTTTTTTTAGGGCATCTTCAGCGGCATCTAAATGGACCATGGCTAACAAATTTCCGTTCAATGCGTGTTCTTTCCAACCAGGATGCCACCCTGCTTTAAATTTTCGATTGGCGCAGATGGTCGTATTGTACTTGTGCTCTTTACAACCTGGCTCGCCATCTTCGAGCCTGCCGCCACATATAAAATACTGGATATAGGGGGGCATTTGGTCGATTTCAGCATCCGACTTGCCAAACGTGTTGGGAATCTTATTAATAATTTTTTGAAAGTAGGCATAGTCCCAATCCATGGTTGTCAATCCCAAGTCCTGAAATACCTTGGGAACAAACTCAGCCTTTTGTGAGTGAAGTGTAAAAAAGGCAGGACGATAACGAACATTTCCGGGCTGTGAAACTGAATCGGCAATCTTGGAAAGTCCTGCCGCATGGTACACGTACATGATCATTTTCCAGGGGGCGCGTCCATCGGTCATTCCATAATCCCAACTGAAAAAGTCCACATCTCGCCCAAAAACGGAATTGTAACAGAGTGCAATCTCATCGGCACTTGCCGTTCCTCCCATGGCATAATTCTTGGCTACAAAGTCGAGTCCAATCTCTTGAAAGATGGGCGCAATGGCTTCACCCATTCTGGCGGTGTAGGATTCGTGAAACATATTGCCGTGACCTGCCGAGGCACTGTGAAAGGAACAAGAAAAATAATGGTTTGTGGTGAGAATCAAAGTTGTAACAATCCAAAAAGTGAGAAAGACGACATGGATAATCGATATCTACTGAGCGAAATCAACATTCCATTCCAGAAACAACAGTGCGTCTGTCGCCTGTCCTGTTGCCTGTTGTACTGTTGTGCATGATATATATGATGCAACAACCCAGATTAAGAAACGACAAAACAGATTCAAAAAAGTGTGTACCTGTGACCACCTGTAGCCCACGTAAATTTCGAATACAACCCGTTATTGTTGCTGTTGTTTTCATTCCTCAAAAATCGACTGTCACCACCACCTCCTTCCTTCTTGGCACACTCATCGAGACAAATAGGTTTGACATGGAGCCGTTCTTCCAAAATATTTAATCGAATTTGCAACAGCTTGATCAGCCACTTGCGCACCAATCGATCCCAGGCTGGACCTGGTGGACCTGTCGGCTTTCGATCCTTTGCCAAAAGTTTGGGATCCTTCCAGAGCATGTTCCGTCCGACACTGGTTCTCTTCGAGGTGGTTGTATCGTCAAAAACAAATTCTTTAGGTTCAAACACATTTAGGTATGTATCGTTTCCATAGTTTTTCTTAAGCGTATTTTCTACCCAATCTTTGCGCTTAGCCTCGAAGCGTTGCAACATCTCAGAGGGCTTCAAGATATCCGCTCCGTCAAAGTATGTAAGATCCTTGAAGGAAGGATTCTTACATTTTTTTTCGCATTCGCTGCTTCCTTTGACAGATGTCGGAATCAACAATATGGCTGAGTATGCAGCCAATACAGCTAGCACGATCTTTGTCATCATCTTCATGTTATTATCTTGTGTTATTATCTTGTGTTATGATATGATATGATATGATTTGATAAGATATGATTTGATACGATATGATACGATACGATACGATACGATACGATACGATACGATAATATTACGTTATTATGTTATGAAAAAGATAATATTATTTATTATTGGAATGCAATGCAGATGTGACCGTGGGTTGTTTTATGGGTACCAGGTACTGTAGCTAGTAAGTACTACTACTACTAGTAGTAACGGTAGTAGACTTCTTGAATGATTACTGGTACCAGGTAGTACTAGTAGCTGGTTTGTAGTAGGCGCCTAGTACCAGGAGTAGTATCAGTAGTACTGTGGCCTGCTCAGCAATGTTATTACTGTACTCATTTGGATTTAATAATATGATTCTCGGAATTCAGTCCGCGTTTTACTCGAGAATTTCCAAAAAGTTACGGTACCAGGAGGGTACGGTACGGTAGGACTGGTAGTCTACCTGGTACCACTCGTAGTACCTGGTAGTATTGTTGATTCACGAATAGGAGTACCAGGTACGAATACTGTACCGTACGTCGCAGCATAGCAGTACGAGGTTGAAGAGTGTACCTGGTACCTGGTAGTACTCAGCTCCATTCTGAAGAAGCTGCATTCCTAATAAGCAACAATAATACTGGTACTTGCCAATTTTCATCCATGTGCAAAGACAACAGCAATCTCAAACAGTACTACTAGTAGCTCTAGCTAGTAGTAGTAGTCCTACTAGCTCCTAGCTAGCTCTACTAGAGTCTACAATACTAGACTAGTACTCAGTAGTACCGCATTGTACAAACTTTAGGGATGACATGCATCCTGGAAAGCACAGTTGTTCAACTAAAATACCAGTACTCGGAAGCCAGACGTGTAGATTTTCTGATAATATTGTTCAGAGGGATGCAATGTGAAAAAAGAACAGCTGCCATAATACTGGTAGTTATGCGTAAGTCACCTGGCATGACACTTTGCTTTTCCCCAGCCCATACTAATACTTATTACCAATCGATTCAAACAATGATAAGAAAGGCGAACGACTATTAGTACCGCACTAGACTACTACCGTACTTTTTGGCAAATCTGGAGAAAGAAAAACGCATCTCCTGCCGCGGACTGAGCGATTGGGCTCCACGCTGCGCTGCGCTGCACCACGCTAGCGATCTTTGAATTGTTTCCCAGGCAGGTTGGTGTCAATCTACCGACTACCATGGGAGACTTGCTTTGTGTGCAAAGGAGCAATTGCTGCAATAAGCCAAAGCAATGATGCTGAAGGGACGATTTATATTTTATATGTCGTGCTTATAGCGTTCATGTTTTTTCATCTATACTACTACTATTTCTGCTGAATTCGTTCAGACAACCAAGTTTCAGCTCGTGGCTGGTTTGATCGCATCCCTTGGTCTGCGAGGGTGGGACGTGGGACAGACAGTCCAATGCTAAGCTGCATCTTCAGAACATTCGTTGTCCTCTCTTAGGGGTTAATATAATAAATGTATGCATATGATTATATAGTATATAGAAAGTACGTACAGTACTTTCCTCTGTGGATTCTGCGTGGATGTTGTCCAAATAATATTCTCATGGAAGGCAATTTTTAGTACATGCTATTCTCTCCGGCTAGCGTTTTCGTTTGTTTCCAGTATTCTTCTTCTTGCCTTTCTTGAGCTCAATAAGTTCGCCGTCCGTACTCTTTAGCACACCGTTGCTTCCGTCGAACAAAGCATTCCGCTTGACACCCTCGTTCATGGTTAGGGTATAATTGTCAATTTCTCTGTTGCCTTCATATTCGCTAGGTGAAACGTTGTCGACGACGCCGTCTTCTGTCGTAATGTAGCGCAAAATGACCCGATCTTCGTTTTTGCGACGGTACAAAATTACGTTCCGCATGACTCCGTCCTCGTTTTCGTACAGATCGTCACGTGAAATGCATCTCATGGTCGAAACATCCAATTCATTCGTGGTTTGCGAGAGAATGTCCAGTTTAAAATAATTGTTGGGATTCTTGGCACTGTCGGCTATGAATTCATCGCGAGTGTAAGGGACCTTGGATCCCGGCTTCTTGCCGTATCGTTTGGATTGTATCTTCTTGACAAAGCTATTCAACGATCCTTCGCCTAAAAGACGAGAAACATCCCTGATTGTAGTTTGTTCAATGTACCTCGTCAAGAGCCGGAGCAGGTAGGCTCGTTCGTATGTTCCAATTCCATCTGAAATCCACAAACAGGAAACAATTTGTGTGGCGAGCGTTGGTCCATTGTACTGACTGTCTGGCATGTAGGATTCGATCGTTCCAGTGGAAGGAGTTCCCGAAAAGAACAGTATGGTACGTGGGCCCGATGTTTTTGGTCCTGCATGAACAACACTTCCCGGCAAAGAGGCCAGCGTTCCCACCGGTATTTTTTTCTTGGTGATCATGCGAGCCTTTAGTTTCTGTTCGGGATGAAGAACATTTCCAAAGCAACCGATCAAAAATGGGACCGCGTCGTGATTTTTCAAAGCATTCACAACAGCCGGTGGAACATTGGGACACTGGCCATCGCAAAATACATCCGTGGTTTCCCAAAGATGAATCACGTCATCTGGCGTAGAAATGGTTTCTAAGCTATTAGTATGCATGTCTTCTTGTCCTGTTGGTTCTACAAAGTACGTTCCTTCGGTTCCATCCGATACAAAGAGACCAAATTGATAGTTTGGCAATACCAGATCAATGTGAGGTGTTTGGGCGGGACATCTGTACAAGGACACTAGGAGGGAGAAATTTTGAAATTCGTAATCGATCTTGTTGTTGTTCTTGTCGGTGGTCAATCGAGGATCCATCTTGGCCTGAAGACGACAGTAATTTAGAATATAATCCTTGGCTTCAATGGCAGTTGGAACTGTTTTCAGTTGTGCGCACACGATTTCATCAAAGCAAGTGGATTCTTTGTCGATAGCATCGACAAATATTTCGATTCGTTCACCTTCAATGATGCGAACGGAATCATTTTCTGGATGTTGTTTCATAAAATTCATAATTTTGGTTTGAACCTTTTCGAGCTTGAGATGGTGATCAATTTCCTTCAAGATGGTAATGACTACAGCAGCATCAGTAGCAGCCGTCGTCGTCATAGGTGCAGTATTCGCAGAGGTGGTAGTCGTGGACTCAGTCAGCAAAGGAGGATACACGAGACACATTCCTGTTTCCGGATCACCAAGCTGTTCGATACGCGTCGATGCTGTTTGTGCTGGTGGCATTTCTGTAGCACTATCACGCTGATGTTTCGAGGAAGTAGTATCACCAATAACATTACCACTATGAGTGCTTGCGATTGTTGTATCGCTTTGATTTGATTCCATCAAGGTACGATTTCTGTTGCTGTTGCTGTTGGTGTTGGAAGCGTCCCAGTCCGCACTTTTACTACTTAGAATGCTGTTATTATGGTGAGTATAGGCAGCAGTTGCGGTAGTAGAAATACCACTCATATCAGAAGCAGAAGTAGCGCCTGATGGATCTCCTTTTCCTTCCACGGGCTGCTGCTGCTGCTGCTGCTGCTGCTGCTGCTGAATCTTGCAAGAACTGTTTTCTGATACCAATGGTTTTCCTGAAGAAGGCCCAAGAGGCACGGCCAAAGAAGGCGCCGACATCATGAGCGTAGAAAAGGTGTTTTTTTTTTCGTTGGACGCCCAAAAACGACAATTCGTGTGGCGTATTGCGCGTGGTGTACTGTGTACTTTTGTAGTAATCAATGACTACTGTAGAATTTTCGTCTTCTTTTTGAATCAAGACAAGCTGATTGACAGGTCAAGCTCAAAACTTACGAGTAGCGCTGTTTGTTGTTATGAAAGTTATATTGAAAGAGTAGACTACTGGCCCGGCACCACTGCTTGTAGCTTTTCAGAATAAGGGTGGTTGAGAGTTGAGAATACTATGGCGTGGTGCCGTACTTGTTGCTAATTTTTTCGTCTTCTGCAATAACGTACTCTACGAGTAACTGTTGCTAATTCTCCTAACAGCAGCTAGCTAAGTCGGTACTAATGTATTCCAGTGCTACTAGTAGCTAGTAGTAGCAACTGTTACTACTCCAGCTAGCTAATACCTCGCACTACTACTACTAGCTAGACTACTCTACTACCAGAGTGGTACCTGGTACCTTAGTACTATTCAATACCTGGTAATAGCTACTGTATCAGGTACCCAGCTAGAGAGTCGCGAATTGCTTGTTGTCAGCGAGAGAGAGTACAAATAGCTATAGAGGCGAGTACTAGCTCGCTACTATAACTGTAGAAGAGGATCCACTAGTAGTACTAGAGTATTAGTACAAAATTGCGTGTACTGGTACCAGGTTACCGGTAGTACCTGCCTGGCTGTACTCTGTGTTCTTCTGATGATGCGCTGGTTTCTGAATCATGATTCGATGCAGCTGTTAATCTAACTTCTACGTGGACTCAAGGTGCTACAGCTAATGTAGCCCTCCTTTGAACAATGCTCTACTGCTATTCTAGACTACTACCTGGTAGCTTGGATTAGCTAGTGTAACTACGATTAAATCTTTCCTCTCAGCACTGGACTACGAGTAGAGCAGGCGAAGTAGCCGAGTTAGAGCCCTCTCTCTCTCTCTGCCCCTGGGTGCTGATGGCCTGCCTGAAGCAAGGGGAAAATGTGCAAGCAAAAACAAAATTCATGCTTTCCTTACGGCTGGGGGCAAACAACAACTCTTACTGGATTCTACAACTGAACTAAAAAGTTGAAACATAATAAGTTTCTTCAAATAATCGTGCTTCTGTGACATTAATAATTCATTTACCAATCCAACATTCAGCCAAAATGAGCTTGTCATCATTACTCGATGAAGCAAAAATGTATTCCGGGTGAGGATTGAACTCTGTAGGATAGCAGGAATCTTGGTGTGAGTGTTCATCCGCACAACTCCTCCCATGTTAAGATTCTGTTGTTGACGTACCACGACCTTCTCGGTGTAAACGAGACGTCATAACCACTAGACCACCAGAACATTACTAATATAACAGCACTAAGCAGCAAAATTTTAATATACAAACTTTTTAAAAAGATGTATATACTTATTTTAATTAGGCTGTAGAGTACTACTAGCTAGTAACACTATTAGATAAAGTACGAGCGAGTGAATAGCTACGAGTGTTTAGCTACGAGTGTTTAGCTACGAGTGCATAGCTACGTGTGCATAGCTACGTACTATTGCCTAGTAGTAGCAGAGTGCACATGAAGTGTCGCTAGGTCAAATAGGACTCCGCTAGTAGTACATAATAAGTCTTGTTAGCAGCTAGAGAGCGATGTTACAGCTTTTGTCTTTATTCATGTTGAATTGCATCTTGTTGGGGAACGAACTTCTGCTACTAGTACTACAGAGAAAAGACTCATCAGGGTGCTTCTCGCTCTCCAATATTGGACCCAATAGCATTGCTTGGTGGCTTATTGCGACGACCCTCGTTTCGATCCCATGTCCTCGTAAATTCGATCAGTCCTTACGAGACTATTTGGGTTTGTTTGCTCGCCAAAAGTGTACTTTATTATTTAGGAAACGATATTTATATTATTACGATGACGTGCCACACGAAACAATAAGAATGACGACGAGACGAGCTCCCACACTATTTGTAGCTTGTAGCAGCCGTCTAAGTCATCCAGCCATTCAATCGACTAGCCAGCCAAGCCAGCCTTCGTCATTCATCGTCGTACATCCTTGTACTAGTAGAGAAAGAGTCTATGCTGATTTGATTATACTAGTCGGCGGCATATTGCAGCACTTCTATTCTGAAGGAATTTCCAATTTCAGCACGGTTGCTTCTGAAAACTCAGGAGCGTGAATAAGAAAAAAAAGGCAAAGAAAAGCCTTCAGGGAAGACCTGAGTACTACACAAGATTGCGGCGGGTATTTTAGTTGTATGAATGATCAGTTTTAAAAACGACTTGGTAGATCCGCGCACGTTCATTTGGGATTGTGTTGCCAAACAGAAACCAAAGTTGCAAAGTTTGAAAGATAAATCCTACTGTCGACTCGCGCGTAGTCTTTTGGATTAATATTTACGAGGATGTCAAGAAACAGAAGGCGCGGGAAAGGGAGTCTCGGGACTCGGCGTCACTTATTTTGCGATGCTTTTCTTTAAACGTAGCCATCGCCACCACCACAACAAAAATGGTATAAGCAGCAACAGCAACCGTTACAATCCAGACAACGAGAGTCCATCCTCATCATGTTGCAATCGCTCTGTTGAAAACCAAGTCGCGACACGAGAAGTATCTCTTCGTGAGAAAAACAACATCATTCAAGAACTGCAAAACAAGCAAATTGAGCCGGTTGTGTTCGGGGCTGTGCAACGATGAATAATCCCCCGATTCTTTCGGTTTGGATACAAGCATGTCCGTTGTTACGAGTGTTTCCTCCTCCTGTTGTTCTTCTTCGCTGTCGTCCGTCTACGATATCCAGTATTTGTGTTCTTGTTGACAGCGATCATCTCAAAAAAGAAGTAATCATCTCAAAAAGAAGAAACATGTTCTGACGGTGGAACTGGCGGTGTCTCGTTTTGCAAGAGATGAAGTCACTGGACAAACTCTCAACGTTCAAAGCTTGGAATGTCAGCTCTAAGAACAGCGCTGTTTTGTTCAACAATTGCAACAGCAGCAACTGGACAAAGCAAAGCAAACCAATCCAATCAACGAGTACACGACCAAAATACTTTACCCAATAAACAAGTCTTGTACCAACAAAGGCTCTGTTTTTCTACGGTGCCAGCAGCAGAACAGGAATCAAGTACAGTTGTTTGGTCGTCAATCACTTTTTTTGACGGAACAAAATCAATGAAGCCACTATAGAAACTGTCCATGATAAAATGAATATACATAAAATGATGGCACATTTTTGTTTTCTCCCAATAAAATTACTGTTGGATGTCGGATACCGACAATTGCCAAGAGCAATAATCAGTACTCTACTACTTCATTCGTACGGAGGACAGAGGAGTATTTCATATGTCTATTTGGTGCAGTACGTTAAGGGTGGCAACGTGTCGGAAGCAGTGTGCTTGGTACTTTACTTTGATCCGATCGCCTTGGATCGTTGATACGGATCGTTGGTTACCTGTATCTCTCGTTGATGCCGTTGTTGTGTGTAACTGACTTCCAGTGCTATGTCGTTGGTCCTGGGGATACCAATCCCCGACCAGCGGGCGCCATGAGCACCTAAGTACTGTCTCTTGTTGTGGTGGACATCGTCGTCATACCATCGTCGTGATTCATGAACGAAGCAATTGTTGGGTCTCGACTAGGACTGTGAACTGTGAATACTAATTGACAACTGACAGCGATTATGCGGTGAGTGGGTGCATGATGGGAACTTTTTGGAGCACACAACACCAAATACACGAGCTAGTATTCCCTTCTTTTGACAAGTCTTGTCCTGTCAAGAACGGAAACATGCACGTGATTCCAAGAAAAGTATGCGCGAGCATCTTTACTTCTTTGTTCTACTTTCGTCATGTCGCGATATCTAGTCCAAGTCCGATGCTGCTGCTTGTCGTCGACTTGGAATAGAGAGAACACGTCGTCCTCGTGCCATCGTTAGTGTCACCGCGACTGAAAATGACGGTTACTGTGGGAAAGTTTTCCCACTTCTTGAATGTCCAAGACATTTTAATCGACGAGGGGAGTGCGGTAGTCACTTCCCTGTAAGGTACGTTCTGTTCAAGCAATACGATAAAATAATACTTCTCTGATTTGACCCGCCACTGCCGAAGAAAACAGTACAGTAGAATCTGTTCTCCTGCTTGAAGCTACGTAGCACCACAGCAAATACATTTTTTCGTACCGTTGTGTAATGTATTTGTACAAGCAAAGAATTTTTTTGATGATCTTCACCGTACAAGAATGTGAAACCTTACTTTCTTGAAATCAACTGATTTGTTCTCCGATGGGGTGCCAGTATAGAAGCCCTCCAGTGTAACAGCAATTATGGTCGATGTAGCGACAACCCTCCACCAGCCAACCATTTGGTTGAGAATGAATATCATTATCATCACCGACGACAACAACTGCTACCAGGGGTGTACCGCGTGAACCAGAAAATATTTTTTTGAGCAGTCACCGAAAAAAGAAGAGACATTGTTTTGAGTTCAAATGGTGGAACGTCTACTTTGACGTTCGAATGCGTTCTCTCTTGTCTTGGGAACTTGTCGTCATCGACATGGTCATCGTAACCTCGTTGGCTAGTACTCAGTGCTGCTCTAGTACTCCCAATACTATTACCTACTCTATGCACAATGGTAAAGTCGTAAAACACTACATGAGCTAGCTAGAGTAGTTAAAGTAGTTGTAGTACTATTTTCCACAAAGCTTGAGGACGTCCGTACACAGACCGTAAAGTTCCTGATCGTTCATTTGTCGACCGATACGTTCAAAGAGTTGAAAACTGCTGATTGCCTTGACAGCATCCAATGATCCCATAAGATCCGTTAAAGTCCGTTCTGAATGCAACAGCTGATGTCGAATCAATCGTAACAAGGTCAAGTAATTTTGTCGTAAATTAACAACGGTTCTTCTTTCTTCCTGCTGGTGGTTGTGGTTGTGGTTGTGGCTGTGGTGCTGCTGCTGCTGCTGCTGCTGGTGGTCATGAATAGTAGTGGTGATTGATGTAGTAGGAAACGTCAAATAGGCAACGACGGCGTCATCTCCCCTGAGTGCGTAGGCTCGATTCGTAGAAGATCCAAGTTCTACACCATCTACGATGTAGGGAGCCGTCGGTAGCAAAAACCACGACCAACAAGATTCCTTCCGACCATTTTTGATTTCTTCTATGGCTTGCCAAAAATATTGTTCGTGATGGTAAACAAAACGACATTCGATATTGTGTGGATCTCCGTCTCTTTCTTGTTCCTCCGAGTCATTGCGACGGCGGCGGCTAGAACTAGTACTACTCGTAGTAGTAGCAGTAGTAGTAGCAGTAGTAGTACTACTGCTGGTTGTAGTGTTCTTCTTTTTCTTTGTTGGTGGCTGTTGCTTCGTGGAAAGATCTGGTAATGCTGTTGAGGATGAGGGTCTTTGCTGCTTTGACAACCACAACAACGAGGATGGTTGTTCTGGAGGATTCATTGTTCAATACTACTTAGTCGATGTTGTTTCGTTTTTTGCTACAACTCAGCTCCAGCTCCAATATTGGCTCCGTATCGATTATTGAAAGAATGATAGCTGGCAGTATTATATTTGAGAACTAAAAGGCGGATGATGAATGGAGGGATAAATGAATGGATCAACAAAGAGAGGTGGAGGAAAGTTAGTTGGAAGGTCGTGTCGTGAGTAACTTTTGTTGCTAGTCTAGTAGACTACTCGCAGTT
>Ga0100392_1004594_pt1 | contig 12335 bp, 5 predicted proteins | sample CryGeymeta201516_FD_81548 | JGI IMG/M metagenome (GOLD analysis project Ga0100392, IMG submission 81548) | Groundwater microbial communities from Crystal Geyser aquifers in Utah, USA - Crystal Geyser metaG 2015-16 | ecosystem: Environmental > Aquatic > Deep subsurface > Groundwater | place: USA... | reverse complement strand
TGGAGGAGATAAAGAAGGCTGGAGGGGAGGCCGTGGCCGACTACAACTCTGTAGCAACTCCTGAAGGAGGGGAGGGGATAGTTCAAACGGCAATCAAGGCCTTTGGAAGATGCGACATACTGATAAATAACGCAGGGATTTTGAGAGATAAGACCCTTGCCAAAATGGAGCCTGAGACCTGGAATGCGGTGATGGATGTGCATCTTAAAGGCGCTTACAATGTGACAAGACCCGCCTTTGAGAAGATGAGGGAGGGAAGATACGGAAGGATCATCTTTACGACATCGGCAGCGGGGCTCTATGGCAATTTCGGGCAGGCGAACTATTCTGCCGCCAAGATGGGGCTTATAGGATTTATGAACACGGTAAAGCTTGAAGGTGAGAGGCACAATATCAAGGTAAACACCGTGGCCCCGATAGCAGGCACGAGGCTGACTGAGGACATACTGCCTCCCGAGATATTTTCCAAGCTCAAACCTGAGTTTGTCGCCCCGATGGTGCTCTTTCTTGCAAGCGAGCAATGCCCGGTCACAGGCCGGATCTACAACGCGGGAATGGGATATTTCAATAGAATTGCCATTGTGACGGGAGACGGAGCTGTTCTTGGAGACGGTGGCGAGATCACAACACCCGAGGCGGTTGCGGCGGCAATGGGAAAGATCAAATCCCTTGATGGGGCTAAGGAGTTCGGAAGCGCCACAGAGGCCTTCGGCCCAATGCTTGAAGCCTTCAACCCGAAAGAGCAGGCCAAGGCAGAGGGAGCTACCCAGGATTTGAGCGTTAAGCGGATATTCGAACGTATCCCTGACGCTTTTCAGGCGGACAAGGCCGCTGGAGTCAGCGTGGTATTTCAGTTTGAGATCTCCGGACCTACGGGAGGCTCCTGGAATGTTACCGTAAAGGATGGGACGTGCAACGTTGCGGAAGGCAAACACCAGTCTCCAACCACCACCATTAAGATGAAGGATGAGGACTTTGTAAAGCTCATCAAGGGGGAGTTGAAGGCCATGGCCGCCTATACAGGAGGAAAGCTCAAGATTGAAGGTGATCTCATGAAATCGCAGCTAGTTGAAAAGCTCTTTAAGTTTTGATGGACTTTTTACGAAGCCATCAGTTTTAGCCGCGGCATAAGGAGGAAAGACATGATCGGAATAGTTTCTTACGGGGGCTACATCCCGCGTTTAAGGCTCAACCGTATGAGCATTGTGCAGAACATGGGATGGTTTGCGCCCGCCATTATTATGGTGGCCCAGGGCGAAAGATCCTTCTGCAACTGGGATGAGGACACAATCACGATGGCCGTTGAGGCATCGAGAGACTGCATAAAGGGGTGCGACCGCTCACGGATTGACGGAATGTATCTGTGTTCCACCACTCTTCCCTTTGCGGATCGCTCGTGTGCAGGGCTTGTCAAGACCGCCCTCAACCTCAAGGATGAGATAATGGCGGAGGATTTCACAACTTCACTCAGGGCAGGGACAAGTGCCCTGGTTACGGCCTTTGAGACAGTGAAAAGCGGGGATAGACGTAACGTCCTTGTCACTGCATCGGATAAGCGCGAGGCCAAATCCGCTTACTTCTATGAGATGTGGTTCGGAGACGGCGCAGCCTCCGTTCTTGTGGGGGACACGGATGTGGCTGCGGAATATCTGGGATCATACAGCATCGCCTGCGACTTTGTTGATCACTACCGGGGAGCCCAGAAGATCTATGACTACATGTGGGAGGAAAGGTGGGTGAGGGATGAGGGATATTCCAAGATCATCCCGCAGGCGGTGAATGGACTTTTGAGCAAACTTTCCATCTCCATGGACGATGTAGATAAACTGGTTTTCCCCTGCTTTTTCAAGGCCGAGCATCGCGCCATAGCCAAAAAGCTCGGGGCTGGACCTGAAAAGGTAGCTGATAACCTCCATGAGGTATGCGGAGAAACAGGGGCGGCTCATCCCCTGGTGATGCTGGTCAAGGCACTTGAGGAGGCAAAGCCTGGCGACAGGATTCTTCTTGCGGGCTTTGGGCAGGGCTGCGACGCCCTTTATTTCAGGGCTACTGACAGTATCTCCGGAATCGCTTCTCGAAGGGGTGTAAATGGCTCCCTTGAAAAGAAGCTTGTAACGGACAACTACGCCAAGTTTCTCAAGTTCAGAGGCCTTATCGAAACGGAGATGGGCATAAGGGCCGAGGCCCCGACCCAGACGGCCATGACGGTTTTGTGGCGCAAGAGGAAGATGATCACGGGGCTTGTGGGCGGAAGATGCACGGCCTGCGGAACCCCGCAGTTTCCAAAGATGGATATCTGCGTCAATCCCGACTGCGGGGCAATTCACACACAGGAAGACTACGAGTTTTCGGAACTGGGCGCCTCAGTAAAGAGCTTTACAGGGGATCTTTTGGCAGTGTCGGTTGATCCGCCAGCCATATACGGAATGATTCAGTTTGACGGAGGCGGCCGCTTCATGGCCGATTTTACGGACTGCGAACTCTCCGAGGTAAAGGTGGGCCAGAAGGCAAGGCTGGTTTTCAGAAGACGCTACATTGATAAGGAAAGGGGTTTTACCGGCTATTTCTGGAAGGCGGTTCCTATTCCCGGTACTGCGCCAAAGAAAGCGGATAAGGAATCCATCCGTTTTGACGGCCGTGTTGCGATAGTTACCGGTGCTGGAGCAGGACTGGGAAAGGCCTACGCCCTTGAGCTTGCAAAAAGAGGGGCAAAGGTGGTGGTAAACGATCTGGGAGGCTCCAGAGAGGGGAGAGGCGGCTCCACGATGGCGGCGGACGCGGTGGTGGAGGAGATAAAGAAGACAGGAGGTGAGGCTGTTGCCGACTACAACTCCGTTGCCACCTCCGAAGGAGGGGAGGGGATAGTTCAAACGGCGATCAAGGCCTTTGGAAGATGCGACATACTGATAAATAACGCAGGGATTTTGAGAGATAAGACCCTTGCCAAAATGGAGCCTGAGACCTGGAATGCGTTGATGGATGTGCATCTTAAAGGCGCTTACAATGTGACAAGACCCGCTTTTGAGAAGATGAGGGAGGGAAGATACGGAAGGATCATCTTTACGACATCGGCTGCGGGGCTCTATGGAAACTTTGGTCAGGCGAACTATTCTGCCGCCAAAATGGGGCTCATAGGGTTCATGAATACGGTGAAGCTGGAAGGGGAGAGGCACAATATCAAGGCAAACACCGTGGCCCCTATAGCGGGGACAAGGCTAACGGAGGACATACTACCGCCTGAAATCTTCGCCAAGCTCAAGCCTGAGTTTGTCGCCCCGATAGTCCTCTATATGGCATCGGAGGCCTGTAAAGAAAACGGGATGATCGTTAATGCAGGCATGGGTTATTTCAACCGCGCGGCCGTAGTTACAGGCAAGGGCGCAGCCCTGGGTAAGGGTGATGCAGCTCCGAGCCCGGAGGATATCCTGAAGAACTGGGATGCCGTCAACTCCATTGACGGGGCCGTCGAGTATTCAAACGCGACGGAGTCCTTTGCGCCCCTATTTGAGGCCGGCTCCGGAAGCCAGGAAGCTCCGAAGGCGGAAGGAGGAGAACTTACGGTAACAAAGATATTCGAGGGTCTTCCAAAGGCATTCAGAGCGGAGAAGGCGGCCGGGGTTGATGTGGTGTTTCAGTTCGTCATATCAGGCACGGCAGGCGGATCATGGTTTGCTTCGATCAAGGAAGGGGCCTGCAAGGTAGAAGAAGGCGCACATAAATCGCCAACGACGACCATAAAGATGAAGGATGAGGATTTTGTCAAACTCATCAAAGGCGAACTCAATGCCATGGCTGCCTTTACGGGCGGAAAGCTCAGGGTTGAAGGCGATATCATGAAATCACAGCTTATAGAAAAGCTCTTTAAGTTTTAAAGGAGGTGCGAGCATGGCCACAGGTATCAGAGACAAGGTGGCGATCATCGGAATGGGCTGCAGCCGTTTCGGCGAGCGCTGGGATATGGGTGCCGAGGAACTTATGGTTGAGGCCTTTACCGAGTGCCTCCAGGATGCTGGAATTGAAAAGAAGGAGATCCAGGCGGCATGGCTTGGAACCTGTATTGAAGAGATAAATGTCGGGAAAAGCGCGCTACCACTTTCAACCACCCTGAGGCTTCCGCTTATCCCGGTCACAAGGACTGAGAATTTCTGCGCGAGCGGCACTGAGGCATTCAGGGGCGCGGTATATGCGGTTGCATCCGGGGCCTATGACATAGCCCTTGCCCAGGGGGTGGAAAAGCTTAAAGACACCGGTTACGGAGGACTTCCCAATCCCGGTTCGGGGTGGGGTTCCTTAAGCTGGCTCTGGTGGCCCAATATAACAGCACCGGGGGCATTTGCTCTTCTTGCAAGCGCGTACGCCGCCAAGTACGGGGTTTCGGATGAGGATCTCAAGCGGGCCCTTGCGCATGTATCGGCAAAGAGCCACGCAAACGGCGCCATGAATCCAAAGGCCCATCTGAGAAAGGCCGTGGGGATTGATCAGATCATGGCGGCCCCTATCATCGCCCATCCCCTGGGGCTTTTTGACTGCTGTGGGGTGAGTGACGGATCAGCATGCGCCATTGTCACTACTGTTGAGAAGGCAAAGGCCATGGGGAAGAAGGATTTTGTGACGGTAAAGGCCCTGCAGCTTGCCCTCAGTAACGGCACTGAGATGGGATACGACAAGTGGGACGGGGATCATTTCATAACCACGGCAGCCTGCTCCAAAAAGGCCTACGAGGAGGCAGGCATCAAGGACCCCAGAAAAGAGATAAGCATGATGGAGGTCCACGACTGCTTCTCGATCACAGAGCTTGTGACCTATGAAGACCTCTACATATCGGAGCGTGGAAAGGCCTGGAGAGATGCCCTGGACGGCTTTTATGATCTGAGGGGTGGCGGGGTTCCCTGCCAGGTGGACGGGGGGCTCAAGTGTTTCGGACATCCCATCGGGGCATCGGGGCTGCGCATGCTCTATGAGATGTATCTTCAACTGCACGGAAGGGCCGGAGAAAGACAGATAGATAATCCCCGCTTCGGACTAACCCATAACCTGGGGGGCGTGCCATACATGAATGTTTGTAGCGTTGCGATAATTGGTAAATACAATTAACTACCCATCCCCCCCCTGGCCCTAAGCCCCCTATTTGGCGGGATACGGGGAGGGAAAAATGTTTATATAGATTTATAGAGTATGAACTTTTTACTAACGGGCATGCCCGGAAAGGGGCACAACGAAGCATGAAAATCACCCCCACCCCTCCCTCCCCCGTCGAGGGGGAGGGAATAATGCCAGCGCATCCCGACGTTCGACTGTTACGGGGGGTAGAGCAAAGGCGAGGGGCATTTTCATATAAACGGGCATGCCCGGAAAGGGGCACAACGAAGCATGAAAATCACCCCCACCCCTCCCTCCCCCGTCGAGGGGGAGGAAATACTGCCGCCGCATTAGACGTTTCGACGGTAAAGGGGGACAGGTAAAGGGAGAGGAAACTTTAAAAAAACCAGGGAAGACGGACTTTTTGCGAAGTTGTCAAAAACGTGATTAAAAACTGCTTTTCACAGGCTGAGAAAAAATAACCAGATGGCAGTTTTTTTAAGCGGCCTGTCAAGGAGCCTATCATGGAGATAATACCTTACACCGAAGAGCACAACATTTTCCGAGAGGCGGTCAGGAAATTTTTTGAAAAGGAAGTAACCCCCCATGTGGATGAATGGGAGGAAGCTGGGATAGTGCCCAAGAGCATTTGGAAGAAGATGGGCGAGCAGGGCTTTCTGTGCACGAGCGTCCCTGAGGAATACGGGGGCGTAGGCGCTGATTTCCTCTATTCAGTCATACTCACAGAGGAGCTTTCCCGAACCAATTTTACGGGGCTTGCCGCCCCCCTCCACAGCGATATCGTGGTTCCCTACATAACCTCGTTTGCCTCGGAGGAGCTTAAGAAGAAATACCTGCCGGGATGCGTATCGGGAGATATCATAACGGCTGTCGGAATGACCGAGCCCAACACGGGAAGCGATCTGGCGGCCATCAAGACAACTGCTGCTGAAAAGGGTGGAGATATCATAATCAACGGCCAGAAGACCTTTATCAGTAACGGCATCAACTGCGATCTACTGGTGCTTGCGGCCCGTGACCCGGCGATTGAAAATCCCTATCAGGCAATTGGCCTCTATCTTGTGGAGGCTGGCACCCCGGGATTTGAAAAGGGAAAAAAGATTAAGAAGATCGGCTGGAAGGGCCAGGATACCGCCGAGCTTTTCTTCAGCGACTGCCGCATACCCGCCGGAAACAGGCTTGGAGAGAAGGGCGGCGGCTTTATGATGCTCGTGCAGAAACTCCAGCAGGAAAGACTCATGTGCTGCATCATAGCGGTTGCCGCGGCCGAGCGCATGCTCGAGATGACGATTCCCTACTGCAAGGAGCGCAAGGCCTTCGGAAAACCCATCTCCAAGTTCCAAAACACCCAGTTCAAGATAGTTGAGATGGCAACCGAGATAAAGCTTGGCCGCACCTTCCTGGACAAGCTCATCATGGACCACGCTGAGGGGAAAAACATCGTGGTTGAAGTCTCCATGGCCAAGTACTGGACAACGGAGATGGCCATGCGGGTGGCGGATCAGTGCCTCCAGCTCCACGGAGGCTACGGCTACTGCGAGGAGTATCCAATAGCCAGGGCCTGGAGGGATACCAGGGTCATGTCCATATTCGCAGGCACAAATGAGATCATGAAGACCATCGCCGCAAAGTTCATGGGGCTTTAGTCAAGGAAGGGGTTTTCCGCTGAGCCCTCATCTCCTTTTCAATCTCGCGGTCAAGGCGGGCATGGACCATGGCGATGGTGAGATCGGCCTTTTTTCGTCTCATGGAATCGGCTATGCGGCAGCCGGTGTCTAAGGCGGCAGCCACTGCGTAAATGGGGAGGGTGACAACCGCCTTTTCACCCACCCTGGGCAGATTCAGCTCGTAAGGCAATTCGTCGCAAAGGCCAGCCAAAGCATTGAGTGGCATGTCCGGCACCAGCAGACGTTCCCGTCCGGCCAAAAGTGGATCCAGGCTCTCCTTGAGCATGGTCCAGAAATTTTCTATAGCCGCATTGCTCCGGGGCGAGAGCAATTTTCGGGCAGTCAGGAGGTTCATCATATTCTGGGCCCAGCCGGCCCGTTCGTTCTGCCTTTCCAGCCTTGCCACGGCCCGTGTGGGATCGAAGGACTCCCTTGTCAGATCATGGAGCCTTTTTCGCAAGGGTTCCAGCAATGATTCCGATAATTGGAAGGATTCATCAAGCCGAAGGCCGTCCAGGTCTTTCCACGACGTGATCAGGCGAACATCGGAGAGTCCGTCCTGACGCATGCCCGCGGCCGCGTAGGCCACGACCTCCACACCCAGGTCCGAAACGTCCTCAGAGAGCCTCGCCACACATGGGGGAAGATCATAGTGATCAAATTCTGCCATGAGGGCCTCAAATGCCTGGTCTCCATAGGAGGCAAAGTGAAGCCTTTCCTCCAGACCATCACCTCCACGCTCATACAGGCCACGGTTCACCGTAAGGCATGTTCCATCAGGGATGCCCTCCACCCCTCTCACCGTAAAATATTGGGGTGTGTCGCCAGTACAAAAGACGCCTCCCAGGTCCTTCAAGTAGCCGGAGGTTAAAAAGAAGTCCCAGATGGACTGGAGGGTTACAGGCGATGCAACTTCCAAGTCCTTTTCGCTTATGCGCTGGTAGATGGCGTAGAGGTCACTAGCCGGGATCTCCATGCTCTGGGTCCGGCGCTTCTGAAAGAGAATCCGTTCCCTCGCGCGTTTCTCCAGTTCTTCCGGGCTCAAGATGCCGGAAGCCAGGTCATTGAACTCCTCCTCGGTTACCGGCAGGAGGGAAACCTGCTGCAAGCCCACGATGTCGCCTGTCTGGGCCAGGCGTTTAAGAAGGCGGTCATACACGATTTGCTCGGCAGAATTGAGATAGCAGAGGTTGAGCACATAGATGCGCTCGTGCTTCTGTCCGATGCGGTCTATTCGGCCGATCCGCTGCTCCACCTTCATGGGGTTCCAGGGAAGGTCATAGTTGATCAAAAGGTCAGCCGTCTGAAGGTTGAGGCCTTCTGCAGCGGCATCCGTACATACAAGGATGTCAATCTCTTCCCGCAGGAACCGATGTTTGATCTCATCCCGTTCCACGCCGCGGAGCTTGCGAGTTCTGGGGTCCATAAACTGGCCGCCCCGTCCAGAATAAGTCCCGATCAGAAGGGAGGGGTTGATGCTGCGAAGCCGCTGGACTATGTCCTGAAGCGTGTCGTAAAAGCGTGTGAACACAACTGTCTGCTTTATTCTTCCCCCGGAAAGGCGGCGCGTATTGAGCACTGTGAGGAGTTCCTTCATTTTAGACGGCATGCCCGTCAGGTCATTCAGAGTGAGGAGCATGGATTCGAGGCGCTTCCTTTCCCAGAGAAGGTCCTCGGTGGTGCGGTTTTTGAGGAGCGATTCCAGTATCTGCTCATCCGCTTCATACTCCTCTTCCTCAAAGAAGTCTGGCTCCTGCAGATCCAGATCCTTCCCCTCGCATACCTGGTGATGCTCCAGGGTGGCAGAGACCCTTTCCAGTCTTCTTCGAAGGGTCTCCCGGATGGCAAAGAGGCTCGATGCAAAACGGAGTCTGAGAAAACTGAGGAGGAACCCGAGGCTCGTGGGGGCCTTTTTCCCATCGGCGCAGGATGCGATTTTCGCGCTAAGATCCACGCAATAGACCTCCAATTCATCGTAGGCCTTTTTTTCAAGGGGCGTCATGACGATGACTGGCATGGGCAGAATTTCCCGTCTGGCCAGGGTATCGCACAAAAGGCCTTTTTCCTGGTAAAGTTCCAGAAGCGGCCTGGTGTGCCTCAGCATGACACGGGAAAGTGGGGCCGCTGAAAAAATGAGTCGGCGGATATGGTTCCGATCCGTCCCCACCGGAATCCTCCCCTGTTCAAGCCACTGCCTTGCCATCGGTTTGACAATGCCGTAGATGACGGCCTCGTTAAGGTATCGCCACAGAAACGGGTCGTGACGTTCCAGCGAGAGGATGGATCGTCGCAGCATCTCCCATTCCTCCGGCCTAATGGGCTGTTGACTCACCAAGGCGCTCAAGGCGTGGTAATAGGACCATGTGAGGGACGGATCTAACTGAAACGGGCCCACCCGTCCGGTCAGCCTAAGCAGATCAAAGACCTCCACCCAGTCTAATTGCATAGGCGTGGCCGTGGCCATCCAGAGGCACCGTGTCCTGGGCCGAAGATGATCTTCTATGGCAGTGTAGAGATTGCCAAACCGCGGCCAGGCCCTGGTCCCGTTGGATGGGTTTTTTCGTCGGGCATAATGGGCTTCGTCTATCAGGGCAATGTCGAAGGGCGCCCCCTTCTGAAGTTCCACCAGACGTTCCTTCCGGCTCAAAAGCCCCGTGGAAACAATGCAGAGGTCGGGATCGTAAAGCCCCGGGGGGTATTCGGTTTTTTCAAAAGGAAAAAGGGTTTCGTATTTGACGGGTGTCCCGGAGACAAGCCGGGCAAAGGGGAGAAAAAACTTGGACGCCATTTCGCGATGCCACTGCCGGGTCAGACTGGCCGGGGGCGCGATGAGCACGCGTTTGACCAGTCCCGCAAGATAGAGGGAACGAATGGCCAGGCCCGCCTCGATGGTTTTTCCAAGCCCCACTTCATCGCAGAGGAGATAGCTGTAGGGCCAGGTCTCCACCAGCCGGCGGGCCACCACTGCCTGATGGGGCCAGGGCCTGACCGGCGCGGTCTCCATGCCCACAAATCGCCCTCCCGGAAGACGGGGGCCGTCCTTGATGAGGGCTGATTTGAGCCGTTCCAGGGCCGAGGGCGGGTCCACCAGGGGCCTGATCGCAGTAGCCCCGTCAATCTCAAGAGGGATCTGGGCGCCTTCCCCGATCCGGATCAGACGCTGCCGGACCGCCTCGGGAAGAGGCAGAACCCGCAGATGGGGATTTTCATCCTGCCACAGGGATTCAAATGCCTGCTCCGCATCATCGGCCCTCCGCCTTTCCAGCTCGTTCCACCAGTCTCCGTGCACGTCAATATTTTCCGCATTTAGCACCAGCGCGGTTCTGGATTCATTGAGGGACCCGGCAATATAGAGGCGGTTTTTCTCTTCGTCAGTAAAAACGGCCCACTTCTCATGTACATATCCGTCCCGGGTGTCGCCATAGGTCATGGGCGTGCCGGTCCTTCCATGAACGCGAAAGGCCACCCGCACCTCCAGATGCCCCTGGGCCACCATCCACGAGAGGAGTTCGACGCCTCTCACCACCGCTTCAGGCCATATCTCCTCCGGACCCAATGCCTGGTCGAGCCGCCTCGCCATGAGGTCTTCGTTTCCGGCCAGAATGGCCTGCACATCCTCCTCTTCCAGGTCGGCCCCGGTGATCAGCCGCATGCGGCCCGCCGATGCCGTGAATGCCGAGAACCCCTGGGATGCCGCAGCCAGGGAGGAAGATCGGAAATATCCGGCCACCCGGTCGTAATTCACGCTCAGGCTCAGGGCCGGAATGTAGAAATCGTGCAAAATATCCACGGCCCTGTTGCCCGGCCCAGGGGCGGAGGTCTTGTACGCGTACTGCCACTCTCTGCTTTTGAAGCTCTTCATTCTCGACCACGAATCAAACGAATGTTACGCATAAACACAACCACTTCAATCCCCATCCGTAGGTTGGGTAGAGCGCAGCGAAACCCAATGTTACGCCATGAATCTATGCATGATTCGAAACGGTTGTCCGAAAAACCGGTTCAACGGTCTTCCATGACGTTGAATCGTGGGCGGCGCGCCACAGATCGTAATTTCTCTGAAGGTTCAGCCAGAGTTCAGGCGTTGTATTGAAGGCCCTGGAAAGTCTCAGTGCCATGTCGGGCGTGATAGAACCCCTGCCGTTAATAATCTTGGATAGTGTCTTCCTTGAAACTCCCAAGGTAGAAGCCATATCCTGAATGGTCATGGACAGCGGTTTCAGGTAATCTTCCCTCAAAATATCGCCTGGGTGCGTTGGTTGCCGTTTAATTATACCCATATGCCGTCTCCCTAATGATAGTCGTCATAATCAACCCCATATGCGTCGCCATCGACGAACTCAAAAATAACACGCCAATTTCCCGAAACTTTTACGGAATATTGGCCTTTCCTCTCTCCACTCAAACCATGGAAACTTGAACCTGGATAATTCATATCCCTTAGACTGTCTGCTGCATTGAGCCGATCAAGAATCCTCGCAAGTTTAGGCCCATGTTCTGGATTTATGCCTTTCCTCGTACCAGCATAGTAAAGGCCTTCTAACCCCTTATGTTTGAATGATTTGATCATTACCAGATCGTAACCCCTTGGGTTACGCGTGTCAATTTATTATTTTGCGTATCTTGTCAATAAATCGGGGGGACTGTTTTCCCGGGGATATTTCTGGTTTGCCCACAATTATTGAGATGTTACGATTTCAGTGTGTCGTGATGGGCTCTTGTTGGGTTTTTGTCAATATCGCGTAAGAAAGCCATGCGGAGTTACAGCAGACCAAAGACCATGGCCTGGGCCTCTTTGCGCAGCTTTTCATCGGGCATGTCCGCGGCCCAGACCGCAAGCAGATTGAGGACGCGCTCTTCCCGTCCCTCCCCATATCGGGAAAGATACCCCCTTGCCACCGGAACATCCCCCTTTCGATAGGCCATGACAAGCCCCTGAAGCAGGTCCCACTCGGTCTGCGGATGTTCCAGCCTCCGCGTGCTGCGCTCATCCGGCCTTGCCAGGCGGAGCTTCGACCCCGTTCGCACGAGGGGCGCATAAAACCCGGCTTCCTCGGCCTTTGCCTTTACACTGGCCCTACCCGACCCCGCGGCTGTATTGATGCCGATAAACCGCCCCTCTGCTGTATATCCGCCGGATTTATTTTCAAGCGAGATGTTTAACGACCGCGACAGGTTCAATGCCTCGTCATAGGGGAATTCGGCAAGGCCATAAATACCATAGAGGGTCAATGCCATGGCTGCCTCGGGAGCGAGTTCTTCTACCTGCAGGCGGCCCCCGGTAATGCGCCGGATCTGGTTTTCCGCCACCACACGGCTGGCCTCGTTCATGGCCCGCACCGGACCCACCTCCTCATCTCCGTCCAGCACAGGCCAATGCTCCGAGAGCACCCTGAGCGCCCGGCCATAACCGGCCACCATCTCATCTACCGCGTTGAGCCTGAGCGGCGCAAATTCCCTTAGACCCACGGCAACCGCATTCCGGATCCTCTGCTGGACCCCCTTCCCACCAAATCCCAACCAGGTGGCAGGTTCGGAGGATTCCTTGAGGCGTTTGCGGCAGGAGAG
>Ga0100392_1004583_pt1 | contig 12352 bp, 9 predicted proteins | sample CryGeymeta201516_FD_81548 | JGI IMG/M metagenome (GOLD analysis project Ga0100392, IMG submission 81548) | Groundwater microbial communities from Crystal Geyser aquifers in Utah, USA - Crystal Geyser metaG 2015-16 | ecosystem: Environmental > Aquatic > Deep subsurface > Groundwater | place: USA... | reverse complement strand
TTATTACCAATAATTTTGATTGGTAGCTCCGGACTCAAAAAAAATTTATTGAAATCTATCAACTATCTAATTTTGTTTGTCGTTGTCGGCTTTTTATCTTTAGTTATATACAATGTCCAGAGACTGTCCCCTTTTCTTCATTATGTGGCCGAAAAAAATACCACTTTTGTTATGACTTTTTCAGAGTTTATCAAGGCGCCTTTTTCCATCGTGGCCGGCAATATAAAGATCGTTCCTTGGTATATTTTCTGGGAAGCTGGTTGGTTAATACCGATCTTAGGAATTATCGGTCTTTTTTCTCTTTATAAAAAAAATCGTGGACTGGCTATCTATTTTTTTCTCTGGCTGCTTCTTCCTTTTCTGGCTATCTGCTTTTTTTCAAAAGTTGTCTTCCCTCGTTACCTAATTTTTTTTGCCAGTCTCCTGCTCATCCTTGCCAGCTACCAACTGAAACAGTTGCCTAAAAAGATCTTATTAGTCATATTTGTTCTATTAACGGTTTTTTTGCTCTACCTAAACTATCCTATTATTTTTAATTTTAAATCCATCTCTTTTCCGCCAGTTGATCGCGGTCAGTACATCGAAGGGCCACCGGCCGGTTGGGGAACAAAAGAAATCATCGATTACACACGAAATAAATCAATAATTAAACCGGTAATCATTTTAGCCGAGGGGAACTTTGGTTTGATTGCCGACATGCTAGATGTTTTTATAAAAAAAGACGATCGGATTGAGATTAGAGGCTACTGGCCATTGGAGGAAAAAAATCTTGTAGAAAACCAAAAGGAACTTGAACAAAAATATGTCTACGTTGTCTTTCCCCACCGTGATCAATTTCCCCAAAACTGGCCGATAAGGTTGATTAAAAGATTCGATAAACCAACCAATAAATCAGCGATTTATTTTTTCGAACTGCAAAAATGAAATATATTGGTATTTTAGTTTTCATTCTGTTGTCTTTTATTGTTTTTTATGAAATTTTTTCCTATAGAGGAATATATTTCTCTAAATACGATAAAGATTATGCTCGAGATCTTTATGATCACTCACAATATAGTATTCCAATAAGTACAAGAACAATTAGTGATGAACTTTTATACCAAGTCGCAGGCAATGATTACTTTAAAACCGGGCAGCTTTTTACAATAAATCCCGAGGCTCCCCCATTGGGAAAATATTTGTTTGGCTTGTCTATCCTCATTTTTAACAACGCTCAGATTATCTCAGTCTTTATTTTTTTGCTTTGCGCATTTTTCTATTTAAAAATTTCAAAATACATCCTAAAAGACAATATTTTTGTTACCCTTTCTTTGTTTTTGTTTATTTTAGAGCCTTTAATTTTTTCTCAAATGTCAAAAAGTATGCTTGATCTGCCTCAACTTCTTGCTTTTTTTATCCATATTTATTCATTTTTATTGTTAATTGACGACGAGAAAAAAAGTGATTGGAAAATCTTTTTTTTGATATTTCTAGCCGGACTATCCCTTGGTTTTTTTATATCAGTAAAAATTGGTTTTCTGGCGATTGCTATTATTTTGGCGGATTTTATCATTCTTTTAAAGAAGAAAAAAATTTTATATATCGTTCCAATCATTGGTCTTTCTGTTTGTATTTATACAATCTGCTATCTGCCTTATTTTCTTCAAGGAAATAATTTAATATCATTTATGAAAGCTCAAAAATGGATATTTCATTATTGGACGACTTCAAAAGTACAACCTATTTACGGAATGATTTTCCTGTCTTTTTTTACGGGATTGACAAAAGGCTGGCATCAAGGAGCTGTTTGGGAATGGGTTCCGGAATGGACAATATTTTGGCCGATATATTTAGCCTCTTATCTGCTTACTCTTAGAACAGCTGCCGGAAATATAACCAAAATGAAAACAAAATATTTGTATCTTATTGTACTTAGCGGATGTTTGCTTTTTACCTTGGCGTTTATTCCTCTATTTATAAGATATCTGTTATTGATTCTGCCTTTGTTAATTATTTTTTTTATTTTTTATCTGAAAGCTTTTAAGCGTTTGTTTATCTTACTTTTTTCGGTTATTTTTCTTACCCAGATTTATCTTTTTTTCCATCCGAATCCTGACCAGGTTGTAAAAAATATTAAAAGAACTTGGGAAAACGGAACCTATCAAGACATGTATAGTTTTTTATCCGGGAGTTCAATAAAAAAATTCAGTCGCTTGGAATTTTGGAGAAAAATGCAGTTATTGGAAAAAAAGCTTGGTGTTGAAAACAGAACAATCGACATTAAATTGGAGAAAATTTATCCTTGGAAAAACAAAGTAAACGCAAACTTTACTATTCTTTATAAAACACGTTTGGGTATATATAAAAATATTCAGCCGGTTACTTTCTCCCGGGAAATCGGAATTTGGAAAATGGCATGGAAAGATAGCTTGATTTTGAAAGATTTTACATTTGATGATCAGATCATCAGCTCGTTTGCTTTGGGTCGCTTTGGGACTATTAAACTTCAAGACGGAACTGTTTTGAGTAAAGAAGGAATGCGTCCTTTTTTTCTTATTATCCCAAATCAAATAGAAGATGACAGAAAAATTCAAAATCAGATTGCAAAGTTGATTGGCAAACAAGCTTGGGATGTAGAAATAGTCTATCGGCCAAACAGTCAACCCGACATTCCTGTCGAGATTGGCTTTCTCAAAGAAGATATTTCATCAAAGTATTTGAAAAAAATAAAATTCTATGAAGCTGTTGTTGTTGAAGAAAGAAGAACACGTATCTACGATGAACAAACAATTAAAAAAATGACACTTGGAACAATTAAACGTATTGAGTCCAAATATTATTCTGTATTAAATCCTGGGTGGGGCGGAAAAGTATTGATTCAAAAACGGAATCACCAAACTGGAGTATTCCAGATGAAAGAAAAAAAAGATGGCCAAGATCTTGTTATAGAAAATAATTACTAATCTTTGCTTTTATTTTTTATAAATCACTTTCTAATAAATTTAAATAGGTATTTATTTTTATCAATAAAAAAAGTTTTGGCCAACTTTAAATTTTCTGTAGCCGTAAACTCCCAACGGCTTTCTTTATAAACAATATTTAAATTTGGAGAAAAAATATATAAAGTTTTCAAATTATTATATTCTAATTCACTATTTGATTTAGGAATCTGATGGTCTTTTTCCAAAAAAAATCTTAAATAAAGAGCGCGCATCTCCAATAAAGTTTTCTGTTACATTGTACGGTAAAGTAGGCAAACTAATAAAAAAATACCGAATAAAAAGTTCTTCTTTGGAAAAGATGATTGTTATCAGTAGTGATATCAAAATATAAACAAGAAAGTCCTGACGGAGTTTCATCTTTTTTTTTCGATATATAAAAACCAAATAAAGTAACAGCAATAATCCCAACAGCACTTTAATTGTAAATAACAGACTTATTAGAACCGGTATATAAGTTGCTTCGTGATCAAAACCAAATATTATTAATAATATTCTAAATATATATGTTATTTTTATATACCATGGAGTTAATGATAACACATTGGTCGAACTAAAATTAGAAATATTGAAAATAAATGCTTGTGTTAGATAAAATCTATTTCTTAGCTCAAAAATAATGATCGGCAGCAATCCAATAAATAATCCTCATATGTAAAGAAATGATATTTTTTTATCTTTCAGTTTTATAAATAAATAAAAAATCGCCAGGAAAATTACCGGGGCAACAAAATAATGCAGATTTATTAATAAACCACCTAACAATCCACATAAAAATATCTTAATAAAAGACATATTAGGATTTTTGCTATTAAAACAACTTAGATATAAGTACCAAAAAATTGGGGCAATTGTAAGGACAAAATTTGGATTCCAATAAAACCTGATATAAGAAACAATCAATGGAGATAAAGCATACATTAACGTCACAATCAAAGCTTTTGTCTCATTCTTTAAATACTGATGTGCAAGCTTGTAAAAAAAATATAAGGCTATTATCATTAACCCAATGTTTATATAAATCGGCCCAAAAACACTATTGTTTGTAAGCATTAAACCCAAAACACCAAAATAATAACTAAGAGAGCCGAAATAAATTTCTCTTATGCCATATTGACCAAACGATAAAGGTGGACCGATTAAAGTCAGTTTTTTTGCCTGCAAAATCCTTAAAGATTGCAATGTATCTCTGGCCATATCCGCAGCAAACCAATAGGTTTGTCTTAAATTAAAATAGTAAAAAAAATAGAGACAATAATTATTAATAGTAAGAATATGGAGTTTTGTCTTTTGATCATCATTTTCTTTTCAAAACAATTAATATCAATACCGAAAATAGTGAAAGGATGTTTCCGATTAATCGACTTAGGGTATCTTCAAAGACGAATTTTAATTCATGTTTTCCTTTAGGCAACAAGACCGTGATCAACTTATACTTATTTTTATCATTGATTCTTATTTTTTTATGATCAAGGTATGCTTGCCAACCAAGAAAATGAAAGGTATTTAGTTGAAATTCTGCTAATGATTTAACATCAACTTTAAAAGTTTTATTCATAAATTTATTTTCCAGAATTTCCACTTTCGCGTTACCTTTATTTAGTTGATAAATCTGTTTTGGTAAATCTTTTTTTTCAATATCTAAGATATAAACTCCTGACTTAGTTTTTTTGGCTTTGATTCCTTTTGGAACAAAATGAAGAACGGTTTTACTTTGTTTCCAGGTGATTTCATCGGTTGTTGTCAAATCTTTATCAGAGACTGAAATTAATGTCTGAGGCCTAAAATATTGCTGGTATTTAAAAATGGTTACACAGATAACAAAAGTTACTAAAGCCGTTGGAATAAAAAACGAAAGTTTGTTTTTGAATATTTTGTCGATGAAAAATAACCAGTATGCACCAACAAGCGAAATGAATATTCCCGTGAATACTGAAAATCGCCAAGGAAACTGCAAATTCCAAAGTAGTTTTATCCTATCCCAAAAAAAAGATGAATAATTTGTGGTCATGAAAAGACTAAAAAACAGTAAGAAGTTAAAAAAAATAAAATTGGTTGTTTCTTTTTTATTTTTCGTTTTAAAAAGGTAAATAAAAAAACCGGCAAGAGAAATTCCAAAAAGTAGAATTGGAATCTTGCCCAACTGGAAGGTCATCCCATCACCCAGACCGGCCACCGAACCGCCAAATCCCCAGGGTGAATACCAAAATTGGTATGGATTAATATAATGTAGTTTATAACTCCCTAGTTCTTGATCAATAAAGGTATAACTTCTTTCGACGAACATCGGCAACCAATAGAAAGCTGATAAACCTAAACTTAATAATGAACCAAGGGCCAAAAACTTGAAAAAACGAAACTGGTCTTTCTTAACCGATAAGAAATAATAAATAAAATAAAATAAGAGAAAAAATATCATTGGCAGCGCCACTAATTGGTGAGCCAGGAAAACAAGATCGAGAGCCACTGCTAACATGATGCTATTTTTAAGGTTAGTTTTTTTTGATAGGCGATGGAAAAAAAGAAAGACTAAAGGAACAAGTGACATAGCAAAAAATTCTGACAACGCTCCCCTCACATAAGCATTAATCGCATGGTAAAAGAAATAACTATAAACGGTGGCGCTTAAAAAAGCGGCTAGTCTCCCTAGATATTCTTTAGCCAACAAAAACATAGAGGCCGCTGCCAATAGAAAACCGAGAATAAACACCAACTTTACCGACCAGATTAAAGAAAAACCCAATAAATGAAAAATTTCGCCCAGGTAATAGACCAACGGCGGGTAGAAGTTAAAAAGTGGATCGCCGAATCCGAAGCTCAACCAATCAACCCAGCGCGGATAAAGATAACCCTGCCTTATTCCTTGATCAAGTAGGTAAAGTCTTACCACGTGCTGACTGTCATGGATAGTAAAATATTGATTATTTAAAAGACTGGTGAAGGTGGGAATTGTTATAATAAGAAGAAGTAACCAGTCAATAACGAACAAGCGTTTTTTGTTCATAAACAAATTATATCAACTTAATGACCGAACTGAAAAATATTAAATCAAAAACTGTCTGGAGTGCTTTCAGCCTTTTTTTTCAAAGCGGCTACTCGGCTTTTCTGGGGTTAGTGGCCAATTTAGTTTTAACCATCATCCTTTCTCCCAAAATATTTGGTATTTATATTACTCTTCTTTCCATGATTTCGTTTTTGAACTATTTTTCCGATATTGGCCTGGCAGCTTCATTAATTCAAAAAAAGGAACTGGCTGAAGAAGATATCAAATCTACTTTCACTACTCAACAAATATTGATTATTTCCTTGATTACCATTGGTTTTGTTTTTGGCCCCTTCGTCAAAAAGTTCTACCAATTACCAACTGACGGTTTATATCTTTATTGGGCATTATTGATTTCGTTTTTTATCTCGTCTTTAAAAACAATCCCCTCGGTCTTTCTGGAAAGACAGATTAAGTATCAAAAAATTGTTTTTGTTCAGGTGATGGAAAGTACCGTCTTTTACCTGGCGATAATTATCTTCGCCTTGACCGGGTTCGGCCTGCGAAGTTTTATCTACTCTGTCCTTTTACGCGCCGTCACCGGGCTCGTCCTCATCTATATCATCTCTCCCTGGATGCCGAAACTAGGTATCTCAAAAAGAAACCTCAAAGAGTTGTTATCTTTCGGAATACCTTTCCAAGCCAGCTCCTTTTTAGCCTTATTCAAAGATGATTTAATCATTTTATTCCTAGGCAAAGTAGTTGGTTTTGAAGGAGTCGGCTATATCGGTTGGGCCAAGAAATGGGCGGAGACACCGATAAGGATCGTCATGGATAATGTCACTAAAGTACTGTTTCCGGTTGTCTCACGCCTGCAAGACAATAAAGCCAAAGTGGGCCAGGTAATAGAAAAAATTCTTTACTATCAAACCGCCATCCTTGCCCCCACTCTGTTAATCGCCATCTTTATTATGCCTAAACTGGTTTATGTAATCCCTAAATATACTAAATGGGCTCCGGCTCTTCCTCTTTTCTATATTTTTGTTGCCTCATCATTTTTGGTAACCTATCTTGCTCCATTTATTAATTTTTTCAACGCTTTGGGCAAAGTAAAGATTTCCTTCAGTTTCATGTTGATCTGGACGGTTATCGTCTGGATTTTGACCCCTATTTTTACTAAATTATTCGGCCTTTATGGTTTTCCGATTGTCCATTTAATTATTTCTTCAACTTTTGGTTTCGTCGTGATTGTGGCTAAAAAAATTATCCCTTTTAATTTCTTTAAACCGATTAGTATCTTCATTACCTCAATTTTCCCCATGGCTCTGGCGATGTATATTATCAATTCACGCCTATCATCTAGCTTAATTATTTCACTTTTTTCTGTGTCGTTAACCGGTGGTTTAGTGTATATAATTTTCCTAAAATATATTTTTAAATTAGACATTGCTAAAAACATTAATTATTTGCTCAACCGTCAATGAAAGAATCACTGGCCATAATCACGGTCGTCTATGAAAGCCATGAAGCCACTCAAGATTTCCTGAGATCCTTAGAAAAACAGTCTAATCAAAACTTTCATCTTTTCTTGGCCGACCTGTCAAAAAACAAAAAAAGATTAAAAACTGATATCCCGATGACGATACTGCCTTCGACTAACAATGGCTATGCTCACGGAGTCAACGTCGGTCTTAAAAAAGCATTAGGAGAGGGTTTTGAATATTTTTGCGTTATCAACAACGATACCTATTTTAATAACGATTTTGTCGAAAAAACTATATTATCTATCCTCCATCATCCATCTTCTATTCTCGGTGGCAAAATCTACTATGCTCCAGGTTATGAATATCACAAAAATCGGTATCAAAAATCCGACCTGGGGAAAGTTTTCTGGTATGCTGGCGGCCAGGTGGACTGGGATAACGTTTTCACCCCTCATCGGGGCATCGACCGAGTGGATGAAGGTCAGTACGATCGGTTTGAAAAAACAGACTTTATTACCGGCTGCCTGGTGGTTTTTGACAAGGAAGTAATTAAACGGGTCGGTCTTTGGGACGAAAGCTATTTTCTATATTTCGAGGATGCTGACTATGATGAAAAAGCCAAAAGAAAAGGGATAAATTTGTATTACGATCCGTCGATTGTCATCTGGCACAAAAATGCCCAGTCGACCGGAGGTGCTGGCTCAAGCCTTCACCAGCGTTATCAAGAAAGAAATCGGTTGAAATTTGGTTTGAAATACGCCCCATTGAAAACCAGGCTTTACTTGATAAAAAACTATTTAATAAAACAATTCAAACGCTAACCGACAACCGGTGTTTCTCCTCTTGTTAATTATTCGATATATCCGTTAAGTTTAAGCTTGTTGAAAAGTTCTTCTCTTCTGTTATCTTGTAGATATAAATCTGTTCTTAAATTAAAACCTGTTGGACTCTTTAAAACATTAACTCCTTTAATATTTTCGATTGAGGTGTATTTACTACTCATCCAGTCAAGGAAAAACTTGCCAAACTCCAAGGCTGGCGTCATAAAAATCGAGGCTTCATGTCTAAAAATAATCACGGCTGGTGGGTTCTGTTCAAATTGACTAATAAATGAACTCTTTAAATAATTATCTTCTCTAAACTGTGGTAACAAAGTAGGATATTTGCCTGGAAGACGAGGTTTTTTGACAAAAAATTCCTCTTGTGGTTCGTAGGGACCCACCCAATAATAATCATTTTGGTCTAAGACTTGGTCTAAAAAATCAGCCGTATATGACAGATCATATATGTGAGGCATCTTCTGCGTATAGACCTGATACCATTTATCATAGGTATTCTTAAGTAAAAAAATCAGGGTAAAAAAAACAAAAATCGCCAGGGTGACTTGGGTAATTCGCCTCAAATCGTCAATTAAAACTTCTCGAACCTTTAATTTTTTTAACAGATATAAAGCAACAATTGCCGAAATCACACCTAAAACGATAAACAAACTTCCTTGATAGTCGGTCTCGTGGTAGTTTTGGATATCGCTTCTGGGAGCAGAAAAGGAGAGAAGGAAAAAAAACAATGTTCCAATCATGAGATTTTTTGACAAGAGCAAGAGTAACAATGTTAAACTTCCCAGACCGGCCAAGACACCGACCGGTAAGTATAAATCGAAAAACTTTATCTTGGTTAAAAGCGGCAGATAGCTGCCATAAAAATTGTAGATCAAGGTCAATCCAAACTTAAGCGGATTAAAAAATCGGCCTCTCACGTAGTTCGGGATACTGATATAAAGTTTGGTATTGTAAACGAAGTTGGCAAAATAAAAATCATAGAGAGATTTTGTCAAAAGGAGATAGATGAAATAAATGATATAGGGGGCAGCGCAAACGGCGAAAAATACAACAATCTTTTTAGATTTAAACCCAATCAAATATAGCTGCCAAAGATAGAAAACCAAGGCTAAATACAAGAATGTCATTGAAGAAAAAATCAAACAAAAAGTCGCCAGCGACGAAACTAAGACGACCTGATAGTTAACCTTTTTGCTTATTGTTTGGACTAATAGCAACCAAAAAATGATTGAAAAAAATAGAATTGCTAAACTATCAGCCAGATAAAGATGAAACCAAAAATATACCGCCAAAAGTGGATATAAAATAAAAAATCCAAGATAATAGTAGTAAAAATCTCGGTGATTTTTCCTAATCCAAAAACCGATAATGAGTAAACCTAAAAAAGTCACTACCGCCCACCAAAATCTAAATAGAGTATAAGAATTAAAGGAAATTTTCAAAAGTATTGCTGCCAGATACCAAGCAAAAGGCAGATGATGATCAAAAAAACTCTTATAGGGAATTTCCCCATTGTTAATTGATGTTCCACCAAGTAAGTTGATAAATTCATCGGGGTAGGAAAGATAGTCGGCATTAACTTTGTAAATGATAAAGATAACGATAAATAACAAGGCTTCTGCTAATAGCAGTTTATGTTTATTGAAAAAATCAACTAATTTGTTCATGTTTGGTCGAGAACCAAAGAAAATAAATCAAATTAATAATCGAAAACGCTAGAATTATTATATGCTTTAATGACAGTTTTTCAACACTATCCCACCCGCCAAGTCTAATGTAGGGATAATAAGAAAGCAGCAATCCTAGAAAAAAAATATTCAACCGATAAACCAATTTCTCAAAATAAGGCAAAAAGACAAAAAGAACCAAGAAATACCATGGCTGAATCTCGGAAAAAAAGGTTAGATAACCCAAAATAATTAGCAAGCCAATCAATATTAACACTACACCCCGGGGGTGAGTTTTAGGTCTTACTAAAAATATTAACGGTAAAGTAATATATTTAATTCCTCCGGATAATAACAGTAATAACCTAGCAAATAAATTCTTTTCTTTAAATAAATAATAAATTCCGATAATCGCCAAAGATGTCGCAATTAAATCATTGTGGGCGTTAACCAATCCTTCAATAAGAATTAGAGGATGGGTGGTAAAAATTATGGCCCATTTTTTATTTAATTTGTTTAGATAATAAACTGCCAAAAGATAAAAAAAGAGCCAGGTGATTTTAAAGAGAAAAAAACTAATAATAAACTTACCAAAACTAAAAAATGAAGGAACCAAGGTAATCAGTAAGAATACTGGACCATAAGGATAGGTTCGATGAGTCCAGTGCATAAAACGTAACCAAGGATCACTAGAAAAATCTAGCGCTTTATAAAGATAGGGATTTTTGCCGTAAAAGGTCAAGATTTTCGCGTCAAAAAGATAGTTAAAAAAATCATGGGAAAGAAAAGGATAGGACAACAATAATAAAATTCCAATTATTAACGCTAATCTTAATGGTTTAATCTTTTTTGAATGCTTAACAAAATAAAAAGAAAAAAAGAATAAGATAATAATTAAAATTAAGTAGATTACCCAAGACCACTGCCTCTGGTAATAGCCTAAGTAGACTAAAACATTACGAAATTGGGTCCAAAAGGGAGAGTTAATAAGAGTCAGATTAGGATCAACCAATGCATAGCCATAGATCGATAGAACAAGAAGAAAGAATATATAAAGTACTATCATGTATAATTTAGTTAACTAAAGCATGAAAAAGAGCCAACGACAGTTAATTATACAATTTTCTCTCCTCTTCTTAGTGTTTTTTTTCTTTGCTATTTTTCGATTTTATAATCTTGATAAACGAATTATTTTTGATTGGGATCAGGAAAGAGATGCCAACATAATTAAGCAACTTCTTGTTGATCACAAATTAACTTTAATCGGTCCCCGGGTGGTTAGTGAGAGTGGGTTTTTTTTAGGACCTTATTTTACTTACTTATTAGCTCCTTTTTACTTACTTACCAATCTTCATCCTCAAGGATTAATTTATTTTATTATTTTTTACAACATCATTTTTTTTGCGTTCAGTTATTTAATCTTAAAAAAAATTTATGGATTAAATCAATCCCTTGGTTTTCTTTTTTTATGGGCTATAAATTTTTTATTGGTTGAATATGATGTCATTCCCTGGAACTCCATTCTTATTCCACTTGGAGTAGTCATGACTTGGTTGTTCTTATATAGAATATTTAAAAATAATGCTACAGAAGACTGGTTCTTGTTAGGCTTGGTTCTGGGTTTTTTTGGCAATATGCACTTCCAGTTTATATTTATGATTTTATTTTCCGCTTTTTTCCTAGTCCTTTATCAAATCAAAAAAAAAGCTTTTGATTTAAAAAAAATCTTCGTCGCAAAACTCAGTTTTCTGGCAATGTTCATCCCTCTTTTAATCTTTGATCTAAGACACAACTTTATAAACGGTAAACAGTTTATAAACTTTTTTTTTACGAATCTTAACAAAAATGTATTTGACCCATTCGCATGGATTCCAGTACTAACCAACTTTTTTTATCCTCTTCTATTAATAAAAAATACGTTGCTTACAGTAGTTTTTTATCTTTTATTAATTACAACGAATGTTGTTTTAATAAAAAGGAGTAAAAACTTTTTTAAAATTTTTTATTTATCCTCATTAATTTTGTTAGTAATAACGCCAATTTTTTTTATACTATACGGTAAAAGGCCATCAGAATATTATTTCCTCTACTTGTATCCGTTTATTTTTATTCTTCTTATTCAATTTTTTCTAAAATTTAAGGCCGTAAGAATCTTATACTTGTTAGTTCTACTCAACCTAATTTTTTCATACGGTCACCTAAAACGAATCCTTAAAGTAAATTTGTTAGGCTTATTATATAAAGATAAAATTGTCACAACCATAAAAAAAGATTTAGGAAATAGAAGCAGTGATATTAGTCGCGATCTTGGTATAGGCCGTGATACCGGCTTTGGATATTTGATTGATTATTATAAATTAAATAAAAGAAAAGGTAAAGTTACGGATCAAGTCCAAATTAG
>Ga0100392_1004545_pt1 | contig 12423 bp, 7 predicted proteins | sample CryGeymeta201516_FD_81548 | JGI IMG/M metagenome (GOLD analysis project Ga0100392, IMG submission 81548) | Groundwater microbial communities from Crystal Geyser aquifers in Utah, USA - Crystal Geyser metaG 2015-16 | ecosystem: Environmental > Aquatic > Deep subsurface > Groundwater | place: USA... | reverse complement strand
TCGCCACTAATGATTCATCGCTTGAGGTTTTCCAAGCTCCCGCCGCACCCTCAACGAATTTGCCAGGCAGTGAGTATATTCCTACTATCACCTCGGTTTCAATGGCATGTTCTAAGAGTCGCTGGATACTTCTTGGGGAGCTGGACAAGTATGTGCCAGTATCTCCGGAACGTTTTCAGAAGGTGGAGTGCACGGCAAAGGCCATGAACATTACTCTCGCAGGTACCGCTGGCGAAGAAGTAGAGGTGACTGTCCTGCGTCCGAAAGGATCGATGACCAAGTCGGATTACACAGTCATTAAACGTCGAGTGAAGATATCAAAAGGAAGTTCGGCCGTTACACTTGACTTCAATCAGTCTTTTGAGGCGGATGCGAAAACAACGAAGTGATTTCAGCTGCAGCTGATCGGCATTAAGAAAACTGACACTTTAAAATGTTAATACAATATCAGCTTGAAGTGGGGTGTCCGGCGTACAGGCACCAGAGATCGCAGACGAGAACATGAAAGGAGATATGAAGTAGCTTTAGCACTCAACCTCATTTGTCACCTTTGACAATAACTCACTTGTCCAATCTAGAATGACTTCCTCGTGTGCGTCAGCTTCTTCCTCATCGTCAGCTTCTTCCTCATCGTCTTGTTCTGCTTCTACAATCGTCCAACAAGGACCACATTTGAGGCCAGCTTTGTGATCATCAATAAATATGGTGACGAACGCCGCAAGGAGACTGCTGATTGTGCCGGCGAAAAAACACGCAGCGAAGCCCTTCAATGCATCTGGTCCGGCGTATTTGCCTTGGTCCTCTCCTACAAACGTGTATAAGAGTCCGCTTCCGAACGTGCCCATAAGACGGCCCAGTGCATTGCTCATGTAGTAAATGCCCACGCTAACCGAAAGCTTGTCCATCTCGGCGTAGTTGACCACCAAATACGAGTGGATGGATGAATTGATAGCAAAGATAATCGCAAAAGACACAATGGTAAAGACAAGCCAGCCCGTCATTCCTGCTTGGTTTCCATCTAGAAAGGTTGGCGACCACGTGGCTAAAATCGCCATTAAAAGCGTGGGCAGGCAATTCACAGTTCCCCACAGCATTTCTGTCAATTTGTTGGGTGGTGTCTGTTTGAGGGGCCCGGTGACAAGTTGTGGGGTCCAACTCTGGACTTGCCCGTACAAAATGATATAGCCACCTAGTAATGCTCCAACAACGACTCTTTCGGCACCAAGGCCTCCGCAGCCACCTCCGCTATTGATATTTTCACACAGCAGACCTGTATTACAAAAAGCACCGCTGACACAATCATCATCAACTGCGCAAGTCTCTCCCAATCCATCGCACAACGGACTTCTCAGAAAGAAGGGCAGCGGGACCTCAAACCAAAAATCACGAGAGGCAAAAAGGAAGAGACGTGCCACACAAAGATAGTTCAGATTGACATTGTCAATTTTGAAAACATCCTTCCAACTGGCATTCGAGGTCCTTGCGGTCCCTAAGTTTGGATCCAATCCTAAAATAGCCCAGGGCATAGCCAAGAGCACCAATCCCATCATGGAAGCCAAGGCAAGTTCGTAAGAGACTTCCAACAGGGCACTTCCCAAGAAGTAGCCAACTCCTTTCAGGGAATTCTTCCATCCGGTAATCAGCGAAACAAGTTTGAATAATTTTGTTTCCTGTTCCTCGGGTGTCACCAACTTGGTAACCGTCTTGCCCCCAAGCTTGGTAAGATCCTTGGATACACCGGCAAACATTTGAGCAATTGTGACGTAGACAATCGCCGTTTCTTTGCTCCACTCATCCTTCCAACCAAACAGTAGTCCATAACTGAATATTTGCAGGGCCAGTCCAAGAACGAGTGTGAACCTGATGCCCCACTTAGCTCCCATAAACCCAGCCGCCAAGTTGGTAAATACTCCGGCCACTTCGTACAGCGTAAACATAATGGCAACCTGCAGGGCCGAAAATGATTTGTTGTAAGCGTGCAACAGCACAATCATACGAATGGCACCATCTGTAATGGTAAAGAGAAGATAACTAGAAGAAATAATAACAAAGGGTCTCAAGGCCTCACTGCGAGCAGCTTCCATAAAGGTCTCCTTCTTCTTTCCTCCAACTGGTTCTGTTCCTTCTACTTGGATCAAAATGTCGTCTGGTTCTGGTTGCGGAGATTGATTCTTGCCTAGCGGTGATTCATCGTGTCCTTCCCCTTCGTGCTTAGATTTCTGTGTCGCCATTGTTGTGTATAGCTATAGCTCAATATTATAATATATTATTAGTATTATAAGTGTGTGTCTCGGTAAAAAACATAAAATAAATAATATACGTAATATTTATTTACAATTGCCTGAAAAAATAAAAGGCCTAGTAGACGGGAGTTGATCGGTGTAATACGGCAGCTTGCATGTTTGCGGTTTGCGTAGATTCGGATTCTTGTTGATTCATCGAAGGAAAAAATGAAGTTTGGCAGTCAAACTTCTGATGTGACGAAGAATCGAAGATCTATTCTCCATCCCTGCCTACGATTCGATATTAAAATGCACAGTGATATTATGATAATACAAACTTACTGCAAAAAAAGAAAATGATCGAAAATGAAATTTATTTCACTGCGAAAAATCAAAGAATCCAAATCACGGATGTGACGACAGCTAAACTAGGTAGGAAAAAGACTGTTGGCAGTCTAGCTAGCTAGCTACTGTAGCTAGTAGAGTAGGTCTACTACTAGTAGGTCTAGTAGTAGTAGTAGTAGTAGGTCTAGTAGTCTGGCGATAATCTGAAGTGGACTTGCATCAATACTAACTCCCGTAGCTACCTAACAGCGACTCGCACCTAGGAGAGATTACAATTCTAATTTTCTACTTATCTATTTCATCACGTCCAACAGGCCATATCTCTTAAAAATAGATCGTTATCGGTTGCTCCTGCTGCAAGCAGATGAAAAAAATGTCCTTCCAAGGCCAGCGATGGAGCACCTTGTGTTGCGCATGCAATCCAGCGGAAAACCAACAATAATATAATAATATGTACGAAGAATGAATCGTTTTATCTTCTTCTCCAGTGCTGCAAGACGCGATCATGAAACTCAGATAAGGCATTGCATTAATAGTTCGGCAGAAAAATAGACAACGACCGAACGTACCATGAATGTCACGAGTAATCATATGTATAGTGTTGTCCTCCTTCGACCTTCCTAAGGTCCCTTGGGAGTCATTTTGTCCTCAAAGATGGAGCCCAAATTGGAGGTTGTATTTTCCACCGGTACGATGGGCGCGTCGGTGACGTTTTCAATAGTATTGACAGTTGGCGCAGCGATAGATTCGCAGGCACAGTGGCAACCACAGAGCGACGACGACGACGACGACAAAGATTGTGTCGTGTTTTGGTCGCACTCGAATTGCAATCCTTCTTTCAGGTAACACATTCCGTCCGGGACAGTACCAGTGATCTCATTGCCATTCAGCATGAGTAGCTCTAAGTCGCCATACTTGGCTAAGAAATTCAATTCAACCGGTAGTTGTCCGGTCAAGAAATTGTCCAGAAGCCACAGATGAACTAGGGATGTCATTATTCCAAATTCGCTAGGAATTCGACCAGTCAAGACACATTGGTTGAGCTCTAGGATCTTCAAGTCTTGCATTAGCCCGACATGGGTTGGAATAGATTCCAAGAAGCCATTCTTGCTAGCCAAGAAGTACCGCAACTTGTTCAAGTTACCAATTGTTGTTGGGATGGTCCCAACAAAATTGTTGTTGTCCTGCAAATATATGACAGATGCAAAGGTTAGAGTCTTTACGCTCCAGCATGTACACCACAAAACGCAATTCATGTAGCTCCACACGTACCAATTCTAGTTGTACCAAGGAAGTCATCAGGCCAATCTCCTCTACGAGCGTTCCAGTAAGCTGGTTTTGGTAGAGAAGCAAGTGCTGCAAGTAGTTCAAGGAGGTCAGCTGACTTGCGGGAAAAGGACCAGTGAAGACATTGTTGGCAAGATTTAAGATCTTCAAATTTGGGAGGGCATCAATACCCGGGAAGAACAAACGGCCTGACAAGTGATTGCTGGAAAGATCTAAAGTCTCCAAGCCTGTCAACTTTGCCAGCTCACTGGGGAGAGTTTGATTGAGCAGGTTGCCTTGAAGGATGAGGCTGTCCAGGTGCTTCATACTGTCAAAGAGCTGCGTTGGCAAGCTGCCGCGCAACTTGTTGAAGCTGAAGTCTGGACAGGGAGAAATACAATGAGATATAGGATAGTTGGTGCACAAACCTTCAAAGAAAACCAATCTAGTGCTTACCAATTGACTCGACACTTGTCAGCAGCGCAAGTTCTGGTGGGAGGGTTCCATCAAGATTGTTGCCCGAAATATGCAAACGACGAACAGGTTCCCAGGGTGCCAATTCGATGCGCATCTCCTCTGGCCTTGGTTCTTGAACTCTGCGATGATGAAAGTACATTATTTCTTTTGGCACATGATCTTGGAGGCTGCGGCGATAGTAGTCATCAGAATAGTAACCTTTAGAACTAGAACGAGAACCGCCTTTGCTACCGCCTTTGCCACCACCTTTACCACCATATGAGTAGTAGTAGTCATCACCATACGAGTCGTTGTCGTAATCATCGTACGAGTGGTCGTCGTAATCATCATAGTCGTAATCATAATAGCTATTTCGCGAATAATAGTTCCAGCTGCTTGAACTACCGTACGAATAACGGTAGCTGCCGCGCACTTGTTGACGACGATTGCGGTTATTTCTTCTGCGTCGGCGTCCTTGTCTAGCCTGAATCGCTGGATCGTCCAGCTCTCCAAGAGACAAATCTTCCGGGCCACACATCATCGCGCCACCCTCAAGCTCATCAGTTGCCGTCGTAGGCCGGATCCATTCACACTCGTGCGTATCATATGACAACCACGCATCAGTTGTCACGCTGCTCTCGGGCATCGTTGCATTCCATTTGTCACCTTGGGTAGAGTAGTAAAACACAGCCAAAGCAAAACGCTGCAACAAACGCTCCGCGCCGTAACGTTCCAAGTAGGGATCACTTTTTACCCAATCGTAGGCCAAAGCTTGGGGGGAGGCCAAATCCATCTCAATAGCCCGAGTGGTGTAACTTGGCAAGGAAAAGTCAAACGATTCCATGCGGGTTAGAGGATTCTGGACTTCGCTATCGTTGATGTCAGCAGGGGAATCAATGTCCTCCCCTTGGGACAACGAGACACCGAGAACAATGGCGGCAATCGCAAGAAAAACAACACCCAACCCTGAGACCAAGAGCCATCTTAGGCTGCGGTGGCGAGGTTGCTGCTGAGATACTTTAACGTAGTTTTCTTGCTTGGGATTGGTTCTCAAAAGAGGATCATCGTGAGGAGCTGCCTCAGGCTCATCAGCCCAGCTGTCCTTAGCGTTCGTGATAAAAACGACCATTTAATGCTTGGAGTCAAAACAATCTAAACGAGCAACCCATAGTGCACAAAAGAAAGTGTTGGAGAGATAGTATGTTGAAAGGAATGAATCGTCCATGCATCGAACCAGGTCACATTGCTGCTCAAAAGCAATGCTGCGCTGCACGTACCTACTGCACGTACCTATTGTTCTTTTGCCAAAATAATAATGAGGCTTCCAGACACAAAAATGAGGTCTTTAACTAGTCTACTGTACCGGTCGAATGCCATGCACTTACGTCATGCCTACTCCTGCATGCTTCTCCTTCCATAATAGTGTTCCTGCTATGCTATCATCATCATTGCTTGCGCGTGCTACTCTTAGCAGCATTGAACCAACCTGATTAGTACACGAGTACTAGTTTACTACTCGTAGCTACTACTGCAGTAGAAAGGCGAGCGGAGTGATTACAGCACTACATCTATTACCTGGTACCAGGTACAAAGATGATAATAATAATATTATCATTATCTTTATGCTACTACTGTAGCTAGTAGTAAAAGTCACGAACTTGAGAAGCTCGTTAATCGGCTTACTCCTTTCGGTTTCTTTCTTTTACTCCTGCTGTAGGTTTTATACTAGGAATCTCGTTCCACAGCTGTAAATCTTCCTACCCAAGTGAAATCGATCTATCCTTGAGCGCATGCTGGCTAAGGAAATGGATTTCAACCCAAAATTCGTATCGCTGCAAAAGATTGAGTCTCCGTTGTTCCCTAGCGCTAGCAAAAGCTGGCCTCGATTTAGAGTAAGCATCCTCCGCGCTCACCACGCAACCGATTCCCCGGAAATTACAGAACATGGTCATCGAACCAACGCTTGATGTTGATCCAGTTGTCAGCTTTGGATCCCACGGCACCAATTGGGTGGTCACAGTCATCGTAAAGCAATAATTTGGTAGGAACATTCCTACGCAAAATATGATAATACTCAAGACCTTGACATGGCGGGACTCTCAAATCCTTGGCGCCCAGCGCGATCAGAGTAGGCGTCTTGACATTCTTGACATGTGCAATGGGGCTCTTTGAGTACATTTCTGCGAGCTGGTCTGCTGACGGTCCCGTGAATTCACTCCAGTCGTACGTGCCGAGGCCGCATGTCTCAATGACACACCAGTCTGGAATATCGGTAGATGTGATCATGGAAGCAATATTGGTGACAGGATTACGCATGCAGGCGGCCTTGAACAAGTCAGGATATTGCCCTAAGCAGTGACCTGTCAAAAATCCACCGTGAGATCCACCACAGATGGCCAACCTTTTGGAATCCACCAATCCCATCTTGACCACGTGGTCGACGGAGTGGACGACATCCTTCACATCGAGGTCGCCAATTCGTGAAGGCAGGTCCTCGACACCGGCCTGACTAAATCCAACACTTCCGCGATAATTCACCATCAACAAAGCGTATCCCGCATGACCGCACAGGAAACCTCCCATTTCCGGAAGATAACTTGCTGTCGAGAGAGAGTGAGGGCCTCCATGAGGCAGCACAATCATTGGTGGTGGCCTGGAATCATTTTCATTCTTTGAAGGGAGCATCAATATGCACTGGATGGGGGTGCTCCATTTGTTGTCACCCGTAGGTCGCTCCAACGTAAATGTCTGATACGAATAACCACAGAGAGGTTCTGCCGAACCTGGTACTGGTGCGCAGGTAGAGGCTGACATAGGAGAGAAGGACGGCAAGGTAAATGCAGCGACGCCTTCTTCAAGAACATTCTCCTTTAGTATTTCTTCTGGCGGTATATAGACCACCTGGCCAGGATTATTTGGCGACGTTTCCTTCACCACGATGCCGCCGTTAGGTGTAGTGCATAATAATTCTTGACTTGTCAGCTCCTCTGACGTCTTGCAATCAGAACCTTTCACTTGAGTTCGTAGCTGGCGAACGCTTCCATCCAATAAATTTATACGAACCAATTGTATACTAGATCCCCACATGGTGCTGGTCACCATGGTATCAGTTGACACAAAGGGATACTCTGGCAAGGAGCCAACAAGTGCTAGGCCTGGAAAAGAAATTGACTCCACAGTTCCCTCTTCGTGCGAGGCGGCAGGGTCGCGCAGGTCCCATCTTTGTTTCACAACAACTCGCTCCGTCATGCCCGCCATTTCGTCTTTTCTCCAATCCATGCTATAGAGACCTATGTGCCCAAAGTGAGTATCGAATCCTTTCTCGCTTCCTATAAAGATCAAACTGCAACTTGAGTCAGGCTTCGGAGGCGAGAAACGGGGCGATTTGGCCAGCCGAAGATTTGGTGTCAAACAGACATAGTCACTGTCTCTGGTTGGCGAATCTTTTTTCACAGGATATTCCATAGGTCGAGCAATGAAATTCAAGACACTAGTGATGGAGGAAGCATATATTTTGCAAGCTCGCTGTTGGCAATATACCATTCCCAATCGTTTGGCCATGTCGGGTCCACCACCGGCATCCCAAGCAGTGTATACCAGTGACTTGCCATCCGGCGAAAAGATGGGTTGCCCAATGGAATAGGACCCCAAGGAGGATGAATCACCTTGTTCACTGAACATACCTGGAACATTGTGGACCTTTTGAATACGTCCCGTCTCCACATTGACAAGAAACAAATCCAACAGAGGCTCTTGTTCACGATATTGTTCGCCCCAACCTTCGGATTTCCCCAGCCCTAACGTCGCCTTGCCTCCTGGAATTTTCTTCGAACCGCTTTCGGCCTGAAAATTTTGGGAGTCAAAGAAGGACGTGGTTTCTGGTGCCTTTCGTTCGGCAGCATAAACTAAAACTTTTTCATCGGTACTCCACGAGGGCTTTCCAAAGGTAACCGCATCCGAAATAACTTTTCCGTGCTCTTGATTGGTAGGCAAGGCAATCCGATGAATTAAGGACGAGGTTAGTACATCCCAAACTTCCAATACTTGTCGTGCTGGACTGCCGTCTTTTTTATTATTTTCGTCAGCTCGAATCTTGGCGATCTTGTTGCCAGATGGGCTGGGAATTTGAATTTGAATGTTGGGGTGCACTTCTGTTGGTGGCACGGGAGGAAAGAATACCGAGGAGTCCTTGTTAGAAGTGGGAATGGAAAGAGTATACTCGTAGTCGCGCTTTTTGTCATTGTCAATATCTTCTACCGTCCGAGTTACACGAAGGAGCATTTGTGCGTTGGAATGTTGGATTACATGAGCATTGGATAGTGTCACAGCGGCAGAAATGGCGCTGTTGTAAGCTTCAATTTCCTTAGCCAGTGCTTTCACATCACCATCATCAGGTTTCGTACTGGGGTTGTCACCTCCACTCATGTTAAGGGCTTCAGATGGTCGACGTGGAGTGGAAACGTACGGACGTGCCAAGGCAAAACTAGAGGAGACGGTGGAAAAACAAGCACAAGCTATTACTTGAAGGACCAAAAAAGTGTAGTCAGAGGTGCGGAATGAATGTGGACGTGTGGAGAATCTAATGAGAGAGGAACGGATGGATGAACTTGGACGCAGCCATATCATTCTTATGGCACTAGTGTAGTGCGTGCGGAGTGCGGTGCTGATGATAGGTTTAGCCAGCACTTCTACTGGTAGCTACCGTAGCTTGTAGACTAGTGCTGTATCAGATCGCGAAACCGACAAAGCAAAAAAAATCGAAACTGCAACGTCCCTAGAGTACTAGTAATCCTCAGCTCTACCGCATCGAGCCGTGACTCAAAGCAGTCCTTAATGACGTATTAGGAGAATTACAGCATGTAGACTACTAGCTAGTAGTCTAGCTAGCTTCTAGTCTAGTCTACTCCATACTCAAGTTTGTGTGAAGATTGGAACTGATAATACTTTGTGTGCGTCTAGAGTATTCGTATTTAATGGGTTAATCTTGATGCCTGCTGTTAAACACAAAATGACTCAATGATGTTCACAAAAGGTGCAATGACAAAACACCAACTTAAATAATGCCTTTGGAGCTTCTCATGCAGTGAGTGGCCAAGCAGCTTTTGTAGCACTTAGCTACTGAAGTAAAGTACTCAAACTCAATAGCTGGAGGTCTGTAGGACATCACGATTTCTTTTGAGTGAAACATCAATAACAACAAGATTAAAACAATTCAACACAAGCAGCACATCAGAGCACCGCCAATTCCGTTGAGCTTTGCCTACCTTTCTTGCACCCCGACAGCACAGAGGACAGCCACCGACGAAACCAGAGCAGAAAAAAAGAAAGAGTCCTGAGCCCTGAACCAGAACAGACAAAAACAAAGAGTCCCGCGCCTCGCACCTCCTATCCTTTCACGGAAGATAAACAACCTACGAGTAAAATGGCCGACCGCATTATGAAACTACCCCAGCGAACTATGTCTTTTGGGAGAGCGAGAGCCAACACTGAAGAATCGCTTCTGTATAGCAAATCCCCCATTGGTGTGGACGAAGAAATCGGTGGATTGTCAGGATTTGGGTGCGAAGAAACCTACGAACCTCGGCGCCAGATGAAACGTAATATGAGTCTCGAGATGAAACGGGCTGTAGAGGGGCTAGAGTATTCTGAAATGGAACTTGAAATGCTGGCTCAAGATAGCCGACAATTTAACGTCCTTAAGAAGAGTTTACGCAACAAAGGTGCAGTCACCAATGAAGTATTGAAACAAAAATTGCCCCTATTTCTCAAATACAAGAATGATCGACTGGCGCAAACCAATCCCGAAGCTGCTAAAGCTATTCGGAATTGTCCGCCGAGATCCTTTTCAGGAGGGCGTCTAACATCTGTCTCGCAGGCAGAACGAATGTCGGGGTTCAAACCAGTCAATCGAGTTCTAAGTGATCAAGAAAAATACGAAGCAGGGGGTGCTACTAAACTGGAACAAGCCAGCAACCTAGTTTTTGGACGGATTATGAGACCGGGAGCAAGATCTGGTGTTCGGCAAGTACCTGCGAGAACAAAGTCCACCGGCTCAACTCTAGTAGGTAGTCGACAAATTCCAACAAGAACAAAGTCAGCCAAGTTGTAATGGATAAGCTTAGGCACTGCCCAACAAGGTATATCCAACAAAATTCGCTAATTGAAGACAGCAAAAGTTTACTCATCATGTGAACGATTGATCAGCTGCTGGACTGCTATTTAATTCTTCCCCATCCAGCTGTGCTATTGTAGCAATAGAATTATACTTACTTCATTATTTTCTAACGAACTAAGGAAGTAAAAGAAATATAAACAGGAGAAATAAAGGCCCTTCAAAACAGCGAAACGAGGAATATTTCTCTAAAAGTGTCAGCACCAATGTTGCGCCTTTTCATCTTGTGTGAGGGCATAAAATGTCAGGCCGACCTACCCGTAATATTTTGCTGCACTGAAAGCAATCATTGAAAATTGAAAAGCCGCCACTACAGTCCATTTGCAAACCTAGCTCTAGGCTCCCAGTTGAAAGATTTGTTCCATGAGCGTCCATTTTTCGCCATCCTTTGCCCAAGGCAAGGCTTGCTGGTACTTCCACATCAAATTCTCCCATTCTTGTACTTTCGGGTTGTTGGCGTCCATCTCTGCTTTTTTCATTGCATCAAAGGTATCATCAGCATCCACGATTAGAAACATGCGATTACCAGTGAGATAAATCTGCATATCCACAATACCTGCATCTGTAATGCTTTTGGTGATCTCTGGCCAACATTTACCAGCGGCATGGTACTCTTTATATTCCGCCATCAATTTGGAATCGTTTTTGAGGTCGCATGAGTAACAGAATCGCTTCGTTTTGGCAGCAGATGTTTCAGGTGTCATGGTCGGTTAAGTTGAGGTGCGTAACAGATCGTCTCAGCTTTGTAGCTTGGTCCCCTATCGCATTTGTGCGTTGTTACGAAACACGCAAACTAAACGGATTCTGTCTTGATTCTTGATGTTTTTGGGATTTTGGATCCCAAAATTTGTTGCATATAGACGCACACAATACTTCCTTATATTCAGCATAACATAAGACACAACAGTAGACTACTAGTATTAGACTAGACTAGTCTACTAGAGCCTAGATCTAGTCTACTGGCATAATTTTTTCCCCCTTGGCACGTGAAAGTGAAGTAGACATGCTCGAGTATCATGTTGTATCATCAGACAAATAAAGTTAATGGTTGTTTATGTACGGAATATTTCTGGCTTAGCAATCAATCTTCTTTGACTTGCTTGCGTCCAATCTTGCCACCTTACGACGTCTGCAACTAGTGCACCAAACAATGCATGCAAGAAAGACACAACCAGCCAAGCGGCTTCCGAAAAGGAACTCCAATGCAGCGATTGGACTCAACACGCAGATGTACAGGAAAAGAAGCAAATCCTGGGCAATCTGAGGCTGGCGGGAGCCAGAGTGAAACAAAGATACACCAAATTGCATAAAACTCAGTGTTCCCTTGTCATTGTACATTCTACACAAAGACGGGACAGCAGAACATCCAATTCGCAGCAAGCTGAGACCCATATGGGCAAACTGGTGGTGAGAAAGCAAGGCGCCAACTACTCCTTTTGCATCCAGATATTCTGGATCTCTCTCCGGAAAGAAGGAAATATAGCAAGAAGCAACAAAGCCGTCCACAATGATTGTACCTGAAGGAGTCAACGGTGCATGCAACCCAGTATGCTCAATTGTGTCTATCATTGTCACGGGTTCGCCACCTCCTTCAAGACTCTGAAGTTTGTCTCCTATCTTAATAGAACTGCCGCGAACAGGATTTTCTTTTCCATGCAGATAGACCAAGTGTTCACCAGTCAGCACAAGCTTTCCGGTGCTTGTGTGCAGTTGAAGAAAATTGGTCGGTGTATGCGTGTCGTTGTGGGCGAATGCATAAATGGATTCATAACCATTCGTGGTGAGAATCTTGTCCCCAATCTTCAAATCCGTCATTTTTGTTGGCTTTTTGTCAATAACAGGCACCAAGCTCGAGGCGGAAAAGCAACCAGCACTTCCCGGGTTATTTCCAGATGATGGACTCGACGCTGGTGACGATACAGGCGGGGATACAGGCTGTGGATTTTGAGGCGTGACGGGGAC
>Ga0100392_1004538_pt1 | contig 12433 bp, 12 predicted proteins | sample CryGeymeta201516_FD_81548 | JGI IMG/M metagenome (GOLD analysis project Ga0100392, IMG submission 81548) | Groundwater microbial communities from Crystal Geyser aquifers in Utah, USA - Crystal Geyser metaG 2015-16 | ecosystem: Environmental > Aquatic > Deep subsurface > Groundwater | place: USA... | reverse complement strand
GCCGATCAGGCTGGTCTCGGTCCTGTGGGTATCCTGTTCATCGCTATGCTCACCGCTACCGGCGGCGGCGTGTTGCGCGCCATGCTGGTGGCCGAAATTCCCTTCATCCTGAAAAAGGAAATCTATGCCTCTGCCAGCCTGTTCGGTGCGCTGGCCTATCTTGGCTTCGTGCAACTCGGACTATCAGACGTATGGGTGATCTGGGGCGTTGTCCTTATCACCACCGGCACCCGCCTGCTCGCCTGGCGCATGAACCTGTCTCTGCCATCCGCCGAGGCCTAGCATTTTCTTCCCATCGGGTTAAAACGGCCAGATTCAGCCGAAACCAGCAGTTTGCATCACTCTTTAATACTGTTTTTGACTATCTTAATGCGTGAAAACTTGCTATAAATGCATACCAATCAAGCTGTGGTCTATGGACAGAGGGAGAGAAATCATGACAAGCAATGCATTGCTAAAAATTGCTGCCATCACTTGTCTGCTGGTCACAGGAGGCATTTGTCAGGCACATGCAGCGACTATTTCAGACTGGCAGGGATGCTATGCGGGGGTCAATGTCGGCTATGGTTGGGCCAAGGTTGATGGGACATCTTTATCGAATATAACCAATCCGGGCGCTATCCTGACCTACAACGAAGCAATTGGTGGAGACACTGCCAAAGGTGGTGCGATTGGTGGTCAGTTGGGCTGTGATTTCCAATATGCCAATTGGGTGCTGGGCGCCGCAACTTCTCTGGATTATGCTCGTATGTCCGGGAGCCATCTGTATATAAACGGTACGTCACCAACAAATATACTTAAGGATCGTATCAAGTCGTTGGGTACGCTTACCGGACGGGTCGGTTATTTGATTCAACCTAATACTCAGCCATATGTTAAGGCTGGATTTGCGTGGACGAAAACACGCCATTCAGACGGTGATCCGAATGCCTTCCCTAACAATCTGGGCGGCACCGGATACTCTGGAAGCACTGATGTGACGCACACGGGTTGGCTTGTTGGTGCTGGTGTTGAGCAAATGATACTGAAAAATCTATCGCTGTTCGCTGAATATGAACACATGGATTTTGGGGCACATAATGCGACCATCGTATATAGCGATGGCGGTATATGGACGTTCTCTTTCAAGCAGAAAATAGATACTCTCAGGTTAGGCGTTAATTATCACTTTTGACCTGAATTGACTGGCACATTTGAATGTCCAAGTGTGGACAGGCGGTCGATCAGGCAGGATTAGTTCGCTTTGTGTCCCGTTCATCCTGAAAAAGGAAATCTATGCTTCGGCCAGCCTGTTCGGTGCGCTGGCCTATCTCGGTCTTGGTCGGCTTGGTTTATCCGATAGATGGGTGATCTGGGGCGTTGTCCTCATCACCTCCGGTACCTGCTGGCATGGCGTTTGAATCTTGGCCTGCCTTCCGCGGATGCCTGATTTACTTCTTAATCGTTTTAATACAACAATGAACGGCAAGAATTGACCACAAGAGAGAATTCAGCAGGAGTGTTTTAGACTATTTTTTACACCCTCCGGTTAGTAAGTCGGCCTTATATTTCCTTACTCAAAGCCTTATTAAGCCAGAAGTAGCCACAAAGGGCTGAGAGCGTAGATGCCACAATAATGCCTAGACGTTCATCGAAAAGGAGGTTGTCTCCACTGCTTTCGAAAGCGAGTGAACCGATAAATAAACTCATCGTAAAACCGATACCGCAAAGCAGAGAAACGCCATAAATCATTGACCAGTTCACGTTGGTTGGTAATTTGGCCAGACCTGTTTTTACCGCCAGCCAGGCAAAGGTGAATACACCAAGCTGCTTGCCTATAAATAAGCCAAGCGCGATACCAATTGTTGCCGGATGCAATATCTCTTCGATACCCATCGCACTTACATTCAGTCCTGAGTTGGAAAAGGCAAAGATAGGAAGGATCGCAAAGGCGACAATGCTATGCAGATCGCGCTCCATGTCCTTGAGTGGCGAACGACCACTCTTCGGTTCACGGGCCAGAGGAATAAACATCGCCAGAAGCACGCCGGCAAGCGTGGCATGTACACCTGATTTCAGCACAGCCACCCACATCACCAAGCCAAAAAGTAGATATGGCGTCAGCTTGTAGATATTCATCCTGTTGAGTAATGCCAGCGCTACGATACAAACTGCACCCACGATTAGGCTTATGGCCGAGATGTTACTGGTGAAGAAAATGGCAATAATGATAATTGCACCGATGTCATCGAAGATTGCCAGCGATACGAGGAATGTCTTCAGTGCCAGCGGAACACGTTTGCCCAGCAGGGTTAGAATGGCGAGTGCAAATGCGATGTCGGTAGCGGTCGGAATAGCCCACCCCTTCAGAGCAACCGGATCGTGACCATTCATGAGAATATAGATTAAAGCAGGTGCAACCATCCCGCCAAGCGCGCCAAATGCAGGAAGTGCAATTGCCTGTGCGCTGGCAAGTTCACCTTCGAGGATCTCCCGCTTCAACTCCAGACCAACTACAAAGAAGAAAACTGCCATCAATCCATCATTGACCCAGAGCAATAGTGGTTTGGCAATCTGAATTGCTCCGACGCGAATCTCTACGGGTGTATCAAGCAGTAAATCGTAGTAATTCGAGAATGGAGAGTTCGCCAGAGCTACGGCAAGCAGTGCAGCAATAATCAGAAGGATACCGCTTGCTGATTCGAGCTTTAAAAATGCTTTAATCGCTGAAACCATTGATCCTCCACAAACATGCAAGATGAATGTTGCGTTGTATATGGTTAAAGCTAAGTTAAAAAAATTGGTGACAAGTGGTCGAACGATCTGGGTTGCTGAAGCCTGCCCGTCAGAAGGCGGCTGTTAAGCTCTCGCAGGGCAAAGATGCGCAGCTGCCACTACCTGAACGCCGATTGCGCCGCTAAGCTACGCACCCATGCGATATTCCCAGTCCTTTTTCCCTACCCTGCGCGACGATCCGGCTGACGCCGAGGTTATCTCGCACAAGCTCTTGCTACGTGCGGGTTATATCCGCCGCGTCACCTCGGGTGTTTACGATTTTCTGCCGCTCGGCCTGCGCGTGATGCGCCGCATCGAGGCTGTGGTGCGTGAGGAAATGAATGCTGCCGGTGCCCAGGAATTGCTGATGCCGATGGTGCAGCCGGCTGAGCTGTGGCAGACCTCCGGGCGTTGGGAGAAGTATGGCCCTGAATTGCTGCGTTTTACCGACCGGCATGAGCACACCTCATGTCTCGGGCCAACGCACGAAGAGGTGATTTGCGATCTGGTAGCGCGCGAACTGCGCTCCTACAAACAGCTGCCGATGAATCTGTATCAGATTCAGGCCAAGTTCCGTGACGAAATCCGGCCCCGTTTCGGCCTGTTGCGCGGGCGAGAGTTCATCATGAAGGACGCATATTCCTTCCATGCCGATGAGGCTGATCTGGCGCGCGAATATCAGAGCATGTTTGCGGCTTATCAAAGAATTTTCAGCCGTTTTGGCCTGACCTTCCGTGCTGTGGAGGCCGATACCGGCTCCATCGGCGGTAACGATTCGCACGAATTCCATGTGCTGGCCGATTCCGGCGAGGATTTGATCGCACATTGCGGCGGTTGCGATTATGCAGCCAATGTCGAGAAGGCTGTTTCCGGACGCGATGCGGCGAGCGGTTTGGCGGGCGAGCTGGCTGACGTGGCCACGCCCGGTGCGAGCAGTATTGAAGATGTGACAGCGTTTTTGAAAGTGGACGCTGCTTTGCTGGTTAAAACGCTGGTGTATCGCATTACCGGCGGCGAGATGGATGGACAGGTGCTTGCCGCCTGCGTGCGCGGCGACGATCAGTTGCAGGAAGTGAAACTGCTGCATGCACTTGATGCCGACAGCATCGAGATGGCGGACGAAGCCGGCATTGTTTCGATTGGTGGCGTGGCTGGTTTTGTCGGCCCGCAGAATCTTGCCTGCAAGGTGTTTGTGGATGAAAGCCTGCGCGGCGGAACAGGGTTGGTGGCCGGCGGCAATAAGCGCGATGTGCATGTGTGTGGTCTGGATATGGCTCGTGATGTGGCAGCAGCTACATTCGCCGATTTGCGTGAAACGCGGGCAGGGGATAGCTGTCCGAAATGCGGCGGAACGATGGCGCTGTCGCGCGGCATTGAGGTTGGCCAAGTGTTCGCGCTGGGCAAGCGGTACACAGAGCCGATGAAGGTGCGCTTCCACAGTCAGGAAGGCAAAGAGGAAACCGCGACGATGGGTTGCTACGGGATCGGTGTGTCGCGTCTGATGGCAGCGATTGTCGAGCAGTGTAACGACGAGAATGGTATCGCCTGGCCGCTGGATATGGCGCCCTTCCATGTGGCCCTGATCGGCATGGGCAAGGGCGAGGAAGTGGAGCAGGCATGCGCCGGCTTGTACAAGGATTTGCAGGCCGCAGGTTTCGATGTGTTGTGGGATGAACGCAATGAACGTCCGGGTGTGAAATTCAAGGATGCTGAATTGCTCGGTTTACCGCTACAGCTGGTGGTTGGTGATCGCGGTTTGAAGGAAGGGGTTGTTGAACTGGGAGCACGCGGTGGTGCGCGTGAGAGCGTACCGCTGACGGAAGCCGTGGCGAGACTCGTCGGACTGGCAGAATCCATCCGCGGAGCGGCACACTGAACGCAGACGAACTGCGCGCCCGTCTCGGAGGCATGCCTCCGAAGGCAATTCTGGCAGGCATCATGATCCTGGGGTTTGTGGGTACGCTGCCGCTCTGGCTGGCCGGAACGCAGGAGCAGAAGCAGCGCATGGAGCAGACCACGACAACCATACAGATGATCCAGAAGACAGTTGGCAACATCGAGCTTCAACCCGAGGAAGAGGAGCGCCTGCGGCATGATTTGCAGGTCAAGCAGGTTGAGCCGCCGAGTTTCGAAGAGACTGTATGGTTGACGGATATGAAGCAGCTTATCCTGCCGCAGGTGCCGGATGAGCATGAGGCCGAGACCATTGCCCGCTGGGTTTATATCTATAGCCAGCGCTTCGATCTCTCGCCCGAGCTGGTGCTGGCGTTGATTGCGGTTGAGTCACAGTTTGATCATTTTGCGGTGAGTAATGTCGGGGCGCGCGGCTTGATGCAGGTGATGCCATTCTGGAAAAAGGAACTCGGCAGCAAAACCGACAATCTGTTTGAGATTGAAACGAATATTCGCTATGGCTGCGCTATTCTTCGTATGTACAAGGATCGCTATCATAGCCTGACGCGGGCGCTGGCTGCCTATAACGGTTCGCTTGGCAGTCAGCGTTATCCGAAAAAGATATATGCGGTGATGAAGCGTTTCAAAGCCAGTAGCGACGATCTGTAACCGGAGCCAAGCCTGTTGTTCCGTATTGTGGAGGCAATCGCTTTATTGGCAAACACAAGCGCCTTCACAAGACTGTAGGATGAAGGGATGACGTTATCGTTGTCATCCGTAAGTTGCGTGATATCTTGCGCAACCTTTTCGCGAAGCAGCGAATGAGGGGACACAGATGATGGAAGGGTGGCCGAGCGGTTGAAGGCACCGGTCTTGAAAACCGGCAAGGGGCAACTCTTCGTGGGTTCGAATCCCACCCCTTCCGCCAGTTGTGATTGAGAAAGTGTTGGATATATTGCCGGAAGGCTTGGTAGAAGGTGCGGGGTGGGTGAGAACCCGCGATTGTGGTTCGACAAATCGGCATGCTGATTTGAACGCCACTTGTGGCGGCCCGCAGGGCGAGGGCAAAGCCCGAGTAATCCCACCCCTTCCGCCAGCTGGATTTGGCATTAGCCGCTGGCCCTGTTGGGCTGGGTGGCAAAACAATTTGGGTTCGGCGGGTGCAAAAGTGTTTTTTCTTGTTAAACTGCGCCGCGCCTCGCACGAGGTGTTAGATAAGTGCATGGAGAGATGGCTGAGTGGTCGAAAGCGGCACCCTGCTAAGGTGTTATACGGGTTACCGTATCGAGGGTTCGAATCCCTCTCTCTCCGCCAGTTTGCTGGCCGGGATTGCTGAATGATGTTGTCATTACTCGGGATTGCCGGTCATTTTAAAAACCTGTGTTTTGTTTTGCTTGTCGTTTCCACGCCTATGTTGCTGAATGGCTGTAGCGATGAAAGAACATCACAGATTGATTGGCAGTTACCGCTTGCAGCGCCCAATGATCCACATGGGGCGTCGGCCAATCAGATGCTTCCACAGTGGGCTGAGCTTGCTGTGGGAAGCGCAGAACTTGTGCTTCTGCAGAAGGATACGGCGCGTCTATTTGCCGTAAAGCTTGAAAGCGGGCTGGAAGTGGATTTCCAGGACATGCATTTTCGTCTTCTTGGTTTGGCCAATGGCTTGCGTATGAAGTCCGGGTCTTACATTGACGATAAAAATGTGTATAATCCCGCCGCATTCGTGGAGGTCAGCCGGGAAGGTCGGCAGATTTACCGTGGATGGCTGTATCAGGAGTTTCCCGAATTATTCGGTCCTGATATGGAAAACTGGAAACTATGGTTGCGTGGACTGGTGATTAGCCAGAAAGATGAGCCACACGATGAAGTAGTTTCCGAAACAACAGGCACGCGCCCGTAGCTCAGCTGGATAGAGCATCAGACTACGAATCTGAGGGCCGGGCGTTCGAATCGCTCCGGGCGCGCCAGTTAAATCAAGGGTCTAGCAGAAATGCTAGGCCCTTTTTTATTGTTGTTCGTGCTCATGCAACACGCGGCAATGCCAGCCAAGGTTGATTGGACGTGCGGTTCTTACTATGGTTATTCGCTGATGATGAATGGGCCTTGCTTCGTCCACTTGCATATCGAAGGTTTTTTCTGCGCAAGGGACGGGATTAAGGGGGAGATGCTGATGCAACGCGCGTACTCACATGGTCGGAAGCAGGCGGATGCGGCACGCGTTCTGGTGGTCGATGACGATGTTTTGACCCGTAACTATCTTTCTTTGTTGTTGCAAAGGTGGGGCTATGAGGTAGTCACCGCTTGCGATTTATCTTCTGCAAGGAAGGCCTTGGGCGATGCGGTTTTTTCCCTGACTTTGATTGATCTGATGTATCCCGGGGATGATGTATCGGGTTTCGATCTTGTTGAATTGATCAGAGCTCAGCAGCCGGCGTGTGCGGTGATGATTATAACCTCCGATCACACTGCTGAAACCGCTGTTGAAGCCATTCGCCTGCGGGTGGATGATTATTTTCTGAAACCAATAAAATCCAAGGAATTACTGTCTGCGATTCAACAGCTTAAGGATGTATCAATCTCTGCTAATTCGGAAATATCTGCCGCCGGAGTGGCCTTTTCTGGTTTGACGCTTCGTGAGAAGGCTGTGCTACAAATGTTTCAGCAAGGCTATAGCTATAAGGAAACAGCGCGTATTCTGCATTGCAGTGTCGCAACAGTGCAGACGCACGCCAAGCATATCTATCGAAAAATGGGTGTGCATTCGCGCGCTGAGGCGGCCCATGAGGGCTTGCGTCTGCGTCTGATCAAGCCTTGAAGGTGTAAGCAGTCATATTCCACCGTCTTTAGCATATTTTCGATGAAAGGAATCACTGCACGGCCTGTGTCAGAAAATCATATTGTGCATTCAATCACTTCATGTTTGCTGGATGCTGCTCAATAGTTCACCCTACTGGCGAATGGGTCGAAGAATCCTTACAATCAGCACCTGTATTGATTAGATGAGGGGAGTTTATGGCACATGAAGCAATTTGGTTACGACTTTTCCGGCCCAAGCTTGAATGGGTGGAGGATGCGTGTGCGCTGTGCGAGAAGAATCCGTTGTTTCAAAAGGTGCCACGCAAGTCGATCAGTTGGCTGGTGTCGCGCATGCATCCCCGCAGCTACAGTGCGGGAGAGCCGATCATCGGAATGGGTAATGCGGGAGCCGGCGCTATATTGATTCTGTCCGGCGAGGTGTCAGTTCAAGCCAATGGCGTGGAATTGGAACGCATGCACCGTGGTGACCTGTTCGGCGAGGTGGCGCTGGCTGCGGATTTGCCGCGCACAGCCGAGGTGGTGGCTGTACTGGATTGCGAACTGGTTTTCTTTTTGCGCTCCGATTTGCAGGAGTGGCTGGCCATTATGCCTAAAGAGGCGGCCCGACTGCTGCAGAACCTTTCCAAGATGCTGGCTCAGCGCTTGATGGAAAAAAACAAGATGATTACAAAGCAGGGTGATTGATGAATAGAATGGTTATGGCCGTTCTGATGCACCCGGCCTCGTTGGCGGCGATGGTATTTGCTGTCGGCCTGGGAGCGGCATGGATTTTTCTTTCTGTTGCCTCTCCTATTCTGTTCACGCTTGCTTTGTCGGCCATGTTTTATGCAGCACTTTCCCCTACGGTGGATAACCTGGTGCGCCGCGATATTGAGAAATCAACAGCTGTCGCTATCGTCATGGTGGTTGTGGTGCTTCTTATGCTGACACTGACAGCGTTGCTATATCCTCTGATCAGCCACCAATTTGAGACATTCTCGAGCCGTGCCGGCCAGTTGGACGAACGTATTCTGGGATTGTGTCTGCAAGTGGATACCTGGGTGCGCACGCATCTGGGCTTCGGTTTCGATCCCGAGAAGGTGGCTCTGAATGCGGTGCATGATCTGACGATGCGTGCCGGAGCAATGAGCAGCTCGGTTAGTTCCTATTTTAATGATGTTGCGTTTTCCCTCCTGCTGGTGCCGCTTGTCACCTTTTTCCTGCTCAAGGATTATCGCATGCTGCGCAGCGAGGCGATGCAGGCTCTGCCCAATCGATATTTTGAGCTTGGCTGGATGGTATATAACGTGGCAACCAACCAGTTGCAGAATTATGCGCGTGGCATCTTCATTCAGGCGCTTTCCATGTCTTTGATCTGTACCGTAGGTTTCTGGCTGGCAGGCATTGAATATGCACCCGTGCTGGGTCTGTTGGTCGGCCTGCTCAACTTGATTCCTTTCTTCGGTATTTCACTGGCCAAAATTCCACCTGTACTGGTGGTGCTGCTGTCCGACCAGCCGGACTTTTTATCCGTGGTACTGGCCCTGTTGGTTGTTTTTGTGGCGCAGACAGTGGACAACCTCTATCTGATGCCGCGCGTGGTTGCCAAATCGGCAAGCTTGCACCCGCTTACCGTTATGCTGGGTGTGATGCTGGCAGGTTATTACTATGGTTTTATCGGGCTGATACTGGCTGTTCCTGTTATTTTTTCGATGAAAGTGATATACAGCGAACTGTTAAGGGGATTCAAGCACTTCGGCCCCCAAAAAACCGGTTTTAGCTGATGAAGTAGGTGGGAGGGGGATTTTGGGAGAGGGGTTGATGAAGATATTTATGTTTCGATTGCTGTTTTTGCTTGTCTTGCTGCCTTGGGCTGAGCCACTGTATGCGGCGGAGAATTTGGTGTCGCAGGGTGTGGCACAATACAAGGATGAAAGTTTCGAGGAGGCTGCTGTCACGCTGCAGAGGGCGTACAAGGAGCACCCCGACAATTACGAGGCAGTGTTCTATCTGGGCATCAGCTACATGCAGATGCTTGAGTTCGAAAAGGCTCGTGTCTACCTGGAAAAGGCGGCCACCATGCAGCCCGACGATGCCAAGCTAGGTGTCTACCTGGGTGAGGCATTTTACAATCTGCATGATTACAAGTCTGCCGAAAAGGCGCTGGAAACGGCGATTGCCAGCGGAGTCAATTCGGCGCGGGCGCATTACTTCCTTGGCATGACCCGATATGCCCAGGGTAACTATGCACAGGCCGTGGAATCGTTCGAGCATGCCATGCAGCTGGATGAGGCGATGAAGGTCAAGGCGCTGTACCTGACGGGGATGGCGTATAGGAATATGGGGGATCAGCAAGCTTCTGCAAGAAAATTCAGCGAGGTAAAACAATTAGCCCCCGACAGTTATGAAGCCACGCAGGCGGATGCGATGCTCAGACAGCCGCTTCCATCTCAGAAGAATTTTAATGTAAGTGTGACTTTGGGAGAGCAATACGATAGCAATGTGGTGCTCCAACCAGCAAGTAATGTCGCAGGACTTCTGGTGTCACGATCTCGCGATTATGTTAGTACGGCGGCATTGAATGCGGTTTATAACCAAAAGGTTGATAATCATATCGGTTTTGCCGCCTCCTATGGGTTCAGTCAAAGCTTGCACCGGAAATTAACCTTCTATGATGTGCAATCGCATCATGTCGATTTCACCCCTTACCTTAGTTTGAAAACGGATCAGGCTTTTATGCGTCTGAGTGCGGATGGAATTGGGGTGGATTACCGGCGCTATATGGTCGGTTTTGGTGTCATGCCGGGCTATGTACATGACTTTGGTGATAATCAGAAGGGGACAACACTGGTAGGCTTTCAGCGCAAGTTGTTTTATCCGTTTGCCAAGGATGGCGACCCGATAAGCCTCGATCCGAGCGAAAACCGCGATGCCAATAATTTTCTGATTGGCTACACCTACGTTTGGAATGCGCCGCAGCAGGGCAGGGTGCTTAGCCAAGTATTGCAGACGAATGGAGCCAGCCTGAGTGCTTCCTATTTTTTTGATGTGGAAAAGGCCGGTGGCAATAACTGGAGTTATTTTGGGCATCATGCCACGTTGTCTTTCAGCTATCCGGTTTGGGATCGGGTGCAGTTAACAGCAGTGGCTGATCAAAACCGGCAGGTATATCGCAATATTAATACATTTTACAATATTAAGCGGAATGACGTGCTTACCACGCTTTCTCCTTCACTGGAATGGAAACCGGAGATGGGCGGCATTCTGAAACTTAATTATTCCTACATGCGATCGATATCTAGCATCTCAGTGTATGACTATCGGCGGAGTATTATCACAGCCAGCTTCGAGGGGGGATTTTGATGTTGTCTGTGATCTGCATCATAGCATCGGCACCTCTAATGCTTTTATATCGCAGCCTGAAGGTGAAATATATATGCGGCAAGATATCCGGAATCTTGCTGCGGTCTGGGTTATTGGTTGTTGTGGCTGGTTTCGAGCCAGGAATGGGCGAGGGAGACGTCTGATGAGTATGCGTGATTTGATGATGATTATGATGGCGGTTGCCTTTCTGTTTACAGGTGGCGCAGAAGCATGGGCTAAAGTAGCAGGCCACTTTACGCTGATTGAAGGGCGGGTGGATGTCCTGGTAAAAAAAGGTGACAAGACCATTCCTGTTAAGCTTGGGGATGAGGTCAGTGTTGGTGATATCGTGCGAACCAAGAGCAATTCGCGGGCGCAGATCACCTTGGTTGATAGCAGTCTGTTGAATTTGGGCGAAAGTTCGAGAATGGAAATTCGTCGCTTTGTTTTCGCCGGTGGCGCTGAAAAGAAGCGGGATGGCATGTTTCATCTGTTCCGTGGCCAATTGCGCAGCATTGTGCATCGCGACAAAGCGGACACTGAATTTAATTTCAAGGTGGAGACACCCACAGCGGTGGCTGCTGTGCGTGGTACCGATTACTCATCGAATGTGAGGTCCGGTTCCTTGAGCTATTTTGCCTGCAAAACCGGACAGGTGGAAGTTCACAACAGAATGAATATCGGTGCTCCCGTGCTTATAAATGCCAACCAGTTCACGCAGGTTGCTGTCGGATTTGCTCCGACACCGCCAAGAACAATTCCTCCTGCGATGATGCAAAACCTGTTCAATGATGCACCCGCAGGTGGAGCTCCTTCCGAGAAGGGTAAGACTGAAACCAAGACTGAGACCAAGGCCAAGGCTGAGGCAAAGACTGAAACCAAGACTGAAACCAAGACTGAGGTAAAGGCCAAGGTTGAGACCAAGGTTGACTCGTCCGCTAGTGCGTTGCCTGCCTTGCCTGAGGCTCCGGCCTTGTCAGCTGGCGGTGATGCCGCGCCATTGACAGGCACACCGACACTTCCGGGGGTGAGCTCAACGCCTGCGACGCCAGCAGCTCCGGTAGCACCTGTTGTAAATGTCGCTCCGGTGGTTCCCGTTACACCGCCGATTACCACTACAACTCCCTCAATATTAACCGCACCGGTAACGATTCAGGTTATCTTTTAACTGGAGGATGAGATGTTGCATATGAGAGATATTTCGATGATGAGGGTGCTACTTCTGTTACTGATCGCCATGGCAAGTGGTTGCGGCGGCGGTGGCGGCGATTCCATAGGTGTCAGTTCATCGAACAGTCTGGCCCATGTAAATCTTAGCTTTGCCGTACCAGGCCAGGTGGCAATGGCTCCTCACTCCGAAAGTCACTTTATCGCACGCTCGAGCACCTCAAGTTCAATTGATTTTCTGATCCCCGAAGCGCTGGCAGCGATTACTCCAGGCGGGATTGCATCAGCAGCAGTGGTCATCAATGGCACCGGTGTGACTGCGGTGAACGATGTGTTCAATGTCACCCCCGGCGTACTGGTTTCGCGCACCTATAACCTTCCCGTCGGCACAGTACCCTCGCTAAGCATTAAGGCATTCAGCGGGCCACTTGGCACTGGTACTCAGGTGTATCAGAGCACG
>Ga0100392_1004533_pt1 | contig 12436 bp, 12 predicted proteins | sample CryGeymeta201516_FD_81548 | JGI IMG/M metagenome (GOLD analysis project Ga0100392, IMG submission 81548) | Groundwater microbial communities from Crystal Geyser aquifers in Utah, USA - Crystal Geyser metaG 2015-16 | ecosystem: Environmental > Aquatic > Deep subsurface > Groundwater | place: USA... | reverse complement strand
TATTCATGTATGTCGCGGCAATTGCAGTTGCCATAGTCTCGAAGCGATCAGCTACCGTCACAACCGCATCAGGCTTTAGATGCTCAAAAGCTGTCGAGAGTTCAATGATTCCCATTCCTGTAGATTTAGCCTGTGTCGTTAGAGTCTCACCCTCTATTATGTAGTGTAATTTAAGCAATGGCTCAAACCCATCCTCTGAAATGATGTCTATAGCTTTACCAAATCGATAAAGCAGAGCCGACGCCGATACAATAAGCTGTAGCTCTAACTCCTCATGCTCTTTAATCGCTTTCATCAAAAACTTTATTCTTCCGTAATTCGCTCTGCTAGCCACAATTATGCAGATATTCTTTTTTTTCATGTGATATCCCCATATTTAAGAAATTCGTACTTCTTTTTATCTACTCTTAACTTCTTGCCAATGATTGCTGAAAAATCTCTCGCTGGAATACCAACACCAAACGGCTTTTTGCTCTCAAGATCATCAAACGTAAGCGAGGTTCCCGCTTTAAGATCTTTATTGACCGCAAGTGACTTTCCAAATATTTCTTTTAATTTTTCAAATTGCTTAGTATCATTCTTTTCTATCTCATGCTTAAGGGCATCTTCAATAAAACGCACCCCATTTACCATGAATCGTATCTCATCAATTGTTAGCGATGAAGCCGTATCTGGGCCAAACATTCGTTTGTCAAATACTGCATGTACTTCTATGATGCTTGCACCAAGAGCAGTCGCTGCCAGTGCGGGATATATAGTACCAGAGTGGTCCGATAAACCAGTGGGTAAGCCGTAACGCATTCTCATTTGCTCGATGACATTGAGCCCTACATCCTTTGCAGACGTCGGATATTTGGTTGTACACTGCAGTAAGGAAATAGGATTTCCATAAGCTTTAAGGAAGCCAATAGAATCGTCTAACTCTGCAAAGGTGCTCATTCCGCTAGACAATATAATGTCTTTTCCCGTTTCTGCAATTCTTCTGAGCAATAAAAGATTAGAAATCTCGCCGGATCCAACCTTATATTTATTCACGCCCAATTTCTCCAGAAGATTGACTGCCGCGTTTGAAAAAGCAGAGCCTATGAATTCGAGACCTACTTTTTCACAGTGATCTTTAAGCTGATCCCATTGCTCTGTCGAGAAGGCGGTCCTTTCCCAGTAATCATAGCGGGTTTTATCTTCATACGAGAACTCTGTACGAAATGGTTCAAACTCACTGCTCTCAGCTTCGGCAATGTGTATTTGAAACTTAACGGCATCTACCCCTGTAGGTGCTAACGCATCAATATACGCATGCGCCATGCCAAGACTTCCGTCATGAGCCTGACCTATTTCAGCTATTATAAGTACTTGATTAAACGATTTCATTTTTAACACCTCTGATGTGTTCAAACAGTTAAAGATAGAAGTAATTCAACTTATAACTAACAAATAGTCAGGCATATCTCTAAGAAGTGCTCTTCTGTGCAACAACACGAAGACGCAGCCCCAGGTCGTACTTGCAGATCAGATCCTCAATGGCCTTGCGACCATCCACATTATTCACCAGACTTCGCAGTTTTGGGGGCAAGTAATCTAGAACAGCGTCTCCTTGCGAATCTAAAAACTGCCAGTAATTAAGAATCGAATCCAATCCGGTTAGACAAGTATCTAGGTTTCTGACAATGAACCCGCTGTTTTCGAAAATCAGTGGAAATGACTCCCACGAAAAATAGGTAAGGTGGTTGCGGCCATTAAACATTTTCGAACCCGAGTGTAGCGTCATAGCCGCCAGACTATATGCGTTGGGTACAATGGCCATCATAACTCCACCAGGTTTGAGGCAGTCAAATGCTTGCTGTAAAACAACTTTAGGCGACTTAAGATGCTCTAGCACCCCAAACAAAGTAATTGCATCGAAAGAGTTGGCAGGAAACGCGGCTTCCTGTAATGTTTGCTGCCTGACATTCAACCCTTTATTTAGAGCATACTCAGCAGCATTAGACTCAAGCTCCAGGCCTGTGCATTTGAAAGCGTGCTTTTGAGCGATCTCCATAAATAGGCCAATAGAGCAACCTATATCAAGAATATCGCCTCTAGCAGGAATAAAGGTTTCTAGAATTGCGAGCGCCTCTTCGAAGTAAGGTATCTGCCAAGCTTGATTCTTAGGATTTGCTAGTACATCCAACCACATTGCACTTGATTTTTTTTCGCTAGATTCTTGTTGGCTATTTTGCCGGTAGTAACTTAACGTAATATCTTCCCTAAGCTGAGGATTAACATAAATAGTTGAACAGCTGATGCACCGCACAAAATCAAAACCCGTTTTAGAGAACACATGGCGTGCTTCACTCGTTTCGCAAACTGGACAACTTACTTCAGCGACTAATTCAGCCCTGACTTTTCCGGTTCGCGGGTCAACTAGCTCAAGAAGTTCTTGTTCTATTTTTGCCCAGACCTCGTCTCGGCCTGTCTCTTTGTCAAAATTTGATGGGCTCATTTCCACATCCAATCCAAGTATTTTGTAGCCATCTTTGCTGGCTGTCGCTTTAGCTTGGTTTTAGCTTACCCTAAACTCTTCCGACAACAAGCCATATTCGATAATATCGACGTACCGACCATGCTTAAACAAAGCTCCTCTTCGTCTTCCCTCAAATACCATACTTAAAGATTCAGCCAACTTCTGCATTGCGACATTTTCAGCTGAGGTACCACAATAAATCCTTCGCAGGTTAAATTCAAAAAAGCCGTGTGCGAACAGCAAAAAAGCTGCTTCCTTCGAATACCCTTTGCCCCACGATTCTTTGTCGCCAAGCAATATAGCAAACTCAGCGCTTCGAGCAACATAATCAATGTTCTGCAGAGCAATGTTCCCGATATGTTTATCGTTTGATTTCAAAGCTATGGCCAGCACGAGTGCATTTCTTGAGTTTGCTGTTGTCTCGATATAGGCCGTCGCTCCCTGTTTGGTGTACGGAAAAACATGGTGCGAATTATACTTACAAACCTCACTATCGTTTAGCCAATTCACATAATCTCCGTTGACATCTTCAGGCAACAAAGCCCTTAAATAAACTGAGTCGCCTATGAGAAAAGGATGTTTCATTGCAACTCACCTCTGTTATCCCATACTTTATTGAAAGCTTCAATGACATCGTCTAAGTCTTCCTTAGTCATTGGCGGACGTATTAGCTCATGTATGATTAACGCATCTTCATGCATATGCTCAACCACTGGGCAAATTCCCTTGTCATACCGCACATCCCCTCGATAGCTAGGACAGCTCCAAGGACATCCAGAACCACCGTATGCAATTTTATTCTGATACATGGGCTCTAGATACAACGGTTTGACATAACCCGATCCAACTTTCACACCCTCAGTTTCCCTGAGCTCAATTGGCATCAATTCAGCTTTCACTGCTTCCACAAATCTATTCCTATGGACACCGGCAATTTCCTGTTTATATTTAACCGGGTGAACATAGAATGCATGCTCGCTTTCCGGGCGAATCTTTGCCGGTTCAAGACATGGTATCTTTGATAATTCTTTCGACAAATATGCGACATTCTTCAACCTCTGATCAAGGAGGGCTGGTAATCTTTTCAATTGCTCTCTTCCAATAGCCGCTTCAATTTCAGTCATTCGGTAGTTAAATCCCAGCATATTTACTAGAGAACTATAGCCTTTAGCTCCTATAACAGCTTCTGCATGGTTTCTTATGAGCCTGAGTTTTTCTGCAAGCTCATCGTCATTCGTAACTAAAACCCCGCCCTCACCCGTATGGATGTGCTTGTGGTAGTTAAGCGAATACACGCCTATATCACCAAGAGTCCCGGCCCATTTACCTCTATACTTAACGCCAGGCGCTTGTGCACAGTCCTCTATAACATTGAGGCTATGCTTTTTTGCAATTGCGTTAATCTTGTCGGCGTCATAAGGTAGCCCGAATATATCGACCACGATGATGGCCTTTGTTCGCTCTGTAATTCTCTCTTCGATTGATTCAGGCGACAGGCAAAAATAATCTTCTTCAATATCCGCAAAAACTGGGATTGCGTTATATATCAATGGAGCTATGGCTGAGGCCGACATTGTATAAGGAGATACTATGACCTCATCACCTGGTTCTATGCCTATTGCCCCAACCGCGCAATAGAGAGCAGAGGTAGCAGAATTTACGGCTATCGCATGTTTTACGTCGAAATGCTCGGCCCATTCTGACTCAAATGCTCTTACCTCGGGACCGCCATAAAAATCCTCGTGCCAAGCCCCCAGGAACCTTGACAGAACCCCTGACTCTATAACCCTTGATACCGCTCTCTTTTCTTCCTCTGCAATCGTTATGTACGCTGGAAACTTATGCTTCCTGACCTTCTCTCCGCCGTTAATTGCTAGTTTTGGCATAAGAAGCTCTCCATATGATTGATAACCTTATCTACTGGATTCATAATCACCTCGAAGTCACTCATCAATGGCTTGTTTGATTTAGATGCGTTGCTTACTTTTTTGGTCTTTCACGTTCTATTTTCAATATTTTAGCGCCATATAGGGTCTTTTTCGCGGGATTCTCGAACAGTGAATCCCGCTGGGTTGCCTATATAGAGGCTGTTCTTTTCGAGATTTCTATCTAACAACAATGAGCCTGCCGCTATCTTGCAATTCTCTTTCACAACACAATTACCTAATATTGCAGAACCTGGATATAAACTTACATGTTCTTCAAGGGTTGGGTAAACATTCTTATTGTTCCCGACCGTACATTGTTGGGCAACCCTGAAGAAGTTAGAATATCGCGCTCTACCCAATACAGCGCCTAAAGGATGGGAGAATAAAAAGATATCGGGCAACTCAACCTCATAATATACATCTATGCTGTGGAGATATCGGTTGAGTTGAAATACTTTTGCGCAAACAGCCAGATCTGCATTATTTCTGTAAAGGGTATTGGAAAGCAAATACAAAAACACTGCGTAATGGTCTGCGTGCAAATGGTTAAATAGGGTGTTCGATCCATCATTGTAGTATTTGCTATTTATCCAGGAGAAACAATACTCAACGCGTTGCAGCGCAAGATCGAGATACTTCTTTACCTCTCCACTGTCAATGGGATTTTTATCAAGAAAAAATATATTCAACTGATTAGCAACATAATCAACCAAGTCGTTTTTATCGAGCGACATTTTCACAGCTGATTACTCCCTTTTCACTCATTTTGCCTCTTACGAGCTATGACTAGCCATGACAGCTTGATACATGAATTCCGCTGTCTCCCAATCTTCGGGTGTATCGATATCCTGAACTAAGTATCTTGGCAGCACTACTGGCAAGGCATCCTTTGCATACATTCTCGTGTCCTTATAAAACCTCTCGCAATCTAGCCAATAAAACTGTCCGGCATCGTGATATGCCTCTGGTAAATCATTGGAGAGAGTTAACTCGTGTTCAGGCCAAAACATCTCTAAATGTCCGTCTGCTGCTACTTTAAAGGAACGAAATATAGGAAACGCAAAAGATGTGATTGATACGACTGAACCTACCTTTTTCTCACTTAATAATTCGTATCCTTGTTTGAGATCGACAACTCGAATAAACGGTGCAGTCGACAAGATACAGCAGGCATATTTTGGGTTAAAACCTTGATCTTTTAACCAGGTAAGAGCATGAAGCACGACGGGCGCCAAAACAGTTTTATCATCAGATAGCTCAGCAGGCCGCATAAAAGGTACTTCGGCACCAGCTTTCCTTGCTACTTCAGCAATTTCTTCCGAATCAGTAGAAACAATAACTCTATCGAAAAGACCGCTATCAATCGCCGCAGCTATAGAATATGTTATTATGGGTTTTCCCATAAAAGGTTTAATATTCTTACCTAGTATGCGTTTACTGCCGCCTCTAGCAGGAATAATCGCCACATTCATTAAAAACACTCCTTTTGTTCAGAACCGCAAAATAATAGACTGATCTATGTTCCTGGCAACTTTGTAATTTAATTATCTTAACTTTTTGCCGACACATCACGCGAAGTTAAATAGCTTTTAATAAGTTGAGCAAGTCTCGCAGGTGCCTCTAAGTGCAGCTTTAGTTCAGGATTAAGTGGTTGTTGTTTTTTACCAAGTCGAAGCTCTATTATCCAATTATATACGGCTTCAGACCATAACGCTGGATCAATTAGGTAATGGCACCCCGGTTTCTTGCTCATTAGAGTAAGGTCTAATCTAAGAAGACCAGGCTGGAAACTGACCACCGGTTTATTTATAAGCCAAGCCTCATATAAAAGAATCGAGGCCATGCCAGCAACGCCATCCGCCAGGAAGATTGCTTCTCTACCGTTTCTAAGTTGAAGGAGGCCCCCCTCTAAATTTCCTCTGCGTTTCTCCCATATTGCGATGAGGGCTTCGGGGTCTTCCCGTGGATGGGGCACTAAACCGATTACTATTTCATCTGAGTATGCTTGCAACTGATGACAAAGCCCGCTTAGAACGGTTTTCTCGGTATATCCACGGAATTGAGCAGATTCAGGCCCCGTTCCGTGGTCTGCCTCAGCAGGTTCTGAAATAAAGGCAATAAGTTTTTTATTAGATGAAAGCCCCAAAGTACTAAGAAGTTCAGAGTGATCCTGCCTTTGCCAATCCTCATAATCCTCAGCTAAAGAAGATAGCGCGGGTTGACCAGTAATTATCAAGATATCCGATGGTATGCCATCGGCAAGCGCCTCTTTAAAAGCTAGATCATCCATAACCGCATAATTATCGGGCAGAAGCATGGGTAAGCCATCCATTTCCAGCCTTCGCCGATAACCCATCCAATTATCTAAAACACAGATAACCGGAATGCCAGCGCTTTTTGACAATCTAGCAACACTTAACGGTATGGTATCCTCGACAGATGTTCCAAAAACCAACACCCCAACCTCATCTTGTTTTAAAGATTTTTCCAAAGACTCGGATGATTCAAAAAAAGGGGCCGGGATTCTAGGCCAATTCACTGGCGCTTCCTTACTAAGGAATCCATGATCGGCTATTGAGAACTGTGTGCTTGATTTAGCAAGCCTTTCAAGAGCGGGGATAATAGCACGAGCGCCCCCGACATCCCCAGCGATTACCCACGTCTTTATTTGGAACCCCTCCGCCATTTTTCTATTTCATCCAATACTAGATGTGTTCTTCTCGCGGTAGATAGATTACTAACAGGATCTCTATGATCTTCATAGGCGTTTATCAGATCGTCAAGAGCGGTGATCATTATACTATCATAGCCTCCAACACCAAGGAGGTTCTCGTTACCTCTCTTCAGCCTATAAAATCCTGGAAACAGCTCGTGTTCGATCTTCAACTCCCAGCAAGTTTCCATGCCGCCATATAATACCGAAGCCCTTCCGGACTCACAGGTAATAGAGATATCTACACAATGATATGGAAGCGACATGCCTGTAACAAAAGCAGAGAACTCGTCCGGAAATCTTAGCAAGAAGGAAGGGTTCTCCTCGCCGGTAGAAAACGTAGCGAACTCAAGAATAGCATCTTGATTATCGCCTAAAATAGAAAATATGATATCGATAATATGTGAACCGTTGGGAACCAATCCCCTAGAGTAAGTTAAATTGGCGAAAACCGCTTTGCCTATAATATCCTTTGCAACAACGTTTTTTAATTTAATGTAGGGCTCGCTATAGCGCCTATGATAGTTAACCAAAATGCGACTAGCACCTGTAGACCTTTGCTTATCTATTAATTCATCTAACTGCTCAATTCTTAAGGTAGGCGGTTTTTCAAGCCAGATCATAGGCATCCTTGCCTCCAGACAACTCATTACATGCTCAAAGTGAAGTTCAGTCGGTGAGCAAATACTTATTATGTCTGGATTCGTCTCTGATATCAGCTCATGTATACTGTCAAAAGCAGATAAATCGTGATGTTGCTCAAAAGCTTCTCTATCTTTAGAATCTGGAGAGCACCCGCCAACCAACACCGTTTTAGGGCTCGCTAGATAAGCACCGGCATGTGTCAATGGTTCTTTGAACTTACCCTTAATTTCTTTATCAAATTTCCAGGCTATATTCCCTAGCCCAACAATAGCTGCTCTGTATTGCTTCATCGTATTCCTAATAATGTGACCTATTGTCCATGGTATTTATGATAATTCTCCCTTAAGCAACCCATAGAACAGAGAATCATTCCATTTGCCCTCAGCCCAGTGGGTTTGGCGATGGCGTCCATCCAGGGTAAAACCAAGGGTATCAAAAAGTCTCTTTTTTGGTTCATCGAAATCATAAATTTCAGCCCATAATCGGTGCATACTTAGTTCATTAAAAGCGTAGTTTGCCATTACTCGTCCTGCATCAGGTGCAAATTTATCGTCGATATAAAGGTTATCTGCTCCGATATAGATTGAAAAATCCGCGTTTCTGTTAACCCAATCGATATAACATAGACCACATGCGCCTAACAAACGATTGCCACCCAACTCTATAATCGAAAACATTATGGTTCTTGAATCTTTCAGAACCTGTTCGTTATACCACCTAATCTGGTCGTCCATTCCCAGTTCTCTGTACTCACGAAAATAGCGCCTGTTCTCGGGCAAGTTCCGCCATTCAAGCAATTGCGGGAGGTCATCACGTTCAATGGCACGAAGGCCTATATATTTCCCCTTTAACATAGTGCTTCCTCCAGGTCAGTGTGATAAAGCACATCGCCAGCAACCTTGGGTACCGCTAGCTTTCTATCAATGACGTATGCAAGATTGTAAGGTTCTAAAGACCCAGTTGGTGCAGGACGAAGGCACTCTAAATCACTTTCCTTAAGCACTTCACCGGCTTGCATGTTTCTGGCAAGGCGTAAGCACCGGCGTTGTACAACAACAGTATCCGCCTCATTACCCTCAATGCGCTTTACACCGTCCCCTATAGCCAATTCAAGCTCACGGCTACGTTCAATCATCTCACGCCAAGTCTGAGGATTTAAAGAAAATGCATGATCAGGCCCCACTCTATTATTATCATCGGTAAAATGCTTCTCGATAACCCTAGCCCCTAGCGCTATTGCTCCCAGAACAGCAGTGTGGCCTGGCGTATGATCTGAAAGACCAAGAATCATATTAGGATAGCGAATGGCATATGTTTGCAGAACTCGTAAATTAACATAGCTAAAATTATTCAGGCTACCAGTATAATTAGTATTGCACTGGAGAAGTATAAGTTCTCTGTTATGTTCCAGAATGGCATCAACAGCCCGCTCTACATCCCCAATGCTTGATGCTCCTGTTGCTAAGATCACAGGTTTTCCTTGCTTTGCGATGACTTTAATAATGTCAATCCAGGTAATATCCCCAGAGCCTATTTTGTAAGCATGGACATAAGGATCCAGCATCTCTATTGCTTCTAGGTCATAAGGCGTGGTCATGAAATCAATACCGGCTTCTTCTGCAGCTTTTGCTAATTCTTCATTCCACTCACGGTTGCATTCGTATTGCTCGTATATATCGTAGACAGATTTTTTCCAGGAAGCCTGGTGACCTACCAGTCCTTTAAGACTTTTAAAACCGTAATCACTAACGATATGGTTTGCCTTAAAATGTTGAAATTTAGCTGCATCAGCCCCAGCCTCTTTAGCAAGCCACATCAAGTTTCTAGCACGCGCTAAATCGCTGTCATGGTTAGAGGCGATATCAGCTATGAAATATGTCGGGGCATCAATAGAGATCTCCCGCCCATTGATTTGAACGACACTATCGTATCTCACATCAACCCTCCCTATACTCAGCAACTACACACTCTATTACTTCATCCATTGTTGGCATCTTGTAGCCTAGTATCTCTTCAACCTTTGCAACATCAAGGCCTAGGCTTTCTGCACGTAACGGACCAGAAACTTCAAGAACGCTGCCAACTCTGGCATTAGCTAACAAGTACCCTAGGCGCACAGCTATTGCCTCTATAAAGGTTCTCTTACTGAAGACGTCTCTGCTTGCTAAATTTAAGATCCCATACGCTTTTTTTTCTAAAAGATCAAACAGCGCAGAGGAAAACTGTGAAACATGTAAGCTTGATGTAAAATAGTCACTGAAAAGTATCATTGGCGACGCGTTTTCTAGTGAATTTATAATCCATTCAATAAACGTAGACGCCCCTTTATGGCGAAAACCAACAATATTTGTGCGCACCACCAAGGATTGGTGATAAGTTAGCGCAAACTTTTCGCCAGCATACTTGGTCCTGGCATATTCGTTTACAAGATGGACGGGGTTGGATTCTGTATGTCTCGCACTATTGTCTCCAGTAAAATAGTGATCAGTAGAGATCTGAACCAAATATGCGCCTATCTTTCGTGAAATCTCCGATAACAGTCCTACCGAGCGAGCATTAACAAGGTATGCTTGACTGGGGTCTTTTTCGCACAGTGCGGGATCAGTTAACGCTGCAGCATTTATTATTACTTGAGGTTGAACACTATTTACAGCACTCTCTAAAGCTTGACAATCAATAATGTCTAAGGATATGTCTGTGCCACTTCGAGCAGCCCCAATTACCTCAAAATTACGTATATTTGCCTGGGCTGTTAGGGCTTTACCAAGCATTCCCGTCGCACCGAGAATGAAAATTTTCATAAAAAGGTCTCCAAAAAGCAATGAAAAGATCTGAACTTATTCGTGTTTTGGTTGTTTAAGCAAAACCCAAGACTAGAGATTCCAGCATAGATCACAGGGTCTTTATCATTTTCTTTAACTCGCCAATAGTTAGCCACTGTGGATTCGTGCCGGAATTATATTCAAAGTCCTCAGACACAAGCGCTGCTCCATCATTCTTGAAACGACGCGTCCAGAAATTGAAATCCGGTTGTATTAAATAATGAGAATCAAATTCTAGCGTTCTCCTCGCATCATCCCTCGGAACCATAACCTCATGCAGCTTCTCTCCGGGGCGAATTCCTACTATCCTTGTTTCACAATCCGGAGCGATCGCCTTGGCCAGATCCATTATATTCATGCTCGGAATTTTAGGCACAAACAATTCACCTCCAACCATTCGCTGGAGGCAATCTAAAACAAAGTTGACACCCTGCTCGAGCGTTATCCAGAAACGAGTCATTCGTGGATCGGTGATTGTTAGAACGCCAGTCTCTCTTTGCTTGATGAAAAACGGGATTACGCTTCCCCGGCTTCCAACAACATTTCCATAGCGGACTACGCTGAAGCAGTTCTCATCCTCACCGACATAAGAATTGCCGGCTATGAACAACTTGTCCGAGCATAGTTTCGTTGCACCGTAGAGGTTAATAGGGTTTGCGGCTTTATCTGTACTTAACGCGATGACCTTTTTTACCCCCTGATCAATTGCAACATTGATAATGTTTTCAGCACCGAGAATATTGGTCTTTACTGCCTCAAAGGGATTATATTCCGCGGCAGGTACTTGCTTTAGTGCTGCCGCATGTATTACATAATCAACGCCCGTAAAAGCTCGATATAACCTTTCTTTGTCACGTACATCACCGATAAAATACCTTATAGAGGGATGATCCTCTTGTGAGAAGACTTGTGACATCTCGAACTGCTTGAGCTCGTCGCGGCTGAAGATAATTAGCCTTTTCGGCTTATATCTTTTTAAAATCGTCTCCGTGCATTTTTTGCCAAAGGAACCGGTTCCACCGGTAATTAAAATTGTCTTTCCGTTAAGCATCAAGAACGCTCCCTTAAATTATTAATTGCAACCTAAATTATAATATCGGATTGTTTGTAAATCTCATTTAAATTATCCGAGACGGTATTGAAAGATAGCCAATCGGTCTCGTTGGGTCAAAATTGGAATGTTAAGATTTGAATAATTTAGGCATGCTCCGCCATTTCTGAAGATTTAGAACCTCAGATACCCATTATTATGCATACGCCCAAAACTCATCTTGGTAATTATTAGCCTGAATGACCTTTAGAAAGACCACTTAAAATAGCTAATTTGCTTTACTAAGCTCAACTGCTTTGGCTTCTACCGTAAAAGCCCAGCTACAGATGGCCTTCAGGAGGACTCTCACACGTTCCTTCCCTGAAATCTCACCTGTAAATATTCCTTCAAGCCCCTCAAAGGGACCCTTTGTAAATCTAACTTTGTCCCCAGTTTTAAAAGATAGTAATTCCTTCTCGAAATTACCATCTGTTATCTTATACTTAATATTAGCGACGATTTCCTCGGATAGCGGCACAGGATTACTCCCAAAGCTTAGGATTTTTCGCACGCCCTGGAGATACTTAATCTTTAACCAATCTTGGGAATTTAAGTTTAGCCTTGCAAATAAGTAGCCGGGGAAAAGAGGCTCATTTGCCTTTTTATTCGATTTCTTGGGGATTTTCGGAAGAAAGACCTCGAGTGATTCGCTGCTGAGGATACGCTGAACTAAGTCCTCACATTTAGGATTTGTATTTATGGCATACCAGTTTGTTGCATCTTCGCTGTGTCCTA
>Ga0100392_1004527_pt1 | contig 12444 bp, 27 predicted proteins | sample CryGeymeta201516_FD_81548 | JGI IMG/M metagenome (GOLD analysis project Ga0100392, IMG submission 81548) | Groundwater microbial communities from Crystal Geyser aquifers in Utah, USA - Crystal Geyser metaG 2015-16 | ecosystem: Environmental > Aquatic > Deep subsurface > Groundwater | place: USA... | reverse complement strand
CTTGGTGCCGCTCGCGGTGGTCGTGCGCTCGGCGGTGGTCAGCTGCTTGACGGAGTAGTTGTAGCCCTTGCCCTTGGTGTTCGTGGTGCTCATGGTATTTCCTTCTCTACTTGGTCCGATCCCTGCGCACCCGGAATGGGCTGCAGGGCGAGGTCGGAATGCCCGGATGGATGGTATCGCGTCCGAAGGCCGGGCACCTTCTTGGCGAATTCTTTTTCCCCTCGAACCGAAGGGACGCTTTCATCGCCCTCTAGGCGATCTTCTCTTGTCTGGATTGCATCCTGTGGATGCTGGCCGGTGAGGTATGCGCCGGACGGTAAGGCCGTCCTGGCTCCCATTCTCCGTTTGTGCGCTTGTGCCCGCTCCTGCCATGCCATCGCCGTCACACGCGGCGCCTGGTACGGCTTCGTCCGGAACGGGTTGTCACACCCCTGAAAGGTCTTTCCTTGCCAGCATCCTGCAGGATGTCTCTTTTCCCCTCGAACCGAAGGGACGCCTTCATCGCCCTCAGGCGAACTGGATATCGATCTTGATGTCCTCGAAGGCCGTGAACGGCTCCGGCTGCGAAGGGTCGAGCGCGTTGTCGATCGCGCATTCGATCGACTGGCACTGACCTGCGAGATCGAGCATGCGATCGCGCAGGCGATCGAGACGGCGCAGGAGCGACGCATCGGCCCGTTCGATGCCCACGGCGACGATCCGCGCGCAGAGCTTGTCATGGCGACGGACCGCGCGATCGAACGCGCGAGCCAGCGAGGGCTTGAGATGCACGAGCTTGCTATTATTCATCGCATTTTCCTTCCAGCGTGACTTGCAGGAGGAACGCCGATAATCCTTCCCTCTCCGGGGCGCATCAGCCCCGTTTCGATCCTTCCATGCGCGTGATCATCGCGTTGAGGAGATCCGCGATGCGTCCCAGCGTCCAGCCGACGATGGTGATGCCGCCGATCGCGACCATCACCATGGAGATGATCAGGATGAAGCCGAGCATGAGGGGATTGCCGCCCGAGATGGTGAGGTAGGCCTCGAGCAGTGTTTCGCTTCCCTGCATGACCAGGGCATTGAGGATGACGATGGTCATGCCTGCGCACAGGACCTTGAGGATGTCGCCCTCGTCGGCTTTTGCCGGTGATCCTTCCGGGGTCTCGCCCCCTGCGTGATTCGTCATTGGAAAGCCTCTTGCATGGTCGTGGGTATCGCGAGGATGGGCGCGTACTGCGGGATGCCGCGGATCACCTCGTATCCTCCGTCGAGGGGCTGCACGATGACCATCTCGTCGCCGACCGGGCGGCCGGGCGCGAAGTCGGTGTCATCGAAGATCGAGTAGGTGTTCTCGTCCGTGTCTGTGTCGATCGTGATCATGACTGTTTTCCTCTCGGAAGATGGATTCGCCGAGCACCTCCCATGGAGATGCTGCGCCGCGTTCAGGCCGCGAGCGCGTAGTGCCTGCGTCCCGCTACCTCGACCCTCTCGCCCAGGCCGTGTCGTCCGACGTCACGGTAGAGCGCCGCGATCCGCGGGACGTCGCGTTTCAGGTTCGCGATGCAGGTCCTGAGATGCGCGATCTCGTCGAGGTCGTCCTGGTCCTTTTCGGTCCGTGCGCGGACGGTCTTGAGCCTGCTGCGATACTGATCCATGCTGACGCTCGCGTAGTCCGCGCCGTCCGCGACGAGGATCGCATGACGGGGGAAGGCGGCCCGGAGCCGGTCGATCACGAATTCCATCCGGTTGGCCGGCAGGCGGAACATCCAGCGATTGCCCGTCTTGGAGGCGGCCTGGACCTGCTGGAGGAGTATCCGGCGCCCTGCGACCACCGTGAAGCCGATCGTCATGACGTGCTCGCCCTTCCAGCGGACGAGGAAGCCGAAGACGCCATCGAGCCAGACACGTTCGCCCCCATGTTCACGGCAGTTGTTTCCGTGCTCGTTGTAGCCGGTCGTGTAGGTCAGCTGGACGTCGAATCCGGAGACTGCCGGATCGAAGGAGCGGATACCGTCATAGGCATCCACGATCTCGTTCCAGAGGGCCTTCTCGTGGCCCCATCGCCACATCGAGCTCCTGATCTTGCGCACGAGTTCGATGACGGGATCCTTGCACAGGTCGCGTTCCGCGTCCGAGCATCCGCAGCCCGTCCGCGAGACGAAGGCCATCGCGGCGTTGCCCGTCCCGAGAGCCTGCAGGGCCTTGACAGGGAGGCGGTGGATGATCGCCTCGAAGTCGTCCGTCCCGTATTCCTCGCGCACGGCATCGCGCGCTCCCTCGCGGTAGAAGGCGTAGGGATCGAAGGAGCGTACCGGGCACCCGTCGTGCTCCGGCGCGACATGCGCCAGGACCGGTCCGTATGCGTCGAGTGCGATTCCCTGGGCCATTTTTCCGTTCCTTGATCCGTTCTGATCGCCCGTGGCGGTTGTGGATGCAAAAAAGGGTGCTTCATGGGCACCCTGTCAGATGGTCAGCGTGTCGTCACCGACCTCTGTCGCGGTTGCTGGTTGCCGGACGTGGCAGAACGCCCTTATCGATGAGCGCGTTCCAGCGCATGCGCTCGACGAGGATGCCGGCCAGTATGCCGAGGAAGAGTAGTCCGATGACGATCAGGACCATGAAGATTGCAGGGATTTCCATGATGGATCTTTTCTAGCTGACGGACGCGGCGCGTTCCGCGGCGATCGCTTCGTCGATGGCGACCTCGGCGAGGAAGACCTCGTCCTCCTCCTCGTGACCTGTCCGGTGCATGTGCGCGATGACGTTGCGAGCAGGCGTCACCATCTCCCGGCCCGCGCCGGGATCACCCGCACGGTGCTCCTCGATGAGGTTCAGCAGGATCTGGTCGTCCGCGTCGGCGATCGCGCTGTCCACGAACGGGAACCGGCGCAGCTCGAGCATGCGGTCGCACATGATGTCCTGCGCGGTCTTGAGGGTCTGCGTGGTCATCGTCATGCCGCCTTGCTCAGGCGGACCGGGACGGTCTGGCCGAGGAGGTTGACCTCGTCGACGAGCATGACGACCGAGTATTCACCGTCCTCGCCGTCCTGGAGGGAGGTCAGACCCAGTTCGCAGTCGCCGAGCGTCACCCGGGTGCGGCTGACGCGCACGTCACAGGGCTTGAACGGATAGGTCTCGTCGTCGATCGTCACGATGCCAGCCTCGTTCTTCTCGAGCATGCGCACGAGATCGAGGGCGAATGCCTGTCCGGCGCTGGTGTCGGAGGTCCGGCCCTGCTTCTTGAGGACCTTGTGCGCTTCGAGCAGCTTGTCGATGGCGCGGGTGTTCGTCTTGGGCATTCTCTTTTTCCTCTCAGGAATGATCCACATTCCTGTCGTTGCATGCAAGTGCGTTCAGGCGGCGATGGGCAGGTCCTCGACCCTGGGTCGATCATCGTAGGTCACCGTGGCGGGCTCCCAGTGGGAGGAGGTGTATACGTCGTGTCCGTCGAGACCGTTGTAGACGCCGCGCTGCCTGAGCACGCGCTTCTCGAGGACCACGAGAGGCGAGCGCAGGAACCGCCTGCGCAGGGCGAGGCGATAGTTCCCGCTGGCGATCATGCGTGCGAGCTTCTCCGGTGCCGGCAGCTCCTTGAGGATGGATGCATCCTTCTTGCGTGCTTTCGCGGTCATGCGGCTTTTCCTTCCTGTTTCGCCTTTCGTGGCGTGAATTCGAGCGAGAGGACGGGGCGCCTCGAAAGACCGAGGATTTCCACGTCTTCGCCGGAGCGGACGATCTCCTCTGCGATGTCGTCGGGTCCGACGCAGGGGTGATCGAGGACCTCGCGCAAGGGGCGTCCCTGCTTGGCGATCCGCCATGCCTGAGGCATGTTCGGGATCGAGATCCTGCTGTCGTGGATCAGCCAGATGTCCCGCCCTAGGTGGATGCTGAAGACGGAAGGCCCGCCGGAATCCTTCATGCAGTAGAGATCGGAATGGTCCTGGCCGTCCTCTCCGGTGTACTCGAGGGAGAAGTCCCTGAGATGCCGCGACATGGCCAGTACGACACCCGCATCGAAACCCTCTCCGAAGGCCTCCATGTTGCAGGTACGGATCGCCTCGACGGTCGCGACGTCCAGGTCCCATCCGGCGTCGAGCGCTTCGGCGACGTCCTCGGACGCGATGGCGCTCAGCGTCCTGTCCTGTCCCGTCATCCCGTCGGTGAGGATCGACAGGAGGTCATCGTAGCTTCGGGCCTCGCTCCGCAGGTACCTGACGAAACCGGGTGTCTCACCCTCCGTCCAGGGCAGGCCGAGGGTTCCGGGTTCGCCCGGCTTCTTGAACAGCAGCGTATGCATGTCGCCGTTGGAGGCGGCTACTCGTCGCTGCATGTCTTCTTCCTCTCAGCCGATCTTCTCAAGGATCATGGCGGACTGCCGGTTCTTCCTGAATTCGAGGCCAAGCGCATCATCGGAACTCTTCTGTCCCGTCACGCGCGTGCCTTCCGGAGGCCATCCGGCGTCGAGGAAGTCGGACACCGGACGTCCCACGTGATCGGCGGTCCGCACCGATGCGGGCAGACCCTGCAGCTCGAGGCTCTCCTCGCGCAGGTAGTAGCGGTCGCGCTCCGCCACGACCATCTCGATGAAGAGGACCTTCCCCTTGCCGAAATCGACGGTGGAGCCGTTCACGGTGTGCTCCGTTTTACCACGCTTGAACCGGATGTGCTCCTCGTCACCCTCCATGCTCTCGCCCATTTCGACCACGTAGCGGTAGCTGGCGAGGAAGTCCTCCGCGCCCTCGTCGAGGAAGCGCTGGGTGATGCCGCAGTTGACGATCTGCTTCATCCCCTTCGTGCCGGGCAGCGATATGGGATGGAAGCCTTCGTCGGTGACATCGAAGGATATGCTGAGCGATTCATCCTTCGACCACGGAGGTGTCGACTGGGCGCTGGTCAGATCGTCGACCTGCTCGCCGTTCTCGTAGACGATGCCCTTGCTGATGACCTGCCGGATGCCGACGCCGTCGACGAGACCCTTCCCGATCAGCTTCGGGACGCTCATCGCGCCCGCGATCGTCGCCTGTGCGATGGTATCGGGAACGCGGCGCACCATGGCACTCGTGGCATCGATACGGTAGAGACCGATCCTCTCCACGGTGGCCGTGCAGGACATGCCGCCCTGGTAGGGTTCGACATGCAGCGTGATCTCGCTGCCGTCACCCGGATGGACCATTCCGGCCGTGGCCTCGTCGGGATCCTCGGACCATTCCCCGAACAGGGCCGAGAGGCGTTCGGCGACCGTCGCGCCCATGCGCTCGGATCCGAGAAGACCCCGGGTGACGCGGCAGGCGTACAGGGGTCGTTCGCTCATCTCCGGATCCTTATCTTCTGGTAGTCGTGGTTGCCGTCGAGCATGATCTCGAGCTTCGTGCTCATCTCCCCCGGAGCGTTGTGTGCGATCTTCTCGCCGTCCTTCCAGTGCTCCCCGCGCCACCAGATGGAATGGATGGAGAAGCCCTTCATCCAGGGGCCGTCCATGACGTCCGGGAGGCCGCCCCGTCCGGACAGGATGCGGGTCACGATGGATTCGGGAGGGGATTCGATGGAGAGCTTGCCCTGGTTCATCTGCCATGGCGAATCGCCGGGCACTCCGAGCGAGGCGTGGATCTCGACATCCTTCGCGGGCTTGTCGTCGTCGGTCGACCACGTGCCCTTGCTGAACCGCTTGAGGAAGGTGTCCACGTCGCTGAAGCCGGGAGGCGGATCGGTGTGCTTCCTCAGTGTGAGCACGATGCCGCCCGGCGTCTCGCAGGTGACCTGATGGTCCTTCGAGCCCTCCATGTGGTTCCTGGCGAGACGCGCGAGGGCCTTCTGCATCTCGTCCGACCAGCATTCCTCCATGAGGTTGCGGGTCAGTCGGCATGCCGTCCAGTTGTAGAGCTCGGGCATGCTCTGCAGGAGCGCGCGGGCGTCCGTGTCCGATGTCATGTGCATCAGGCATCGTCCTCCTGCTTGGGATGCTTCGGCTTCCGGCGGCGCTCCTCCTTCTGCCTGGCGGTCGGGACGACCTTGGGCTGGTAGGGGCCTTTCGAGAGGGATCCCGCCATGGGATTGCGGCGCGGTGTGCGCGTCTTTCCCTTCTTCATGGAGGTTCTCCTCTCTTCGCGGATGATAGCAGGGCTACCTGGTGGCTTCGACAAATATCTCGTGGATTCCGTCCGCCTTGGCGGTGATGCGGCTGATGATCGGATCGAGACCCGCGAGGGCGGGTATGTCGATAACCCGGCTCAGTGGGGTCCCGTCGGTTATGCCGACCGCCTGCGTGACGGACAGCAGATTGGTGAAGAGGAATCCATCGGGGGTTTCGCCACTGGCATACCAGGCGAGCCCGGGCAGGAGGCTGATGAGCATGTGTTCCGTGGAGAATTCGATGATCGCGGATCGGTCCGATATGACGCCACGACTTGTTCGGTCATCGCTCACGGCACCGTGGTTCTCCGACAGGTGGATGTGGCCGCGCGGGGAATCCCGTCTCAGGCCTATCGTCCCGTCTCCATGGTCCCAGGCGACCATCGTGTGGTTGAGTTCGGACGGATCGATGCCCATGGCACCGATCAGGGTATGGGCTATGGAGCTCCCGAAAGCGGGATGCAGGGGTGCGTTGAGCGGATCGTCCGGTTCGGGATTGTCCGGTCCGTCGAAGAGGATGTGGCTGCAGTCCCCGCCCACGGCCTCGCCATCGGGAAGGCCGGTGTCCTCGATATAGAGGCGTACATGGTATCTGGGCATGGTCGGGCCTTTGCGTCTGTGGACCGAAAGGGAAAGCCCCTCCACCGATGGGGCGGAGGGGCTCGCATCCTATCGTCGTCAGGCGGCCCTGGCGAGGCCGGCCTGGTCGTTCATCGCGCCGCGCGCGAGGTCGCGGACCCGTGCCATCGGATCGCGCTGCTTGCGCGGCTTGGCCGTGCCGTCGGCCTCGAACTGGCGTTCGATGTCCGCATCGCTCAGGGCGAAGGGCAGGCCGAGGGCTTCGACCGCGGTGCGCTGTGCCTGGGTGGTCATGATCGTTTTTTTCCTCTCTGTGAGTGATTTCGATCACGACGCTTCCCTCATTGCATCTTCTCGAAGACCGATGGCTCGTGCTTGGCCTGCTCGGCCTGACGTGCGCGTCGGCTCTTCATGTGCGTGTCATAGGCGTGGACCGTGCCGATCGCCGCGATCGTGCCGTCCTCCTGCGTCTCGAGCGTCATCGTCGCGCCCTGGAAGCAGATGACGGTGTCGTCCATGTCGATGAGGACATCGGTATCGTAGGACGAGAACAGTCCGAATTCCGCAGGATCCATCTCCTGCTCGATGATCCTGTCTTCGCCCTTGTCGCCGTCATGTCCGAGATTGAAGATGACCTTCATCAGTATTCTCCCATTGCCATCAGCTGGCTCTCGATCTGGCGCCTGCCCGCCCGGCGCTGCATGCGCGTGACGAAGCGTGCGTCCTTGCTGCCGGATCCGCAGATGTCGTGCCCGTTGAGCTTGAAGCCGCCTTCCCTGTCGATGGTGGCGTGGATGCACTTTCCGGACTGTCTGCCCATTTCATATTCCCTCGAAATGCGAGATGAGGCGATCGAGGCGCGCTTCGATGGCCTTCGGTTTCGGTTTCTTGCGCTGCCCGGACACGACGGCATCGAAATACGTGCCGCCGCCATGGCCTTCGACCCGGATCGAATCGATGATGTCGCTCTGGTCGTCTCCGACCCGGCTGAAATGCCCGTCATAGGCAGTGATGGTGACGCCAGGATGGGCGTCACGCAGGCGTTGCAGCATGCCCATCAGGACTGCATTCCCGCTTCCGGCGCGCTTGATGCGCTGAGGATGTCGCAGCCCTGCAGGGCGGCGAACGCTTCGGTGGTGAAGCTCTCGTCGATCTGCGCTCCCGTGATGGCGTTCTCGCGCAGCAGGCGCACCCGCTTGCCGCCATCGTCCAGGTGGACGAAGGAATGGCTGTCGATGACGCAGGACGACTCGATGTCTTCCCCGAAGATGTTCTTCATGGGCATTCCGCCGGCCAGCTGGTGGCTCTTGATGATGTTTGCGATCTCGCTGGCCATGTCAGGCAGCCTTCCGATGCTCGGCGCGCTCTTCCTCGATGTCGTCGCGGTCCTGGACCGCCTGCATGTCCGCCAGATGGATCCAGCTGCCCGAGGAATCCGGATTGTCTATGACGACGCCCATCTTGTTCCACTCGCCCAGATTGGCGTTCCAGTCCTCGATCGCGTCGCGCGTGCCTTCGCTCGTATCGAAGATGGAGACGAGGTGCTCGTTGTCGAGCATGGAGACAAGGAGGTCTTCCAGGCTGCTGGCGCTGCCGACGCCGCGGCAGGCGATGCTGTGACGTTCGACGTCGTTCGCCGCCAAGACGGCAATGTCGCCGTCGGTGATGAGTTCGCGCGCAGCCGATGCGGTTGACCAGTTCGCATCGAGCATGTCGGCAGCGGTATCGCCTTCGTAGCTTAGATGCACGTAGTCGTAGCCGCCTTCGTGGGCGATTGCGATGAGGCGTCGAGTGCCCATGGGATTTTTCCTTTCCATTGATTCTTCGGTCATTGCGCCCTCAGGCGTGCCATCGGTTCGATATCTCCTGGATCCTGGTCCCGTCGATGAAATGGTGCCAGCGTCCGTCGTCGCCCACGTTCTCGAGGAAGAGATCCTTGCCGTCCGGGCATTCCATGTTCCACTCGCCGAATTCGTCGAGCGTGTGTTCATGCTTGTCGTGGATCGATATGCTGTGGATGCCTTCAGCCGTGCAGTCTGCGAGGAGTTCGGCGAGACTCGCCTCCGCCCGGGCCGACCTGCGATTCGATGCACGGATGGCTCCCGCTTCCGTGAGGGAGAGCATGTCCCCTCCGGATATCAGCGAGAGCAGGGCGAGGTGGGACCGCCAGTCGGTTTCCAGTGTCTCCAGGATGGCATCGCTGTCGTATTCGATGCGTGCCGACCGGTAGCCCGTCGCGGTGCGTATGGCGATCATGCGTGGCATCGAGATGTCTCCTGGTCCTGTGGCGTGGTCCGTCTCAGGCGGCCCGTGGCTTCCTGGCGGCGTTCCTCGCCGCAGCGCTCCGGCGTGCTATCTCCATGAGGAGATGCGGCCCCGGCCGATCGGCGCTCGTCAGAGAGAGCTTGGCGAGCATCAGCGAGCTCTTCGCCTCCTGCATGGCGCCCTTCGCCCGTTCCGTGACACCCGATCCCATGCCGTGCATGGTCTGCATGATGTCGGCGTTCTCGCGCGTCCTGCGGACGCGGATGTAGAGGTTGGCGATGATGAGGCGCACCTGGTTGGGCTGCGAGCGCATGGCGTTTTCCTTTCCTCGGATCTGTCTTGCCCTCACCCTTCCATGGTCAAGTGACCTGTTGCGGCCTCCGCAGGATGTCGATCGAATCCGGCGTCTGGAGCCCGAGATAGCGGAACACCGTCTGCTGTCCGCGTTTCGCGTCGGTGCGCAGATAGTGGTGGAGCCGCGTGTCCCCTTCTTCGGCCGCATCCTGCTCGAGGGTCGCGATGCGGCACTCGTCGATGAAGCGCGAGCATCCTTCGAGCGGACCGCCCTCGGTGAAGTAGGCCTGGATGCCGAACTCGCCCTTGTGACGGGGGTCGATGATGCCGCCCTTCTCGATCGCCTTGTCCATGACGGCGTTGACCGTGTGGAGCCGGGCTTCTTTCCATGCATGCTCCTTGCTCGCCCCGAGGATGCGGTAGGCGAAATAGATGAGCATGGCCGCCGCATTGACGGTGAGGCTGGCCCTGGCCTGCGTCCTCGCATCTTCGGGGACGGTCGTGGCCCTGTCTGGATTGGATCGATTGTCCATGTCGTGTCCTTTCGTTCTCAGCGCGTGCAGCCGTAGGGACCGCTCGTGCGCATGCCCGTCGCGGGGTCGATGTCGACGATGCAGGCCCCTATGCGGGCCTGCGTGGGGCGCAGGGTGTCGTTCCGCGGTGCTGCCGCTTCCCGGGTCATGCCCGTGGCACGCGTTGTGCCGGAATAGGAGCGATCGGTTCCGACGAGGACGGCTTCGGCCCGCTCGCAGGAGAAGCGATCGCCGTTGCGGCAGGCGTCCATGAGGGCACGTGCCGCGACGATCCGGTCGCTCGAGACGCCGTTGCCGACGCGTTGGCACGAGTGCCGATCGCCTGCCTGGCATGCGCGCGTCAGCGCATCGATCAGGGAGATGCGGCGCTCGAGGCGTGCCGCGGTCTCGTACTGGTTGCGCGAACCCGTCGAGCGGAAGGTGTCGATCACCCGACTGGCGCGATTGGCCTGGCAGGCGACCTCGTATGCGCCCGAGGCGTATGAGCAGCCGTCGTATCGCAGTGAATCGATGGTGCGCAGGATGTCGCCCGCGCTCTGTGCGCTGGCCGGGGTGGCGAGCATCGCGGCGCATGCCGCGATGATGATTGCGATGGTGCGCATGTCTGCGTCTCCTTGCTGATTTTCCGATCCCATGGATCTCTCATCGGATCCGTCGGTGCATCGTTTTAGCCTCAGGCGGTGTAGGTGCCTGAGGGCGCGGACTTGACGTCCTGATCCAGCCATTCGTAACCGGGCTCCCAGGGGAAGCGCCCGTCCATGTCCGGCATGACGACCTGAGCGAGGCGCGGCGTCTCCTCGCTTTCGATGGCCGCGAGGCGCCGCTTGATCCCGAAGGCATGGGTGTCGAGGCGGTCATCCGCCTCGATGACGAACATCGGCACCGGGAAGCCGTTGACCGAAGCCATGGCGGCCTCGAGCCTGGCCGCGATCTCGGCATCGCTGTCGTCCTTGGTCCAGATCGGTTCGATGCGTCCCATGGTGAGTTCCGCGCCTTCGATCTGCGCGGTGGCGGCGCCCTGGAGATAGGCGGCGGCGTTCGGCGAGCTGTCACCGATGAAGATGAGGTCGGTCATGCCCTTCTCGGACAGGCCGATGGTGTAGACGAACCCGGGGCCTTCATCGCTGCCGAATACGCACATGATGCTGTATCCGAACTGTTCGATGTGACGGTCCTGGTCCTGGAAGATCGTCTCGCCGTGCTGGCAGCGTGGGTCGTCGCACATGGTCTTTTCCTTCAGGATTGCTCGTTCGCCCGCAGGAATCCCAGGAGTTCCGTTGCTATGCGGTCGTGATGTCCCCTGTCGCGCCCGCCCTCGTCGAGCAGCGTCGGGTGGGGGATGTAGAGACGGTTCCACGGGATCAGCCAGTGGGACGCATCGACGAGGAAGGGGCCGGTCGCTCCGATCGGGTACATGTCGGCGATGATGCCGTTCCCGAGGGCCAGCCAGGAGTGGTCGTGGCCGACGCCGCTGAACCAGCCGTCGATGCAGGTCGCTCCCTCGTGCCTCGCAGCGAGCGCCCGGCATACAGCGTGGCAGGAGACGCGGTCCTCCGGCTCGAGATCGGGTAACGAAAGGAAGTCCGTGACCAGGGCGTCGAAGAGGGCGAGGGTGGGAGCGGGAATGTATCCCGCCCTCACTCCGTAGGTCCTCATGTCAGAGGTAGACCCGCATCTTGGTGGCGTTCGCGAAGGTGATCAGCTTCTCGTCGGTGTCGAGGAACTGGAGCATGGGCGGCATGCCGGGATTGTTGTGTTCGAGGTACTGCAGGCGCTTGCGGACCTCGTCGGCATAGGCAGCGCGCGTGTTGATCACCCGGGCGTATTCCGGAAGGTCCTTCAGGACCTCTGCCTTGCGCCGGTCCATCTCGGCGGTGTGACGGTGATAGTAGGCCATCGCGCTCTCCCCTTCACGGCGGTTAACCGTGTCGAGGGGCATGTGTACTTCGATCGTCAGGGTGGCGTAGGTCCCACTGCCCTGCTGCGAGGGGAGATGTGTCTCGATCATTGCGTATTTTCCTTTCGGGTTGCATCGGTGTTCGGTCGGGGCGAGCGGATGCATCCCCTTTCGAGGACACTCTTTTCGTCTTTTCGTCTGAGCTCAGATCTGCGGAGGCGTGAGACGGATGTAGGTCCGCCCCTTTTCGTCCCCCGACCATCCCGGCGAGCATTCCACCGTCCGGCCGTCCTTCTCGTGGACGCACCATTCCATGGCGATGAGGGTTCCCGACTCGTCCGAGCGATGATCGTTCTGCGGAAGCGGCAGGACATCCGCACGCAGGCATCGGCCCTGCATCTCCTCGATGCTCATCATCTGTTCGAAGACGTAGACCCTTGTCATGCTCCCGGGGGCCGACGACGTCGTCCGGACATGCAGGACCGTCACCGTCGGGATCGTCCGATGGCGCTCTGCGGAGACGATCTCTCCGATGAGGTCCGGCTCAGGATAGCGCTGCATAGTCGATGAATGACGCAATTGTGTTACGAGGGCAAGACTCCTGATTCGTGGTTCATGCGACCTTGCGGCTCTGCGTGTATCCGTTTCGACGGAAGGCGTTCCGGATCGCGGCCCGCGCCTGCGCCTCGGCGATGAAGCATGCGGCATGGTAGCGGCTCTTGCGTGCGTCCGGATCGGTGATGATGTAGCGCGTGAGCAGGCGCT
>Ga0100392_1004526_pt1 | contig 12445 bp, 17 predicted proteins | sample CryGeymeta201516_FD_81548 | JGI IMG/M metagenome (GOLD analysis project Ga0100392, IMG submission 81548) | Groundwater microbial communities from Crystal Geyser aquifers in Utah, USA - Crystal Geyser metaG 2015-16 | ecosystem: Environmental > Aquatic > Deep subsurface > Groundwater | place: USA... | reverse complement strand
CAAAGCATTTACCAAAGTATTTATTTTTTCACTATCACTTGGATGCACTTGCAAACCAGAAGGCTTATTAACAACAATCATATCCGCATCTTGGTAGATAATCTCGAGTTTAATATTTTTATTGGGAACTACCTCTTCTTTTTCTTTTTTAATATCTATAGAAATCTCATCTTGCTCTTTCAAGATATAACTCGGCTTAACTTTTTTATCGTTGACCAAAATTTGACCTTCTCGAATACTGCGAATAACATCTCCACGGGTTGTCTCCATATCTAAAAAAAACTCCTCGTTTTTATCCTCCGGAGCTTTAGCGAAGGAGGAGAGGAATTTATCTATCCGTTCTCCAGCGCCAGTTTCGTCGACTATTATTTTTTTCATATGTTTAGTGTGGGGATGGAGAGACTCGAACTCTCATGGATTGCTCCACCAGTTCCTAAGACTGGCGTGTATACCAATTTCACCACATCCCCAATTATTTCTGAACCTACCAGTTCCTAAGACTGGCGTGTATACCCCTGCCTGCCGGCAGGCAGGAATTTCACCACCCGGGCTTGTTATAAACTTTTCAAACACATAACTTAGTCTATAGGCATTTCTCTGTTTTGGCAAGGATTAGCTCAAGATTAGCTCAAGATGTTCATTAATCGCTCCATCTCGGTCTTCAGAGCTCCCTCGTCCTCATATTCTCCATGATGACGCGTGCCTGCGCCATAGGTTTCCTTTTTCTGATCCAAATGAATATTAATTTTCATATCGACACCAACTACAGAAACATACATATGAAATCTTGGATAACCGGCGCGTGCCAAGGCTCGCACAAAACTCATCTCAGCACCTTCATTTCTCTGAAAAGTATAACCTGCCCGGCGCAAAAGCATCACTGGATTCGCACTAATGTTTTTAATTTCTATTTGCATAATTTTTAATATAATTAATTTCTAAATATGTGTTTACACTGAGCGAGATTTTATATAATAAAATCGAGTCAAAGTGGGCATGGAGAGACTCGAACTCTCACAACATTGCTGCCACTAGCACCTGAAGCTAGCGTGTATACCAATTTCACCACATGCCCAATTATAGATTATTGCGGGGCGTCTACCCCTGCCTGCCGGTTTACATACCGCTAGGTATGCAGGCAGGAATTTCACCATATCCCCCAATAAGCTTAAATTATTTCTTCCACTACTTTTTTGAGAATCTCTATGGCTAGTTTATTCTTTCTCAACTCAGCAATTCTGGCCATAATAATATCCGCTTTTTTAAAAGCTGGCTGTTTGCTGACAAAAATATGCATCGTTCTGTCATCTGGCTGCTTCTCAATATATCTTGCTACGATTGCGTACCATAACTCAAAAGACGGCCGTGAAACCCCTGCTGACAACTCCACCATCGGTGCGTTATTAAAATAATGCACCAACTTTTCCCAATTATTATAAACATCATATAATAACTCGTCCTCCAACATCTTGTTAGCTTGCCAAGATTTTCCTGCTTCTCCAGCTATTTTGTAAAAATCATATTTATTCAAAATTTCCTCGCGCTTCATATCACAATAGAGATGGAACTTCCAACCCGCCCGAAAGGAAGTCAGGCCTGCAAAATTCAAGTCTATGTGATCAAAGGCCATATGTGTGCCCTTGCGTGTCAGATTTTCCGCAAGTCGGCGGATGTCCGGAAAAACACAGCCCAAAATAAACAAATCCTTTTCGCCGTTCGGCAAGGGATGCTTCTCCAAATATTTCTTGGCATAAATTATGTGGGCGATTTGCGATGCCATTTTTTTATTTTACGTTTGTTTTTTGCTTAATCTGATTATACCACATGCTAGCCCATTTGCCAGAAATAGTCTTTCAGTGATATAATATCAGTATAATAATATTAAGCTTTATGACCACTCCACTCCCCGATCTTATCCGCCCGGAAAGTCTGACTGATTTTTTTGGGCAAGAAAAACTCGTTGGAAAAGATTCCTATCTTTTTCGCGCGATCGAGCAGGATCAAATTCCATCCATGATTTTGTGGGGACCGCCCGGTTCCGGCAAAACCACACTCGCCCACATCATCGCCAGCACCACCCAGTCCGCTTTTCTCAAAATCAGCGCTGTTTCTTCCGGCAAAAAAATACTACTGGAAATTCTGGAACAAGCCAAAGCCAATAAATTGATCAACAAAAAAACAATTCTCTTTATTGATGAGATTCATCGCTGGAACAAAGCGCAGCAAGATGCGCTTCTGCCCTATGTGGAAAATGGCACTATCATTCTCATCGGTGCCACCACCGAAAATCCCAGCTTTGAAGTCAATTCCGCGCTCGTTTCTCGCACGTGCGTTTTTGTTTTGTATAAACTTTCTGCAGTTGACTTAGAAAAAATAATTTTCCGAGCGTTGGAAAAAATAAAATCCGCTCGGAAAATAAAAATTGAAGCGGACACCATAAAATTATTAGCCAATCTTTCTAACGGCGATGCGCGGATGGCACTCAACACGCTGGAAGCCTGTCTCAATCAAACAGACGCTGTCACACCCAAACTCATTCGCAAAGTTTTGCAAAAATCTCATTTGCTCTATGACAAATCCGGCGAAGAACATTACAATATCATTTCCGCCTTGCATAAATCAATGCGCAGCGGCGATGCGAATGCTTCCGTCTATTGGCTGGCCCGTATGGTTGAAGGCGGCGAAGATCCGCTTTTCATCGCGCGTCGTCTGGTGCGTTTTGCTTCCGAAGACATTGGCCTGGCTAACAACAGCGCACTGCTTTTGGCCAATGCTGTTTTTGACGCTTGCCACAAACTGGGCTATCCGGAATGCAATGTCCACCTAGCTCATTGCGTAATTTATTTAGCCAAATCTAAAAAAGATATCACGGCCTACAGTGCCTATGGTAAAGCGAAAAAAGATGTAGAAAAATTCAGCAACTTGCCAGTGCCCCTGCATTTGCGCAACGCTCCAACCAAACTGATGAAAGATTTAGACTATGGCAAAAATTATAAATATACTCCGATGGAAAATAGTGCTGACCAAAAATATCTGCCAGATGAAATTGGCCAACAGAAATATTTATAAACCTTCGATTTCTTTTGCCCCTCTCCATGCCAATTCAAAAATAGCCTTTTGCGAACGGGCAATTTCCGCTGATTCAATAATCATTCCAAACATTTCTGTGCCATAACTCGCAATGGCAATTTTATTTTTATAAATATTCGTTTCATTAGAAACAGGAAAATATTCTTCGTCTAAAACTCTAGCCTCGCGCAACTGTGACTGATTGCTTTGTATGTATTTTAATATTTCCGGAAAGCTTTTGTATATGCCGCGCAAGCGAATATTTTTTTCCACTCTTCTTTTAATATAATCATCGGCATATTCTGGCATATTTTTCAAAGTATCATCGCCAACATAAGCCAGAATTTCCTCACCCTTTTTAAGCGAACGCAAACTGTCCTCATACATTTCCTTAATACCTTCTTCACCTTCAAAATAGCGGATAAATGGTTTTGTTTGGGGAGAATTATATAAATTTTGCAATTGAGGCAAAATTTCTTTGGCCAATACTTCTTTTTCTTTCAATTTTTTAATTAACACTTCCGGATCAGCCGGAGAAAAATATTTAATATTCCCTTTAATTGATTTATAAGCCAAGCCTTCTTTCATCAATTGATTGACGATATCATAAACTGTCGGCCGCTTAAGCCCGGCCTTTTTAGCAATCAAATAGGCTGTTGCGCCGCCCATTTCCAAACAGGCCAGATACACATCTGCCTTTTTACTGTCTATTCCAATTTGCTTCAAGGCTTGTTTTATATCCATATTATTCGTAATTTTCCGACTACTAATTACATCATAACAAAACCACCTAAAAAGTCAATATATAAAGGATTTTATTACAATTTTACTTATTCTATTTTAATAATTTGACGACTACTATTGAATATACCTATGAAATGTATATAATGACCTATCATAGTTTTTTAACAATAAAATCAAAATGGAGGCACCAATGCGTAAAAAAACTAATACCTATTATTTTCTTCTTTCCACTGTAATTGTGCTTGTATGTTTAAATGTCCTATGGATACTGTTTGCTTATAGGATTATTCACGAAAGCATACCCATTTCAATCTCATTTTTTTGTATGATTATTGGCATACTTTCAGCAGTGATAGTATCCAACCTCGAAGCTGAGCAGGAGAAAAAACCATGAATAAAATAGAATTTATATGGTATTGTTTTACTTCTATTGGACATTCTTTGGCTTTCTGCTCTTACTATTCTATCCGATTATAGATATTCTTTGCTGGAAAAAAAGATTGGAAGCTTTAATTTGTTTTATAGTTAAATCTTTTGACATAATGCTTATCCCAATGTTTCTTTACACCATCTATCTTTCAATTTGGATAGGATTCTATTTTGGACTGAAAATTGCTGGGGTCAAACTGCCTTGATATTAACTAAAATATAACGAAGGGTGTTATGAAAAGAAACCCAGGGATTAGAGTAAAAATGGATAAATTGCTTTGGGAAAACGCCTTAAATTCCATAAAAACACACAGACACAATGGTGCTACCAAAATTTTTATCTCCATAACACTGACATATAAAGGAGGTGATGTTTGCGTTATCATAGGAATGCTATCCGATGAGTCTACAGAAAAAAAGTTAACAAACGGAGGATGTTATGAAAAGAAACCCAGGGGTTAGAGTAAAAATGGATAAATTGATTTGGAAAAACGCCTTAACTTCCATAAAAATACACAAACACAATGGTACTACCGAAATTTTTATCTCCATAACACTGGCATATAAAGGAGGTGATGGTTGCGTTATCATAGGAATGCTATCCGATGAGTCTACAGAAAAAAAAATTAACATAGGAAGGTTTTTCATAGAAGCCACTTCTAAAGGAGCAAATCTAACTTGTTCAGCAAATGATTCTGGTATGCCCAATCATATCTGGTGGCTAACAATAAATGCTGAACCCCCCTGTGATAGTGTAGTATCTATAGATGTGTATAGCGCAGGAGATATGCTCTGGAAACTAGTTGAATTGGAAAATTTGCAAGGAAATAACAACGCTGTTGTAGCTTATTAAGTTAATACAAAGAAAGAAGTGAAACACAAAGGCGGAAAGCTTATCCAAGTTTTCCGCCTTTTTTATTTTTTTCAACAATCCCAATTTCTCCCAATAATCAAATTTGTGCATATGCACAAATTTGATTATTCCGGTGATTAGCCTCGCTCTGACTAATCTGACTTTTTTATATAAGATAAAGACACTAAGTAAACATTTTATATGGAAAATAACCTAAAAAATTTAGCTTTTGAATGGGTAATGACTGATCCGGAAAAAGCGCAAATAGCCAGTGATTATTACTGCCAAATGCGGGATGCTTTTGAAGCTCACAATAACAGGGTTCCAGACGAGCTGATTCGAAATGGAATGGGCGAGGATTTAGCCTATCTCATCTATTCTATGCTAGGAGAATTAGGCAACAACTCTTTTGATCATAACTTAGCTAATTGGCCAAATATACCAGGAGTATTCTTCTCAGTGGAATATGATAGCAAAACTGGCACAGCCATAATTGCTGATCGAGGCTTAGGTGTTTTAAACACGCTCAGAAAAGCAGCTCCAGACTTAAAAAATGACGAGGAAGCATTAGAATTGGCCTTTACTAAAAAAATTCCAGCCGCGTATTTGAAAATAGAGGCAATGGATTGAAATTCGTAAAAAATAATATCACTGCAAATAATCTTTTATTAGAATTTAGTTCAGGAGATGCTCAAGTAATCATCAATCACGCTATGAAAAAAATAAACTAGAAACTAAAATTAATGGTTGTTTGGTAATTTTAAATTTTTAAAAATTATATGAAAATTGAAATAAAAAAATTCGGTGACAAATTAGTTTCCCGTCCTACCGGTAGAGAGGCATTTTTAGCTTTGGAATCATATCAATTAAAAGATCTTCCGGCAGATGAGCCTATTGAGATAGATTTTGACGGCGTAAAAGCTCTGACACCGTCATGGGCGGATGAGGTTGTAACAAAAATAGCCGAGAGATTCAAAAATGTAACATTGCTCAATGCCGAAAGTATGACAGTTCAAGCCACTCTCAAAACCTTACGCGAATATTCCGATTTGAAAATCTAGACTTAACAAAAAAACAGAGCCAAATCAAATATGCTCTGTTTTTTATTTTTTTTAAATAATCAAATTTGTGCATATGCATAAATTTGATTGTTCTATATCCTGCTACCCATAAAGTAATAAGGATTATTTCACCCAATGCTTATCCCGGATTTCTTTATCATCCTCCTCTTTTTTTTCTTCAATTTTTTCTTTGGCCATTTCACGCAACTTGGATAAGTCTTCTTGGGAAAGTTCCTTGGCGCGAGTCAGCAAAAATTCTTTTTCGTTTTTGGTCGCGTCTTCAATCACTTCTGCCAAAAGCACATCCAGAATCGCACCGATTTTTGGTCCGGGTGTGATGCACAAATCATTCATCAAGTCGTTGCCGTTGATTTTCAACATCTTCACCGACACCGCATCCTTGGAAACTTTTTCGATGACATATTCAAAGTGGCGCAATTTGTAGGGCTTGGCCTTGGGCGTGCCACTGCCAAGGCGATCCGCGATGCGCACATCCATCAGATCTTTCATATTCTCCAGGCCAACTTTGCGGATGAGGCGGCGCACGGAAGCTTCGCCAACTTCTTCGGGATTGTAATAGAACATATGATTGTCCACCAGCAAGGAAACTTTTTCAATCACATCCGAAGAAAATTTCAAGCGCTGCAAAATTTTTCTTGCCATGCGCGCGCCGACATGATCATGATTATAAAAAGTCGCGAACTCGCCTTCGCCTCTTTTGGTTTGCGGTTTGGCGATATCATGTAGAAGCGACGCCAAGCGCACTTCCAATTTTTTCGATGGACAAAATTTCAATGCCAGCACGCAATGTTTATAGATCGTGTGAATATGGTGTCGATTTTGCGCAATGCCAAATCCCGTTTCCAATTCCGGAATAACAAAATCCAAAAGGCCTGTTTCGTGTAACATTTCAATTCCCTCACTCGGATTGTCAGACAAAATTATTTTTGTCAGTTCATCCTTAATTCTCTCTTGCGAAATGTGTCGCATGTGGCCAGAAAATTTCTTGATCGCCGCCAAAGTTTTTTCTTCAATTGCAAATCCCAACTGAGAATGAAAACGCACCGCCCGCATCATGCGCAACGCATCCTCATCAAATCTTTCTTCCGCATTCCCCACCGTGCGAATAATTTTATTTTTTATATCCTCCTGACCATTGTATAGATCAATAATTTCAAATTTACTGTTCGTAGATTCGTTTTCTGTTCGTAAATTCGCATCGGCATTAATTCGTAGAGCCAGCGCATTCATCGTAAAATCTCTTCGACTCAAATCTTCCGCCAAAGTTTCCGCAAACTGCACGGCGTCCGGTCTTCTCCTGTCTGAATATTTCGCTTCAATGCGAAAAGTCGTCACTTCGATAACATCATGCCCGCCTCGCATCGACGAGCAGTCATCTCCGCGAGTCGAGGCGGGCTCTCGTTCCGGATTCCCATTGGGTGCAAATTTTTCCACCTTAACTCCCACCGTCCCAAAATTATTCTCATAGAAATTATCCGGAAATATTTTTTGCACTTCTTCCGGCTTGGCCGAAGTCGTCACATCCCAATCGCTCGGTCCATCTGAATTTGGATCCGCCATAATCAAAAACCGTACACACCCTCCGACAACATACGCCTCAAAACCAGCATCTTCCAGGGCTTTCAAAACATTAATAACTTGTGCCGGTATTTTCTTAAGCATCACCTTTTTCACAGTTTAAATAATAAATAAATATGCAATTGCCGCAAAAAATTTATTTTTCTGAAACAACACATGAGAACACTGCTCCATCTGCGTATGACAATATGCTCGCATCTTGCACTTCATTTTTAATTAAATTTTTTTCCACGAAACAGAAAGATCTGTTGCTATGGCTATAATTCTCAAACACTACGTTCCTACTGCCAATATTATCAACTCGGCTTCCTAAAGGCAAATAGAATGGCAATATCATACCGGTCGAAAAATGCTCTGGATTTTTAATAAGATACAAATCCACTGATCCATTATCATTAGCCAGTGAAATGTCGCTACCTAGTTTTTTAATAAAATCATTGCGATTTGGATGAAAAGGCAAGATCACATTCATCCCGACAATCATCAGAACAAAAAAGGCATGAGAAACCTCTGATTTTTTTTCAAATAAAACACACTGGCAATCCACATAAAAATTGCGACAACAAACACATATACGATACCCATATTGCTGACACCCAAATATCTGATAAAAATTTGGGGAATCACCACATGCGCCTCTCCAAAATCAGAAACTCTGACAAAAAAGAAAGGCAGAAAACTCAGCAAAGAAGCTGCCCCTATGCCGGCAAGATATTCCCAGTCTTTTTTAACAATCATTTCGTTAATCATACCGCCTAATAAAATCGCTATCGGAAAATATAGTGGGATTATATACTGAGGCAGTTTTGTCGCAGCTAAAACAAATGGGATCAGCACAGCCAGAATCCAAGAAAGCATCAATAATATTTCCCGACTATATTTTTTTCTGACAGCTTTTTTGCAAGCATAGACAAGAGCAACAATCGATACAATCGACCAAGACCCGCTTCTTTCAAAATATAAATTAAAATAGGAAAGCAAAGCATCTCTATTCCACGGAGTAGCTAAGATCGGCTCGAAAAACCTTTTGACCACATGGTATCCCAAATAGTCCTGCCAAAATAAATTGCCATACCTGAAGGTCATCAACAAATGCCAAGACAATATAATAAGCAGTCCTAAAATTATGCTCTGCCAAAAAAACTATCCTTAAAAACATCCCATCTTTTTTCATAAATAATCCATGCGCCAGCCAAGCCAAGAGGAAGAAAGCCTACGACGCTTTTTGTCATAATCGCCAATCCAAAGAATATTCCAAAAGCGAACCACCATTTCCTTTTACCATTAAAAGCTCTCCAAAAAGAATACATACTGACTGTGATAAAAAAACCTACAGGTAAGTCCATCATATCTGATCGCATTGACCAAAGTATTATCGGTATCGTAAGAAATATAAAACCCGACAAGAAAGCAGCCAAACGATTTTTAAACAATGCCAGCGAAAAAAAATATAGAGAAACAGCGCTCATTATCCCAAAAATACCAGGGAAAATATGAGCAGAAAATTCCGATATCCCGAAAAAGCTAAAAGATATTTCAGTGAGCCATATTACAAGGGGTGGCTTTTCAAACCAAAGCTTGTTCTGCCAATATAAATTCAAATATGACTTTTTTTCAAGACCCTCGCGAGCTATCTGACTATAAATAGCCTCATCACCTTGGAAGCTTCCTGAGGATCGAAAAAACAGCAAAACCAACCCATAGAGAATAAGCGCCGCCAAAGGCAACCACAATAGAAGAATATTCCTATTATTTACCCTATTTTTTTCCAAACTCCAACAAAAAAATTTGGAATTTTAGTAATCATGTTTTTAGTGCTCTATTCTTAAAATAGTTCGAACGCATTTCGCCGCCTGCGGCGGCGACGGCCAGCCCCCCAAAATTTGAGCGGCTTCGCCGCGATCTTTGACAATTTTAGGTTTTTCTATGAGTTAATCATAACTCATTACAGTAAATTTTTCAAGAAAAATGAACTTGAAAAATTTACTGCTTTGGCGGCAAATTCTTCAGCTCTTTTACAAAAAGAAAAAGCCCCCTTTGGATTTTTCGTCATTGACGAATTCCGCAGGGGGCATGGGTGCGAGGTGAGAGAGGCTTAGGCGACGGTGTACATCGCGAAGGTGAAGGTCGCCGAGGCGATTTCCTCTTCGGTGTACTCGTGCCGGTCAGTGAGTCGTGGCAAGCCACGGACTCCCATCACGACAATCGAATCGCCAGAGCCGAGCGCCACACGAGGTGGGGTCTCAGGAATCGAGACATCGATCCCGAACCGCGAATGCATGGCGTTGATGGTGGCCGAGTGCGACGGGTTGCAACAGGACTCGACATCCTGCGCGACCAACGCTCTGACCTCATCGACGGGAAGCGTGCGGCGGGTGACGTTGCAGTCGCCGACGAACATGCTGTCCGCCAGCGCGAAACCGAAGAACTTTTTCATGATTTCCTTCTTTTCAGATCAGAAAATGTCGCTGGCACAGCGCTCGTCCCATGTCAGACCGCCGAGCAGTTGCTGACCGTTCCAGCAGTAGTAGTGGGCCGACGGCGCGCCGTAGAGACGACCGCTGTAGGTAGTGCGGAAAACGCCTTTGGGCATGACAGCGACCAGCTGGTCACCGGAACCCATGCGTCCCGCATTGCCTTGAGCGATGACACCGCGAACGAGAATCTCACCGGGGAACGGAGCGAAGGTGGAGCGGGTTTTCTTGGTGCCCCAATCGTCGTACTCCTCTTCGTCTGTCCGGTCGCCGGTGTGGTTGTTACCACCGCGGAATCCGATGCCCGTACGAAATACACAAACGATTTTCTCGTCGGTATCGCTGTCCTTGACGAACAGCTTCGGCTTTCCCGCTTTGGTCGTGCCGACTTCGGCGAACTCGATCCGCACGCGGCCTTTCTCCTGCCACTCCTTGTACTGACCATTGGTCAGTTGGATCGGCAGAACACCGCGTTCACGTCCGCGACCGTCTTCTCCGACGATGAGCGCCGGAATTTCGATGCCCGCGCCTTTGAGAGCGAGCTTTTCGACGATCGCGCCTTTCAAAACTTTTCCTGACTCGATTGTGTAGACCTTCATTTTACTTCCCCCTATTCTTGCCCGTAGGGTTTGGATTTGTTCTTGCGAACACCCCGTGGGCGTGAATCGCCGCGATACTGCGGCAGTCGCCACTCACCGTGAGTAGCGCGCTGAATACCAAGAATTTTGATACCCAAGGCGCTACCCGCTTAAGCGGCAAAGGAAGAAGTAATTTCTCTCTCGTCTTTTCAAGGTGCTAATCAGATTTGGAGTAAAATTCCTGGAGCTTTTCCAAAAACTCGCTACTCAATTCTGAACAATCCAATATAGCATACTATAAGTTATTTGTCAATAGTTGGAGGGTGAAATGCTAAAACTGGCTTAAATACAACAAAAAACAGAAATTCACCAGAATTTCTGCGACAAACATTATGAAAAAATTTTCTTTTACAAAATGTGGTTCGAGCCGATATTCTTATCAGGTTCTTTGGCAGTTTTTAAGTTCGTGGCGAAGCCGCTCAAATTTTGGGGGGCTGGCCGTCGCCGCCGCAGGCGGCGAAATGCGTTCGAACTATTTTAAGAATAGAGCACCAGTAAGGAAAAGTCAAATTTCGTTGGTCCGCCTCGCTTCGCTCGGCGACCAAATCGTAGGGAATTTCGGGCGAAAAAATCAATTGGCGGTTTTGAATTAGTAAAAGAAAAATTTTTCAGAATTATTATTAACTAACTAAAGAAGAAAACTATGAGATACATTATTTATACTCGCAAGAGCACCGAAGAAGATGACAGACAGGTTTTAAGTATTGAAGCTCAACTTGTTGAGCTAAAAGAATTTGCCGCCAAAGAAAAACTTGAAATTGTCGGTCCGACTTTCGTCGAGACCAAAACTGCCAAAGAACCTGGGCGAATAAAATTCGCCGAAATGTTGTCATTGATTGAAAGGGGGAAAGCAGACGGAATAATCTCGTGGCATCCGGATAGATTGGCACGTAATTCTGTAGATGGTGGAAAGATTATTCATTTTGTAGATCGCGGCTTGATTCGTTCCCTAAAATTTCCCACTTTTTGGTTTGAGCCAACGCCACAAGGATTATTTATGCTAAGCATCGCTTTCGGCCAATCAAAATATTTTGTAGATAATTTGCGAGAGAACGTTAAGCGCGGACTACGGCAAAAAATACGAAATGGCGTTTGGCCCGGCTGGGCGCCAGTGGGATATTTGAACAATCCTAAAACAAGAATGATTGATGTTGACAAAAGTAAAGCCCAGAAAGTGAAGAAACTTTTTGAGCTTTACGCCACTGGCGAATATACCCTAAAATCTCTCGCAAATTGGTGCAAAGAAAAAGGTTTGCGCGGAAATCTAGGTAAGGGAATCGCAATCGGCAACATCCAAAAAATTCTACAAAATATTTTCTACATTGGCCTGATGAAATATCGCAAAGAAATTTTTGAGGGACGACACGAGCCGTTAATTTCAAAGAAACTTTTTGATAAATGCCAAGAAGTGATGAATAAACGAGGAAAAGTGCAGGAAATCAGAAAACACGATTTTGCTTTTCTTGGCTTAATGAAATGTGCCTCATGCGGTTGTTCAATAACTGCCGAAATCCAAAAAGGACACAATTATTATCGTTGCACCAAGAAAAAAGGAATTTGCCAAGAAAAGCATTATTT
>Ga0100392_1004523_pt1 | contig 12449 bp, 7 predicted proteins | sample CryGeymeta201516_FD_81548 | JGI IMG/M metagenome (GOLD analysis project Ga0100392, IMG submission 81548) | Groundwater microbial communities from Crystal Geyser aquifers in Utah, USA - Crystal Geyser metaG 2015-16 | ecosystem: Environmental > Aquatic > Deep subsurface > Groundwater | place: USA... | reverse complement strand
GTTGGCTTCAGAGCCCAGACCGTAAACCCAGATGCCTTTGTTATCGGCTTTTAGCAGGTTAACGCCGCGGAATACCACGCGGTTTTGCTCATCAATGCCTTTCAGCCCCAGCTGGCCTTCATCATCCAGAATCAGCAATGCCGGAGAGATAAAGTAGGCGTAGGTTGCTGGCTGCGGAATATGCAGCTTGGCGGTCAGGCCGCTGGTCATGCTGCCGCCCGGATTACGGATTTCCAGCTCCAGCGGAAAGGTACGGGTTTTGGCATCGGCTTCGGCGGCAATAAAACGCACGCGGCCGTCGACGCGGTCACCATTGACCAGTTCAGCATAACCGCTGTCGCCGATGTTGATGTCGGCGGCATCGCGCTCTGACGCCTGGCCTTTGATCAGGTAAGGCGTGAAATCGAGAATGGTCAGCAGCGGTGAGCTGTCTTTAACAAAATCACCAATTTCCACCATGCGCTGATCCACAATGCCGGCGAAGGGCGCACGGATTTTGCTGGCATCCAGCTGAATACGGGCGTTGGTGAGTTCGGCTTCGGCGTTGGCCAATACGGTGGCGGCCTGTGCCAGTTGCGATTCGTTGGCCAGTCCGCGCTCACTCAGTTGGCGCGCGCTGCGGGCTTCCAGCTGGCGTTGTTTCAGATTAGCTTCTGCCTGTTTTACCCGTGCCGGCCAGTCGCGGGCATCAAGCTCCAGCAGCAGTTCACCTTTTTTAACCGCAGCACCCTTGTCTTTGTGGATGGCGATGACCTTGCCGCGGATTTCGGACTTCAGTTCTACCCGGCGGTTGGCGGCGGTATGGGCAGAAATAGTGATGTCGCGGTTAACCAGCTCACCTTTCATGCGCTCTACCTGTACCCGCGTTAAACCGCTGTCCATAACCAATGGACGTGGGTTGGTAAAGTCAGGGGTGTCAGAGAACGCGCCGGCTCCCATCCAGATCAGCAGGGCAAGGGCGATGACCAGGGCGGCAATGTGTCCCTGATTCAGATGTATTGTCATTATTATGTACCGGTTATGAGAACGAAATGCGCAAAAGGCAACGGAGCTGTTTAACGGTTGCCGCCAGCAGATGCAATAGCCTTGTTTGCAAACCCATTTAAAACAGACTGTCTTTTATTTGAGACAAATGTTTACTTTTCGCTCAGAGAACACGTTGCGCACGGGTAGTTCGCGCGTGTCAGGCGCTTCCTCTGTATACTGTCGGCCTTTTCACCGGCGGTAAGGTTAAGGCTCCATGGTATTAGTGCGTTTGAAACAGGCTGAGCTGGCGTTTGGCGATCATGTTCTGCTCGATAAAGTCGATCTTGATATCCAGAGCGGCGAGCGTCTGTGTGTGGTTGGCCGCAATGGCGAAGGTAAGTCGACGCTGCTGAAGATTCTTAACCGTCAGGTGCAGACCGACGATGGCCGGGTGGAATACCGCGATATGCTGCGCATCAGCGCTTTGCAGCAGGAATTGCCGCAGACCACGCATACGCCGGTTTACGATGTGATTGCCGAAGGTCTGGGCGATGTCGGTCAGGCGATCGCCCAGTATCATGACGAAAGCGCTAAAGGCGCTGACGCCGATCTGAAAAAACTTGAGCAGCTGCAGACCCGCATCGAAGCCGCTGACGGTTGGCGCTGGCAGCAGAAAGTGGAATCCATTATCCAGAAACTGAACCTGCCGGGTGAGGCGATGTTTTCAGAGTTGTCCGGTGGCTGGCAGCGCCGGGTGATGCTGGCACGGGCCTTAGTAGTGGAGCCCGATCTGCTGATTCTCGATGAGCCAACCAACCATATGGACGTTGCCACCATCGAATGGCTGGAAGAACAACTCAAGCAATTTAACGGCGCGCTGGTATTTATCAGCCACGACCGGGCATTTGTGCAGAATCTGGCGACCCGTATTGTCGAACTCGACCGCGGCAATCTGTATCAGTGGCAGGGCGATTATCTGAGCTTTGTCGAATACCGCGAAAAACGTCTGGAAGACGAAGCCACTCAGAATGCTTTGTTTGATAAGCGCCTGAGTGAAGAAGAAAAGTGGATTCGCCAGGGCGTTAAAGCCCGCCGCACACGTAACGAAGGCCGGGTTGAACGGTTAAAAGAAATGCGTAAAGAGCGCGTTTCACGTCGTGAAGTGCAGGGCAGCGCCAATATCAGCATGAATGCCGCTGAATCCTCCGGTCGGCAGGTATTTGAAATTGAACATCTGACCTACGCCTGGAAAGACGTAATGCAGGTGAATGATTTCTCCACAACGGTTATGCGTGGCGACCGCATTGGTCTCATCGGTCCGAACGGGGTTGGCAAAAGTACGTTGCTGAAACTGTTGCTGGGCAAAATGCAGCCGCAGGCAGGCAGCATTAAAGTCGGCACCAAACTTGAAGTGGCTTATTTTGATCAGGCCCGTCATCAGCTGGATGAGGAAAAATCCATCGCTGATAACGTTGCCGATGGTAAAGATCAGGTCGAGGTGAACGGCCAGAGCCGCCATATCATTGGCTATCTGGGCGACTTCCTGTTTGCTCCGGCGCGCGCCCGTACGCCGGTGAAAGCGCTGTCCGGTGGTGAGCGTAACCGCGTATTGTTGGCCAAGTTATTCCTGAAACCCTGCAACCTGCTGGTGATGGATGAGCCGACCAACGATCTGGACGTAGAAACGCTGGAGCTGCTGGAAGAACGTTTGATGGAATACAAGGCGACGTTGCTGCTGGTCAGTCACGACCGTGCCTTTATTGATAACGTGGTTACGCAGCTGTGGGTGTTCGGTGAAAACGGCGTGATCGACGAGCAGGTCGGTGGTTATTCCGACTGGCAGGAACGGATGAAAGCCCGCGCTCAGGCTCCTCAGGCAGCCTCTCAGACAAACGCCGGCGGAGCGGCCAAAAACGTACAGCAAAGTAATGCTGTGACCCCGGCCGAACCTAAGAAAAAACTGTCATACAAATTACAGCGTGAGCTGGATGCCTTGCCGGAAAAAATCGCCAAAGCCGAGGCGAAACGCGATGTTTTGGCGGCACAAACTGCCGACGCCAATTTCTACAATGGCGATGCTGAGCAGATACAGGCCGTTCTGGCACAGCTGGCCGAGGCTGAAGGTGCGGTTGAAGCGCTGGAAGAACGCTGGCTGGAGCTGGAGGACATGGCATCATGATCTGGTTGATTGTTGTTGCCGTGACCCTGTCACTGGTTGGATCAATCATCTGGCTTAAACCCAGCCCTCGCGACACACGCCTGGCGGCGTTGCGCTTCGATGCCATTCGTAATGGCCTGCAGGTGCGCAGCTTCACCTTCAAACCGGACTCCGCCAAAACCGGTGTCCGCGATGATATTCCCGGCACCAGTTACACCTTGCTGCACCGTGGTAAGCAGCAGGGGGGAGACCTTAAATTCCGCGTAGTTGGTCAGGCGGGCTGGGATAATGACGGCTTGCCCGACGGCCTGAGCTGGCATAATCAGGGCAGTGCGGCTGATGCCGAACTGCTCAGCCGTATGCTGCCGCAATTGCAGGATGATCTGCTGATGCTGGAAGTGTACGAAAATCGCGTGACGCTGATGGCGGCTGAAAACAAAACGGCCAGCGCTGCAGCCTATCAGCATTTTATGGAAGCGTTTTTTTAAGCGTTTCAGCGCCATAAAAAAACGTATTCAGCGGACTATCTGGCTCCCACGCTCTGCGTGGCAGCCTTTGCCGTTACGTTGCATTCCCACGCGGAGCGTGAGAACGAGAAAAAACTGCATCTGTGGGAACGGCTTTCAGTCGTGATACGGGTTGCATCTGGCTCCCACGCTCTGCGTGGTAGTCTTTACCGGTACCGTTGCATTCCCACGCGAAGCGTGTGAGCGAGAAACATATGGCGTGTAGCCGCTATCGGCAACGCTTACTGGAACATCGATTCCAGCTCTTCCAGATGCTCAATGATGCGGTCGTTATAGCTGACGACCAGGAATGGCACCGTGTTTTCGTTGTAGTTCTTGATGCGCTCTTCCATAAAGCGCCATTTGCTCTTCACGCTGCTCATCAGAATTTCTGTTTTTTGCGCTTTGACCATACCTTCCAGTTCAGTCAGTTGCTGTTGAAAGTCTTCCGCCATTTCGGTCAGGGTACGGGAGTAGCTGCCCATAAATACCTGACCCAGGTTGGTGGTGCCGCGGGCGGCATACTGGGAAGTGATTTCTTCCATTAACAGCGCCAGGTCGCGGGCTTTTTGCACGATAGGGCTGGGTTTGATGCCACTGCTTTGTTCCAGCTGGGTGTAAGCGGCTGACGCTTTATTAACGATCTCAGAGCTCTTACGGCCCATTTCGTCAACCAGGCGGACATTGGGGTATCCCTGCTTCAGCATGTCGTTACGGTTGATCATCATCAGCTCAGACAGTTTTTTCCAGTCAGCATCAATGCTGGCAATGCTTTCACCCATATTGTTAATAGAGGCAAGCTGACGTGCGCTGGTCAGGCTGTCATTGAAATTTTTCATGCTCTGATCAATGCGGCGCTCGTATTTACTGTCCGCATCTAAGCCAGAAAACATATAAAAGTTGGTGACGGCATTGGTTGCGGCAAGGCGCATGTGTTGCAGGTCAGTCAGTAATTGCTGTGGGGTCGCCAGTGCGGCCTGGCTCAGTAACAGCAGAACCACCAGTCGTGCGGTGTTGAGGGCTAGACGCATCATGTTTTCTTCTTTTTGTTTTATATAGTTGTCGTAAAAGAATCACATTCTTTCCTCAGGCAGTGTATGAGATAGGTCATTTTATCCCTATAGGACATTACAAACTGTAACAAAAATGAGCAAAAAGTAGCTTAGTCCGTTATTGTCGTGTCCTGTCTCGTGCCTTTTTCCGGGTTGGGCGATCCCTGTTGTGAATAACGTAATAGTTGTCGAATCGTTACCTGTCTGGTGACCGGCTTTCAACACGAATGACTCTTTACCTGCTAGAATGGCGCCGTTCAGGATCGTGGTTTGTGCAGAAACTAATCAGCATGGCCGTCAATTCCTGCTTCTCTATTGACTTTCAAACCGCTTTCCCCGAATGTGTGCCACTCAGATTCAAACGCTCGTATGAATTGTTCGTTTTATGAACATCATCGTGCGTTGTTTCACCAACAGGCAGAATGCTGATCCGCCTCCGGGCAGACCAGTCAATAGCTAACCACCATGTGGAGATCAGTTGATGATTTACGAAGGTAAAGCCATCACGGTAAATTTGATCGAAGACGGCATCGCCGAATTGAAATTCGATCTGCAAGGCGACTCTGTTAACAAGTTTAACCGCGTTACTTTGGAAGACCTGAAGGCAGCAGTTGAAGCGATTCAAGGCAACAGCGACGTTAAAGGCGTTTTAGTTACATCTGGTAAAGACGTATTTATCGTCGGCGCGGATATCACCGAATTCGGTGAAGCCTTCAAACAAAGCGAAGAAGAAATCGTGGCCTGGGGCCTCGAAGCCAACAAAATCTTCTGCGCTATCGAAGACCTTTCCGTTCCTACCCTGACCGCTATTAATGGCATCGCTCTGGGTGGCGGCTTCGAAATGTGTCTGTCTACCGACCTGCGTGTTATGTCTGAGAAGGCCAAAGTCGGTCTGCCAGAAGTTAAACTGGGTCTGATGCCTGGTTTCGGCGGTACTGTCCGTCTGCCACGTGTGATCGGTGCTGACAATGCGATCGAATGGATCTGCATGGGCGCTGAGAACAAGCCTGAGAAAGCACTGAAAGACGGCGCAGTTGATGCCGTTGTTGCTGCTGACAAACTGAAAGAACAGTCTGTTGCCATGCTGAAAGCCGCCATTGCTGGCGAAATCAACTGGCAGGCCCGTCGTGAAGAAAAAACTTCCAAGCTGAAGCTGAACACGATGGAGCAGATGATGGTTTTCGAAACCGCTAAAGGTTTCGTTGCGGGTCAGACCAAAGGTCACTACCCAGCACCAATCGTTGCCATCAAATCCATGCAGAAAGCGGCCAACATGGGTCGTGATAAAGCACTGGAAGTGGAAGCCAAAGGCTTTGCACAATTGGCAAAAACGTCTGAAAGCAACGCTCTGATCGGTCTGTTCATGAACGACCAGTTGCTGAAGAAAAAAGCGAAAGAATTCGACAAAGCGGCTAAGCCGACCAACAAAGCAGCCGTTCTGGGTGCTGGCATCATGGGTGGCGGTATCGCTTTCCAATCGGCGCTGAAAGGCACTCCGATCATGATGAAAGATATCGCTGAAGCCGGTATCGAGTTGGGTCTGAACGAAGCGAACAAGCTGCTGGCCAAGCGCGTTGAGCGCAAGAAAATGAAGCCATTGGCAATGGGTGAAACCCTGAACCGTATTCGTCCTACTCTGTCTTACGCTGAATTCGGCGATGTAGACACCGTGGTTGAAGCGGTTGTTGAAAACCCTAAAGTTAAGAAAATGGTTCTGGCTGAGCTGGAAGACAAGGTTCGCGAAGATGCGATCATCACGTCTAACACTTCTACCATTTCTATCGACCTGCTGGCTGCTGACCTGAAGCGTCCAGAAAACTTCCTGGGTATGCACTTCTTTAACCCTGTGCACATGATGCCACTGGTTGAAGTTATCCGTGGTGCCAAGACTTCTCCTGAAGCTGTGGCCACTGTGGTTGCTTACGCCAAGAAAATGGGTAAAACCCCAATCGTTGTAAACGATTGCCCGGGCTTCCTGGTTAACCGTGTACTGTTCCCTTACTTCGCTGGTTTCGCGGGCCTGGTTCGCGACGGTGCTGACTTCCAGAAAGTCGACAAAGTGATGGAGAAATTCGGTTTCCCAATGGGGCCTGCCTACCTGCTGGACGTTGTTGGTATCGATACCGGTGTTCACGCCAACGAAGTGATGGCGGAAGGCTTCCCGGATCGTATGAAGGCTGACTTCAAAACCTCTATGGAAGTTATGTTCGAAAACGAGCGTTACGGCCAGAAGAACGGTAAAGGTTTCTACGTTTACGAAACCGATAAGAAAGGCAAGCCGAAGAAAGTTGTTGACCAGGCCACTTACGACCTGATCAAGCCAGTGGTTGCTGAAGCGAAAGACTTCGAAGCTGACGACATCATCGCACGCTGCATGATCCCAATGTGCATCGAGATCGCCCGCTGTCTGGAAGAAGGTATCGTTGATACTCCGGCTGAAGCCGATATGGGTCTGATCTTCGGTATTGGTTTCCCTCCATTCCGTGGTGGTGCGTGCCGTTACATGGATGCCGTTGGTATGGCTGAATTTGTTGCTCTGTGCGACAAGTACGCCGATCTGGGCAATCTGTACAAACCAACCGCTCGTATGCGTGAAATGGCTGCGAACGGCGAAAGCTACTTCGGTTAATAGGCGCACTAGGAGATTTAAACCATGTCTTACAATCCAAAAGACGTCGTTGTTGTAGATGCAGTGCGCTCACCTATGGGTCGTTCCAAAGGTGGCGTATTCCGCAACGTACGTGCGGAAACCATTTCTGCAAATCTGATCAACGCATTGTTCGAACGTAACCCGGGCGTTAATCCTGCTCTGGTTGAAGACGTTATCTGGGGCTGTGTAAACCAGACTCTGGAGCAGGGCTTCAACGTTGCACGTCAGATCGGTCTGCTGACTGTTGTGCCTAAAGAAGCGGGCGCTCAGACGGTTAACCGTCTGTGTGGTTCTGCGATGTCTGCTATCCACACGGCGGCTCAGGCTATTCAGACCGGTAACGGCGATGTATTCGTTGTTGGTGGTGTTGAACACATGGGTCACGTGAACATGCAGCACGGTTTTGACCACAACCCTGAGTCTTCAAAGCACTTCGCTAAAGCCTCCAACATGATGGGTCTGACTGCGGAAATGCTGGGCAAAATGCACGGTATCACCCGTCAGCAGCAGGATGAGTTCGCCGCGCGTTCTCACCGTCTGGCTCACAAAGCGACTCTGGAAGGCAAGTTCAAGAACGAAATCGTTCCGATGTACGGCCACGATGCTGAAGGCAAACAGATTCTGGTAACCGAAGACGAAACTATCCGTCCGGAAACCACTGTTGAAAGCCTGGGTAACCTGCGTCCTGCTTTCGATCCTAAGAGCGGTACCGTAACTGCCGGTACTTCTTCTCAGATCACCGATGGTGCATCAGCCATGCTGCTGATGAGCTACGAGAAAGCGATGGAACTGGGCCTCAAGCCACGTGCCCGTATCGTTGGTATGGCGGTTGCCGGTGTTGATGCAGCGATCATGGGTTACGGCCCGGTTCCTGCAACCAAGAAAGCACTGAAGCGTGCTGGCCTGGAAACCACCGATATCGATTACTGGGAGCTGAACGAAGCTTTCGGTGCTCAGTCTCTGCCTTGTATCAAGGACCTGAAACTGACCGAAATCGCTGACAGCCGCATCAACATTCATGGTGGTGCCATCGCTCTGGGTCACCCACTGGGTTGTTCCGGTGCGCGTATCTCTACCACTCTGATCAACGTGCTTGAGCAGGAAGGTGGTAAGTACGGTGTGTCGACCATGTGTATTGGTCTGGGTCAGGGTATCGCGACCGTTTGGGAACGTATGTAATTCTGGTCTGCTGCGCTCGGCCAGCCTTTGTTGGAAGTTTCTTCGAAATGCTCAGGTAGGACATCTACATTGCGCTTTCTCAGAAACTTCCGCCGCGGCTGACCGTCGCTCGCAACGCCCAGAAAGCATTGCTTTCCAGATACAAAAAAACCGGCTTCGGCCGGTTTTTTTGTGCCTGCAGGGTTTCGGAATATGACCGCCATGGATGGCGGAAATGCAGATTTTGCAGGAGCAAAAATCTGCCTCATGTAGGTAACTACACTCCGTTTCCTCAACCACTTTCGCCTTGTCTTACCAGCGCACACGGCACCTGACTACGGTCAGGTAGTTACATAAAAAACCGGCTTCGGCCGGTTTTTTTGTGCCTGCGATTCAGGCGGGCGGGGATATAAAACTGATCATTCGTTCAGCGTCTGGTGTTCTGTGGCCCGATTGTCTACAATGGCGGCCCCGCAGGAGAGTGGTGTGTGCTTTGTCATTAAAATGGCTTACAGCAGCGCACCCGCCGAAGGCGCAAACTCCCATAAACGCTCAGGCTACCGGACTGCGGGTTCATTGACAGGCCATCTGGAGAGAGGCTGCACCTGATGCAGTCCACCGAAGGAGCAAGCCGGCGGACCATTCCGTACGGTTAAACTCTCAGGTACACAGGACAGGGGGAGGGGCACAGGTTACGCAGGAGTTCTGTGTGCTGACCACTGTCTATTTAATTGCTATTACCGCTGAAGCCATGTCCGGGGCGCTCGCCGCCGGTCGTCGTAATATGGATATGTTTGGTGTGGCCTTAATCGCCTTTTTAACGGCGCTGGGGGGCGGCACTGTGCGTGATGTTCTGCTGGGAAATTTCCCGGTGACCTGGACTCAGCATCCCCCCTATATTTATCTCACCGTATCCGCCGGTTTGCTGACCATGGTGGTTGCGCGTTTTATGCATCGTTTACAGCGTTTGTTTTTAATTCTTGATGCCATGGGTCTTGTGGCCTTTACCATTATCGGCTGTAACGTTGCGCTGAAGCTGGATTACAGCCTGCCGGTGGTGGTTATGGCGGGTATTATTACCGGTATTTTCGGCGGTATTCTGCGCGATATTCTCTGTAATCAGACGCCACAGGTGTTGTGCCATGAGTTATACGCCAGCGTTTCTTTACTGGTCGCGCTGCTGTATTTAACGCTGCTGCATTTTGGCGTGAACGAAAGCGTTACTATGCTGGCGGCTTTTTCGGTTGGTTTGGCGATGCGTCTGGCGGCCATTCGCTGGCGCTGGTCGTTACCGGTATTTTCCTATGCGCCGGAGCGCTGGCAGAGCTGAAACATGCCGGCGTTATTGCTGCGTATTGCCTTGCTAGCGCCGTGTTTTAGCGCCGTGTTTTAGCGCCGTGTTTTAGCGCCGTGCCAGTGCTGTGTCAGTGCTGTGTCAGGACCGCGTTAGTGCAACAGCTTCCAGCTCAGCCAGACCACCGCCAGCAGCAATATAGCGGTGGTCGATTGCCAGAACAGCAGAGGATCGCGTTCTATTAACGGTGGCTTCTGTTGACGTAAATAATCCTCAGCCGGTTGATTAAGATTAAAAATAAACTCCGATAATTCCGCACTGCGCTTATGTGGCAGAGGCTGCAATGCTTTTGCCAGAGCGGTGTCGATCCACGGCGGTATGTTACGGCCAGATATGGCCAGCGGACGGTATTGCAGGCGTCGCTGCGCATGCAGCGTCCGCGCTTTCGCGACGTTTAAACCGTAAGGCAGTTCGCCGCCGCTGAGCATCTGATAGGTGATGACGGCGAGAGAAAACAGGTCGGAATGCGTGCCGATATAACCGTCGCAGAAATACTCCGGCGCCATATATTGCACGGTACCCGGAAAAGGATTCTCTGCCGGAGACTGATGCGTTTCTGCCAGACCGGCGACCTGCACGGCGCCAAAATCAATGATTTTTATGCAGCCGTCAGCATCAATCATAATGTTGTCGGGCTTTAAATCCTGATGCAGCATTTCCAGCCGGTGAAACGCTCTTAAACCTTTTGCGATCTGGGCAACGATATCCCGTACTTTGGTTAAACCGGGTTGCGGGTTATCCAGCATCCACTGGCGCAGTGTCTGACCTTCAACCCATTCCGTGGCATTGTACAAATACTGTTTTTGTCGGTTAGTTGCGGCCGCACGTAAAACAGTGGGGCTGTGAATGCGCCGGGCAATCCAGTCTTCCAGCAGAAAGCGCTCAAGGCCGGCTTTGTCGGCCTGAATATCTGAGGCCGGAAATTTTAAAACGACGTTTTCACCACTGTGCTGATCGCGGGCCAGATACACATGACTGCGCCCACTGATATGCAAACGGCGCAGCAGGGTAAAACCATCGAATTCCGCCCCTTCATCCAGTGCCGGTGGTAACGTCAGCTGCTGTAATTGCTGCTGCCATTCATTAATGTCGGTATCGGGCAGTGAGGTAATATAAACCAGCTGAATGCTGATATTGTCGTCGCTGCCCTGACTTAATGCCAGTTCAGCAAGTTGCTGTGCGCAAAGCTCCAGACTGTTTTCGCTGTTAATTTTCAGTGCCTGTGCAATGGCTGCTGTGATTTGTCCGTGGCTGACAAACTCATACAGGCCATCGGTGGCGAGAATAAAAACATCGCCGGCAGTCAGTGGCATGTTGTGGTAATCAATATCCAGCTGCTGGTCCATGCCCAGCGCGCGGGCTAAATAGCTTTGGTCGGCAGAAATCTGTACCCGGTGATCCTGGGTTAATTGCTCCAGCGAGTGTCCCTGCAAATGATAAACGCGGCAGTCACCGCAATGAAAAATATGCGCCTGAGTGGATTTCAGAATCAGCGCCGAAAAAGTACAGATATAACCTTTATCCCGTTCCCAGGCGTACTGACTGCGCCGCGTCTGACTGTAAAGCCAGGAATTACTGGCCTGAATAACCCGCTGCGCTGATTTACGCACACTCCATACATCAGGGGTGCAGTAATAATCTTCAAGAAAACTTTTAACGGCAGCGGCGCTGGCAATCTGGCTGACATTGCTGCTGCTGATGCCATCGGCCAGAGCAATGGCGATACCTTTGCGTTCTTTCTGCAGGGTATCGGCAAGGCAGGCGCCGTGAAAATCCTGATTAACGGCTTTGCATCCGGCCGTTGAATACTGACCAAGACGGATATTAAGAGAAGAAGTCATTGGGTTGCCATGGGTAATCTGCAATAAAACCCCGGAAAATTCGTCCGGGGTTTTATTGCTTTAACTGCTTACATTTGTGGCTGTGGCTGAGAGGTCATCAGCGCACGTTTTTTCGCAGTGCGGACATGGGTGGCGTACAGGGTTAAACCGGTAAAGGCCAGGCCCCCTACCAGATTACCCAATGCGGTCGGAATTTCATTCCAGATAAAATAATCCATTACCGAAAATTCACCGCCCATAATCAGGCCAAACGGAAACAGAAACATATTTACAACGGAATGTTCAAAACCCATAAAAAAGAACAGCATAATCGGCATCCACATAGCGATCACTTTACCGCTGACATTGGTGGAAATCATGGCGCCGACAACACCCATAGAAACCATCCAGTTACACAGCATGCCGCGGATAAAAATGGTAAACCAGCCGGCTGCACCGTATTGAGCGTAACCCAGGGTACGGGCTTCACCGATATGAGCCACTTTTTCCGCAATGGCACCGCCATCGGTGTTGTAGCCGTAGGTGAAAATAAAAGACATCAGAAAGGCAACGGTTAACGCGCCGCCAAAATTACCGAGAAAAACCAGTCCCCAGTTACGCAGAATCTGTCCCCAGGTAACACCAGGGCGACGATCCAGCCAGGCCAGCGGCGTCAGCATAAATACACCGGTGAGCAGATCAAAGCCCATCAGATAGAGCATGCAGAAACCAACGGGAAACAGAATGGAACCAATCAGGTGTGAACCGGTTGCCATGGCACCGCT
>Ga0100392_1004499_pt1 | contig 12486 bp, 11 predicted proteins | sample CryGeymeta201516_FD_81548 | JGI IMG/M metagenome (GOLD analysis project Ga0100392, IMG submission 81548) | Groundwater microbial communities from Crystal Geyser aquifers in Utah, USA - Crystal Geyser metaG 2015-16 | ecosystem: Environmental > Aquatic > Deep subsurface > Groundwater | place: USA... | reverse complement strand
GGCGTCGTTCTCTTTCTCGTTCCCCCCCTCGTACCGCTTCCCGTCTTCATCCTGATGATCTTTACATCCCTCATCCAGACTGTCGTCTTCATGCTGCTGACCATGATGTACATTGCCGGCGCGCTGGAAGAGGCGCACTGACAAAACCAGAATCCCGATCCCTTATTTTCCGGGACATACTTCAGATGAAAAGAACATCCATAATCTGCATTGCCGTCCTGTTGCTGACCGCTGCGGGATCGCTGATTATTTATAGAAATTATCTTCAGGTTGAAGATGGAATAAAAGCTGACTTCAACAGTCATCAGTTGGCCCTGGCCAGGTTAATAGGCCGTGGGGCGGAAATGGCCGTGGACGGCATCAGGCAGGGGATGGCGATAGCCTCGCGGATGCCCTCAATAATAAAGGGAAATGAAAGATGTCCGGCCGACATGAAGGTGTCCTATGGCGATCTGAAAGAAGAAAACATAAACCTCCTTTTCCGTCTAAATGACAGGGGAATCTCAACACATTGTCTTCCGGAGGAGAGGCTGAAAGGGGTGATAGGGAAAGATTTCAGCTTCAGGGAATACTACAAGGAGGTCAAAAGGACAGGCAGGCCATATATATCCAGGATGCTCCTGGCAGGCGGCGAGGAGTACGGGGAGGTGGAAGGCCGCTTCAAAACGGTTTTCATCGCCGTCCCCCTTTATAATAACGGCAAATTCGCCGGCGTACTAGGCGCAAGCCTCGATTTTGCCTCCATGCTCGAAAAGAGCATGCGTGTCGGGGAGATAAAGACAGGAGGGACAGAATACTGCTGGGCAATAGATGACAGGGGGGTATTCGTCGCGCACCCGATAAAGGAATTTATAGGCCGAGACGCCTTTGCCGTCAGGAAAGAGGAGGCGTCCGACATCTCTTTTGAAGAGATAGACAGGATCATGCGGGAAAAGATGATGAAGGGAAGGGAGGGAGTTGATACATATATCTGCGGCTGGCATGGCAGTCAAAAGGGAAAAATCAGAAAACTCATCGCCTATGCCCCATTCCACCTGGACGGCAGGCAGTATTCAGTGGCCCTGGCGACTCCCGAGAGAGAGGTCATCCTCCTGGGCAGGAAGAACCTCCTGAACACCCTGCTTACGATGGCAATCATTGCAGTTGTAGGGCTGTTTGGTCTCTTGTATATCTTAAACCTTGATCGACGGCGGATCGAGGCGCTGGGAAGGAAAGCTGGACTCGCAGAGAAGATAAAGGAATCAAGGGACTATCTGCGGAATCTCTTGGAGACCGCCAATGATCTCATCTATACCGTTGATATAAACGGTAATTTCACCTATCTCAATCCCAGGGTCGAGGATTATGGATACACGCCAGGCGAACTCCTGGGAAAGCGCTTCCTAACCATCCTGACCGAAAAGCATCGTGGAAGAAGATTTGAAAAATCTATCCGTGAAAAGATCCGGCAGAGCTACAACGTGGAAGCCAAGACAAAAGAGGGCATGATTAGAATTTGCCATCTCAGCACATCGCCTCTAATGGATCAGGAAGGCGCCGTTATCGGCCTTATCGCCACGGTCAGGGATGTCACCGAAAGTGAGCAGGCAAAGGCGGAGATCACACGCCTCAAGGAATACAGCGAAAAGATCGTGGCCAGCATCCCCTCCTCCCTCCTGGTGCTGGATAAAGAGCTGAACATAAAATCAGTCAACCGGACGTATCGGGAGACAAGGGGGATCAGGGACAACGATGTGGTAGGGAAAAATATCAAAGAGGTCTTCCCCGGCGATCTTCTGAAAGAAGGGGGACTCCTCAAGGCCTTTGATGAGGTGGTGGAGACCGGGGAGACCCGCCGGCTCTATGGGGTAAAACACGCATCCTCGGATCACCCGGAGAAGATCCTGAACATCACGGTAAGTGGTATCCGCCGTGCAGAAGAAGAAGAAGAAGAAGAAGAAGATATCATCATGGTCATAGAAGATGTCACCGAAAGGGCAAGGCTGGCAGAGGAGGTCAGGAAAAAGAACAAGGAGCTGGAGAGCTTTGTCTATACCATATCCCATGACCTGAGGGCGCCTATCATCTCTGTTCAGGGCTTCTCTTCAATCCTCCTTGCCGACTTTCAGGACAAACTGGACGACACGGGAAAAAGATACCTGGCGCGCATCCAGGCCAATGTCAGGCAGATGGAGATTCTCATCGACGATCTCCTCGAGTTTTCGAGGATCGGCAGGACGGCCGGCGCTTTTGAGGACGTCCCTTCCGTGGAGATAATCAAGGATGTCCTGGATGTTCTCGGCCCCCAGTTGAAAAAGAGGGGCATAAAGGTGAATGTGCGGGGCAACCTTCCCGTTATCCATTGTGAGAGGAACAGGATATACCAGGTCTTCGAGAACCTGATCCAGAACAGCATCAAATATATGGGGGATGCCGAAAGTCCGGAGATTGAGGTCGGATGCAGAGAGACAGCCGGCTTCCACGAATTTTACGTAAAGGACAACGGCATCGGCATCGATCCCAAATATCATCAAAAGATATTTCAGATATTCCAGAGGCTGAAGGAGGTAGACGCAAAGGGGACGGGCATGGGCCTTGCCATTGTGGAAAGGATTGTCGGGATTCATGGCGGTTCGGTCCGGGTGGAATCGGAGAGGGGCAAAGGGGCGACCTTCTATTTTTCTGTGCCTGAGAAGGCTTGATTTCTGCCGGTGACCCCGCGAAAAGACGCCGCCCGCTGTTTCGATATAAATACGACAAAAACCGGGCCGGGCTTATCGGCAAGATTATATTAGCTAAATTCCTGAAGCTCTCCCCCGCCGGATTTGAAAAGTTTATAGATGAAGCGGAAGGAGATCCCCTTTTCGGCGTCTTTCTTAAGAAGGGCGCTATTGTTGCCCGGCGGCTTGAGGGAGCCGAAAAGGCCGCATCCTGTGATGGAATGAGCCATGACGCTGTCGGAATTATCGGATACGCTCCATGTTTCACCATCCGCTACCGCCATCCCGGCTTCGGGAAGGAGTATCTGTTCAATGGCGATCCCAGCCTCTTTGAGAAGGGCGAGGCCCTGATGCGGAAGTTGAGGCTCATAACCGCCAGAAACCGGATCACCCATGAGATTTTGAACGCCGTTTTTATGCGCCAGGGGGATTATTTTCATTCGGGAAGCCCCCTTGATCTAAAGCCCCTGAGCCGGGCGGAACTTGCCCTAACAATAAGGGCCCACAACGGGGCGGATCCTGTGATTGACGCCAGCAGGATATCGAGGCTTATTGACGGCAAGACCGTTGTCGTCCCCTCCGATGGGGAAAAACCTCTCAAATTCTTTTTCCCCACCGGCCGGGACATCCACAGGCGCGCCATAAATGCGCTGATGGACGAGGAGCGGCAGGAGCTTGCCTCGGGGAAAACAGAGAGACCGCTTAATGACGGAGAGATCAGGGACCGGCTGAAGGAAAGACACGGCCTTGCCATTACCCGGCGGCAGGTGGGATTCTGCCGCCAGGGGCTGGGCATTCCCAATCTTCACCGGAGGGGTGGCGGCGGCGGTTATTCCTCCGAACGGTGCAGATTCTTCGCGGCCTGCCGTCTTGACACGGATTCCGTGAAAAAAAACGCCCCTTCAGCGCCCGGAGTTTACGAACTCAGTCTTGTGGACGCCCGGATTGAATACCCCAACGGCGCGGACAGCGTGTTTTACATCGGCAGCGCCGGAAATATCAGGAAGAGGCTGAAAGAACACCTGAAGCCATACAATAAGAACGGAGGCATAAGGAGATACGTGGAGGAAAATGATTGCCTTTTTAGATATATTGCTTTAGAAGCAAACTGGCAGGAAGAGGAGAAGAAGTTGTATGACCTGTTTGCGGCCAATTTCGGCGCCCCTCCCCGGTGCAACAGGGCAAGCCCGCGGGGGGCAGGGAGTCGAATCCATGAAAATCCTGATCATCGAAGACAATCCGGACCATGCGGCTCTTGCCAGGCTGGCGCTTGATCCCCCATTTGAGGTTTGCCTGCTCGAATCGGGAAAAGACGCCCTGCTGTATCTGGAAGGTCTTGCCCGGGATGCCTGTCCCGCGGCGATCCTGCTGGACTATTCACTTCCCGGAATGGACGGCCTGACTGTATTTGGGCGTATCTTGGAGCGGGGATACGACATACCCGTGATCATGGTAACCGGCCAGGGTGATGAAAGGATTGCCGTCGAGGCGATGAAGAAGGGCGCGTATGATTATGTGGTCAAATCGGGAAACTATCGGGCGCTTTTGCCCTCCGTCATATTTAAGGCTGTAAAGCAGCATGAAATGGAAAGGGAGAAAGCGAGGCTCGCTCTCGATCTGGAAAGGCTTGTCATCACAGATGATCTGACGGGCCTCTTTAATCGCAGGTATTTTTATCGGAAGATAGAGGAAGAGATGGTCAGGGCAAAGAGGCAAAACGGAAAGCTGACACTTATCCTGTTCGACCTCGACCATTTCAAGAAATATAATGACACCTTCGGCCATCTTGAAGGGGACAGGGCGCTTAAGGAAGTCGGGAAGATCATCCTCTTTTCCATCAGGGAGAAAGTTGACTCCGGCTGCCGCTATGGCGGGGATGAGTTTGCCGTCATCCTGCCCAGCGCGGACATAAAACATGCATCTGATGTGGCCGGGCGCATCCAAAGATCGGTCAGAGAAAAGAAGATGGGCAATATCGACATCAGCACGGGAATTGCGGAATATGATTCTGAAAGCAGTATGGAGGATTTCATCAAGGCAGCCGATGACGCGCTGTACGAAGCTAAAAAACTGAAAGGACGATGGGAGTTAGTATCAAATGTGGGAGTTAATATCAAATGAAAGGGAAACCGGTGGATATTCTGTTGGTGGAGGACAACGAGGATCACATAGAGCTGACGTTGAGGGCGCTGAAAAACAACAATCTCATAAATGACATTCATGTTGTTAAAGATGGGCAGGAGGCGCTCGATTTTGCATACCACCGGGGCAAATACCAGGACACGGAAAGATATCCCAGGCCGGGTTTGATACTTCTCGATATCCACCTGCCGAAGGTGGACGGTCTTGAGGTGCTGGAGACGCTGAAGAAAGACCCCGATCTCAAGTCTATCCCCATTATTATGCTGACCACGTCATCCAGGGATGAAGAGATAGTGAAAAGCTACGCCGGCGGGGCCAACAGTTACGTGACCAAACCGGTGGATTTTGAAGAATTTGTAAAGAAGATCAAATACATGAAACTCTACTGGACCATCGTCAACTCATTGCCGAAAGAGTGAATGAGACCCTTGAAAAATACGTATCCTGTCATTGCGAATCCGCCTGAGGCGGATGAAACAATCTCAAATTAGCTGTAATTACGAGTAGATTGCCACGGCTGTTTCCTTCGCAATCAATACAAAAATGATTTATTGCAATGATATCCATTGATAACTGTGTTTATCTCTCGTGAGTTTACCATCCATGAAGAAGGATGGTCTCGCAAAAAGGCATGATTCATGCAGTATACCGGCGAGTCGTCATGCGGCACTTAGCTTACAAGCGACGATAAGGACCGGTTCTAAGCATTAAATCATGCCATTGCATTCCGGGACATACTTGACATGCTGGAACGGATTCCGTATAAATATGGAAACATTTCCATAGAAGTGATTCCATATCATGGGGAGGCCCGATCGGAAGAGCCATGGCATCAAGAACCCTCCTATACATTCCCATCATCCACAGTCAGGCGGACATGGGCGCCCTGAGCGAGTCGATCAGAAAGGTGACCCTTCAGAAGCTCGACGAGCGGGTCTGGCGGCAGAAGGTCAATCTTGTCAAGCATTTCTGGTCTGATGTGGAAAACATTCTCCATAAACTTACCCTTTCTTATGCTCAAACCCGCGTTTACCAGGATGGCCTGCCCGTTTGCGGCAAGGAGTTGGAGATTATTACGGAACTGGCAAAGAAGGGGAGCCCGAACCACCAGATCCTGGTCCGACTGATGGAAAAAGGGGCGACGATCTTGGGCACGGAATCCGCAGAACTGCTGATCGAAGAATATCATCTCATCAAAAGGGTTCTCAAAACCGGGGATGTCAAAGACGCTATAGCGATCGAAGCCCGGCAAAAAGCGGCAAGCGACCTTCTCCTCAAAAAACGGGATGAATTTATAGCGGCAAGGATCGACCAGACCCTGCAACCGGGGGAGACAGGCATCCTGTTCCTGGGCCTGCTGCACAACATAGCCGGCCTGCTGCCGGGAGATATTTATGTTCATTATCCCCTTAACCGGCCTCTGGCGGCTTCGCGTAAAAGGAATAAACAAGATGGCTGAGCCTATCCCCCGCGTCCTGGTTGTCGATGATGAAGAAGAAATCAGGAAGATCCTGAGCCGCATCCTGGAAAAGGAGGGTTTCAAGGTCATCACCGCCCCGGACGGTCAGCAAGCGCTGCAGCGGATCTGTTTTGACGCGCCGGATATTGTCCTGCTCGATGTGCGCATGCCGGGTCTTAACGGTATGGAGGTCCTCAAGAAAATCAAGGAAATTGACGACGATCTGCCGGTGGTCCTTGTCACGGCGTACGCCGATATTCATCAGGCCGTGGAAGCCATGAAGGAAGGGGCCTACGATTACCTTGCCAAGCCTTTCGACAATGAAGAGGTTGTCTGGGTTGCCCGCCGCGCCCTGGGGGAAGGGCAATTAAAGAGAAACCTCAAATCCATGAATGATCGCTATCGAGGGAACTTCGGTCTTATCGAGAACATGGGACCGAGCGACAAGATTGCCCGCCTCGCGGCCGATGTTCACCGGGTGGCAAAGTCGGACTTTTCTGTGATCATCATGGGCGAAACGGGTTCGGGCAAAGAACTTGTCGCGAGGGCGATTCACGGGGACAGCGCCCGGGCGGAAGCGCCCTTTGTGGCGGTGGATTGCGGGGCCATCCCGGAGAACCTTTTGGAGAGCGAACTGTTTGGCCATGAAAAGGGATCGTTCACCGGGGCGGACCGTCAGAAATTAGGCAAATTCGAGCTGGCCCACGGCGGCACCCTCTTTATGGACGAGATCGGGAATATGCCCGCCGGCTCCCAGGCGAAGTTCCTCAGGGTGCTTCAGGACCGGAAGCTCAATCGGGTGGGTGGGGTTAAACCTGTGGACGTGGATATCCGGCTCATTGTGGCCACCAACCAGGACCTCCTGGAAATGGCGGCCGGCGGGACCTTTCGCAAGGATCTTTATTACCGCCTGAGCGAATTTACCATTCAGGTGCCGGCGCTCCGGGGAAGAAAGGAAGATATCCCCTATCTGGCCAAACGTTTTCTGGATCTGGCCAACATCGAGCTGAACAAGATGATCCCCGGTTTTACCGACGCAGCGGTGGAGACGTTGATGTCTTACGATTGGCCGGGGAATGTCCGCCAACTCCGGTCGGTGATCCGGCGGGCCACCCTGGTTGCCAGGGATGAGATCACCGAAAAGGATATCAGCATCAAGCGGGCTGAGGTGCCCGGACTTGCCTTTTCCCCGAAGGTTCACGGGACGCCTTGGAAAAATGCATCATTGAGTGAAATTGTCCAGCAGAGTGTCCTTGCCGTGGAAAAGGAGGTGCTCACGGAAGTGCTTAAATTTACCGGCGGCAACAAGGCACGGGCGGCCAGGTTGTTGCAGGTCGATTACAAGACCATGCACACGAAGGCAAAAAAATTCGGCATTCAGCAAAACGGAGGGAACAATGACGACGAAACGCAAGTCAGATAGTAAGAAGACCGACGAAAATCGAAGCGACGTCGGGGGCGGCATTTTGGACAGTTTGTCGGGATTCATCAATAATTTTGGAGATCTGGCCGAGGCGGGGGAGCGCCTTTCTCAGCGCCGGACGGCAAAACAGGACCGGGGGGACAAAGGGGGAGCCGGGGAAAAGGCGGGGGGCGAAAATCGTTTCGGTCGCATCCTCAGCGGTTTGACCGACATCGCCGAAAAGCTCAGCGAGATCTCGGAGAAAGGGGAAACCGTCACCAAAAAGGGAGAATTTACCTTCCCCTCGAAGGAAGGGGGCGTCAAGGGAGTTTACGGTTTCAGCCTGAAAACAGGCCTCGGCGGGAAGGATGATGCCATCAAAGTGGAGCCCTTCGGCAATATCCGCAAGGACAAGAAGACCGGCGAGGCGGTGGTTCAGGAGATCCATGAACCCCTCATTGATGTCTTCGAAGACAGGGACGCCACCACGCTGATCGCGGAAATGCCCGGCGTGGGACCGGGGGATATCAAAATCGATGTCCGGGATGATGTCCTGACGATTTCAGCCGACAAGGGGGAGAAGAAATACCGGAAAGAGGTCCTCCTCAGTCATTCCCCCGCCAAGGACAAGATCAAGGTGACCAGCAACAACGGTATCGTGACCATCCGCTGTGAAAAGGCGGGATAAATAACAGAAGAGGAATCATGAAAGAGATTGAAAAACCGTTTATCAAGCTGAAAGTGACGGAGGCATTGACCAAGGATGTCGGCCGCGCCCTGGCCCGGATGGGGCCGGAAGACCTCGAACGGCTCGATGCTGCCGTCGGCGACACGGTGGAGGTCGAGGGAAAACGCAAGGCCCTCTGCAAGGTCATGCCCGCCTATCAGGAAATCCGCGGTCAGTCGCGGGTCCAACTCGACGGCCTGACCCGGGAGAACGCCGGCGTCGGCCTCGATGAAACGGTGAAGATCAGCAAGATGAAGTGCCGTCCGGCGGAACGGATTGTCTTGACGCCGACCAACGTCACCCCGGCGGAGCGGGATCTGCAATACATCGGGAGCCTTTTGGACGGCCTGCCGGTCCTGGAGGGGGCAAAGATTCAGGCGGCCCTGTTCGGCAGCCGCGCCGCCTTCTTCAAGGTGGAATCCGTGACGCCCAAGGGTCCGGTGATCATCAACCCGGCCACCATCCTGGTCATCGGCAAGTCGCAGGGTGAAGAAGGGGGCGGCCGGACCCTCGCCTATGAAGACATCGGCGGCCTGAAATCTCAGCTCCAGCGGATCAGGGAGATGATCGAACTGCCGCTCCGGTATCCAGAGGTCTTTGAACGCCTGGGGATCGACGCGCCCAAGGGCGTCCTCCTCTACGGCCCTCCCGGCTGCGGGAAGACCCTCATCGCCCGGGCCATCGCCCACGAGACGGAGGCCAGTTTCTTTTCCATCAGCGGTCCGGAGATCATCCACAAGTTCTACGGCGAAAGCGAGGCCCACCTCCGGAAAATCTTCGAAGAGGCGACCAAAAAGGGACCGAGCATCCTGTTCCTGGACGAGATCGACGCCATCGCCCCTCGAAGGGAAAACGTTGTCGGAGACGTGGAAAAGCGGGTCGTCGCCCAGCTCCTTGCGCTGATGGACGGCCTGAACAAGAGACAGAACGTCATCGTGATCGCCGCCACCAACATCCCCAATGCCCTTGACCCGGCCCTGCGGCGTCCGGGCCGGTTCGACCGGGAGATCGTCATTCCGATCCCGGACCGGCGCGGCCGCATGGAGATTCTGGAGATTCACAGCAGGGGGATGCCTCTGGCGGAAGACGTCCGGATGGAGCATCTGGCGGAGATCACCCACGGCTTCGTCGGAGCGGATCTGGAGGCCCTCTGCCGGGAAGCGGCCATGAGTTGCCTGCGCCAGATCATGGGGGATATCGATTTCGCCCAGGCCGGGATTCCCTACGAGACCCTCGCGAAACTCGAGGTGCGCATGGAGGATTTTCTGTCCGCCCTGCGGGAGATCGAACCCTCCGCCATCCGGGAGGTGTTTGTCGAATCCCCGAATATCCACTGGGACGACGTGGGAGGGATGTCTTCCCTGAAAGCGCGCCTGATCGAGGCCGTGGAGTGGCCGCTGAAGTATCCCCACTTTTTTGAAAAGGCGGGCGTGACGCCGCCCAAGGGTATTCTTCTCGTCGGCCCACCGGGGTGCGGAAAAACAATGATGGCCAAGGCGATTGCCACGGAGAGCCAGGTGAATTTCATTTCCGTCAAAGGGCCGGCCCTGATGTCGAAATGGGTCGGGGAGTCGGAAAAGGGGGTCCGGGAGATCTTTCACAAGGCCCTGCAGGCGGCCCCCTGCATTATCTTCTTCGATGAAATCGACGCCCTCGTTCCGACCCGGAGCGCCGGGTCGTCGGATTCCCATGTTTCGGAGCGGATTCTGAGCCAGTTTCTGGCCGAGTTCGACGGGATCGACGAACTCCGGGGCGTCCTCGTTCTGGGGGCGACCAACCGCCTGGATATTTTAGACGCCGCGGTTCTCCGACCGGGCCGCTTCGATGACATCGTGGAGATGATGATGCCGGACCAGCAGGATCGGGAAGCGATCTTTGCCGTCCACCTCCGTCAAAAGCCTGTGGCAAAAGGGGTAAAATCCGCCGCATTGGCTGAGAAAACGGAAGGCTTCAGCGGGGCCGACATTGCCTCCGTCGTGCGGAAAGCGGCCATGACGGCGGTACGCCGCGCCGTTTCATCCATGGAGAAGGCCGGGGCCGGGGAGCCGGACATCCTCATCAGTCGCCAGGATGTCGAGGCGGCCATCGAGGAAGTGCTCAGGGGGATGGGATGAATCCGGGAATCTATCTTTTCTGCCTTACTCCGGCCGTTCCCCGTCCGGAGATCGTCGGGACAGGGATCGACGGGGAACATCCCCTTTTTGTCGAGGCCATCGGGGAGATCGCCGCTGTCGTTGCAGAGGTGAATATCGAGGACTTCACCGGCCCCGAGTCCCAACCGAAAATGGAAGATCTGGCATGGATCGGACCCCGGGCGCTCCGTCATGAAGAGGTCGTCCTCTCCGCAATGGAACAGGGTCCGGTGTTGCCCGTTCGTTTCGGCACGGTCTTTTCTTCCCTGGCAGCGACGGCGGAACCGCTGCGGCAGCGCCAGGACGTCCTGATGAAGTTTTTCCGGGATACCATCGATAAAAAAGAATGGACTCTCAAGGGATATGTGGATCGTCCCCAGGCCCGGGCGCGAATGACGGCGGCCCGGTTGGCGGCGGAAAAGGAGCAATTGGCAGGGCTTTCTCCCGGTAAGCGCTATTTTTTAGAGCAGAAAATCAAGGGAGCCGTGGACAAGGATGTGGCGATATGGCTGAAAGAGATGGGGCGAGACATCTTAAGCGTCGCGAAGAAGATGTCCGTGGGGTTCAGTGAATGTCGTCTCCAGTCGCAGGATGTCACGGGAAGGGACGAGGAGATGTTTTTCCACGGCGCCCTGCTCGTTCCCGACGCGTCCATGGAGGAGATGCAGCGCCTGCTTTCCGACTGGAACGCCGCCCATCAGGACGCTGGACTCTTGCTTGAGCTTTCCGGCCCCTGGCCGCCCTATCATTTCGCCCCGGTTCTTGAATAAATGTGAGGAGATCGCTCCCCTCCACAGGGTCATTCCTGCACAGGCAGGAATCAATCGTGCATGCGAGGATTGACGCGTGTTTGCAGACAATAACCCGAAAATCAAGCACTACGAAAAGCGTTTCGGAGTCATCGCCATCGACAAGGGATTCATCACGGTCGATGATCTGGCGAAGGGGCTTACTGTTCAGGTCAACGAGGATCGCAAAAACATGCCCCATCGCTTGTTGGGGGAAGTCTTTTTTCATATGGGTCTTATGGCGGATACGCAGGTCGAAGAAGTGCTCCATGATGAGATTTTCAGTAAAGCCCCCTGATTTCTCCGGGTATCATCCGACCATGCTGGAGGGTGAAATCACATGAACGATCTGACAAAAGCCGAACTCCTGGAAAAAATACTGAAACTGCTGCAAACCGACAGAGATCTGAACTTTCTGCTGTCAATGGACGAAGATGAGCTTACGACGTTATTGATTGCTCTCAGGGAAAGATTCGAGAACATGAAGTAGCTGAATATTGGAAAAAGAAGGATGCAGGCGATGAAGGTTATAAAGGGACTATGGTTTATCTGGTATATGGTGTTGTGAAAGAGCCGGCGGTTGTCGGCGCGTCCATGACGGGGCTGACGGGTCAGGCGGTGTCCTTTGTCGCCGGGCATGGACTGTGTGCAGCCGTATCGGAGCTGGATGCCGCAGAAGGCGCGCCGCCCGTTTCGGAACTCTTGGTCTATAGCAGGGTTGTGGAGGATCTCCATCGCCTGCAGGCGGTTGTCCCCATGAGATACGGCTGTTTCCTCAACGGAATTGAGGCGATTCGGAACGCCCTGAAGGAGAGGCAGCGTCAGTATGAGACCCTGCTTGCACAATTGGATGGCCATGTCGAAATGGGTATCCGGATCCTTCTTCCCGAAAAGGAGCGGCGTCCGCGGCAGGAGGAGACGCTGAAGGGGCGAGACGCGCTTTCTCCTGCTGGAACAACGGCGCAACCGAAGGATGAACAGGCCGTTGACGGTCGCGCCTATCTTGCCCTCCGGAAGGTCCATTACCAAATGCAGGAAGAGACGTTAGAGGGTCGTCAGGCGCTTATCAATCGTTATATCCAGGCCTTTGCCGGTCTTTATGCCAAACACCGGACAGGGACGGATACGAAAAACGGG
>Ga0100392_1004498_pt1 | contig 12489 bp, 15 predicted proteins | sample CryGeymeta201516_FD_81548 | JGI IMG/M metagenome (GOLD analysis project Ga0100392, IMG submission 81548) | Groundwater microbial communities from Crystal Geyser aquifers in Utah, USA - Crystal Geyser metaG 2015-16 | ecosystem: Environmental > Aquatic > Deep subsurface > Groundwater | place: USA... | reverse complement strand
TCGGCGACCCACTGGACGCGTTTCTCGTTATCGGCAGCAAATGGATCCGGGATGCGTCCGCTTGCCAGCAGGTCGGTGTGGACGCTGCCAGGTACGTTGGCTGGCAACCATTCTTCTGCCCCCACTTGTCGAAATTGCCATTTGCCCGTCAAGGGTAGAATTTTCATTATGTTATTCTGAAATGATTGGAATGGAGGAATGCATTACACAGTTGAGAGATCCCATTCTTCATGGATCTTTGGAACATCACTGATCAAGCGTCGAGTGTAAGCCTCTTTTGGATGCAGGATCACATCATCGGCACATCCGCTTTCAATTAATTTTCCATGCTCCATAATATATACACTGTCAGAAATATAATACGCCAGGCCGATATCATGGGTGATGAAAATAAGCGTCATCCCGGTTTCATTACGCAGTTGCATTAACATATCCAGGATCGTCGCGCGTGAGCAGGCGTCGATCATTGAGGTTGGTTCATCAGCCAGCAGGACCTTTGGCTTCAGCAGGAAGATACGGGCAATCATTAAGCGCTGCATCTGTCCGCCGGAGAGCTCAAAAGGATACTTATTGGTCAATTCCTCGAACTTCATGTTCACAAAGCTGCACGCCTCTGCCATCAACTCCACTTTTTTTGCATGCGGAAGTTTTCGACCGCCACGCATATGAATACAATCTAAAAGCACGGCATCGATCTTGTTGAATATATTATATGAAGAGTACGGATCTTGAAAGATCGCCTGAATGCTTCTCCAATATTCCTTTTTCTTCTTTTGAGTACGGATATCACGCTTCTTCCCCTGGAAGTAAACCTCACCCTCAGTGGTGCTGATCAATCCCAAAAGCATCTTCGCTAAAGTGGTCTTTCCGCTGCCCGATTCACCCACGATCGAGATTATCTCGCCCTCGTAAAAATTGAAATCCACATGATCAACGGCAACACATTTCTGACGGCCAAACCCAAATATCTTAGTAAGCCCTGTTCCGTTCAGGCATATTTTCTTTTCATCAGCCATTCTTATAAGCCTTTCTCAGTTGTTCTTCCGAAAAGATACAGCGGTAAGCGCGGCCGCCTTCAATATCACGAAGATCGACAGAACGCGCCGTGCATTCTGGCTGAACGTATTTGCAGCGTTCGGCAAACTGACAGCCAGCCGGTGGGTTTTTAAGATTAGGCGGTACACCGGGAATGGCAGTCAGTTTTTTTTCCCGCAGACCTCTTTCAGGCACAATGATCGAGCCCATGAGACCTTTGGCATATGGATGGAGTGGATCAAACACGACTTCTTTTGCGGTGCCCTTCTCCACGATCTGCCCTGCGTACATGACCATAATATCATCGGTCACGTTGTAAAGCAGCGGAAGCTCATGCGTGATGAAGATCATCGCTTTGATGAGACCATTTTCCATCAAATCCCGCAGCATCTTGATGACCATCTTCTGTGAAGTGACATCAAGGGCGGAGGAAGGCTCATCAGCGATCAGCACTTTTGGAAAAAGAATCACAGATGTCGCGATCACCGTGCGCTGTTTCATGCCGCCCGAAAGTTCAACGGGGTATCTTTGCAGTACACCCGCTGGAAGCCCCAAGACATCAAAGCATTCTCTGGCAAGTTCATAAATCTCTTTCTTGGTTTTGTATGGATCATGTGCTTGATAAACATCCTCGATAAAGTTGATGATCTTCTGGGTGGGGTTGAGCGCGTTCATCGCGGATTGGGGGATATAGGCAATCTCCGTCCCCAATATCGATTTACGAACGTCATCAGGGTCCATTCCAGAAATAGTACGCCCATCGATGATGATCTCTCCACTCGTATAGTGCAGCGGAGCGAAGTAATATCCCATCAGGCTGAGCGCCAGCGTCGATTTTCCGCAGCCGGATTCCCCCGCAATTCCCAGCGATTTTCCTTCTTCGACCTTCAGAGAAACGTGGTCAACAGCGTAAACATTCTCTCCAAACCGGGTGATATATTTTGTTGTCAGTTCCTTGACCTCTAACATTACATTTGACATATCAATCACCTAGTCCCTCAATGCCGGATTGAATACCTGGTCGAGACCGGTATTCATCAAATTCATCGAGAATGTGATCAGGGCTATGGCTACGATCACGGGGAAGTACGCCCACCATTTTCCCAGGATCTCTGCCTGGTAGATCATCGCCCAGTTCATCATCAAACCCAACGTCGGCAGTTCAGTCGTCCTGGGTCCCAACCCAAGGATCGACAAGTTGGCCTCCGCCAGGATAGCCGAGGCAATCTGCAGGATGAACGCCATAACGACATAAGAAGCGATGTAAGGCAGAATATCTGCAACGATGATGTGAACGATCGAGTGCCCGGATAGTTTCGACAGGTTGACATGGTCGCGGTTGCGCAGGGAAATCACTTGGGACCGCACTGCCCTGGCAGTCCATACCCAGGCGGTAAACCCGATCACCACTGCGATCGTGACCACCCCGCGTTTTTCCTGCCCGATGCTGAACGAAATCAAGATCAACAACACAATGCCGGGGATTACGGTAAACATATTGGTGATGAACATGATGACGTCATCCACCCAGCCGCCGATATACCCCCCCAGCAATCCCAGGGTCAAACCGATCAAGGTTGCAATGATACCGGCGACAAGACCGAGCTGCAGCGATACGCCGGTGGCCTTCACCAGCTCCGTCAGCACATCCCTGCCGAAGTTATCGGTTCCAAGCGGCAGCAGCCGTACGTTCGCAACCTTGTTGAGGTTCACGTAATCAGATTGATTGACAGTACCTATCTGTTCCAAGGCGCCCGTTTGCGGATTTTGTGCTGCAATGGTCACCCCCTCCATTGACAGAAGTCCTTTGAGCGAGGCATCGAGCCTTCGATAATATTGTACCTTGGCAAAGGTCATCCCTGGAAACTGCCGAGTGGGGTCAAAATTTTTCCCCCACAGATCCAGGAGTTTGGCGGTGTCCGTGATATCTATTTCGGTTTCAGGGATCCCATCCGATACCAGCCATTCTTTCATGGCAAGGCGATCATCATTGCTCAACTTGTTGGCAATTCGCTTGGCAGCGGCATCATCCAACATAAGTGTATATGTGGTAGGGGAATTAATGCTATCAAAAGTACTCACATAAATCCCGGGTGGTAAGAAAGTACCCTGACTGATGATCGCCAATGGAGCACCTTTTATGATCAGCGGATAAACGATCACGATCAGCAGCAATGCCATAAAAATGGAAAAGCCGGTGACAAATTTACCCGAGTGAAAAACTTGTCGAAGTGTATGTTTCATAGCAGCATCTCTGCCTAATCTGACTGCGTCGCTTTAATGCGCGGGTCAATAAAGCCATATAAAATTTCGATGGTAAAGTTCGCAATCAGCACCATCACCGTGACAATCAATGCGGATGCTGAGATCAGTGGATAATCCTGTCCCAAGACAGCGTGCAAGAGCGTGGTACCAAGCCCCGGATAACTGAAGATGATCTCCGCCAGACGATGGGCGCGACGCGCCCGACCGAGGCCGCGCCCGGCTCAGTCCGTCACGACTTTGCCCTCGAAGTGGGCCGTAACCTGACCCATGCCTCGGACACGGTCGAGAATGGCGAGAAAGAAGTGGCCTTGTGGTTCAAAGCGGGGGAATTGGTAAGCTGGGAACGATCCAACGATAAGTGGATATTTGAAAAGTAACTCTCGATGTTGCTGGTGAAGCGTCCCGCCGGGTTCATTGTCCGGCGGGATGCTTTATTTTATTGGTCAACGAATTAAGGATTGATGCGGCGGGGCTGGCAGCAAGTAATGGTAGCTTACCCTGGCCTGCCTGCACCTGACGCAGGCAGGGCAGGCTGGCTACCATTACCGAGCGCTCTCATATAGGTCCAGGTCTTTGCTCACGCGCCCTCAACGACGACCATGTTGGTTTTAGCGTATTTATGCCTTAATGCCCGCGCCGGGGCGTATTCGGGCGAGTTGAGCCAGGCTTTTGCTTGCTCGACGGTGGGAAATTCTAGAATTACCAGCCGGTTGGCGCGCCAGTCGCCTTCCAGGGTCTCGTTTAGTCCGCCGCGGGCGAGATATTTACCGCCGAAGAGCTTCACAGCCGCGGGAGCGAGTTTCTTGTATTCCTCGTAACCGGCAGGATCGAGAACTTTGATATCTACGATGACATAAGCAGTCATGGCATTCTCCTCTTCAAAATCCTCTTACACGCAATCCGCACCGGTTTTCGCTATCAAAATTTGGTTACGGGCCGACTCGTCTGTTGCTGCTGGATGGGCCGTGATTCCTGCCTGTCCTGTGTCCTTCGTGCTGCTCAAGATAAACTCCGCCGAAGGATGGTCGGCGGGCGTGTGTTATACGCCGTTGTCTCAGGTCTTTGCGGTTGCAATGTGTTGAGCAATGATCTCACGGATAACAGGCATCAACTCAGCGGGAACCTCTACCACGGTTCGCCCTTTCTTTTTGAAGGCTCGCTCATCTTCAGCGACCGCTTCCTCTTCCGTTTGTGTTTCGTAGTGGGCAAGAACTCGCCGTACTCGTTCTTCATCCCACCCTGGTGGAAATTGGCTCTTTTTCATTTCTGTCTCCTGCGCTTGCGCCGCCGATACGCGGTTAGGACTTTCCCTCGCAATTCATACGCGGTTATCACGAAGACACTCCCTGGCTCTGGATCAGGGACATATATGATCCGAAGATATCGTCCTGCTTCAGTCTGTCCGATGGCTACTCGGGCTCCCTCATATCCTTGGCGATCCTCACCTGGTCTTGCCAATGCTTCTTCCACTTCGGACTCGGTAACACTCTCGAGAGAAGAGAATGGCCGATAACGCTGTAGCCCCACGACAGGCAGCAACAGGAATCAAACAGCGACTGGTTCTTCTGCCATCATCTTATCGGATACTGGCATGCTTTCCTCGTATAGCGTATCGGGGCAGAAATCCTGACCATTGGTCCACTGAACGCTTCCAAGAAAAGTGATGACCGAGTTGAACACTCTCAGATCTTTCAACTCTTGAAATATGCCAATGCTCAAATAAGGCTTTACGTCAAAACGCTTGACCTCACCGTTGTTAAAAGTCAAAGTGAGTGAATAGTCAGGATTGGGTTTGACGGTTTTCACTCTTGGGTTCATAACTGCTCTCTCCTACTTTAGAGGTTCGATCTTGAAGATGGACTGACCCGCGCTGGCCAGTTCCCAATCAGCCATCAGTTCGTCCTGATGTATTTCAATCCATGCCTGCACCAATTTCAGCCTGCTTGACTTCAGTTCGCCTTCCAAAACCTCACCGCTTGGAATTGCAATAACCGCTTCTTGTTCTTGATACTTCACGTGAATATGCGGCATGTGATGCCGTCGCTTGTCAAAGAAATACATCGAAACAATGATTCCGTAGAACATTGAGAGGATTGCCATAAAGTTGACGTCTCCTTATCTTCGCTTTCGTGTGCGTCCATGCAAACTATACATCCAAATCCACTGCATTGCAAGCAGATTCTTGGTTATCACCCCACCCACACTCCGCTCCATGGAGGGAGGCTGAGCGAGAGGCGACCATCCGAGACAGCATATTTCTGATTATCCAGCAGACCGCGCAGGTGGCGGCCATCCTGCCAGCCGAGAGATGTTACTGGCACATCCACCTTCTGGATATGCGGTCCGGCGTTCAGGGCGATGACGATCTTCTCTTCTCCCAGCGTGCGGGCAAAAACGTAATGCCCGTTGGCGTCGTCCACACTTGCACCTGCGGCAAGTGCAGGTGTGAGCAGACGTTGGAAGTCGCCCCGGCGCAGGCTCGGATAACGTTTGCGCAGGGCGATCAGCGTCTTGATCCAGTGACGTAATTCGACGTTCCATTCCTTTTGATCCCAGGGAAAGGCGCGCCGGGAGTCAGGGTCCTTCTCGCCTTCCAGGCCGATCTCGTCGCCGTAATAGATTGCCGGCGCGCCGGGATAGGCAAACTGGAACAGGAAAGCCAGTTTGGCCCTGGCGGTGTCGCGCCCTATTTTCGTGAACAATCGCTCGGTATCGTGCGAGCCGAGCGGGACGTACATGGCGTAGACGTTTTCGCGCGGGTATGTCTTCAGCAGCTCCTCGACTTTTCCCACGAAATGCGGCATGTCCAGCGTACCGGCCGAGAGCAGGCGCAGGAGAGCATCTCGCACTGGATAATTCATCAGGCCATCGAAGTGCCTGTCATCCGCCCAGCGCGGATCGGGCGTCCAGATCTCGCCGACCAGGTAAGCGTCGCGGTTGGCGGATTTGACGGCGTGGCGGAATTCTTCCCAGAAGGTATCGTCGTCAATTTCGTTGGGCACGTCCAGCCGCCAGCCGTCCGCGCCCTGTTCGAGCCAGTAGCGCGCCACGTCGAAGATGTACTGGCGCACCTGCCGGTTGGCGGTATTGAACTTGGGCAGGCTCTTGAATTTCCACCACGCCAGGTAGTTCTCCGCCTCGCCTGGCGTGTAGGCATCCAGCGGAAATCGTTTGATGTGGAACCAATCTTTGTAGGGTGAATTCTCGCCGTTTTCGAGCACGTCGGAAAAGGCAAAGAAGCCGCGCCCGCAGTGATTGAAGACGCCATCCAGGATGAGGCGCACGTTGTTGCGGTGGGCGGTATCCAGCAGGGCGTGGAAATCGTCCAGGTTGCCCAGTTTCGGGTCAATCTTGTAGTAATCGGTCGTATTGTAACGATGCGTAGACGAGGACTGGAAGATCGGCGTCAGGTAGAGGGCGGTAATTCCCAGGTCCAGCAGGTAGTCGAAGCGCTGCAGGATGCCGCGCAGGTCGCCGCCCTGGAAACCCCAGGTGGTCGGCGGTGTGCCCCATTTCTGCACGTTGGGCGGGTCGTTATCCGGGTCGCCGTTGGCGAAGCGGTCGGGGAAGATTTCGTAGAAGATGGCGTCTTGGACCCAGTAGGGTGTGGTCATGTTCTGGACCCTTAGCCTGCTACCGAAATCCCGATCAGTTTGCCGACGCCGTAAACCAGCCCGGCTGAGCGGAAGGTGCTGTACCCGCCGACTCCAAGTGCCAGGCAAAAACCCGCGATCAGTATGACGGTCTTCTTCCCAGCCAAGTCCGCCAGGATACCGGTGAATAGCGTGGCAATGAGAAAGCCCACATACGCCCCGAAGAGAATTGTCCCGCCGAGAGAATAGTTCAGCCCAAGGTCTTGAAGCAGAGCAGGGAGTGTAGGACCTTTAAGATTGTTGGTAAAACCAAAAACAAAGAACGCAAAATAACTCCCGGCAGTCAGCAGCAATATTGATTTCTGGGTTCGGTTGGGCATGGAAGTTTTACCCTGATAGCGAGACCTGGTTTCTTTTGGAAACCAGGTCTTTAGGTTTAGCCTTTTAGTGAACCAGCCAGCAGACCACGCATGAAGTAACGCCCTAGAACAATGAAAACGATCAGAGTAGGCAGGGCGGCCATCAACGCTCCGGCCATCTGCACATTCCACTCAACGATGAAGCTGCCTGCCAGGTTATTAAGCGCCACAGTGATAGGCTGTACCTCCGCCTTGTTCGTGATGACTATAGCAAACAAGAACTCATTCCAGATCGATTGGAACTGCCAGATGATCACCACTACAAACGCAGGCATGGATATCGGGAATAAAATCCGTCGGTAAATACCACCAAAACCCGCTCCGTCGATCTTGCCTGCTTCTATCAGTTCATCAGGGATCTCGGCATAGTAGTTTCGGAAGATTAGTGTTGTGATGGGGATACCGTAAATCACGTGGATCAGAACCAAACCGCCGATCGTCCCGTATGCGGGCGTATAGGTAGTGATCAGCCACTTCACCCAATCCAGGTAAATGGGTAGCTGCCAGGCGGCGACACTGGCGAGCCAGGGTCGGGTTGCGACACCCCACGCCTGCATCGTTTGCACTAACGGGATCAGGATGCTTTGATATGGGATGAACATACCGAACAGCAGACCCGGGAAGATAATGTTTGCGCCTCTAAATCTCCACTTCGAGAGTACGTAGCCGTTCAGCGAGCCAAGCATGGAAGAGATGATCGTAGCCGGGATCGCGAGCTTTACGCTGTTCATGAAGTTGTGGGATAGTCCGCTCATACCTTTAGCCGGGTCGCCGTACCAGGCTTTCAGGAAGCTATCGAGGTGGAGGCCTTTGGGTAGTGACCACATCGTGGCGAGGTTAACCTGAGCATAGCTTTTCAAACTGGTGACGAGCAAAATGTAAATAGGCAGCAGATAAAATACAACCGCGGCGACCAGAATCGCATAGATCAAAATGCGGGATGGATGCACCTTGAAGCGCAGAGCCTCTTTCATCGCTGCACCTCCGTGCGGATGCTGTTGATCAGGTAAGGAATGACCAGCACCGCCACACTGATCAGCAAGATGATCGCGATGGCTGCGCCGCGGGCAAAGTGGTTGCCGCGGAAGACGGTATCAAACATGTAATACGCGGGGACATCGGTCGCAAAAGCCGGCCCGGGACCGGTCATGGCGGAGACCAGGTCAAAGATCTTCAAGGAGATATGCCCTAGAATAATTACCGCGCTCAGTGTGATAGGGCGCATCAGTGGAAGGACGATTTTACGGTAGATCTCAATCTCGCTCGCACCGTCCATACGGGCGGCTTCTCTCAGTTCCTCGGGAATGCCGCGCAGTCCCGCCAGATACATCGCCATAGTGTAACCTGACATCTGCCAGGTCGCTGCCAGTACCACTGACAAGATCGCTAGCGGGATACCAAACTTGGCAGTGGTAAAAAAGTCAAGACCGATACTGCTCAGTGCCTGGCCAACACCAGATTCGGGTTGGATGAACCACACCTTTGGGTTCGTGTACCAGGCAGACTGGAGGAAAGGAAGTCCCATCTTATCAAAGAGCAGGTTGACCCCGACGGGACCTGATGTCTGGTTGCCTGGATTGAGCACCCAGCGCCAGACCACACCGGTGACAATAAAAGAAACCGCCATTGGGAACAGGTAGATTGATCGAAAGATTCCCTCGCCTTTGATCTTTTGATCAAGCAAAATTGCCAATAATAATCCCAGTGTCAGGCAACCAGTAATAAAGGCGATTGTAAAGACTACGGTATTACGCAAATCGGTCTGGAAACGTTGATCTACAGTAAATAAGCGGACATAATTTTCCAACCCAGCGAAATCCACTTGCGGAAAAAGCGATCCCTTTGGGATCATGGCAATATTATTCCATTTGAGAAGGGATGCCCAACCTGTCCAACCAATAAAACCATACACAAAGACAAAGATGGCAAAAATTGACGGCGTGATAAAGAGTACAGCAATCAGACGATCTCGGTCAAAATGTTTGCGCATCTTGATCTCCAACAAGGTTATCGTTGTGGGGGTGACCTGACAGGCCACCCCCACAATTGTATTACTATTTTTGGGCAGAGTTCATAACAATGCCCCGCTTCACAAAGCTACTGGCAGACGTTCGCGTCCTTGCATGCCTGAGCAAGAGCGGTTTGAGTACCAGCCACATCGCCACTCGTTACGAAGGCGCCACTGGCGTCAACGAAAGCCGTCGCCCAGCCTTCTGAGGCAGCAGCACCGTGGACGACAGAGGGCACAATGGTGTCCTTCTGCCAGTCAGCAGCCGAGGACTGCAGGTAGGCATCGAATTTGCTATAGTCGCAGTCAGTGCGTGCGCAAATGGAGCCCTTTAGGATATTGAAAGCTTCCTGACCTTGCTTCGACCCGAGAACACCCAGGAATTCCTTCATCAATTCAGGATGCTTGCTGTTCTTGGGTAGGCCGAAGGTGTCGGATAGGGCTACGTAAATGCCCTTGGTGCCGGGTACCGGCGCCCAGCCATAGCCAGTGAAGCCCTTGGCAACATAATCGCCATCGCACCAGTCGCCCATGATGGTCATGGCAGCTTTGCCGTCAATCACGAGTTGGTTTGCCTGGTCCCAGGACAGGGCGGAATGGTCGGAGTTGACGTAGGAAACCATCATCTTGAAGTTCTCGAGCGCCTTCGTGACCTCAGGACCACTCCAGTCGGTTTCGCCCGTCCACAGACCCTTGTAGGCATCTGCACCGAGGGTACCTGCCAGGACATCTTCAAACATGTGGGCAGCCGCCCACGGGCCATTGTCGCCCAGTGCCAACGGAGTAATGCCAGCCGCCTGAAGTTTATCAGCGGCAGCCTTGAAGCCCTCAAAGGTGTCTAAGCTAGCGGGATCGATGCCGTTCGCTTCGAAGACGGCCTTGTTGTACCAAAGCACGTTGGAGCGGTGAATGTTCACCGGTACAGACCAGGGGTGACCATCGTAGGAAACGATGTCGAGTACGCCTTTGGGGAAGGCTTCATTCAGACCATAGGTCTGATAGACATCATCCAAAGGTTCCATAAAGTTGGTCACAACCCAGGTGTCGATCAGCTCATGACCCATGTGAACCTGGAAGCTGTCGGGCGGATCGCCACCGAGCATGCGCGTCTTGAGCACGGCCTTCGCATTGGAACCTGCACCACCAGCAACCGCCGCGTTGATGATCTCAGCATCGGGGTGAGCGGCATTGAACTGATCCATCAGCTTTTGCAAGCCGTTCGCCTCACCACCGGTGGTCCACCAGGAGAAAACTTCCACCTGGGTCTTTACGGCGGGAGCGGCGGTCGCAGGAGCGGCAGTCGCAGGAGCGGCAGTCGCAGGAGCGGCGGTCGCAGGAGCGGCGGTCGCAGGAGCGGCAGTCGGAGTGGCGGCACCGCAGGCTGCTAAAACCATACTAGCAGCCACAAGGAGGGCCACCAAAACATACAGTTGCTTTTTCATTTTTTCTTCTCCTCAAATTTCGGTTAATAGAAACTTTGAATTTGAATAGGATAGGAGCATGGTATGAAAAGTTATCTTATCTCTAAGTCGTTCACCTCCTTTTCAACACAACTGGGATTGGACAAAATATTGTCCACCACCATCGAAATTGCCCCAATCACACTTGCATCAGGGCCAAAAGCGGATAAGACCACTTCGACCTGCTTGTGGATTTCCGGCAAGGAATGCATGACGATGCTCTCGCGGATTGCCGGCAGGAGGTAATCTCCGGCCACAATCAAGGGCCCGCCCAGCACAATTTTTTGGGGATTAAAGATATTGACGAGGCTGGCAATACCCATTCCCATCGACTTTCCTGCTTCGGCAAAGGTTTCGATCGCCTCGGCATCCCCCAGATCTGCTGCTTGTTTGATCAGGGGAATCGAAAGCGGAGCATTTTGTTCCATCATTAATCGAGGAATAATACTGCTCCGCTTGACTTCAAGACGCGCCTGAATTCGCTGGATAATTGAGTACTGATTGGCGTAGGTTTCCCAACAGCCGCGATTGCCACAATGGCAGGGAGCTTTTGACGACTCAGACGTGATCAGGGAGTGTCCAATTTCACCGGCATAACCATTGTTTCCTCGGTACAGTCGTCCGTTCAGGAACAGCCCGCCGCCAATCCCAACCCCGGCAAAGACAAAGATAAAATCCTCGCTCTGGCGGGCAACGCCGAACAAATGCTCACCGACCGCAGCGGCGTTTGCATCATTTTCGACAAACACCCTCAAGCCGGTTTCTTCAGAAAAAATCTTGCACAGTGGAACGTCCCGCCAGTGCAGGTTAGGCGCAAAGACCAACACACCTTCATTGAGATTTACTATACCAGGCGTGGCAAGTCCCAGCCCCAACGGACGCAACCCTAATTCGCGGCCGGCCTTGATCGCTTCGTTGACAATCTCAAGGGTTTGCGCCAGGATGGTTTCTTTTTCTTCCGCCGGGTCCGCTTGAGCCAGCCGCCGCCAGATGATTTTTCCCACAAAATCGGTGATTACAACAAAGACAAAATCGACACCCAACTCCACGCCGATGATCGAACCAGCCTCGGGATTGATTTCCAAAAGCATGGCGGGGCGTCCTGCACCTACCGAGTTAATGCCAATTTCGTGCACCAGCCCGCGTTCAAGGAGTTCTTCGACCAGGCTGGAAATGGTCGACTTATTCAACCCGGTCAATGCAGCCAACTGCGCACGTGAAATCGACACCTCGCTGTGCAGAAAGCGAAGCACGGATGAGAGATTCGACTCCCGTAAAAACGCCTGGTCAACTACGCTTTTTATCGCCATAACAGGAAGTTAGTATGTTGCACCAACAAATTAATTATACAATAAAGAAAAGCGTTTGTCAATAAACTTTGACGAAAATCAGCAGTGAAGAACCGATTTTCAGGGGATCAGGGAAGGCAAGGAAAAACGGGGACTGAAGGGGCAAATGGATAGTCAAGTCCAAACTGGATTATGCGGAGGTACAGTTCCCCCGTCCATCAAAACGTGGCATAATAGAAGCGGCCTCCTCGATTGACTAACACTAACACGGACTCAACAATCTTGTCAAGGGTATCAAACTGGTGATTGCCCACAAGTATAGGCGTTGAAGAAAAGCTCTGCCAACTGTGGTAATGTTTGTTAGCACACAAATCTTATCCAGGAGGCAGAGCCATGTTGAATATATCGCTTACTGAGATC